>OIXG01002345.1_pt1 | contig 14591 bp, 11 predicted proteins | sample 1587731 | NCBI WGS metagenome assembly OIXG01 (sample SAMEA3888908, study PRJEB22519) | human gut metagenome | biome: human gut; feature: human-associated habitat; material: faeces | place: Denmark | collected 2010
CGGGAGACACCGGCGGCACGCACTTTTTCTGGGGACTCGACCGCCGCGCGGCGCTGTTTCCCCTGCGGCTGCGGGAAAGCGCGGGCACAGCGGCGCTGACGGGTCAAAGCTCGCTGGGCGAGGCTGTGACCGTCCCCCTCACGCCGCAGGCGCTGACGGAGTCGCTGTTGTCATGAGCGGAGAAAAGATGAAAGTTATCATTGTGGAGGATGAGTTTCTGGCCCAGCAGGAGCTCTCCTGGCTTATTAACACCCATAGCCAGATGGAGATCGTCGGCAGCTTTGACGACGGCCTGGACGTGCTGAAATTTCTCCAGCACAACAAGGTCGACGCCATCTTTCTCGATATCAATATTCCGTCGCTCGACGGGGTTCTGCTGGCGCAAAACATCAGCCAGTTTGCCCATAAACCTTTTATCGTCTTTATCACCGCGTGGAAAGAACATGCGGTGGAAGCCTTTGAGCTGGAAGCCTTTGACTACATCCTGAAACCTTACCAGGAGTCGCGCATCATCAATATGCTGCAAAAGCTGACCACCGCCTGGCAGCAGCAAAATAACGCTGCTTCAGGATTAGCCAGCGCGGCGCCACGGGAAAACGACACCATCAATCTGATCAAAGATGAGCGGATCATCGTCACCAGTATTCATGATATTTATTATGCCGAGGCGCATGAAAAGATGACATTCGTCTATACCCGCCGGGAGTCATTCGTCATGCCGATGAACATTACTGAATTCTGCAGCAAACTGCCCACCGCGCATTTCTTCCGCTGCCACCGCTCGTATTGCGTAAATCTCAGCAAAATTCGGGAAATTGAGCCGTGGTTCAACAACACCTATGTGCTGCGCCTGCGTGACCTGGAGTTTCAGGTTCCGGTCAGTCGCAGTAAAGTGAAAGAGTTTCGCCAGCTGATGAATCTGTAGAGAGCGGAAAGCGCCGCCATCCGGGCTACGACGGTAGCCCGGGAGAAGAATGCTTAAAGCACCTGGCCCAGCGTCTGACGCAGATGCGCGCCGGAGCCCAGCAGGCCTGGGTTATCATGCACGATCAGGTAAACCGGGATATCCTGAACATAAGCTTTAAAACGGCCTTTGTCTTCAAAACCGCCGCGGAAACCAGAGGCTTTAAAGAACTCCAGGAAGCGCGGCACGATGCCGCCGGCGATATACACCCCGCCAAACGTCCCGAGGGTCAGCGCCAGGTTACCGCCGAAGCGTCCCATAATGACGCAGAACAGCGACAGCGCCCGACGACAGTCAGTGCAGCTGTCCGCCAGCGCTCGTTCGGTCACCTCACGCGGCTGCAGGTTCTCCGGCAGTCGGCCGTCCGATTTGACAATCGCGCGATACAGGTTGACCAGCCCGGGACCTGAGAGCACGCGTTCTGCGGAAACATGCCCCAGCTCGGCGCGTAGCTCTTCCAGAATGATCCCTTCTTCTTCGCTGTTCGGGGCAAAATCAACATGACCGCCTTCGCCCGGCAGGCTGACCCAACGCTTATCAACGTGGACCAGATGCGCCACGCCGAGCCCGGTCCCGGCGCCATAAACGGCGATCGGTTTGCCCGCTACCGGCGCACTGCCGCCAAACTGAATAAGGTGCTCAGCTTTCAGCATCGGAATGGCCATTGAAACAGCGGTAAAATCGTTAATTATCTCCAGATGGGCAAAGCCGAGGTTGCGCTTCATTTCGGCGATAGAGAAAGCCCAGGTATGGTTGGTCATCGCCACCCAGTCGCCGGTAATCGGGCATGCGATGGCGATACAACCTTCGTTGACCGTTACCTGGTGCTCCTCGAGATAGACGCGCACCACTGCCTCCAGACTGGGGTAATCGAGCCCGGAATAGGTCTTTGCACGAGAGATCTCTCCACTCGCCAGATCACATAGCGCCAGGCGGGCGTTGGTCCCCCCGACATCTCCTACTAAAGCAAATTTTGTCATTCCGTTACGGCTCCGCTAAAGTCAAAATAAATCTTTTGGCACACTGTAAATTCATGGCGGCTTAACAACAACGTCCAACGCGCAGACGCCCCTTGTTTAGCGACACAGGTCACATTTAGTTTGTAATCTATGCAAGGTAGCCTGTAAAGGACGCGCCGGATATCAGATGTCACCTTAACTTTATCGTTTCAGCACCATTTGCATCGACGGTCTCCGCTGACGAAGGCAAAGTAGTGCTCCAGCACTTTTACAAGGACATTTCCATGCTCCATCCTCGCGCCAGAACAATGCTGATCCTGTCGGTGCCGGCCATCCTGATAGGTATCGCCTGCAGCCTGATCCTGATCTTGGCGATGAAGGTTGCCGCGCTGCTGCAGCGCGTGCTGTGGAGCAATCTGCCCGCGCAGTTGGGGGTGAGCGCCGACAGCCCGCTGTGGATCATCGCCATGCTGACGGCGACAGGCATCGCGGTGGGTCTGGTCATTCGTTACAGCCCCGGGCACGCCGGGCCGGATCCAGCGACCGAGTCGTTAATCGGCGCTCCCATTGCCACCGGCGCGCTGCCCGGACTCCTGGCCGCACTGATCCTCGGCCTCGCCGGCGGCGTCAGCCTCGGCCCGGAGCATCCGATTATGGTGGTGAATATCGCGCTGGCTGTCGCCGTCGGCTCCCGACTGTTTCCGCGCGTCAGCTCGCTGGACTGGACCATCCTCGCGGCCTCAGGCACCATCGGCGCCCTCTTCGGTACCCCGGTTGCCGCCGCGCTGATTTTTTCGCAAACCCTCAATAGCAGCAACGATACGCCACTGTGGGATCGCCTCTTTGCTCCCCTCCTCGCCGCCGCCGCCGGCGCGTTGACGACGGGTCTGTTTTTCCATCCCCATTTTTCGCTGCCGATCCCGCACTATGGTCAGATGCGCTTCGTTGATATTCTCAGCGGCATTATCGTCGCCCTGATCGCTATCGCCGTCGGCATGGTGGCCGTCTGGTGTCTGCCGCGACTGCATGCCCTGATGCATCGGTTGAAAAATCCAATCCTGACCCTCGGCATCGGCGGGCTGCTGCTGGGGATCGTGGGGACGATAGGCGGGCCCTTAACGCTATTTAAAGGGCTGGATGAGATGCAGCAGCTGGCCTTCAGCCAGACGCTAACCGCCGCGGATTTTCTGCTTATCGCGCTGGTCAAACTGGCGGCCCTGGTTCTTGCCTCAGCCAGCGGCTTTCGCGGCGGGCGAATTTTCCCGGCGGTGTTCGTCGGGGTAGCGCTGGGGCTGATGCTGCATGCTCATGTTGACGCGGTGCCGGCGGCAATCACCGTTTCCTGCGCGATCCTCGGCATGGTGCTGGTCGTCACTCGCGACGGCTGGTTGAGCCTGTTTATGGCCGCCGTGGTGGTCCCGGATACGACTTTGCTGCCGCTGTTGTGTATGGTGATGCTCCCGGCCTGGCTGCTGCTGGCCGGGAGACCGTTGATGATTGCCAAACGGCATACCGATTAAACGCGGCTGTTTCGCTCCTCAAGGGCCTGCGTCACCGCGCGCAGGAAATCGGGGATATCCATTTTCGGCAGCATCACTTCTACCAGGGTGAGGGTATCGGAGGTGATGCTCTCCGTCATCGCCTCCCGCAGTTCAGACGTCTGAGTGACCCGCCGGCAGCGCGAAGCAACGTCAGGGGCGAAGGCTTCCGGCAGCCGCTGCCAGTCCCACAGAGCGATGTCATTGTAGCGCTGCTCTGGACCATGAATCGCCCGTTCCACGGTATACCCTTCGTTATTCAGCAGCAGAATAAGCGGCTTTTGCTTATCACGCAGCATGGAGCCCATCTCCTGAATGGTCAGTTGTGCCGCGCCATCGCCGACAATTAGCACCACCCGCCGCTCCGCCGCCGCGGTTTGTGCGCCATAGGCGGCCGGGAGAGTAAAACCAATCGAGCCCCACAGCGGTTGGACGATCAGCGATGCTTCAGAGGGCAGCTTCAGCGCCGCAATACCAAAGGCGGCCGTCCCCTGATCGGCGAGAATAATATCCCCCGGACGCAGGGCGCCCTGCACCGTCGCCCAGAAATTTTTCTGGGTCAACTCGCCTTCAGCGCCCTCCTCAGCCTCCGGCGCCACGACCTGAGGCGTAGCCCACTCCGCCGCCAGCGGGGCGGAAAGCGTCATCAGCGCGGCCAAAGCCTTATCCATCGGCACCCCGCTGAACCAGTGATCGCCCACCCTGACGGCGAAGGGCTGGATCTCAATAGTCTTTTCCCGCGCCAGATGTTGGGTAAATCCTGCGGTGATGGTGTCGGTGAAGCGCGTGCCAATGCAGATGATGGTGTCGGCGTTTTCAATCGCCTCCCGGGTCTGCGGCGCGCTGGCAATCCCGCTGTAGGTGCCGACAAACCCGCTCTGCTGCTCATCAAACAATCCCTTGCCCATGAGCATCGTCGCATGGGCGACAGGCGTTTTCGCCACCCACTCCCGGAGCGTCTTCTGCAGGCCATAACGTTGCGCCAGGAAGTCCGCCAACAGGGAAATGCGTCGGCTGCCCCGCAGCAGGCGGCTGGCATGTTCGCAGAACCCGGCAAGCTGGTTTTCATCCGCCGGAGCGGGCTCCACCAGCAAGCGCTGGGCTGGGGCAATCGCTGCCGCTCTGGCGACATCGGCTGGCAGCATCAAATAGCCGGGGCGATGATGCGTCAACATATCGCGCAGCACACGGTCGATTTCATGGCAGGCGTTGCCGGCGGTCAGCAGCGCCTGGCTACAGGTGATCTGCTCGCTCATGCGGGCGAAATGGCGAAAATCGCCATCGCCGAGGGTATGGTGCAGCAGTTCGCCGCGCTGCTGGGCGCCGGTAGAGGGCGCACCGACGATATGCAATACCGGAATATGTTCCGCATAGCTACCCGCAATGCCGTTCAGCGCGCTCAATTCGCCGACGCCGTAAGTGGTCAGCAGCGCACCGGCTCCTTTGATGCGCGCATAGCCGTCAGCGGCATATGCCGCATTCAGCTCGTTGGCGCAGCCGACCCACCCCAAGGCGCTGTGCGCGATGACGCGATCGAGAAACTGTAAGTTGTAATCTCCCGGCACGCCGAACAAGCGGTCAATACCGCAGTCGACAAGGCGATCCAGCAGATAATCCCCAATAGTGTAGGTCGGTTGCATATCCATTATCCTCATTTTGGTGCAGGTGTAATTTGAGTATTGAATAAGCGATCCGCCTGTCCAGATGGGAGGTGATAATGGCAGTGTAAAGCAATAATTACGCAGAAAAAGCAGTGTACTCCACGCAGAACATTGTTTAGTGTAAACGTATACACAACCTGTTTTGTCGGCGGAGGAAGAATGGTTTACCAGGCAAGCACCACGCGATATCAAACGATGGAGTACCGTCGCTGCGGCCGCAGCGGTCTGCAGCTACCGGCCATTTCCCTTGGCCTGTGGCATAACTTTGGCGATGAAACGCGAGTGGAAACCAGCCGGCAGATGCTCCTGCACGCTTTTGACCTCGGTATAACCCATTTCGATTTGGCCAACAACTATGGGCCGCCGCCGGGCTCGGCGGAAAGCAACTTTGGCCGCATCCTGAAAGAGTCGCTCCTGCCTTATCGCGATGAGTTAATCATCTCCACTAAAGCAGGCTACACGATGTGGGACGGCCCTTACGGCGACTGGGGATCGCGAAAATATCTGGTAGCCAGCCTTAACCAGAGCCTTAAACGCATGGGGCTGGAATACGTCGATATTTTTTACCATCACCGGCCTGATCCACAGACGCCGCTGATGGAAACGATGCGTGCGCTCGATCATCTGGTTCGTCAGGGTAAAGCGCTATATGTCGGGATCTCCAACTATCCTCTGGCCCAGGCGCGGGAGGCGGTGAAGATCCTTAACGACCTCGGCACCCCCTGCATCATCCACCAGCCTCGCTACTCGATGTTCGAACGCGGCGTGGAAGAAGGACTGCTGGATTTTCTGCAGACGGAAGGGATTGGAAGCATAGCGTTTTCACCGCTGGCCGGCGGGCAACTTACCGACCGCTATCTCAACGGCATTCCGGCCGACTCGCGCGCCGCCAGCAGCAGTCGTTTTCTGCAGCCGGAGCAACTGACTCCTGCCCGATTAGAAAAAATTCGTCAGCTTAACAGGCAGGCGGAAGCGCGTGGGCAGAAGCTGTCGCAGATGGCGCTGGCCTGGGTGTTGCGCGAAGAGAAAGTCACCTCGGTGCTGATCGGCGCCAGCAAAACCGCGCAACTGGATGATGCCGTCGGCATGCTGCAGAATCGCCATTTCACCACCGAGGAGTGCGCGGCCATCGACGCCATCCTTGCGCTGTAAAGCAAATGTTACTTTAGCAAAAAGTGCTCTTTCCTGCGCTTTCGGAGTTCGTCCGATGCGGTGGGTCTTTACCGGCCCGTAATATCAGGTTAACAGGCCGCTTACGGCCCCGATCGTGAAGGAGAAGAGTATGTTCAGGTCACTGATTCTGGCAGCAGTACTGCTGGCCGCAGGGCCACTGGTCGCTAACGCTGGTGAAATCACCCTGCTGCCGTCGGTAAAATTACAAATAGGCGATCGTGACAATTACGGTAACTACTGGGACGGTGGCAGCTGGCGCGACCGTGATTACTGGCGTCGTCACTATGAATGGCGTGATAACCGTTGGCATCGTCATGACAACGGCTGGCACAAAGGCTGGTACAAAGGCAGAGATAAAGCCTGGGAGCGCGGCTATCGTGCTGGCTGGAACGACCGCGATGACCACCGCGGCGGCTGGGGACGCGGCCCGGTCACGGTCATGGACATGGCCATCACTAACAAACGAAAAGGGGAGCCCATCGGCTCCCCTTTACTTTATTCAGCATCAGGAATCAATTAATCCACCCCGAGCAGCGACCCCACTATTAACCAGCCGTTCAGGCTCACCACAATAGCGACTATCGCCCAGCCGATGCCTCTCACCCAACGGGTATTCACCAGGTCCCCCATCAGCTTCGCATTGCTGGTAAATATCAGCAGCGGCACCAGGGCAAGCGCAATGCCAAAGCTGAGCAACACCTGACTCATTACCAGGATGCGCGTAGGATCCAGCCCCAGCAGAATGACGACAAACGACGGCAGCATGGTGATCGCCCGGCGAAACCACAGCGGAATATGAAAGCGGATAAACCCCTGCATAACGACCTGACCTGCCAGAGTGCCCACCACGGTCGACGATAAACCGGCGGCAATCAGGCTGAGGCCAAAGATGGTCGCCGCCGCGTGGCTCAGCAGCGGCTCCAGCGTCATGTAGGCCTGATCGAGATCGGCGACGCCGGTATGGCCATTAAAGTGGAATGCCGCCGCAGCGGTCGCCATCATCGCCAGATTGACGAACCCGGCAATGGTCATGGCGATCGCCACATCCCAGCGGGTCGCGTTATAGCGTTCTTTTCGCGTTCCGCCATGCAGATGCTGAGTCAGCGATGAGTGTAAGTAAATGACGTGCGGCATGATTGTCGCACCCAGTACCCCGGCGGCTAAGAATACCGCCTCCCCGTTGGGCAGCGTGGGGATCACCAGCCCTTTCGTCAGAGGAGCCAGCGCGGGCTGGGAAAAGATCAACTCCACGACATAGGCCACGGCGACAAACAGCAACAATCCACCGATCACCTTCTCCAGTGGTTTTTGCCCGCGCCGCTGCAGCATCAGGATCAGAAAAGTCGCCACCCCGGTCAGCACCGCCCCCTGCAGAAGCGACACGCCGAGCACCAGCTTAAAACCAATTGCGGCGCCGATAAATTCAGCCAGATCGGTGGCCATAGCGATAATTTCCGCCTGTACCCAGTAAAACCAGACAACAGGACGCGGGTAATGGTCGCGGATCTGCTCGGCCAGGTTTTTGCCGGTGGCAATGCCCAGTTTGGCAGAAAGCACCTGGATCAGCATCGCCATCAGGTTAGCCCACACCACGACCCACAGCAGCTGGTAGCCAAAGCTGGCGCCGGCCTGAATGTTAGTGGCGAAATTACCCGGATCGATATAGCCAATGGCAGCGACGATAGCCGGGCCCATTAAGGCGAGCTTCACCTTGCGCGCGGCGCGACTACTGCTATTCTCAACGCGACTGCTAGTCATCTTCTGCCTCTGGAAATATAGCCTTTGCTATGTTTTATGCTATCAAAATGCGAATGATTATCAAGTTCATTTAGAATGGAGATAATGATTGCTGTGATAGAAGGGAACAATAGCTGGCCGGAAATGAAATACGGGCGTCAGAAAACGAGATCCAGCCCGCTATTAAGAGTAGTACAAGAATGCAACTTTTAAAACCTTTACGTAACATAACAAAAGTGGATGTTGGATCACTATTTTTGCCATTGGTCACAGTTCCTTGCAATAGTGTGCAATTGATCTCGTTTTCTTTAAAGCCGTTGCATAGAATGTGCACGGAAATTTAACCTGCCTCATATTTGGAGCAACTATGGACCGCGTCTTGCATTTTGTCCTCGCGATCGTTGTGGTGGCTATACTGGCCCTGTTGGTCAGCCATGACCGCCAAAAGATCCGTATTCGTTATGTTGTTCAACTGCTTGTCATTGAAGTCCTGCTGGCCTGGTTCTTCCTCAACTCCGATATTGGTCTGGGTTTTGTGAAAGGATTTTCCGAGATGTTTGAAAAACTCCTCGGGTTTGCCAACGAAGGGACAAACTTCGTGTTCGGCGGCATGAACGATAAAGGCCTGGCCTTCTTCTTCCTCAAAGTTTTGTGCCCTATCGTCTTCATTTCGGCTTTGATCGGCATTTTGCAGCATATTCGTATCCTGCCGATTGTCATTCGCGCGATCGGTACCGTCCTGTCGAAAGTTACCGGCATGGGCAAGCTGGAGTCCTTCAACGCCGTGAGCTCGTTGATCCTCGGCCAGTCGGAAAACTTTATCGCGTATAAAGATATTCTCGGCAAAATGTCGCGCAACCGCATGTACACCATGGCGGCGACGGCGATGTCCACCGTGTCCATGTCCATCGTAGGCGCTTACATGACCATGCTGCAGCCAAAGTATGTCGTTGCGGCGCTGGTGCTCAACATGTTCAGCACCTTTATCGTTCTGTCATTAATTAACCCTTACCGCGTGGAAGAGAGCGAAGAAAATCTGCAGATGTCGAATCTGCACGAAGGTCAGAGCTTCTTCGAGATGCTGGGCGAGTATATTCTGGCAGGTTTTAAAGTCGCGATTATCGTGGCGGCGATGTTGATCGGCTTCATCGCGCTGATCTCGGCGCTGAATGCCCTGTTCGCCACCGTGACCGGTTGGTTCGGCTATAGCATTTCCTTCCAGGGTATCCTCGGCTATATCTTCTACCCGGTTGCCTGGGTGATGGGTGTGCCGGCAAGCGAAGCGCTGCAGGTGGGCAGTATTATGGCTACCAAACTGGTCTCCAATGAATTCGTCGCCATGATGGATCTGCAGAAAATTGCCTCGACGCTCTCCCCGCGCGCGGAAGGCATTATCTCTATCTTCCTGGTCTCCTTCGCCAACTTCTCATCTATCGGCATTATTGCCGGGGCGATCAAAGGTCTGAACGAAGAACAGGGCAACGTAGTTTCTCGCTTCGGTCTGAAGCTGGTGTACGGCTCCACGCTGGTTAGCGTGTTGTCCGCCTCGATTGCGGCGCTGGTTCTGTAACAGACGTCAGTCATCTGAGCCGGGCAATGCCCGGCTTTTTTTTGCCCGTCATTCACCCAGCGGCTGTGGTTTACCGATCAGATAACCCTGCAGATAATTCACGCCCAGCTCCAGCAAGCGCGCTTTTTGCGGTTCGCTTTCGACATATTCCGCCACCACGCTCATCTGTTTCGCCCGCGCCATCTCGACAATCGATTTCACCATGATGGCGTCCAGCGGGTCCGTGAGGATGTCGCGGACGAAGCAGCCGTCAATCTTAATGATATCGGCCTGTAAATGTTTCAGACGTTCATAGTTCGCATAGCCGGTGCCAAAGTCATCAATAGCGATGGCGCAGCCAAACGCGCGCAACGCTTCAAGATTTTGCCGACTGGTGTCCGCATTAGAGAAGGCCTGCTCTTCGGTCACCTCAATAGTTATAAGTTCTGGCGAGACGCTATAGCGTTGAAACAGCGCGATAATCTGCCCTGCGCTGTTCTTTTGCATCAGAGTTGCAGGCAGCAGGTTGACCGAGAAGCGCTGGCCGGGATGCTTATGGAGCATACTGAACAAGGTCTCCAGCACCAGCATGTCAAAACGTTGGCTGAGGTTAAACTGCACAATCAGCGGAATGAATCGGTCGGGCATAATGACGCTATCGCCACAGCGCATGCGCGTGAGGATCTCATGATAACCCTCCCCCTCCGGATTCTGAATCGGTTGCGCATAGAGCATCAGCGCGCGATCTTTGAGCACTTGCTTGACGCGCATTAGGAGGCGCACCTGCTCGGTAGTTTGATCCACTACCAGATCCTGCTCCTCGTCCAGCGCCAGCACCCGACGTTCACTGCCCGCCTGTTCGGAAAGCCAGCTTAGCTGGCCCAGCATCTGGTAAAGTCCCTCACCCTGGCCGTCATCGCGGCCCCAGGCCGCGCCAAACTCCAAATCCAGCGGCTGATTGTGCCAGCTGAACTTTTTGTGGTTGAGGACCGCGACCATATGGTTCAAGCGGGACGACGGCTCCGGTCCATCAAGCACGAGGATCAGTTCGCTGCCCGGTACCTGGAAGACTTTATCCGCCGCTCCCAGCAGCGGTTGCAGCGCCCGAATAATCTGCCGTTTACAGTCCACCCCCATCATCAGGCCATAATGCCGACTGAGAAAGTCGAGATTATCAATACGCAGGCTGCAGATAGCCTGCTGAGGACAGCTCTGTAAATGGCTCTCCAGCGCGCGCAGGTTAGGCAAGCCGGTCAGCGGATCCTCTTCCGCCTGGCTACGCCAGCGGCGTTTGTTGCGGTCGCTGCGGGCATAGATGTCGGCCATATAAAACAAACAGATAGTAAAGGAGATCAGAACCGACAGCACAAAGGAGAGTGAATACTCGCTTTGCACCCCCTGGAGAAAGTTTTTGTTATATACCACCAGCAAAAAGGCCGAGACAGACCATGAAATACGCAATAGCGCATGGCCTATTCGACTGATACCGATAAAGTAGACAATAAAAATAACCGGAACTAAATAACCGGCAATAAATTCAGACTGATACGGCGCACACAATAGCGTTAATATCACCGCCAACGCGATAAACCAATATAGGGTAAAGGAGCGATATTGCGGTGCCAGCCACGGTAAACATTCCTGCTGCCAGAAACGTCGGGCGTAGCGCGGACTGATAATCATCCGCATTGGATAATAAAGAAACGTCGTAAAAATTAATGCCGCACTGATTAAACTTTGGATATCTATTACAGTATAAATCAACGGCATACTACCAAAGTAACTGGTAATAGCTAATGGAAACGCAAAATATTGTCCGGCGAGATACATGGTGATTTTCAGGAGCACCGGCGCGAAGAAGCCGCCCCAGAAGATCCGCGCCCCCATATGTTTTGCCGTTGGACCGCAGCGCCAGCGCTTCCCCACCAACAGTCGCAGAATAGCGCAGGAGACAAACACGGCGAACAGTTGACAAAAAAGTAAGATAAACGCCTGCGGCAGCGTTAATTTAATGAGAAAACTATTGGTGATGGCAAACGCGAGAATTAATGGCGCAATTGCATAGCGGCCAAAGATAAAAATAACAGAAAACATCACGCTGATTGGCAGCCAGGCAATATAAATAAGGTTGCCGTCAATTATCGTTTGCGGTGAAATAAAACGAGCCAGCGGAATAGCGACTAAACAAATGATAAAGGCCAATAGAGTTTTTTTGATATTAATGTTAATTTTATCAAGCATTATTGTTAATTAAAACTCCAGAAACCTCATCACGTTTAATGGGGGAAATGTTATGTTGCTTATTTAGGGCAGGCAAGGCGAATTATCAGGAAAAAGTCTGAAATTACTTTCGATTTTAATTGCTGGAGATTAACTGACGTAACCAGAAAGTGCTTTACATGAAACCCGCTAAAAACAAAAACCCCCGCCGAAGCGAGGGTTCTGAATTTTGGTGGAGCTAAGCGGGATCGAACCGCTGACCTCTTGCATGCCATGCAAGCGCTCTCCCAGCTGAGCTATAGCCCCACGAGTCGTTTACGTACCAAATTTGCTGGGTGCAAAATTTGGTGGAGCTAAGCGGGATCGAACCGCTGACCTCTTGCATGCCATGCAAGCGCTCTCCCAGCTGAGCTATAGCCCCGTAACGTAAAGCGTGTCGTGTTGACGGGCGGCATAATATGAATTCCTCGCTCAGGTGTCAACGGCAAAATTATCCTTCCCGATTCAATCGCTGAAAAAGCAGGCAACTTGCTGACATTGCGAGCCTTATCGCAGTCAGAAGTTAAACAGGTCACCTTTTCACGTAAAAGGATGCTATAACATGGGCAGCTAATTCCCATACATTTACTCAGGAAATAGTATGCTCAAGGAACGAATGACACCTGAAGAAATTGCCCATCTAACAGGCTACAGTCGGCAAACTATCAATAAGTGGGTGCGGAAAGAAGGCTGGCAAACCTCTCCGCGACCTGGCGTCCAGGGCGGCAAAGCGCGCCTGGTCCATGTCAATGAGCAAGTCAGGGAGTTTATCCGCAGCGCCCAGCGCGTGGCGGAGACGCCCGGCATCTATTCTCCCCATGATAGCGATCTGGAATCGCTGCTGCTGACCCTAAGTAAAGAACTCACCCCCAGCGAGCAGAAGCAGCTTATGTCTTTGTTGCTGCGCGAGGGGATCACCGGGTTACTGCTTCGGTTAGGGATCCGCGATCGGTAAACCATGATGAAACTGAAAGATAAAATGACGCCCGCAGAGCTTGCCGACTGCCTGGGGCTGGCCAGACAAACAATCAATCGCTGGGTTCGCGAGAAACAATGGCGCACCGAAGCAATACCCGGCGTTAAAGGGGGGCGAGCGCGACTGGTGGTTATCGACCAACCGGTACGCGAGTTTCTGACCAACATCCCTGCCAGACGCCATCTGCTTACCGACAATCATCTCGCGGAATCGCCAGGTGCATACCTGGTCAATGAGGCAGACGCGATCTGGCGGCAAATCACGGAAACCCTACAGCTGATGACTCCGGCAGAACAGCTGCAGCTCCGCGATCTGCTGGCCCGGGAAGGGATTAGCGGTTTTCTTGCCCGCCTCGGCATCGCCAGTCCGGAATAACAGACAAAAAAAACGGCAGGGTAACCTGCCGTTGTTTCAGCTGCGTCGCCGTCAGGACGCCTGGCCTTCGCGTTCAGCGATAAAAGCCAGCGCTTTATTGATACGATCTACGCTACGGGATTTACCGATAGCATGGACAGTAACGTCTAGCGCAGGAGATTGCCCTGCCCCGGTAACCGCCACGCGCAGCGGCATACCGACTTTACCCATCCCCACCTCCAGCTCATCAGCAGTTGCCTGAATCGCGTGATGGACGTTTTCCGCCGTCCAGTCGCTAATCGCCGCCAGCTTATCGCGAACCACTTCCAGCGGCTGACGCGCCACTGGACGCAGATGTTTTTTCGCGGCGTCGGCATCGAATTCAGCGAACTCTTCATAGAAGTAGCGGCAGCTCTGGGCCATCTCTTTCAGCGTCTTGCAACGCTCGCCCAGCAGTTTCACCAGCTCAGCCAGCTGCGGGCCGTTGCGAGTGTCGATATTTTCCTGCTCGATATGCCACTGCAGATGCGTTGCCACATACTCCGCCGGCAGGGTATTGATATAGTGATGGTTTAACCACAGCAGTTTATCGGTGTTAAAGGCACTGGCGGATTTGCTCACCGCGCCCAGCGAGAAGAACTCAATCATCTCTTCGCGAGTGAAAATCTCCTGATCGCCATGAGACCAGCCCAGGCGCACCAGATAGTTGAGTAGCGCTTCCGGGAGGTAGCCGTCGTCGCGATACTGCATCACGCTCACTGCGCCGTGGCGCTTGGAAAGTTTTTTACCGTCATCGCCGTTGATCATCGACACGTGCGCATAAACAGGCACCGGCGCATTCAGCGCTTTGAGGATGTTGATCTGGCGCGGCGTGTTGTTGATATGATCTTCGCCGCGGATCACGTGAGTGATCGCCATATCCCAGTCATCTACCACCACGCAGAAGTTATAGGTCGGGGAACCATCGGTACGGCGAATGATCAGATCGTCCAGTTCCTGGTTGCTGAACTCGATAGGTCCGCGGATCTGATCGTCAAAAATAACCGAACCTTCCTGCGGGTTGGCGAAACGCACGACACACGGCTCATCGTCAGCATGGTGCTCGTGGCTATGGCGGCAGCGGCCATCGTAACGCGGCTTCTCACCCTTCGCCATCTGCTCTTCGCGCAGCGCTTCCAGACGTTCTTTCGAGCAATAGCATTTGTAAGCGGTACCGGCTTCCAGCATCTCATCGATTACGTTGTTATAACGATCGAAACGTTTGGTCTGGAAATAGGGGCCTTCGTCCCATTGCAGATTCAGCCAGTTCATGCCATCCATGATGGCTTCAATTGCTTCCGGGGTGGAGCGTTCGAGATCGGTGTCTTCAATACGCAGCACAAACTCACCGCCGTGGTTACGGGCAAAAAGCCAGGAATAGA
>OIXG01002353.1_pt1 | contig 14550 bp, 11 predicted proteins | sample 1587731 | NCBI WGS metagenome assembly OIXG01 (sample SAMEA3888908, study PRJEB22519) | human gut metagenome | biome: human gut; feature: human-associated habitat; material: faeces | place: Denmark | collected 2010
TTTTCGTCTTATTCCTCGAACTCCCATGATTATTTTTTTACTTTCAATCTTTTTAAATCAGCTTTATTTTTAACTTCGCTATCATCTTCAAATTCATCCCATTCTGATGACTCTTTTAGGTCTTTCAGCTCGGCTTCTAATTTGTTAATTCTTTCTGTAGTATCAAAAAGAAGTTCTTCTATCTTGCCTTTTGTATTTTCAATAATTACATTTTGTATATCTGGGGATTTCCTCAATAGCTCTTTTACTTGCTTCTTTACTTCATCTACAGTAATGAATTTTAAATGAAAAAATGTAACCAAAGAAAATATTGCGAGTAAAGCAACTAAAAATGTTATAACTGTATTATAGTAATTAACAACATTGTTTGTATACTCTTGTGGCGTTAACAATACACCTTGTTCTTTAAGTTTGTTTATTGATTCTATCTTTGCATTAATTTCTTCGATTGAAATAGAATCATGCACAGCTTCAATATTTGCAATGTGTATAGGGTGTATGACAGAATTATGTCTATGACAAAATAGACATATTGCTATAGCAATGCATATGAAAACTATACCTCCGATAAAACCACCTACAAATCCTCTCATTTTTATTATTTTTATACCTAATCACAAAGATAATTATAATTTTGGTTTATCCATATTTTAGTTATCTCTTTTACAATTTACTTTTTAGCAGAACAAGTTGTAAAATTAGAATTGCCTGTTTGTTGAAGCTCAAAAGTTCTTTGCATGTGATTTCCTCCATTTCTAAATATCAAGCTATATATTGTGTCTATTCCAATACTCAAAACATTCTTTCTGTAAATCACTTAAACGAACATCTATAACCAGTGTGTCGCAGAGCTCAAAGAATCCTTCGCTAGGTAAACCTGTGGATTTGAGTACAACAATAGATGCCAAGATAGGTTGTTTGTTCTCTATATCGTATCGGGTAATCTTTTCTAATATTGTTCCCAGACTATATACAAGAGTAGCATCTTCTTCTTTCACTAAGTCGGAATAATATAATGTCTTCCCCTCAGAAGCGACCTTAATAAGTTGCTTTCTGATAGTCAATTCCTGTTCTGTTAATTCTATTGTAGACATATCATTTCATATTTCCCGTAAAAGTATGAAAAAACAAGGACTTGATTGATAGGTTTCTAACTTTTTATGCAATAAATGTGTAACTTTGGGGCACTATGACGTATATCTGTCATATTGTGGAGTTCCATTGTTCGCAAATCATTTGAAAACAGAAATTAAGGTCTATATAAAAAGGAACGACTCTTGAAAAAGTTCTGTTAGTTATAAACCTACAAATATATGAATAATAAGAATATCTTTACTCAGAACTGCGTCAAATACTCACTGAAGAATGCAACGCAAGAGTTCTCCTTGATACGTCTGCGTATGACGATTGGTGGGGTTCGCTTTAGCTACTGCCTACCAGTGGAATACAAAATCAAATCTTCATATTGGGATAAGGAAGCAGGAAAAGCCATAGAAGATGTCAAAAGGAATAACGAGCTAAAAGGCAATCCCATGCTGCAAGTTGCGCTGCGTAACATCAATAAAGAAATTGAAAAAACGACTAATACCTTAATTAAAATAATAGAGAGCTACAAAAGTCGGGACATAACTCCGACAGCCAGTCTGATAAAGGAAGAGTTAATAAAGGCACTTAAGAAGAAGAAGGAAGAAGAGAAACCGATATTCCCCGACTTTATATCTTATATAGACTATTACATGGATTTATGCAAACAAGGTAAAATACTAAATGTGGATGGTACAAAATTGTCTCCAGCTACCTTAGCTACCTATAAATCCACAAGGAATATTTTAAAGAAATATGCAGCAGCCCGTAATATAACGATAAAGATAGAAGCTGTTAATCTAGAATTTCGTAATGACTTCATAAACTTTCTATATGATATAAAGCATCATAACGGTGAATACAAACTGAACTCAATTGGTAAGTTTATAAAGACGATTAAGGTGTTCATGCGCCATGCTTTCGATAACAATGTCACTACAAATAATAGTGTATTCAAGAAGGACTTCGTTCCGTTAAAGGAAGAAGCAAATACAATCTACCTTACCGAAAACGAGTTAGCTGCCTTGTATGCTCTTGAATTGCCAACTAATCAGGCAGAGGTTAGGGATTGCTTCTTGATTTCGTGTTATACGGGGCTAAGATATTCTGACATATCCAGACTAAGTATGGAGCATATTAATCTGGAAAAAAACACAATAACAATAGTTACTTATAAAACACGTAATCAAGTCGTGATCCCGATACATCGAATTGTAAAGGAGATATTGGAGCGCTATGGAAACAAACTGCCGAAACCGCAATGTAACCAATCAACGAACCGAATGCTTAAAAAGTTATGTGAACAGGCTGGTATTACGGAAATTATATCATATACCGAAACCGTTGGTGGAACACATAAGGAATGTACAGCCCGTAAATGTGACAAAGTTACTACCCATACAGCCCGTAGGAGTTTTGCTACCAATGCGTATAAACGAAACGTGCCTACGCTAGCAATAATGGCAATTACTGGGCATAAGACTGAAACTTCATTCATGAAGTACATCCGCATTAGTAAAGAGGAAAATGCCCAGTTGTTGCAAACACACGAATTCTTCGTCTAATCCTCATTGATGTAGATAATGTAGCAAATGTAGTTTTTTTCTTATACTTATTCTTTTTTCTTTTTCCAAAATAAAGTGTTTTTATAATAACTGTAACACAAATTTAATTATACAAGCTTTGAAATATCAAAAAAAGTTACCACAAGCATAAGAATCATAAGAAGCACAAAACCTATTGTATGAATTGTACCCTCCTGCTCGGGAGTAAGTCTTTTTCTGCGTATTTTTTCAAGCAATATAAAAAATATCCGTCCTCCGTCCAATGCAGGCAGCGGTAAAAGATTTACCACGCCCAAATTGACGGTTATAAGCGCTGTAATATTAATAAGATATAAAATACCGTTTCTTGCGGCATTTCCTATTTCGGATACAATTCCAACGGGACCCGAAACATCATTTGCACCAAGTTTGCCGCCAAGCAGCATTGCAAATGATTTATATACTATTTTTACCGTAAACACACTTTGAACAGCGGCATATTTTACGGTATTGATTACATTCTTTTTAACTGTAGCTATTTTAAATCCGTATAAATGACGGTTGTCGGTTTCCGAAAATACGGGAGTAACCGAAAAAGTTTTCTTTTCGCCGTTACGCATAACGGTAACTTTGCAAGGTGAATAACCCGTAATTCCGCCAAATAACGATATATCATCATAACACATAATGTGTGTTGTGTATTTGTCGGATTGCATTTTAACAATTTTATCGCCGCTTTGTATACCTGCCTCGGCAAAAGCCGAATTGTCGGTAAGTTCGGCAACTGTTGTTGTGGGTATAATTTTTGCGTTACCCACAATAATCAAAAACAATATAAATCCAAGTATAAAATTCATTATTGCGCCGCTTGCAAGCACAATAAAACGTGCAAACGCACTTTTGTTTCCAAATGCATTTACATCGTCACTTTGTCCGTCTTCGCCCTCAATCTGAACAAAACCGCCTATCGGAAGAAGGCGCACACTGTAAAGCGTTCCGCCCCTGTTAAATCCAAAAAGGCGCGGACCCATTCCTATCGAAAATTCGTGTACCGTTATTTTGGCAAGTTTTGCCGTAATAAAATGCCCGAGTTCGTGTATAAAAATAATAACGCAAAATACAATTATTGCCGATATAGCAGTTTTCATTTAAAGACCTCTTTTTATAATTATTTTTTTATATTTTTACAAATGATATCTGTTTTAATACGGGTTTGTTTGTCTGCCCGCAAAACAGCGTCAACGGTAAGCGGTTGCAAAATACATACGCTGTCTTTTGCATATTCATTCATTGCATTTTCAACTACATCGCCTATATCGGTAAAAGATATTTTGCCGTCCAAAAAATATTTAACGGCAACCTCGTTTGCGGCATTCATTACAGCAGGCATTGTACCGCCGTATTCAAGCGCCGTTTGTGCAAAATTAAGGCACTTAAATGTTTTGCAATCGGGTTTTTCAAACGTAAGCGGCGGCATAGTAAATATATCAAGTTCCCGCGCCGGCGACGGCATTCTTTCGGGGTAGTTAATTGCGTAACTTATAGGCCATCGCATATCGGGTGTACCCATTTGCGCAATTACGGAATTGTCGCAATATTCAACTGCCGAGTGTACTATGCTCTGCCTGTGTACAACAACCTCAATGTTTTGCACGGGCACATCAAACAGCCATCTTGCTTCAATAATTTCAAGGCACTTATTCATCATTGTGGCGCTGTCTATGGTTATTTTACTTCCCATTGTCCAATTAGGATGCTTTAGTGCGTCCTCTTTTGAAACAAATTTAAGTTCGTCATATGTTTTGCCGAAAAAAGGACCGCCCGATGCCGTTAAAATCAGCCTTTTGATTTTTTTGCCGTCATTGCCTCTTAACGATTGAAAAATAGCACTGTGTTCGCTGTCTACCGGAATAATATCAACATTGTGTTTTTTTGCAAGAGGCATAATCAGCTCACCCGCCGTTACAAGAGTTTCTTTGTTTGCAAGCAAAATCTTTTTACCACATTCAATTGCTTTAACGGTAGGTAAAAGTCCCACATTGCCCATAACCGACGTTACAAGCATATTGTACGCATTATATTCTGCAATTTCACAAAGTCCCTCCATACCCGTTACAATTTTGGGCGAATAGTTGAGCAGTTTTTTTAAATTATCGGCATATTCTCCGCACATTATCCCCACCAAATCGGGCTTAAATTCATTTGCCTGCGAAGCAAGTTTTTTGTAGTCGGTATTTGCCGAAATTGCGACAACCTTTATATTGCCGCAATTTTTTGCAACTTCAAGAGTTTGTGTACCTATTGAACCTGTTGAACCTATTATACCGATTTTTTTTATATTTTCGTTTTGCATTTGTATCTCCCAATTATTATGCTATAATGCCCCAATAATATATATAGTAGTATATTATGGGTGCAATAATAAGAACCGAATCAAATCTGTCGAGAACACCGCCGTGTCCCGGAATAAGATTTCCAAAATCCTTTACGTTATGCTCTCTTTTAATGCACGATGCACACAAATCGCCGAATTGCGATAAAACAGATGCCAAAGCCGCAAGAACAGCGGCCTTTAAAATACTTCCGTTTAAGCCTATAACATTTGCGCATACACGGCAAAATATTGCCGTAACAACGGCGGCACCTATAATACCGCCCACCGAACCCTCAACCGTCTTTTTAGGGCTCACTTTAGGTATAAGCTTGTGCCTGCCGAATGCTTTTCCGCAAAAATATGCAAAAGTATCGGTACCCCAGGCAATTAAAAATACAAGCCATATATAAATTTTACCGTGGTTTATATGCCTTATCATTATTATATGTGATAAAAAAACTGTTATGTACAGTGTTCCGAGTGCCGATATGCCTATACTTGAAAATTTAACATCATCGTGTTTTAAAACCATATAGCACAAAAGCACTATAACATATATAATATTAACCTCATTGCAATACTTTAAACTGTAATTAAAACTTACAAGCAAAGATATACATACTCCGTACAGCAAAGATATAAAAAACAGCGCTTTGTTTTTTTGAGCAATCCCCGTTGCACGGTGAAATTCAAAAAGTGCAATAAGTATAAGCGCCGACACAGCAACGCTTAACGATATATTGCCGTACAAAAAAATAAGCACGGCAATTACGGCGCCCAATACACCGGATATAATTCTTGTTTTCATACTCTAAATCACACTCCCCCGAATCTTCTGTTTCTGTGCTGAAAATCGGAAATAGCTTTTAATAAATCATCCTTTGAAAAATCCGGCCAGCAAATATCGGAAAACCAAAACTCACTGTATGCACTCTGCCAAAGTAAAAAGTTGCTGAGCCTTAATTCTCCGCTCGGTCTTATTATCAAATCCGGCTCGGGTAAATAGTTTGTATAGAGTTCCTTTGCAAATGTTTCTTCGGTTATATCATCTGCACCCAATTCACCGTTTTTTACTTTTTGCGCAATTTTTCCCGCCGCATATGTTATTTCTTCACGTCCGCCGTAATTTACGGCCAATGTAAGGGTTATTTTATCATTGTCTTTTGTGGCGTTTTCAACAATATTAATTTTCTCGTTTATTTCATCAGACAATTCTTCCCGTCTGCCTATTATTTTTATTCGTATGTTTTCGCCGCCGAGAACTCGTTTGTAATCGTCAAGATAATCAATCATAAGGCGCATAAGTGCGTCAACCTCCGCCTTGGGACGTTTCCAATTCTCGGTGGAAAATGCGTAAACGGTTACATATTTTACACCTATACTCTCGGCAAAACGAACTATTTTATCAAGTGTTTTTGCACCGGCGGCGTGTCCTGCCGAACGCGGCAGGGCACGCTTTTTTGCCCATCTTCCGTTCCCGTCCATAATAATTGCAATGTGTTCGGGAATGTTATTATAGTCAACTTCAAATTCTTTTTTTTGCTTTTTCTTAAAAAACATAGCCATCAAACTTCCATAATTTCTTTTTCTTTTGAAGCAAGCACACCGTCTATAAGTTTTACATATTTATCGGTAAGGTTTTGTATATCCTTTTCAATTGATTTTAAATCATCCTCGGTAACATCACCGTTTTTTTGCGCTTTTTTAAAATATTCCATAGCGTCACGGCGAATTGAGCGAATTGCAACCTTGCTGTCTTCGCCCTTTTTGTGTACTGTTTTTGCAAGTTCGCGTCTTCTTTCCTCGGTAAGTGCGGGAAAAATAAGGCGCAATGACTTACCGTCATTGTTTGGCGTAATGCCAATATCCGATTTTAAAATTGCCTTTTCAACATCTCCCAAAACAGATTGATCCCACGGCTGAATTAATATGGTTCTTGCATCGGGTACCGATACATTTCCTATTTGCGTAAGCGGTGTTGCAACACCGTAATACTCAACCGTTACTTTATCAAGTATAGCGGGGTTTGCTCTGCCTGCGCGAAGTGTTGCAAGGTCTGCTTCCAACACGTTTACCGACTTTGTCATTTTGGTTTCAAATTCTTTTAAATCGTTTGCCATAATTTTTTACTCCTTTACAATTGTTCCTATATTTTCGCCTTTTAAAACTCTTATAATATTTTCGGGGTCATCAAGGCCAAATACAATAATCGGAATACGGTTATCCATACAAAGCGATGTTGCGGTTGAATCCATAACTCCCAATCCGCGGTTTAATACGTCAATGTAAGTAAGTGTATCAAATTTAACCGCATTTTTGTTAATGTGTGGGTCGCTGTCGTACACACCGTCAACCTTTTTGGCAAGCAATATAATATCAGCATTTATTTCGGCTGCTCTTAATGCCGCCGCCGTATCGGTTGAAAAGAACGGATTACCCGTACCGCATCCAAATATAACAACTCTTCCCTTTTCAAGGTGCTTTGCAGCCTTTCCTCTTATGTACGGTTCGGCAATTTGACGCATTTCTATAGCTGTTTGCACACGCGTCGGCACGCCTCTTTGCTCAAGTGCGTCCTGAAGTGCAAGTGAATTAATAACCGTTGCAAGCATACCCATATGGTCTGCACGGGTTCTGTCCATATTTTCGCCCGTACGTCCGCGCCAAAAGTTTCCGCCTCCTACAACAACCGCAATTTCAACGCCCATATCCGACGCTTTTTTTATTGTATCGGTTACAGCGTCTATAGTTTTACTGTCAAGACCGAATGATTTGTCACCCGCAAGCGCTTCGCCGCTGATTTTAAGCAATACTCTCTTGTATTTTGACTCCATTTTTAATAATCCTCCATATTTTTTCTATTGATAAGTATATCATACTTTATATAAAAAATCAACTGCTTTTTAGGGTAATGCCTCCACATATTTGTTGTGATACAATTGATTGGTGACAATTGAACAAAAATAATACAAACACGATAATATTTTACATTGACACTTTTTTAAAAAATATGATAAAATTTTATAGAATGGAGGTAATATACGTATGTACACAAATTTACAAAACAATTTAAACAATAATACACCAAATTACACAGCACCGTTTTTGTGGCTGCACGGCGAAAGCCACGAAGCTTTGTTAAACGAAATTAAACATATATACGAATGCGGCATACATGCCGTGTGCCTTGAATCACGTACACACGAGCAGTTTTGCGAACAAAAATGGTATGATGATATAAAATTTATATTTGATGAATGTAAAAAACTCAATATGCGTGTTTGGATACTTGACGATAAGCACTTTCCCACAGGATACGCAAACGGAATTTATAAAGATAAATATAAAGATTTAAGACCTTGGACAATTTATGAGTCGCATATAGATATATGCGGCCCCGTAAAGGACGGGTTTGTGCTTGCGGATATGCATAAAATTAACGAAAGCAGTAAAATTATTGCAGCTGTTGCACTAAAACATATTCCCAATACAGATAATTATACGGATGATGTATATACACTTACCGACGGATTGCACGGCGACAGTTTGTATTTAACTCTGCCCGAGGGAATGTGGCGGATAGTATTTTTAATTAAAACACGCGGCGGTGTAATATCCGACAGAGCCGACTACTGCGATATGCTCAATCCTAAATCGGTTGACGCGTTTGTAAGCGAAGTATATGAGGGGCATTACAAAAACTTAAAAGAGTATTTCGGCAATACATTTTTGGGTTTTTTTTCGGACGAGCCATCGTTTAACAATATTACCGCACGCACCAAAGCTGTTGAAACGGGAACTGTTTATACACATCATCCCTGGAATGACGACGTATACGATAAATTAAATAAAATTTATAACGGCAATGCCGATAAATACCTTGCGGGAATATGGTTTAACATTGAAAATAACATATCAAACTCGGCAAGATACGAATATATGAATATAATTTCAAACGAATACAAAAACAATTTTACCGATAAATTAGGTACGTGGTGCAAAAACCATAACATTGAATATATAGGTCACGTAATAGAAGATAATAATATACATACCAAAACAGGTATGGGAGCAGCGCATTACTTTCGTGCGATTGACGGACAGCATATGTCGGGAGTTGACGTTGTTCTGCATCAGTTAGTTCCGGGCCTTATTGAATGTAACAATGCCGGTCTTGTAAGTTATTGGCATATGAACAGTAAATTTTTTAATTACGTGCTTGCAAAACTCGGCGCGTCGTCTGCCGCAATCGACCCTAAAAAGAAAGGCAGAGCAATGTGCGAAATATTCGGCGCATACGGCTGGGCGGAGGATACAAAAATAATGAAATATTTGTGTGACCATATGCTGGTACGCGGAATTAATTATTTTGTACCGCACGCTTTTTCGCCAAAACCGAACGACGAAGATTGCCCGCCCAATTTTTACGATAACGGCGGCAATCCGCAATATAAATATTTTAAATATATAATTTCGTATCTTAACAGATGTTCGCATATGTTGAACGGTGGAAAGCATATTGTACATTGCACTGTTTTGTATGACGCCGAATTCAGATGGGTAAACAAAAGGTATTTGCCTGTTGAAGATATTGCAAAGGAACTTTACGATAACAAAATTGATTACGATATTATTCCTGCCGATATTATTGATAAAACCGATGATGACGGAAATGCGTACATAAACAGATATGATGTTTTGCTTGTTCCTTACAGCGAGCATATTCCGCAGGCAATAAAAAGCAAAATTGAAAACGCAAACATTAAAACTTATACGGTTGTACCCAACGGGTACGCAAAATGTGACGGCGCAGTTGAATTAAACGGCATTGCAAAAATATTGGGCGATAAATATGCCGACGTGTATTGCAGCGAAAACCATAAATTTTTAAGATACTACCACTACTTAAACAACAATGCTCATATTTATATGTTTTCAAATGAAGATACATTAAAAACGGTAAATACAAAAATAACGCTTGCAAAATTTGACGGCGGTGATTTTATAATATACAATGCCTTTGAGAATACAGCTTGCCGTGCATATTCAAAAGACGGCAGTATAAATCTTACCCTGCCTCCGTATAATTCGGTTATGATTATTTTCGGCGATGTGCCGTACGATAACATTAAACCCGCTTGTGATATTTCGGTTGTAAAAAGCACAACCTTAAACGTACCTCTTGAAATATCTGTAAAAAAAGAAAGCGAAAAAGAATTTACATATTATAAAACAACAACCACACCCGAAAGTATAACTCTTTATAGTGCACTCCCCTGTTTTTCGGGCGATATAAAATATACGGCTCAAATTGAATTTGAACAAAAAAATGCAATTATTGACTTGGGCGATAAAACAGGCGGTGCCGCCGTGCTGTACTTAAACGGTAAAAAATGCGGAGTAAAACTTTTTCCGCCGTATACATTTAATGTGTCGGAGTTTATTAAAGACGGATTAAACACTTTGGATATAACAGTATCAAACCATAACGGATATCAAAAACGAGATAAATTTTCAAAATTTTTGCTGTTTGAACCGTCGGGTTTAACCGAAAATATTAAAATACACTACTTTAAATAATAAAAAAGCCAAAAAATCTGTGACAGAAAATAAAATTCTGTCGCAGATTTTTTTAGCTTTTTTGAAGGTTTTCTATTTTTAGTCTGCTTTTTCTATTACAACAGAATAGCTAATCGGTTTTGCTTCATTTTTGGCTTTAATTTCAAGCGCTTTAAGTTTTTCCCAATTTTCTTTTTGGTCGGGTTTGTACGATTCTCTGCGTTTGCCGTCACTACCGTTAGAAAATTTTCCTATGTAAGCATAATAACTTGCCGTATAGTTTTTCTTTTCTTCAATAAGTTTTAATACCTGCTTTGTAAGAGTATCAAAGCTTGCATTTTTAATTTCATCCGGCGTCATTTTATTGTTGCTTATTAAAAACTGCTCAGTAAGTGCAATATTTCGGTACTCACTTTCACGGTTTAATTTATCGCGGAGTGTTTCAAACGATGCCGTTGCCGCTGTTTGGTTTGGATTTTGCGAAAGAGTTGCTATATTTATGCCGTTTGCAAGATCTGCTGCGGTAAATGTACCGTCAATTTTTGCACCGTTGAGCAATACATTGTAATTGCCGTCCGCAAGATTTGCAACCTTTATTATTTCTCGGTTTAAATCCTCCGTTAAAGGCACTTTCCACTCATTTTCCCATTTTTTATAATCGTCGGTATATGCAAGCGGTGACGAATAAGGTGTGTATATATATTCAACACGCTGTGCCGAATTTGACGTAACTTTAACATCCGCATTGTCGGCAGTTGCAGTACCGTTTGCCGCGTCTATGCTTACCGACGCAACATCTGATTTTCCGCCCTGCTGTTTAATAATTTGGTATGCCATATATAATCCGCCAAGCTCGTTGGGGTGAACCCTGTCTTTACCTGCAATTATTTCATCCGTATAACCTGTGCTTCTTATTTGGTTTACTATATCCGTTGTGGGAGTCCATATATCAATAATAGGTATATTGCGGTTTTGCGCTGTATCTTTTAAACGTGATACAAGATTTTTAAGTCCCACCGAATTGCTTTTGGGGTTAAACGGTCCCGTTGCTTGCGTAAAGCCCTCGGTATCTTCAAGCGCACAAGGTGTTATAAGCGTAAGAGATACATTGTTTTGTTTAAACATATCTATAATTGTGCCGATATTTTTAATATATGTATCTATAGCCGCCGCTTTTCTGTCCGCATTTTCGTTTTCATCTTCAGTGTAAAGTTCTCTCGCCAAATCGTTGGTACCTATCATAAGCGTTGCTTCATCGGGTCTTCCTGTTAATGTATCATTTAAAATATCCCAATTAAAACGGCTTATAATATTACTCGTTGAGTTACCGCCTATACCCTTTATAATAAACTTGATTTTTTTGTTTGGATAACGTGTTTGATAGTAATGTTCAACATATTTTATATACTGTGCCTGATGTGTTATACTGTCGCCTACAAAAGCAACCGTAATTTCATCGCCGTCACCTGTAAATGTTCCGTTGTTTGTATATTTTATCTGCCCGTTTGAAAGCGGAATTAAAGTTACAAAATCGCTCCATACAAAAGCTCTTGCATAATCCGCGCCATCGGGAATAACAACGCTTTCATCATACCCGGCGGATTTTGAAAGCTCATCAAAATTTAAACTTCCCTCCGAGTTTATTTTTATACCTTTAAGAGAATTGTTTTCATCATAAAAAGCCGTAAACAATTTATAACTTCCGTCATTACCGTACTTGTTTGTAATATCCGCAACCGCTTTTAAATAGTCGCCCGGCTTTATTACATTGCTTCCGTCAGCCGCTTTAAGTTTTACCGACGCAATTACGGGTTTTTCGGCATAACTTAATGTAACACTTTCGGTTACATCGCTTGTGCCTGACTTAACGCTTACCGCAACATTTGATATGTCGCCGCGAAATTTAAACTTTGTTTTATAAATTCCATCATTGCTTACGCTAATTTGGTCTATATATTTAATCGATTTATCGCCTTTTTCGATAAGAGTAAGCGTAACACCTTTTGCAAATGACGAGGCTATACTGCTTAAATTACCCTCAATATATACATTTGTATCTTGTGCGGAGGAGGAATAATATCCCGCCTCCGTTACCGTATCGGCATAAACCGCACCACACGCAAACACAATAAGCATACACATTAAAAGTGAAATTGCTTTTTTAAAATTTAACTTCATTTGTTTATCCCTCCTTACTAATTTTTACAGCACGTGAAATAGGATTGATTGATGTGTTGTTCTCCCACATAAAGAATGCCGCTCTGTCTGATTTTTTATTAAACTCAATTTCAACTTTTTCTCCAAACTCATTGGCAGGCACGCTTATATCAAATTGCTTTATATCAACCAATTCATTGCCTGAATATACTGCCGCATAAACAAGCGCACTAATTTTATCGTTTGAAATATTGTACGGCACACCGCAAAGCTGCGATTTTTCACCGTTTACATTTAATACGGCATTGCATATGTTTATTTTATTTTCCGAATGTATTACATCCATCTCGGAACTGTTGGTATTAAACGTGTAAGTATCCGAAACTTTTACCTCTTGTTTTACATTATCGGACATTGTAATAAGCTTAACTCTCCACCAATACTGTGTATTGTCGGCAAATATACCGCTGTCTTTTACGGTACAATCCATACCGTATTGTGTTTTTGAATATACAATGTTTTTAAATGAGCTGTCACGCGCTATTTCAAGAGTATACTTGCCCGCTCCCAAAACGCTCGTCCATATAAAGCTTACACCGCCCGAAAAATCGTGTACCGTTGAACCGTTTACGGGTGATATTGCGTTTGTATCGCCCAATTTAACATAATCATTCCAGCTTTTTGCGCCTATTATTACGCCTATGTTTTCATACGGTATCGAGTCAAACTTGCGTATATATCCGCGAACCGTATCGTATGCCTGTTCGCTCGAATAGCCTTTTGACGCAAACGGATTGTTTTGTGTTTCAACCTTTACATTGTTTTCGGCAACCGCTGTTCTTGAGCCTATATCGCTTATATATATTCCCGTTTTGGTAATAGCGTTTATGGTGAAGTTGTTTGCAACATAAGCGTATTTGGGTGCTCTTAAATATGTGTTTAAATCGGTAATTGTGTTTGTTGTGTCAAATCGACCCGATCTTGGATCCCATTCGCTTGGGTAAGTAACATTTACCGATGAATCAAGCACCTCGCCGTTGCTCAATCTTACATTAATGTTTGAAAGTATTTCGCCGTTTTGTTTGTATTCGTTAATACGTGTAAGCATTTTTACCGAAAAATCGTAAAGCGACGGATATCTGTTTTTCCAAACATCGCTTTTGTAGTAATCCGATTTTAAATATGCTGTAAACGAACCCATTTCAAGCGCACCGTTTTTCCACCGTGTATCGTTTATCATATAACCTCTTGTATCGGTTACACCGTGGTGTTTACTGTTTGTACCTGTTTCGGAATTATATTGCATAGGATTTTTAATAATGTTGCCCACAATTGCGTTTTCACTTCCGCCGTTGTAGAATATTATAGCGTCCTCAACAATGTTGCCGTATACAAAGTTGCCCGACAGCATATCGTCAAGATAAATTCCCGTATACTGCGTGCGTTCCTCGTGCGTGTTGTGAATATAATTAAATCTCACGTGATTTCCGCGTACGGCAAAGTTGTTGCCGTTTACATATATTCCGCCGGCGTCAGATATTTCACGAGGGCTTGAATATACCTCGTTGTACTCATACACATTTTCGCAGCCCTGGTTTATGTACATTGCCGTACCCACCGCGTTTGATACAACATTGTGGCTTGCAATGTTACCCACACCGTGTACTCTTACAGCACGGCAGTTGTATACGTAACTGTTTTGTATAAAATTTCGCTGTGGAGTAAGACTTTTAATTATATCCGTTGACATAGAAACGCTGAACGCGTCACCTGTACAGTTAAGAATTTTGCATTGTGTTACACCGCAGCATTTTGAATTGCCTTTAATATTTA
>OIXG01002358.1_pt1 | contig 14526 bp, 13 predicted proteins | sample 1587731 | NCBI WGS metagenome assembly OIXG01 (sample SAMEA3888908, study PRJEB22519) | human gut metagenome | biome: human gut; feature: human-associated habitat; material: faeces | place: Denmark | collected 2010
CGGACAAATTTGATATCAAGCATGATTTACTCTCCTTACTCTATTTCGGTTCGCACCGGAGAGGTTCTGTCCTCCCCTGTGCCGTTCAAAGGCGGGTGCCCGCCTTGGATCGCATGTTACGTCTGGTACTGGCCCAGCAGGTTGGCAAAGGCCTTGAGCTGCTCATCCGAGTAAAAATGGACGGTCAGCTTGCCCTTGCCATCGTGGTAGGCCACACGCACCTCGTTGCCGAGGGCCTGCTTCAGGCTCTCTTCCACCTCCACCGGGAGGGTACTTTGAGGCGTGGGCGGCGTCAGCTTCCGCGCGGGCTGTTTGGCCAGCTTTTTGCAGAGCGCTTCCGCCTGCCGGACATTGAGTTGGTTGTCCGCGATGATCTGCGCGGCCTGCTCCTGCAGCTCCGGCGTGGGCAGACTCAGGATGACTTTTGCGTGGCCGATGTTGATAAAACCGCTTTTCAGCAGCTCCAGCACATTTTCCGGCAGGTTCAGCAGCCGCAGGCTGTTGGCCAGAGCGCTCCGGCTCTTGCCCAGCTTCTGGGCCGCCTGCTCCTGGGTCAGGTTGCAGCGGGTCATCAGCTCACGGATGCCTGCCGCTTCTTCCACCGGGTCCAGATCCTCGCGCTGAAGGTTTTCCACCAGCGCCAGCTCCATTGCCTGCTCGTCGGTAACGTCTTTCACGATGACCGGTACCTCGGTCAGGCCCGCCATCCGGCTGGCCCGCCAGCGGCGCTCGCCGGCCACGATGAGATACCGCCCCACCCCGTGGGGACGCACCGCGATGGGCTGCAGCAGCCCGTGCTCCGCGATGCTGGCGGCAAGCTCTCCCAGTGTGTCATGATCAAAGGTCTTGCGCGGCTGGTCCGGGTCGGGCTCGATCTCCCGCAGGGGCAGCGTTTCGATCCGGGTGTCAGCCTCAAAACTGGGGGCAGCGTCCTCAAACAGACTTTCCAGCCCCCGGCCAAGGCCACCTCTTCCTTTTGCCATGAATCTCTCTTCCCCCTGTGTTTATACTTCTTCCAGCGCGTTTTTGGGCGGCTCCTGCTCCTCGGCCGCCTTGCGGCGGCGCTTGGGTGCCGCGTCATGCGGGCGGTTGTTCTTGACGAACTCAATGGCGAGATCCATATAAGCCTCGCTGCCCCTGCCCTTTGGCTCATAGAAGTTGATGGGCTGGCCATAGCTGGGCGCTTCCGAGATACGGACGGTGCGCGGGATGGTGGTCTTATAAACTTTGTGGCCAAAGTATTTTTTGACCTGGTCCACCACCTGCATGGTCAGGTTGAGCCGCTCCGAGAACATGGTGAAGACCACGCCCTCGATATCCAGATACGGGTTATACTTTTTGCGGATGGTTTTCAGGGTGCTGATGAGCTCCGACAGGCCCTCCAGCGCATAATACTCGCACTGGATGGGGATCAGCACGCTGTCGCAGGCACACAGGCCGTTGAGCGTGAGCAGGTCGAGGCTGGGCGGGCAGTCAATGAAGATAAAGTCGTAATCCTGCTGCACTTTCGCCAGCGCCTTGCGCAGGCGGCTCTCTCGGCCGGGCAGGTCGATCATTTCCAGGCCAGCGCCCGCCAGACGGGTGTTGGAACCGATGACATCGGTGCGGAACTCGGTTTTGCGGATGACGTCTTTGGGCTCCGCCTCCCCGATGAGCATTTCATAAGTACCCAGCTCGACACTCCGTTTGGGGATGCCGTAGCCCGTGGTGGTATTGCCCTGTGGGTCCAGATCGACGATCAGCACTTTTTTCCCCAGTGCTGCCACGCAGGACGAAAGGTTGACGGCCGTCGTTGTCTTGCCGACGCCGCCTTTCTGGTTTGCAACTGCAACGATTTTTGCCACGCGCTTTTGATTCCTCCCGGGAAAAAGATTTGTTCCACATGGAACATTACGAGGCCGGAACCCGCCGTTTTCCCCGCAGCAGGCCCCCTATACAGCTTAGTATAGCACATCAGCGCCGCTTTTTGAACCGCTTTCGGCTGAAAAAAGCAGAAAAAACGTGTAAATTCTCCTTATTTCTGTGCTGCCGCAGTCGGAATGCGCACCGTATACTCAATATATCCATCCCGTTCTTCCCGGTGAGAGGTAGCCGGAACCCCGTTATCTGTCATCAAACGGATGGCGTGGTCGATGGTGTTGACGAAGATCCGCACGTCTTTCACCATGGAGACGCGGTGCTTCCCCGGTGTCTCGTTGAGGAGCTGGTCAATGTAAAGGTCGGTGGCGCGGGCGTTCATTTTCCGCTTGGCGATCATGATAAGCGCCTCACTCCGGCGGTTCTCGGGCAGGCGGAGCACCGCCCGGGCGTGGCGTTCCGTCAGGCCGTTGTCCAGCACAAATTGCCGCTGGTCGGCCGTCAATTGCAGCAGCCGCAGCTTGTTGGCGAGGGTGGGCTGTGCCATGCCCAGCCGCTTGGCCGCTTCGGCCTGGGTGCAGTCCCACAGCACCATCACGTCCCGCAGGCCCTGCGCCTGCTCAAAGGGGTTCAGGTTTTCCCGCTGCAGATTTTCCAAAAGGCCAAGGGCAGCGGTCCGCTCGTCGCTGTAATTGCAGAGGATGGCCGGGATGGTCTGCATCTTTGCCAGCTTGCAGGCACGGAGCCGCCGCTCCCCCGCCACTAGCTCATAGCTGCCATCGGCTGTTTTCCGCACCGAGATGGGCTGGAGCAGGCCGTTTTCCCGGATGCTCTGGGCAAGCCCGGCCAGCTCCTGCTCATCAAAGCTGGTGCGGGCCTGAAATGGCGAGGGCCGGATGGCGTCGATGGGCAGTGCGTGGATTTTTCCCGCTGATTTTTTCCGTTCAAACATAATTCTTCCCCTTTCGCAGTGATTGCAGGTTTGTTTTCCACCCTTTCCCGGGAAAACGTGGAAAACGCAGGCGTTCTGCACTCAGTGTAACAGAAAAAGCAACGCCCTGCCAGAAGTTTCGTTCGGCAGGGCGTTGCATATTTTGTTCAGTTCTACGTTATTTCAGCGGACTTTTTGCGATCTTTCCGCCGTTTCTGGGGTAGGCTGTCGGAGTTTGCGAAATCTTTTTGCAGAGGATGAGAGTGCGGGTATCGCCCCCCGGCAGGTGCAGGGTGCGGGTCTCTTTGTACTCGCCGCCCAGCTTTTTGATGGCTCCCCGGGCGGCCGCCAGCTCTTCCTCTCCGGAAGCGCCTTTCATGGCCAAAAAGCTGCCGCCCACTTTTACCAGCGGCAGGCAGTACTCCGCCAGCATCGGCAGGGCTGCCACGGCACGGGCAGAGGCCAGATCAAACTGCTCCCGCCACACCTTGCGGGCGGCTTCCTCAGCGCGCTCCTTGGCAAACTCCACGCCCGTGAGACCCAGCTGGGCGCAGGCATACTTCAAAAACTCCACCCGCTTGCCCGTGGGCTCCATCAGGGTAAGCTCCAGCTCCGGCTTGTAGATTTTTGTCACAATGCCGGGGAAACCGGCACCGGCACCCACATCCACCATCTTCCCTGCCACTTCCGGCTGGGCGGCAAAGAGCAGGCTGTCCAGGAAATGCTTATCCTCAATGCCCTCCGGGTCGGTGATGGCAGTCAGGTTGACTTTCTGGTTGTAGTCCACCAGGATCCCCGCAAAGGCGTCCAGCTGGTCCAGCTGGGTGCCTGTCAGGGCGATGTTCCACATGGAACATTTCTGTTCCAGTCTCGCTTTGTCGATCATAACTTTATTCTCCCGTCAATTCCACAAAAATCGGCTCGTGATGTACCGCAGGCAGAAACTTTTCAAAAATATCTTTCGTGTACAGTTTCAGCGAGGACGTATTGATGCAGGGGTGGCACCCGATGAACTCCCCTGCTTTCACATCCTTGTCCAGCAGCAGCTGCACATGGTTCTCCGGGTCGTTCATCAGGCCCATGATGGAGGAAGAGCCCGGCGTGCAGTCCAGATACTGCTCCATATCCTCCGGAGACGCAAAGCTCAACCGCGCGATGCCCAGCTGATGAGAGAGTTCCTTGGTCTTAAAGGGCTTGTTTCCCGGCATCATCAGCAGATAGAAGTTCGTCTTCTGGCGGTTGCAGAGGAATAAGTTTTTGCAGACCGCCGCGTTCAGGCAGGCATCAATGACATGGCAGTCCTCCATGGTATCGGCTTTCATCCATGCATGGTCGGTGCGCCAGTAGCGGATGCCCAGCTTGTCCAGAAAATCATAGGTGCGGACTTCTTTTTCCAACCGTCCGGTGCAGTCCGCGGGGCGGCCCTCATACAGTACCAGTTGTTCCATGGTTCCTCCCTCTTTTCAGCAAGTCTTGGTTCCCCCTCTGGGGGAGCTGGCGCATCAGCGACTGAGAGGGCGCGCCGCCAGTGCAATGCTCAGTTGTGCCACATCCGAGGGCGACACGCCCGGGATGCGCCCCGCCTGCCCCAGATTCTTGGGGCGGATGCGGGAAAGCTTTTCGCGGGCTTCCAGCGTCAGGCCCGTCAGATTCTCGTAGCAGAAATCCTCCGGGATGAGCGTCTTCTCGTGCCGCGCCACGTCCCGGATCATCCGGTCCTGCCGCGCGATATAACCCGCGTATTTGATCTCCGTTTCCAGCCGCTCGGCCAGCATGGGGGTGATCCCCTCTCCCCAGCCGATGAGCTTTGCCACCAGCGGGTACGAAATTTCCGGGCGGCGGAGCAGCTCTTCGGCAATGCCGCCCTCGGCGGCCGGGGCAAGCCCGGCTTCCTCCATAGCGGCCCGGAGCTCTGCCGTGCGAAGGTGCGTCTCATGCAGGCGGCGGCGCTCGGCTTCCAGAATGTTTTGGGTGTGCTGGTACTTTGCCCAGCGATCATCCTGCACCAGGCCGTATTCCCGGCCGATGGGGGTCAGGCGCTGGTCAGCGTTGTCCTGCCGCAGGGTCAGGCGGTACTCGCTCCGGCTGGTCATCATCCGGTAGGGGTCCATGACGCCCTTGGTGACCAGATCATCCACCAGCGTGCCGAGGTAGCTGGTGTGCCGGGGCAGGATGAGCTGTTCCTTCCCCAGGGCGTTACGGGCGGCGTTCAGTCCTGCCAGCAAACCCTGCGCGGCCGCTTCCTCGTAGCCGGAGGTGCCGTTGAACTGCCCGGCACCGTACAGGCCCCGGACATGCTTGCTTTCCAGTGTGGCTTCCAGGCTGGTGGGGTCTACACAGTCGTACTCGATGGCGTAGGCCGGGCGCATGATCTCAATGTGCTCAAAGCCCTTGATGCTGCGGTAAAACGCGTTCTGCACATCTTCCGGCAGGCTGCTGGAAGCGCCCTGCAAATACATTTCCTCGGTGTTCTCCCCGCAGGGCTCCACAAAGATGGGGTGGCGCTCCTTGCCCGCAAACCGCACCACCTTATCCTCAATGGAGGGGCAGTACCGGGGGCCGACGCCCTCGATCATACCGCCGTAAAGGGGGCTGCGCTGGATGTTATCCAGAATGATCTTGTGGGTGGTGGGGTTGGTGTAGGCGATCCAGCACTCCACTTTATTGTGCATGGGCGTGTCTGTCAGGAAACTGAACGGTTGCAGCTCGCTGTCCGGGTCGCCGGGCTGGCACTCCAGCTGGGAGAAATCAATGCTCCGCCGGTGGACACGGGCCGGGGTGCCGGTCTTGAACCGCCGCAGGGGCAGGCCCGCCGCTTTCAGGCTCTCGGTCAGGGCGTTGGCCGCGTGCATTCCGTCCGGGCCGGACGCATACCACGCATCCCCGACAAAAATTTTGCCGCCCAGGTTGGTGCCCGTGGCAATGACAACACACTTGGCCCCATATTCCCCGTTGAGCTGGGTCACCACGCCCTTGACTCTCCCCTGCTCCACCTCGATGGAAACGACTTCCGCCTGATGGATGGCAAGGCCGGGCGTCAGCTCCAGCGCGTGCTTCATATATTCGTGGTAGCGCTTGCGGTCGGTCTGGACGCGCAGGGCGTGGACGGCAGGGCCCTTGCCCTTGTTCAGCATCCGGCTCTGCAGATAAGTAGCATCCGCCGCCAGGCCCATCACACCGCCAAGAGCGTCCAATTCACGCACCAACGTGCCTTTTGCAGTTCCACCGATGCTGGGGTTGCAGGGCATATTGCCGATGGCATCCAGACTCATGGTAAAGACTGCCGTCTTTGCCCCCAGCGTGGCGGCGGCGTGGGCTGCCTCAATGCCGGCATGGCCCGCACCAATGACGATGACGTCATAATCTCCTAAATGGTTCATTTGAAACTTTCCCTTAAAACCAATAAACTTCCCCTCTTTGCCAAAGGCTCCCCTGTCGGGGGAGCTGCCGCTGAAAACGGCTGAGAGGTTCTACTTTCCCACACAAAAACGTTCAAATACTTCGTTGATGACCGCTTCCGATGCATTTTCACCGGTCAGCTCACAGAGGGCATCCAGCGCGTCGTCCACACAGACGGAAACGGCATCCAGCCCGAAACCTCCCTCCAGGGCGTCCAGCGCCCCGGCCACGGCGTCCCGGGCACGGGTGGCGGCGGCCAACTGCCGCTGGCCGGAAAGGCTGGCGGCGTGCGGGTCGATCTGGTTGGTGCCCAGCAGGCGAGCCACTGCCGCCGCAATGACTTTCCGGCTCCCCTCTTCCTGGCAGCAGACCGGAATCACCATGGCAAAATCGCCCGCGATGATTTCCGCGTCAAACCGGGTCGGCTTGTCCTCCTTGTTGACGAGGGCAATGGCCGGGCGGCCCGCACAGCGCCGGGCCAGGGCCAGATCTTCCCGGGTCAGAGGTTCCGAGCCATCAAAGACGGCCAGGATCAGCCCGGCCTCGTCCAGCTTCTTCCAGCTGCGGCGGATGCCCTCGGCCTCAATGGCGTCATCGGTCTGGCGCAGGCCTGCGGTGTCAAACAGGTTGAGCCGGATATCCCCCAGCTGCACGGCCTGCTCCACCACGTCGCGGGTCGTGCCCGCCACCGGGGTGACAATGGCCCGGTCAAACCCGGCCAGCAGGTTGAGCAGCGTGGATTTGCCCGCATTGGGCCGCCCCACAATGGCACAGTCCACGCCCTCCCGGAGCACGGCTCCGGCGTCATAGTTTTTTATCAGGCCGTCCAGCTCCTGCTGTACCTGCCCCAGCACCGTGTGCAGGTGGGCGTCGTCCAGCTCGGGGACATCCTCTTCCGGGAAATCCACCCAGGCAGCCAGATGGGCCTGCAGGCCGGTCAGGGCCTCTTTTTCGGCGCCGATCTTTTTCGCCAGCGCGCCGGAGAGGGACGCGTTGGCCAGCGCCGCTCCCTGTTTGCCGTCTGCTGAAATCATGTCCATGACGGCTTCCGCCTGGGTCAGGCTCATTTTACCGTTGAGGAACGCGCGGCGGGTATACTCGCCGGGAGCTGCCGGGGCAGCCCCTGCCGCGATGCAGGCTTCCACCAGCCGCCGGGCCACCGCACTGCCGCCGTGGCAGGAAAGCTCCACCACGTCCTCCCCGGTGTAGCTGTGGGGTTCCCGGAAAAACAGGGCCACGCCCTCGTCAAAGGCGTCGTCCCCCTCCACAAAGGAGCCAAACAGGGCAGTGTAGCCTTTGGCCTCCTCCACGTTCTTGTTCGGGTTGGCCGGATGGAACACCCGCGCGGCCACGGCATAGCTTTCCGGCCCGGACAGCCGCACCACCGCGATGCCGCCCGCCCCCGGTGCCGTGGCAATGGCGGCAATGGTCGTATTCTGCATGAGGTTCCCTCCCGCTCCAAAATTTCAATTACAGTATATTGTACCACGAACCACCGGAAAAAGAAATATAAGGGCGCAAAAAAGCACAGCGCCTGTGGGAGTTTTCCCCGCGCTGTGCTCATTCTTCGGTGCCGCGCCGCAGCTGTTCGTAATGTCTGCTTTTGTCCAGATACATCCGCTGCTCCGCCTTTTTGACGAGAGCGTCAATGTCAATGCCGCCCGCGCTGTGGGAGGCAGTGCCCACGGCCACGGAATAGCCTGCCTCCTCCACCTGCCGGACAAACTGCTCCATGTTTTCGTTCAGCTCCGTGCTGGTGCTGTCCAGCGCAAAGGCCACAAACTCATCTCCGCCAATGCGGTAGCTGTCCTCTTCCCCAAAGATCTCCCGCAGGATGCAGGCCACGGTGCGGAGCATCTTGTCTCCCTCCTCGTGGCCGTAGGTGTTGTTCAGCTCATGGAGGCCGTTGACGTCGATGTAAACACAGGTGAGGCTGTTGCTGCACCGGAGCGGGTAATCCCGCAGTCGGTTCTCGTAGGCATTGCGGTTGTGCAGCTGGGTGTTGAGGTCGCTTTCCGCCACGGTAGTCAGCTTGCTGCTGGTGATAAAGTTGCCGTACATCATGCTCATGACAAAGGTGGACACAATGCAGGAGATGGCCCCGAACACCAACGCGTTGCAGACATCCATGGGGATGACCCGCCAGTCCTTGAAGCGGGTGACGCAGACCAGAAAAATGCCGTCGAACAGCAGCACATTGGCAATGTGCAGGATGGGCCGCATCATAAACAACATCGGCATACAGAGCAGAAACGCAAAAAACGCGGTAGCGCGCTGATCCGGGGTCTGCACCGTGCCCAGATAAATGCCCAAGGCATAGACCATGGCTCCAAAGGCGTAGATCTCCCAGTTTAAAAACAGACCCAGCTTTTGCGGGAGCATCTGCTCCACGGCCAGCAGTCCCAGGCCGACAATGAGGGCCACTGCAAAAACCGGGATATGGTCATACAGCAGCGGCACCATGCAGGAACCAAGGGTCAGCGCCACAAAAAAGGCACAAGCCGTGCCCAGAAACGCGGTCAGCCGACGTCGGTTGGCGATCTGCACATCCATCTGACAGCGTGCAAAATCTTCCGGCTCTGCCCCGGCATACAACAGCAGCTTTTTCAGTTTTTCCATCATCGGGGTCTCCTCTCCGGCCAAGCCTGCTGTTTTGCATCGGACTCATCCACATTTAACCTTATTATACAATATTTCGTTCCAAAAAGATATAATTTTACGCAAGTTTACCCCCCCCCCACCAAAATTTCCACATTATGGCGAATATCAGCCGAGGTTTTTAGCCGTCTTTGCACAAAAAAGACGTGCGGCCATCATAGCTGCACGTCTTTTCGCTTATTTTAAGGGGTCAATTGCCGGGGAACCAGGCATCAGAACGCGGCAATGTCTGCCGTGGTGATGGCCTTGCCGGGCAGGGTGCGGCTGTCGGCATTCTCATTGAGTGCCAGCTTGCCCTCACGCAGCAAGCGGACAGCCTTTTCGTGGTCGGCAGCTTTCCAGTTGTTGCCCACGATCTTCCAGTTATTGTCCACATGGGGCTCGATGGTGCCGCCCTTGACGGTGCGGATGTACTCGCCCAGCAGCTCGCGGACACCGCCCACATCGCCACGGACGTCGATCTCCAGCAGCTTGGGCAGCTCATCGCCCTCGGCGAAGATATCCGCATAGGCCAGCAGCTGAGTGGTAGCGCGGTAGTTGTTCACGGCCACCACAAAGCTATCGGTATCCTGCACGGCCTTGCCGTTCATCCAGGTCAGGTTCCGGATGCGGTTGCCCGGCTCCTTGGAGATGTCCAGATCATACTTGACGCCTGCAAAGGCATCGTACAGGTAGTAGCGGACGGAGGAATCAAAGGCGATGGTGACATCCTGCGGCTCCCAGGTCTTGAAGAACGCAGCCGACCACTCCATGAACTTGCGCAGCTGCAGGCCGTTCATCTGCAGCTTGTACAGGGTGTTCTGGTAGGTGTAGATGCTGGCCATATCGCACTTGCGGATGGTGCCCTCTTTCATCTGGGAGGTCATGGAGGTCAGAGCCGTTGCGGAGACCTGTGCACCGGTATAGTACATCTGCACTTCGTTGATGAAGTCCAGCAGAGCGGTATCCTGGACCATGGCCTGCGGCAGGCAGTCGATCTCATTGGCCGGGGCCAGGTCGCCGCCGCGCAGCTCACCGATGGGCGTCACGGCGTCTTCCTTGGCGCGGGCGTCGTACTCAGCCAGCAGAGCGGTAAGCTCGGGGTCCGGCGCGTAATCCTTGATCAGCAGGTTCTCGGAGGTGCGGTTCTTCACTTTCCACTTGCCGTCCAGGCCGCGCTGCAGGTAGAGGTGGATCTCAGACACGGTAGCGCCCGCGTTCTTGTTCTCCACCACCAGCACGTTGTTGATCATCTTGTTGGGGATGCTCTTGTGGCCGTGGGCTGCCACGATAACATCGAACTCCGGGCAGGCATTGGCCAGGTCGGTAACACCGGAGCCATAAACACCATACTCGTTCTCCACGTCCATGTGCATAACGCCAATGATGACATCCACCTGGCCCTTGATCTGGTCGATGATCTTCCGGCTCTCGTCCACAGGGTTGGTGACGGTCCAGCCCTCAAGGTTCTTGGCGTCCCAGCGGGTGATGTTGGGGGTGACCATGCCGATGACGCCGATCTTGACACCGCCCTTGTGGATGATGGTATAGCCGTCGGCCAGAGGCTTGCCCTCCGGGCTGTAGACGTTGCCCGTCAGCACCTTGGCTTTCTGCTGGGAGAGCACTTTTTCCAGCGTGGCCATGCCATAGTTGTACTCATGGTTGCCGGTGACATAGACATCGTAGCCGATGGCGTTCTGGGCCGCGATCATCGGGTGGATCTCGTCATTGAGGAACAGTTCTGCCGAGTTTGCCTGGATGGTATCGCCCGCGTCCACCACCAGCGTGGTCTTGGTGCGGGCTTCCCGGATCGCAGTGGCCTGCTGGGCCACGCTGCCGGAAGCGTCTTCCTTGTTGGCGGCGTAATCCCAGGGGTCAAACTTGCCGTGGGTATCGCTGGTAGCAAGGATCTGCAGGTCCATGCTCCACAGGTTTTTGATGTCACAGGCAGCAGCCGAGGGGGCCAGACCGCTCACGGCAGCAGCCGTAGCCGATGCACCGGCCACGCGCAGGAAATTGCGGCGGGAAATCTTATTCTCTTGCATAATATCCTCTCTTTTCTGCTTTGGGGCTCAAATTTCCAAAGCGCTCCGTGCTCCTAGTATAAAGCTTTAGTCCGACTCTTTACAATGGACAACCTGGAGAAAAATCTCCCGCAAATTCAGACAAGTTTCCCAAGCATCCAAAAGAGCCCCTTTCCCGGCCGGGAAAGGGGCTCTCAAGATCCAAATTACAGCTCGATCTTGCCGAAGCTCAGATCAGCAAAATCATCCACGCGCTCGGTGCGCTTGGGTGCCACGGGGGCGGCACTCTCCGCGTCACGGGGTGCATAGGTGCGCTCCGGCACGCTGGAGCCGCGGGGACCACGGCTGCCGCTGCGGCCGCCGCGATAACCGCCGGAACGGCCGCCGCGCTCATTGCGGTCACCACCACGGTAGCCGCCGCGATTGCCGCCCGGACGACGGCCATTGGGACGGCCGCCACGGCCGCGGCGCTCGCCGTAGGTATTCTCGGTCTGTGCGTCGGGAGCGGTAGAGTAGATGACCACACGGCGGTCACGGCCCTCGCCCTTGCTCTCGCTGCGGACACCCTCCATCTTGCCGATGGCAGAGTGGATAATGCGGCGCTCATAGGGGTTCATGGGCTCCATGGCAAAGCTGCGGCCGGTCTTGCGGACCTTGGCACCAATGCGCTGCGCCAGAGCGGTCAGGTCGCTCTCGCGCTTATCACGGTAGCCGGCCACATCCAGGCCCAGCTTGATGTAATCGCCCTCCAGGCGGTTGGCCACCAGGCTTGCCAGATAGGACAGGCTCTCCATGGTCTCGCCGCGGCGGCCGATCAGAGCACCCAGCTTCTCGCCATCCAGACGGATGATGGTAGCCTCGCCTTTCTGCACGGCGCTGAATGTCACGTTCTCCACGCCCATCCGCGCGATGACCTCACGCAGATAGTCCACAGCGGCCTTGACCTTGTTGTTCTCTTCGATCTTGATGGGCACTTCCACCTCTTCGCCCTCAGCAGGGGCAGCCTCTGCCGCCGCCTCTTCCACGGGCTGTGCGGCGGGAGCTTCTTCTGCTGCAGGGGCGGCGGGAGCTTCCTCCACAGGGGTCTTCTCCTCTGCCTTGGGCTCCTCGGCCACGGGAGCCGGAGCAGCTTTTTCTTCCACCACGGGTGCCGCGGGAACGGGGTCTGCCTCCTCCACGGTCACGCGGACCTTGGCGGGGGTCAGCTTCAGGCCCAGAAAGCCCGTCTTCTGGGGCATTTCCAGCACTTCATAGCTCACGTTGATATCGTCGGCCTGCACGCCCAGCTTGGCGCAGGCGTTGGCGCGGGCTTCGTCAACCGTCTTGCCGGTTGCTTCCTGAGTACGGATCATAATACGGTCAGTCCTCCTTTTTGTTTTCCAGCTCGCTCAGCGGGACCGTGCGCTCGTCCTTGTACTTTTCCTCGTCCAGCTGGCGGGCATACTCCAGGCGGCGCTTGTTCATCTCACTGGCGGAGACATTCTTTTCCACGATCTCACCGGTCTTTTCGTCCTTGACCTTGAGGGTAGTGCTCTTCACACCGCGCTTCTGCTCCTTGCGGTGGGCGGCGATCTCAGCCATGACCTCTTCCTTGACCTTTTCGGGGTCGTAGATCTTGCGCATGACCTGGGTCTGCACGGTCATGATGACGTTGGAAATGACGTAGTACAGAGAGAACGCGCAGGGCACGGTAAAGCAGAAGAACAGGTACATCAGGGGCATCATATACATGGTCGCTTTCATGCTGCCCTGCATCTGCTGGCCGGAGGCTTTCATGCTGATGTGGGTGGAAATGAACATGGTAACGATGGCCAGGATGGGGAGGATCAGTAGGGGCAGGTTATCGGCCGAGAGGTTATACTGAGGCACACGGGTCAGGTCGATGCCAAAGAAATCCATGTGCTGGCCAAACTCGGTGATGGTGCTGACCTGGTCGGCGGTAAAGGCGCTGGTCACGGTGGACTCGCCCGCCATGACCTGCGCGATGATGTTGGTGTCGCGGGTAACAGCGGTAAAGTTGATGCCCAGGGCCGTCAAGGCATCACCAGCCGCGTTCATGGCAGCGGTGCCGATGTGGAAGATGCGCTGCAGCGGGCGGTACACGACCTCGATGACGCCGAACATGACCAGGAAGTTGATGAGCATGGGAGCACAGCCGGACATGGGGTTGTAGCCGAAGTCCTGCTGCAGCTTCATGATCTCTTCATTCTGCTTTTCGGGCTTATCCTTGTACTTTTTCTGGATGTCCGCGATCATCGGCTGGAATGCCGACATCCGGACGGTGTTTTTCTGCTGGTTGAGCTGGAGGGGGGTCTTCACGATGTTGATGAGCAGGGTGAAGAGGATGATGTCCCAGCCGTAGTTGGGGATCAGCTTGTAGATCCACTCCATCACATAACCGAGTGGCACGCTGAGGATGTATAAAGGGTTCATAGCTTCGTCCATTCTGCCCCGTCTGTGGCGCGGAGCGGTTATTTTTATCGAAGGACGCCTGTCCACAGCGCAGCGCGTCACAAGAAGCAAATTTGAATCGCCTTTCTGCTCCGCCTCCCCTGTTCGGAAAGTCTCCCCCGGCCGGGGGAGGTGGCACGTAAGTGCCGAAAGGGGAACGGGTGGCACGCCGCAGGCGTGACGGAGAGGTTTGTTTTCCACTTATTTTCCGTGTCTTGTGGAAAACAGTCTGGCCGGAGAAAGCTTCCGGGCCGGGTTGCGCCAGCGGCCGGGCTCCGGCACGGGGTCGTAGCCCCAGCGGCCCAGCGGGTTGCACCGGGCAATGCGGGCAGCGGCCAGCAGCAGCCCCTTGATGCAGCCGTGGGTCTGGATGGCCTCGATGGCATACTGGCTGCAGGAGGGGGTAAAACGGCAGTTGCGCCCCAGTCCCGGGCTGATCCACTTCTGATACCAGCGGATGGGCACGCACAGGGCACGGCGGGACCATGCCGAGAGCGGGTTCACTCGCTTTCCGGCCTGCGGGCCGGGGGGACCGTGGCAGGGGGCTTGGCACCCGGCTGCTTTGCCTTATCCGGCAGGCCGGCCTGGGCAAACAGTTTGGCCACCACGCTGGAGAGCTGCCAGCTCTTGAGGCGGGGGGTCATGCCCCGGGCCACAAAGATGAGGTCATAGCCGCCGATGTTGTAATCCAGATGCTCGTCAATGGCGGCTTTCATCACGCGGCGGGCGCGGTTGCGCTGGACGGCGTGGCCGATCTTTTTGGTGGCCGTCAGGCCCACGCGGGTCTTTTTGCCCCGTGTTTTGAGGACGTAGAGCACCAGCGCCGGGTTGACATAAGACTTGCCGCGGGCATACACGCGGCCAAACTCCGCGTTGCGGCGGATGGGACGATAGCGCATTTGTTGGCGCCTCCCTCTTCGAGAATCAAACAAGCCCTGCACAAAGGCAAAGCTCATTTGTCAGTATAGCAAAAAAACGCCCGCAAGGAAAGTCTGTCCGGGCGTTTTTCTGGTACAATTCTTGCGAAACTTTTTAGTTAAAACGCACAATTGGATAAAAAAGAAGACCGCCAATTCAATATCAGCGGTCTTTTGCGCATGTTCAGTTCTGCGCTGACCCATTGCCACGCGGGCTCAGATCAGACAGTCAGGCTCTTGCGGCCCTTTGCACGACGAGCATTGATGACCTTGCGGCCGTTCTTGGTGCTCATGCGGGTCAGAAAGCCAT
>OIXG01002361.1_pt1 | contig 14522 bp, 11 predicted proteins | sample 1587731 | NCBI WGS metagenome assembly OIXG01 (sample SAMEA3888908, study PRJEB22519) | human gut metagenome | biome: human gut; feature: human-associated habitat; material: faeces | place: Denmark | collected 2010
CACCACCGCTTACACCGTTGAGTTCGCCGAGGAGTATTACTCTGACCTCAAGCTCGAGCACACCACTGACGCTTTCGGCCGTCCCGCCAACAAGTGGAAGTACAAGACCGAGGAGCTCGGCACCTATGCTGACGACTCCGATCTGATCAAGGTCTATGACGGCGTGAAGGCCTCTCGCGGCGATCTGTACAATCTGATCGGCTCCGGCGCGGTCGAAAAGCTGCAGACCTCCAAGCCCGCTGCGGACAACTACTTCGAGGTGTATGTTGACGGCCAGAAGCTCGCCAACCCCACCATCGGCAACTACTTCGTGAAGAACAGCACCACTGCCTCCGGCAACGACAACAGCGTTAACTCCGGCGTGTCTGGCAACGGCGTTCTGACCGAGGTCTACATGGACAACGACAACAACGTCCGCATCGTTGTCGTTTACACCTACCTCATGCAGGCTACCGCCGACTACAACAGCACCAAGGGCACCCTGAATGTCAAGACTGTTGACAACGGCGTCAAGCCCACCGGCGTGCTTCTCCCCACCACCATCGATAACGACGATGTGAATGTGGAAGGCATCAAGGAAGACGATTACATCCTCGTCACCTATGACCGCGTCAGCAAGGAAGTCAAGTCCGCTGCCAAGGCTGAGATCGTGACCGGCGAGGTCACCGAGTACACCAAGACCGACGATGTCACCATCGGCGGCACCAAGTATGAGTACAACAAGCTCGTCGGCACCAGCGACGACGGCCAGTCCGGCACCGAGTTCACCATCAAGGAGAAGGCCACCGTCGTGCTCGACAAGTATGGCTACATCATCTATGTTGACGATGCTCTTGCTTCCAACAGCTATGTCTTCATTCTTGAGACCGCCAAGGCTGTCGGCGTGGGCAACCGCGTTGCGGCTGACGCCTACTTCACCGACGGCACCAACGATTCCATCATCATCAAGAAGGTCAATGGCGACACCGACCTCGCCTCCAAGACGGGCGCCAAGGGCCAGTGGTTCACTTACAGCAAGGATGCGAACGGCGAGTACTCCCTGAACAAGGTCAAGTCCACCGTGACCCTTGCGACCGATGACACCTTTGGCACCAGCAAGACCGTTATCGAGAGCAACAAGGTCAATTTCATGCCCAACGCTACCGCCAAGTATGCCAATGGCAGCAAGAATGTTGCCGACATCAAGGGCAACAGCTCCACCGTGTTCGTGGTCGCTGAGGCTGACGGCACCGTGACCACCGCCACCGGCATCAAGAATGCCCCCGATGTCACCACCGGCAATGCCGCCAAGACCCCCTACAACGCAAAGGTCTTTGTCAGCGTGAAGAACTCCGGCGCCTACGCTGAGTATGTCTTCGTCGACCTGACCAACGACGTTGATGCCAAGGTTGACGGCTCCGAGAACGCTGCCGACTACATGCTGCTGCTCAAGAAGACCGACAACATCACCACCGACGTCAACAACGACAAGTACTACAAGTACAAGGTCCTCTTCGACGGCGTGGAGACCGAGAAGTACATCGCCGAGACCACTCTGACCGCGGCTGATGCCACCGGCCTGCTCTTCCGCAACGTGAAGCAGAACAGCAAGGGCTATGTCACCGATGCAGAGCCGTTTGAGGACAATGTTTATGATCCCGCCACCGGTAACATGCTCGCCAAACCCGGCAAGCGCGTGGTCATCGACCTCGACGGCAAGAAGGTCAGCATCGATAAGGAAACCCTGACCCTCGGCGCCACGGACGTCTATGCCGAGAAGGCCAATGTCACCCTGCTCATCGGCAAGAACGCCAACGCCGACCTGATCGATCAGGGCAAGAACTACCAGCTCTACGACAAGGTTTCCGCCAAGGCTGCTGCCTCCTACCTGAAGGACTTCACCCTTGACAAGGCGACGGCTTATGTCGTTCTGGATGACAACGCCGACAAGAGCGATGTCGCTGCAAGCATTTACATCTTCGTTGAGAAGGCTACCTCTCCCGCGGGCGGCTCCGGCTCCAGCAGCGGCGAGGGCCAGATCTCCAAGAATGGCGATGCTACCGTCGAGTACTCCATCCGCAGAAACGGCGCCATGAAGCTGGCTGTGACCTACACCGCGCCCGAGTTCGTTGCCATGGTTGGCGACGTCGAAGTGAATATCCTGTCTAATGGCGTGTATGTGGACACTGTCACCTTCTCTACTGCTGGTAGCCCGAACCCCGTCCTGAGGCAGGATACCAAGAACGCTCTGCGCTACACCGGCACTGGCACCACGGCTGCCGGCCTGTTCACCGAGGGTGAGAACATCACCTTCGAGCTGGGCGATGAGTCCTTCAGCGATATCTACGTCAAGTTCGTTGGCGCTGACGGCAAGACGGCTGTCACCATGGCTAAGAACACCACCACCACCCTGACCACCGCTGCGGCTGGCGTTAGCACCATCAATGCGGCTCCCGACAAGGCCAAGTACACTGTGTCTGGGGGCACCGTGGAGTACGAACTCGTTTCCGGCGCTGCGTTCTCCAAGGCTCCCGCTACCGTTGGTGCGTTTGCTACCACCGGCCTCGGTGTCGAGGACGACGCTGCCAGCAAGAACATCATGAAGGCCGGCACCATCGCTGCTGACGGCACCGGCTATGTCGTGATCAAGGTCAAGAACATTGCCGCCAGAACCGACATCGGCGTGAAGGTCGCCTCCGGCGCTGCCTTCGCTGGCGCTTTCAAGAAACTGGATAGCACGACCACCGGCACTGCCATCCTGGGCAAGGACTACGGTCTGGCTAACACGAACGACGATACCTTCAAGTTCGAGGCTGCGTCTGATGTCACTCAGGGCCTCCACGAGTTCAGCGATGTTACCCTGAAGGTGACCGCTGACAAGGGCACTGACGGCACTCGCGGCGCTGTGACCTACAAGGTCACCGTGACCACCGACGACCCGAGCAAGACCTTCGTCTTCACCGGCGTGAAGCCCGACGGTACTACCACTTTTGAAAGCAACAAGGTGTATATGGGCAAGACTGACCTGACCATCACCGGCGTTCAGGTCGAGGTCGAGCAGGTGCTGCTGACCACTCCCACCGTGGTCAAGACCGCTGGCAACACCATCACCGTGACCTTCAACACCGCCGTGTGCAGGGCTGTTGCGAGTGGTAGCACTCCCGCTACTAACCTGACCAGCTCCGAGGTTACCTTCACCAAGGGGACTAGCGCGGCCGCTGCCACCGCGACGGTTACCCACGATGCCAACGGCGAGAAGGCGAATGTTGTGACCATCGAGCTGAATCGCGAGCTGGCTGACGGCGACAAGGTCGGCATCACCGCTGGCGTTCTGAACGCTGCCGACGCGACCGATGCGGCTGCTGTGAAGACCTTCACCTATAATGCCAGCACCGGCCTCTTCACGGCGTAGTCCTCAGAAAACCGCGGAAAGAAGACATGGCCCCGAGTACGCGACTTCCTGCTTTCGGGAATCATTTATGATTTACTGAAAGCACGGGGCAAACTGCTATGGACCTGTCTTATCAGGCGAAAAGGAAAGACCCCCGCTCTTTGAGCGGGGGTCTTTTCCTGTGTTTTACCGGATTCCGTAAACCCGTATGCGGTCCCCTTCCACAAAGGCGTTGGCATCGTTGGTGGAAGTGCTGATCTTGGTGATCTCGGCATAGGTTGTCTGCGTCAGAACGTAGTTGCCGCCGGGGAAAATAACGGCGTGGACGATTCGCGATGCGTCCCGTAGCGGGAACAAAACCATTAGAGTAGCTTGCAGCGACGCAGAGCCAAGTGCGCTGAAAGACTTGCCGGGATCCCGGCTTTCGACCAGAAAAGCCACGCGTGTGTCATTGTAGCGGCTGGGTTGAAGCGCCAGTGCGACCATGCTCCACTTGTTCCAGTCCATTTCGGTAAGGTCGATGCTGAACTCACCGCCGCCTTTTCCGTATACAGTTTCGTAGATCAGTTCCGGCGGCCCAAGGCGGCTGGCGATGGCCGCGTCGATCTTCTCGTTGTCGCTGTTGAAGTCGTCCATCATGATGCGGTCGGTCTTTTCCCATTGGTTGAGCTGGTAGTTGGTGGTTTTTTTCATGCTTTCCTCCTGATTTTTACGTTCAGCAATTAGAACAGAATTTGATTTTGAAAGCTGATAAAGCCGCCAATGGTGCTCAACCTGTTTTTCTATTTAGTTTTGCGTTGCGCGGCGCGAAAGCGCGGCGGCTTTTTCTTCCGCGCGGCAATACCTCCGCCCACAGGCTTTAAGTTTTCTTCCCACTGCGGACAAAGTCATTACACCCGTAGGGCGTAATGTGCGCTTTGGTGTCCCGCAGCGTGCAACGAGAGGAAAAAAATTTTCAATTCCATAACAAAGCACCGCGACGATGTGCTATAATGAGCACAAATCACCCACCAAAGGAAGTGCTTTATTATGGCAAAGAAACAATTCAAGGCAGAGTCCAAGCGCCTGCTCGACCTGATGATCAACTCCATCTACACGCACCGCGAGATCTTCCTGCGCGAGCTGATCTCCAACGCGAGCGACGCCATCGACAAGCTCTGCTACCTCTCGCTGACCGACGACAAGGTCGGGCTGGACCGCGGCGATTTCGCCATCACGCTCACCGTCGACCGCGACGCGCGCACGCTGACCGTCAGCGACAACGGCATCGGCATGGACAAGGACGAGCTGGAGAATAACCTCGGCGTCATCGCGTCCTCCGGCTCCTACAAGTTCCGACAGGAGACGGAGCAGAAGGACGACATCGACATCATCGGCCAGTTCGGCGTAGGCTTCTACTCGGCCTTCATGGTGGCGGACCGCGTCACCGTCGTCACGAAGAAGTACGGCGCGGAGACCGCCTATCAATGGCAGTCGTCCGGCGCGGACGGCTACACCGTCAGCGAATGTGAGAAGGCGAGCGTCGGCACCGAGGTCATTTTGCACCTCAAGAGCGACACCGACGAGGAGAAGTACGGTGAGTACCTCGACGGCCACCGCCTCTACGAGCTGGTAAAGAAGTATTCCGACTACATCCGCTACCCCATCCGCATGCTGCGCCCGACGCGCAAGGTCAAGGAGGGCAGCGACCCCGAAAAGCCGGAGTACGAGTATGTGGACGAGATGACGACGGTGAACTCGATGGTGCCGCTCTGGCAGCGCCCGCGCAGCGAGGTCGCGGACGAAGAGTACGAGAAGTTCTACCAGTCCGTCGCCCACGCCTTCGATAAGCCCCGGCGCATCATCACCGCGAGCGTCGAGGGCGCGGTGACCTATAAGGCGCTGCTGTTCGTCCCCTCGCAGCGCCCGATGGATTTTTACAGCGAGGGCTATGAAAAGGGCTTGCAGCTCTATTCCGCGGGCGTGATGATCATGGACCACTGCGACGCGCTGCTGCCGGATTATCTGCGCTTTGTGCGCGGCGTGGTGGACTCCCCCGACCTGAGCCTGAACATCTCACGCGAGCTATTGCAGCACGACCGTCAGCTCCGCGTCATCGGCACGAGTTTGGAGAAGAAGGTGCGCGCCGACCTGGAAAAATTCCTCAAGGACGACCGCGCAGGCTATGAGCAGTTCTATGAGAACTTCGGCCGTGCCATCGGCTTCGGCATCGCCGGTCCCGACGGCGAGCGCCGCAAGGACGCCTTGCAGGACCTGCTGCTGTTCTATTCCTCGACGGAGAAAAAGCTCGTCACCCTGCGCGAGTATGTCGATCGCATGACCGAGAGCCAGAAGTATATCTACTACGCCGCGGGCGAGAGCGCGGCGGCCATCGACCACCTGCCGCAGACCGAGCTTTTGAAGGAGAAGAACTACGAGGTGCTCTACCTCACCGGGGAGACCGACGAATTCACGCTCCAGATGCTCGGCAAATACGCCGACCACGAGTTCCGCTCCATTCTCGACGGCGAGCTGGACCTCGGCGGCGAGGAGCAGAAGGACATCGACGAGAAGCCCGCGCTGATGCAGTTCGTCAAGGAGGTCCTCGGCGACAGGATCAAGGAGGCGAAGGTCTCCCGCCGCCTCAAGACGCATCCGGTCTGTATGACCGCGGGCGAGGGTCTGAGCTTCGAGATGGAGAAGTATTTCAAAAACTTCCAGATGCCCACGCCCGTCAAGGCGGACCGCATTCTGGAGCTGAACACCGCCCATCCCGCCGTGCAGGCGATGGAGGCCGCCATGACCTCCGACCGCGCCAAGGCGGAGCTGTACGCAAAAATTCTCTACGATCAGGCGCTGCTCATCGCAGGCCTGCCGCTTGAGGACCCAAGTGAATATACCGACCTTGTCGCCCGGCTGATGAAGTGAGAACCGTTCCCTGCAAATTGATCTGGGAGGACGCCGCTATGAAAAAGCTCTCCGCAGTTTTGCTGTCTTTGCTGCTCCTGCTCACCGCCTGCGGCGCTCCGGGCCAACCGGACAACGCCGCACCATCAACCCCCGATGATGCGCTCGCCGCCGAGACCGCGCTCTGCGCCAAGGAACTGCCCGAGGCGTGCCGCGTGTGGTTCGACATTGCCGAGACCTCCGGCACAGCGGAAAAGGACAGCAAGCTCCCGCTTGCTGAGCGCGCCGGTGATGGCGCGTGCGACTACCTCGCCATCCGTCTGCCGGACGGCAGCTACACCGACCTCATTTTGGAGGGCAAGCCCGCCGAGGAAGGCGTCACACTCGCCGACTTTTCCGGCGGCGGCGCGAAGCAGGAGGGCTCCTACGGCCGGCTCGCGTGGAACGGCGAGCTGTACCACGCCTTCACCGTTTCGGCGAAGGACTGCGCCATTCCGAACTTCTCCGCGCCGGAGGGTGGCATTCTCTGTCTGAATATCTCCGGTGCGTGTACGGTGGACGGCGGCGGCACGGCGTATGGCTGCTTCGAAGGCTTTGACTGTGTGCTGGTCACCGGCGAGGGTGCGCTGACCATCACCAACACCGCATGCCTCGGCTGCGGCGGCGGAGACCTGCCCGTTCCCGTGCTGGTGCTCGACGGCGGGGCGACGCTTCGCTGCGAGAGTATCCGGGCAACACCGAACGAGGGCGGTGCACCTGCACTCGCCCTGCTCGGCGGCACACTCTGCACCGATATGCTCTGGCTGGAGGGCGGAGAGCTCGTCAACGCGGGCGGCACGCTGCTTGCGCGTCATGTCCTCGGCCTCTCCCGCGCGGTGTTCCGCGGCGGTATGTCACTCTTTGACCATGTGACTGACAGCGACGGCGCGATGCTTGTCCTCTCCGGCGGCAGCGCCTGCATCTCCGGTGATGTCCCGCAAGGGGCAAGCGTCGAGGGCGGCGCGGGGTACCTCAGTGTGCCGGATCTCTCGACCCTGAGCGTCCATGCGGCAGAAAACGACCGCCGCGTGCATCTGAGCGACAACGCTGCCTACGGCTCGATCTACCTTTCCACCACATACAGCGAGGATTGGGCGGGCGCCGTCTCCGGCGCGTCGTGGGACAGCCTGAGTGTGTCCTCTTCGGTCGAATGGTTTGCCGGCACGCTGACGATGGAAAGCGGACGCGCGAGCGAGCTTTTGCCGTGGGGTGCTCTGCATCTGAACCTTCTTGGGGAGAACACGGTCGACACTGCCCTCGGCGGCACAGGACTCCTGCTCACCGGCGGCGGCTCGCTCAGTGCGGGCAAGGTCAACCTTTGGGGCTGGGGCGGGGCACACCACCCCTGCCTCGTTGTGACCGATAACACCTCTCTGCGCTGCGGTGAGCTGAGCATGGGCTTCGACTCCGTTAACGGTGAATGTCTGCTGATGATGGATCGCGGCAGTCTGCATGTCGAGGGCGAGACCTGGCTTCAAAAAGCAGCCGTCGACCTCCGCGGCGGCGAGGCGCACTTCGCCGGAGCGGTCAGCATCGAGCGCGGCAGCCTCTACATCACTGGCGGCACCGTCACCTTCGACGAGGGGCTTTGGCTCGGTGAGGGAAGCATCTACATCTCCGGCGGTACCGTCCTCGTCCCCGGCGGTGAGGACGGACTGATCACCGACACCGGCAAGGTCGTGATCGACGGCGGCACCGTCCGCGAACCGTAAGTCAAGAAATGAAAAGAGACGCGAGCTGACCGCTCGCGTCTCTTTTTGCCGATTTTCGGCGACAAAGCGTAATATTTTCCGCAAATGCTACGCTTTGTATTCAAAAACCCATCAACGCTGCCGCACTGTGGACGAAAATGCACGCCGCTATTCCCACCGCCGTCGGCAGCACGACGCCGAGAAGCGTCCAGCGCGCGCTCTTCGTCTCCCGCGCGAGGGTGAGGGTCGTCGTGCCGCAGGGGAAGTGGAGAAGCGAGAAGAGCATCATGCAAAGCGCGGTCGCCCCCGTCCAGCCGTTTGCGCACAGCAGCGTCCGCAGCTGCGCGAGCGAGGTGCAGTCCACGAGCGTCCCCGCCGAGCAGTAGCCCATGAGCAAAATCGGCAGCACGATCTCGTTGGCGGGAAAGCCAAGCAGAAAGGCGAGCAGGATCATGCCGTCCAGCCCCATCAGCCGCCCTAGAGGATCGAGCGCCGCCGCGCAGCGCGCAAGCAGCGCCATCTCTCCTACATTGCAATTTCCCAGCAGGTAGATGACAAGACCCGCGGGCGCGGCGACCGTCACCGCGCGGCCGAGGACATACACCGTTCGGTCGAGCAGCGAGCGCACCAGCACCTGCCCCACGCGCGGACGGCGATAGGGCGGCAGCTCCAGTGAGAAGGACGAGCTCTCTCCCCGCAGCAGCGTCGCGGACAGCAGGCGCGAGACCGTGAGCGTCACGCACACCGAGAACACCAGCGCCGCAAGCAGGCCGACCGCCGCGCCAAGCATCGAGGTGCCGGAGAAAAACACGCACAGGAGCGTGATGAGCAGCGGGAAGCGTCCGTTGCACGGCACAAAGCAGTTCGTCAGCATCGCAATGAGCCGCTCGCGCGGCGAGTCGATGATGCGGCAGCCCATCACGCCGCAGGCGTTGCAGCCGAGGCCCATGCACATCGTCAGGCTCTGCCGCCCGTGCGCGCCCGCGCGGGCAAAGCAGCGGTCGAGCACAAAGGCCACGCGCGGCAGATAGCCCACATCCTCAAGCAGCGTGAAGAGCGGAAAGAAGATCGCCATCGGCGGCAGCATCACCGCCACCACCCACGCGAGCGTGCGGTACATACCGTCCGTCAGCGCGTCGCGCCAGAACGGCGGCAGGAAGGAGAGCGCATCCCGCAGCGGCTCCTGCGCCGAAAACAGCAGCCGCGAGAGCATCTGCGAGGGCACATTCGCCCCCTCGACCGTCAGCCACAAAATGACGCCAAAGAGCGCGAGCATCACGGGGATGCCGGTCGCACGCGAGGTGAGCAGGCGGTCGAGCCGACGGTCGCGGCGCTGCGCGGCTGTCTCGTCACGGCTCTCACACAGCCGCGCCAACTCCGTAGCGCGGTCGGAGAGCGCACCCACCAGCGCGTCACGCAGGGCGTCGCCGGTCAGCTCCCCCAGCTCGGCACGAGCGCGGGAAAGCGACTCTCGGATGCGCTCCGCCGCCAGCGCGGGCAGCTCCGCGCCGAAGCGGTCGAAGAACAGCCTGTCGTCCTCTATGAGCCGCAGGGCGTAAAAGCGGCTCCGGCTCCGTGCGAAGGGCGCGAGCGACGGCTCCAGCGCGCGCACGGCGCGCTCGACCGCGCGGGGGTATTCGACCGACCTTTCCCGCTCCCGCGGCCTTTCGCGGACGGCGGCGGCAAGCGCCGCGCACAAACCGTCAAGCCCTTCTCCGCGGCTCGCTGCTGTCCCGACCACCGGCACGCCCAACGCAGCCGAGAGCGCGGCAAGGTCGAGCGCAATGCCCTTCTTTTCCGCCTCGTCCAAGAGGTTCACGCACACGAGCGTCGGCGCGTCCGACGCCTCAAGCGTTTGCAGCACAAGATTCATGCTCCGCTCCAGACAGGTCGCGTCCGCCAGCACCACCACCGCCTCCGCCTCATCGGAGCAGAGATAGTCCCGTGCGATCTCCTCCTCGGCCGAGTTGGGGAAGAGCGAGTAGGTCCCCGGCAGATCGACAAGCGTAAAGCGCTCGCCGGCGTATGTAAGATCGCCGCGCGCCGCGGCGACCGTTTTCCCCGGCCAGTTTCCCGTGTGCTGACGCAGGCCGGTAAGGGCATTGAACACGGTGGATTTGCCCACATTCGGGTTTCCGGCCAGTGCGATGATGTGTGCCGCGTTCGGCATCGGGCGATCCCTCCTGAATTTCAAAGCATTTCGATCTCTACACGCTCCGCGTCCTCGCGCCGCAGCGCGATGACCGCGCCGCGCACACCGTAGGCGACAGGGTCGCTCCACGGGGAAGCGTGCAGGGCGCGGACGCGCGAGCCCGGCACAAAGCCGAGGTCGAGCATCCGCCGTCTTTTCGCGCCTGTGGAGCGCAGCGCCGTCACCACGGCGCTCCCGCCGACCGCCAGCGCATCAAGTGTCATCTGCATCAGGGCCACTTCCTCTCCCTTTGCCAAGGTATGCAGCAGCCCCCCGCGCCGTGAGACGCGCAAAAAGCGGCTGCCCGTTCGGGCAGCCGCTTGACGGATATGGGATTTGTTCAGCCGTGGGGCGTTACACCTCTGAACTCCAGGTCACTGTGTTATCCCGGAAACAGATGTCTGTGGCAAGGCAGATGCTGCGGCTCTCCGTCCCGTTCGTCACGGTGGCGGAAAGCGTAACGCCGTCGTACCGCGAAACATTCAAAAGCCGCACGGTGCAGATGCCGCCGTCCATCGTCGTTTCAACGGAGGTCAGGCCGTTGTTGTCCGGCGCGCAGCTTGCCGACCACTCGTAGCCATCGCCGCTGACGCTGGGGACGAAACGGAATACCAACGCGATACCATCGATGTCGAGCGTCAGACCGCTGATGACGACCGTATCCGGCAGGGGCGCCGGTGCCGTTATTTCGCCGCTCGGCGCCTCGCTGTTTTGGAGTGTACGGTACCCCGACAGCATGGTCAGCACGCCGCAAATCAGCATCAGTATGCCTGCCACATAGCGCAGAAGCCTGTTTTGCTTTGCGATTCTCCGAATCTCCTCCGCAAAGGCTTCTCGCTCGGCAGCCTCCTCCGCCGAAGCTGTCGCAGGTACCTCGCCGCATAAAGCCGCTTCGCGGCCGCAGAGCTCGTCCGTACTCACGCCCAACTCGTCGGCGAGCGCTGCGAGCTTATAGAGATCGGGGAGAGATGTGCCATACTTGTTGATGAAGAGTTCAGCTGCCTTGAATTTGACATGAACAGGGACACGATCAGCTGGATTCGGAGAAAAATCGAATACAGGAGGTTGCTTATGGAACACTTACCGAAGAAAACATGTCAAAACGGCATCAGCTATACGCTGGTCGGTGACTATTACATTCCGGATTTACAGTTACCGGAAGAAAAACGCCCCATTGGAATCTGGGGGCGTATGCACAAAGCCTATCTGGAGTTGTACCACCCAGCCCGGTATAATGACCTAATTTTGTCTGGCAAACTATGGACATATCTGGCAGATCTGAATGAGCAGGCACAGAACCGGCTGGATTATATCATTGCCCAGATGAAAGAAGCCGAAGGAATCACAGAGGAACTGAAAGCTCGTGATCAGATGGCATGGGTCAGGGCAATGAACAGCATTCGCAACCGGGCAGAAGAAATCATTCGGTCTGAAATAATTTACTGCTGAAATGTCAGTTTCCCTGTTCAGCCAGTTCCACAATGATATTGCTCTGTCGGAGCAGCCAGTCCGAAAATTCCTTCGGGCTGGCTGTTTTCTTTTTCACAGCCTGTTTCCGCTGCAAGGCTTCTTTTTTGAAGGATTCAAAAGCAGCCAGCATTTCTTCCAAACGGTCGGCAGGAAAGCCGGGGATTTTCTTTGCCTTATTGATTTTGTTTCGCCAGTTCTGGCATTCGTTTTTGTAGAGCAGATCATAATTGTTTTCTCTGGCTCGTTCATCAAACTCACGCTTGTTTTGGAGAGATTGCTTTTTACGACACTTATCACTGCAAAGCTCATATCTCTGGCTTTTGGCAAGGAATACTTTCCCGCAAATTTTGCATTTCCGGAAATAAAGCCCCCAATCGTTCAGGCGGTTCAGATAATAGATAATCAGCGGATACAGGGATGAATGAGCAGAAACACATTCCATATTTCGTTTGCTGTCCGGATACCAGAGGTCAAGCCGGGTATCTTCCTGCGGTACAGAACCATAAATATGCGTGGAAATGTTCAGGCGCTTTGGTTTTCCTGAATCCTCATCAAAGTCAAGGGGTGGATTCCCCATAAATAAGGCTGTGAAGCCGTTCATTTTCCCAATAAAACGCTCGCAGGCAGCTTCCCGATCTCGTGGTTCTCTTGCCTTTAAATATTCGTTCCAGATACGAAGTGCCACATACATTCTCACCGGATCACCGGTGAGATATTTTTTTGCCAGAAAATCACCGGAAGCCTGTTCCAGTCCTGGCTGCTTCCAACGGTTGGAGTGCAGTGCTTCTCTCAGCGGCATCAGTCCAAAGCGGTTCCATTCGCCGTCCGGATCATGCTCAAAGGCTGAAAGCATAGTTCCCAAAGGGCGTGTAACATCACACAGCACCTCTGCATCGGCATATCCCTGTAAACGAAACCGGATTTGCAGTTCTTCTCCAATCAAAATACGCTCTTTCATTTTCTGTCTGTCCAGCGTCAGTACCAGCAGAATACGGTCATAAAGCGGTTCGTGCCGCACAAATTCAAAGTCCATGCAATCCCCTCTCATTTATTTATGGTAATTTTATAATTTGATTATATCTGTTACACTCATGGTACTGCAAAGCTATTGTTTTGTCAAGTTTATAGCGATATGATGACATCAGATGGTAATTTCATTCCATCGTGTACCTTGACAACTAAATGACCGTCTGAACTGAGATAAACCGCCATGACCTCTCCTGAAACGGAGAGCGAGCGCATCGAGAAATCGGTGACTCATGTATGTCGAGCAGGGCAGCATGAAGGAAACGGGACAGGTAGAACGGCAAATATGCGAAAAATGAAATATTAATCAATTCAAATAAAGGAGGAACACCGATATGAAAGAAAAAACAAAATGGAACGACTATGACGCTCTGCCCCTGATTTTGGATGTTACGGATATTCAGCATATCATGGGGATTTCCAGAGCCAGTGCCTATGAGCTGGTACACACACCGGGGTTTCCGGCAGTGCGCAGCGGCAGACTGATTAAGATTAGCAAGAAAGCCTTCTTCAACTGGCTGGACAGCGGCGGAAATTCGCACGAGAACAAGAAAGAAAGGATGGCGTAATCATGAATTTGAGTATTCAAGAAAAGAAAATTCTTTATGCCTTTGCCTGTCCCAATCACCACAACACCGTGACAAGGCTCAAATGGCTGACCGCATTGACTGTTGATCCAAAAGCAAAACGTTGGATGCTGGGACTTGCCAGAAAGATGGAAAATGAGGTTGAGGAACACTGGTATCCTTGCTTTTATCAGCGGCTCCGCATGGAGATGGCAAAGTATTACGAGGCAAAGAAGTATCTGCGGATGTTAGAGAAAAGCACTGGCTATGAGGAGGATCTGTATGACGAAGCTGTCTAAGTATGAGAAAGAAACCATTATCAACTGGAACGAAGCGGAAAACACTGCCAGCATCTACACCTTCAACACCGATCTGAAGCGCAGACTGGCAGAGTTCAGCCGAAAGTATCCCCAGCTGTGCCGGTTGGAGCGCAGCACCACCGAGGGCAGTGTAACCTATGTGATGGACAAGTCCCGGCTGTCTGTCCGCCTTGTCCCGCCGTACAGCGAAGAACGGCTGGCAGCTGCCAGAGAGTACGCTAAACAGCATGGATTTCAGGTTTTGCGTACAGAGAAGGAAAGCGCCTGATTACAGGGCAAATGACTGCAAAATGCCGGGTCTGCACCCGGCATTTTCACAGTCTGTTTATTCAGGGGTATCAAGTATCCAGTACCATAGAAGATGAAAAATGTCCGATTTGGGAGCTATTTCCCCGGTCGGGAGAAAGGAGGGAAAAACAATGGGTAATTTATATGGCTATATCCGTGTCAGCACCAGAGAACAGAATGAGGACAGGCAGATTCTTGCCCTGAAAGAGCTATCTATCCCGGCTAAAAATCTGTTTATCGATAAGCAGTCCGGCAAGGATTTTGAACGCCCGCAGTACCGAAAAATGGTGCGGAAACTAAAAAAAGACGATCTGCTCTATATCAAGAGCATCGACCGTCTGGGGCGCAACTATTCTGAGATTCTGGAGCAATGGCGGATTCTGACTAAGGAAAAAGGGATTGATATTGTGGTGCTGGATATGCCCCTGCTGGACACACGCCGGGGCAAAGACCTGATGGGAACATTCCTCAGTGATATTGTGCTGCAAGTGCTGTCCTTTGTGGCAGAAAACGAACGCACCAATATTCGGCAGCGTCAGGCAGAAGGAATTGCCGCTGCCAAAGCAAGAGGTGTCCGCTTCGGCAGACCTCCAGCGCCTTTACCAGAAAACTTCCATCATCTATATCAGCAATGGAAAAACGGCAAAATCACCGGCACAGCTGCTGCAAAGCTGT
>OIXG01002365.1_pt1 | contig 14518 bp, 10 predicted proteins | sample 1587731 | NCBI WGS metagenome assembly OIXG01 (sample SAMEA3888908, study PRJEB22519) | human gut metagenome | biome: human gut; feature: human-associated habitat; material: faeces | place: Denmark | collected 2010
CTGCGCTAAGTAAACAAAAGAAAATACATAGACCTACAAAAACAGCCGCTGCGTATCGCAGCGGCTGTTCTTTATTCTGTTATTCTTTTATGCGGCAAATGCGCATAGCGTGCTTCTCCACCTTAAAACGCACTTCCGTATAGTCAAAATTCTCCCCATCGCAGTTACCCAAAAGCGGCCGATCGTCCACGGACCAAAAGCGACCGCCTACGGTGTAACCGGTATGCACCACATCCGGCGCATACTCGGCAGCCGTGCCGGCACTGTACCGCGGCACGATGGGCACAGCCTTCGCCAGGCTCAGCGGATCCACATAGGTAAAATCCAGCAGACCGTCGTCCAGCTTGCTGCCCGGTGCCGGACAAAAGCCGCCGCCGTAGTAGCTGGCGTTGCAGATGGCAAACAGGGCATATTCCATATTCTCCCGATGAAATTTATAGGGGTTGCCGTTTTCGTCCACACAGTCCAGTTCAACATTGACCTTGTAGCGCAGGGGCTGCATCATCACCGGCACCACGGCAATATTGTATGCCTGATGGCCCAGCGGGGGAATTTTACCTGCGATCTTGCGGCCGATGGTCTCCACCTTGGTGTCCAGCCCATAGCTCATCACATTGATGCACTTTTCGCCGTTATAGTCGATCAGATCCAGCGGCTCCACCGTGTAATTCAGCTTGCCGGAGTACAGGCCAAAAGATTTGATCACATTCTCCACATTGATCTTCTTGGTGCCATAGACTTTCTTGGCAAAATCGTTGCCGGTGCCCAAGGGCAGCAGCATCATAGGGGTCTCTGTATGCGCCAAGCCGTTGGCAATCTCATGTACTGTGCCGTCGCCGCCACAGCAGACAATGACACAGCGATCGCCATACTTTGTCGCATAAGCCGTTGCAATCTCTCGGGCGTGGCCGGAATGGTCCGTCTCTTCCACAATCATCTCATCATCAAGAAGACGAAAAGCGGAGCGGATACGGTTGAAAATCGCCTCTTTGTCCTTATGGCCGGACACAGGATTCACAATAAATACATACTTCATCTGTTTTTCCCCTCTTTCACACCGGGTGCCGTCAGGCCAGGCAGGCACCGCCCACCGGGCGCACTTGCAGCACATGGCAGGTGCCCTCGCCGAACACGCCCTCCAGCACGGTACGGTACTGCTCCAGCAGATCGTTTGGCACAAAGGCCTGAATGGTACCGGCAAAGCCGCCGCCGTGCACGCGATAAGCGCCACGATCACCCAGCACCTGGCCGCTGATGGCCAGCGCCAGGCTCAGCCGCTGATCCGTGGGGTTCTTGGTGGTAAACACATTTTGATTATACATAAAGGAGGAGCGGCCGGAGGCATTGATGTCTGCCAAAAAGCCGTCAAAATTCCCCTGCTCTAAACAAGAGACAGCGTCCTCCACCCGGTGATTGTCATTATAAAAATGAATCGCGCGGATCAATGCCCGGTCATTGACCTTGGTTTGCAGTTCCGGCAGTGCGGCAAAGAAGTCCTCGTAAGCCACCTGGCGCAATACAGACTTGCCCATGGCATGCGCCACTGCTTCCATCTCGCTGCGAATGGCAGCGTAATCGTCCGTCAGATCCGAGTGGTTGCCGCCGGTATCTACAATGCACAGGCTGTGACCGGAGGCAGCAAAGTCATAATCCACCTTTTGGATCACCGGCTCTTGGGTGCTCTCAAAATCAATGGTCACAAAGGCGCCTACGGAAGAAGCCATTTGATCCAGCAAGCCGCAAGGCTTACCAAAGAATACATTTTCGCTGTACTGTGCCACCTTGGCAACGGTTACCGGATCGATGCCGCCATCGTTGTACAAATAAGAAGTGATGGTCCCCAGCAGCACCTCAAAGGCTGCGGAGGAGGACAGGCCGGAGCCGCCCATCACATCGCTGGTGGTTACCGCATCGTAGCCGCCGACGGTATAGCCCAAATCACTAAGCCGCGCAGACACACCGCGCACCATAGCCGTAGAATGGCCAAAGGCGTCTGCGTTGGGGGCCAGATCCGCCAAATCTGCCACATTCATTTGGTGGCCGGCAGACTTAACCCGCACCACGCCGTCCTCGTTCTTGGAGGCAACGGCAATGGCGTCCAGGTTTATGGCCGCCGCCAACACCTTGCCGTGATTGTGGTCCGTGTGATTACCGCAGATCTCCGTGCGTCCGGGAGCGGACATCAGGTGCACTTCCCGGTCTCCGCCAAAGGTTTCTGCAAAGGTGGTCAGAAGTTCCATGTACCGGGACTTCTGCTTTGCCACTTCCCCGTCGGTCACATATACCCGGCGAAAGGCGTCATCCAACTGGCCGTCTTTGATTTTGTTCATCATCGCTTGTGCATTCATAATTGTACCTCTTTGATTTTATAATACGATTTTGTATTTTTCTTTTTCGCTGTATAGGAGCAGAGTCTGATTCATCTGGCGGGACCGACGGCCGTAATATATATTAAAGGCCATACTGGTAATGCCGGAGAACCCCACAATGATCATCAACAGCGCAATGAACCGCGCCGAAAACGGATTGTACAGCACGGTACCGATTTTGGTATAAATGTAAAGCCGGGGCGCAAAGCCCAGCAGGCTCAGACAAATATAGTAAAGGAAGTCGTAGTGCATGGAGCCATAATACTTGGACACCATACCTAAAGGAATAGACGGCACCAAACGGGACACAAAGAGAACATAAGGGTTACCGTTGCCCTTAAATCGAATCCAGTCCCGAATAAAGCGCATTTGACGAATATTCAGGATCATACCGGCCCAACCGCCGCCGATCCAACTGCCTTCCGCGTATTTAACTGCAAAGAAGAACGCCAAAAACACCATATTGATCAGCATAGCCTGCCCCAACGGGAACACCACGCCGGAGATCACACACAGCACACCCATAGGAATCGGCAGCTGACACTTGGCAACATACAGCGCAAAAATGCACAGAATGATCTCAAAATCCGAGTCCAATCCTACAATGGACTCGTCCAGCCGCCGCAGCCAGCTGATGAGCGCGTCAAAGCGCACCTCCAACTCCGTATGCTTATAAAGCGCCACAGCCAGCAATACCAAAAGCCCCAGCGTCACCAGTGCGATCACGCCGGAAATGAAGTTGGTTCTGTGCCGTTTTTGCTGCTTCAACGGCGTCACCTCCCTTATCTGCGGAGGATCAGTCCTCCTGCTCTCTGAAGTTGCCCAAAAACTTAAAGCCCGGCAACTCGTCCGACAGCGCGCACAACAGGTCCAAGGTCACATCTCGGCGCACACTGCCCATAATATCCACATAAAAGAAATAGCTGAATTCCCCGTTACCCATGGGGCGGCTCTCAATCTTGGTCAGATTCAGCCCGGCCATGGAGAAACGGCCCAGCACCCGGTACAAAGACCCGGTGGTATGAGGCACTCGAAAGATCAGCGAGATCTTATCCGCATCGCTGCTGATCTGCATATCCTTGGAGATCACAACAAACCGAGTCCTGTTATTAGAAATATTCTGGATCTCCCGTTTCATAACCTGCAAGCCGTATTTTTTTGCCGCAGCAGGTGAACAGATAGCGGCAATATCCCGCCGGTCGGACTGAGCCACATACTTAGCAGCCGCCGCTGTATTGGAATAAGTAATGCCTGTAAAGCCGAAATTCTCAATAAAATTACTGCACTGGGTCAGCGCCTGATGATGGCTGTAAATGCTCTCCACATCTTCATACCGGGTATCCGGGTGGGCGGCCAGGCAGTGCTCGATCTTTTCGTCTCGGGCACCTACCATAAAAAAGCGGTACTTCATAATCAGGTCATAGGACTCGTGCACACTGCCGGCGGTGGAGTTCTCCACCGGGATAATGCCGTAGCGAGCCTCGCCCTTGTCCACTGCCTCAAATACATTCTCAAAATACTTATAATATTTGATGGGCACACCGGGAAATAGCCGCGCCCCGGCAATGGACGCATAAGCGCCCTCCACACCGGCACAGGCAATGCACTCACCGGGTGCCACAGCAATGGGGCCGTCCTGCAAGGCTGCCGTGATCTCTTTTCTTAAATCGGCGCCGCCGTCCATCATCTTGTGCTGGAGCGCACGGGAGGCGTCCATCGTAGCAGCAAACACGGTCTTGATCGTTTCGCCCCGATCGCCGCACTTGCCTGCCACATCGTCAAGAATTTGGCGTTCCCGCTCCTCATTGAGCACGGGAATACCCCGCTCCACCTTGTATTTGGCCACCTGCTCAGACACATCCATGCGCGCCATCAGCAGAGGAATCAGCTGATCGTCGATACGGTCGATCTCTTTTCTCAGTTCCAACAAATCCATGTATTTTCTATTCCTTATATTCTCTTACTTTTCGATTTTATCCTTGGATCAGCAAATCCATCAGTCCAAAGGCTACGGCAGCCTCTACCACCGGCACGGCACGAGGCACGATACAGGGATCGTGGCGACCGTGAATGGTCAGGGTCTCCGGCTCCATGGTCTGCAAATTCACACTGGGCTGTGGCTGACCAATGGAGGGCGTAGGCTTTATGGCCACCTGAAGCACCAAGGGAGCACCGGAGGTCATACCGCCCAGCACGCCGCCGTTATTATTGGTTAGCAGCGCCACCTTTCCGTCCCGGACGGTGTAGCCGTCGTTCACATCTGCACCAAAGGCGCCGGCAAAATCAAAGCCCAGGCCAAACTGCACGCCCTTCACCGCCGGAATGCCAAACAGCAGGGCCGAAAGCTTGCTCTCCACGGTAGAGAACATATTGCCCCCTACCCCCACCGGCAGACCGATGGCTGCGCACTCAATGCTGCCGCCCACACTGTTTTGTTGCAGCCGGGCAGCCTCGATCACTGCGCGCATATTCTCCTCCGCCTCCGGGTTCAGCACGGCAAACGTGCTGTTGCCCAGGCAGTTTAATGTCTCTTTATCAATGGAATTGGGGTCAAACAGGGTGTCCTTTACCCCGCCAACCTTGGCAATATGGGCGCCTACAAACACGCCCTGCTGTGCCAAATACTGCTTAGCAATAGCACCGGCAAATACCAGAGGTGCCGTCAATCGGCCGCTAAAGTGGCCACCGCCTCGCACATCGTTACGGCCGCCATACTTTACATAGGCCGGATAATCGCTGTGAGAGGGTCGAGGTACCAGCGCCACATTGCCATAGTCACCGCTGCGGGTATTCTCATTGGCAATCTCCATAGCCAGAGGCGCACCGGTGGTGCGCCCATTCAGCACACCGGAGAGAATATGAGGAATATCCTTTTCCAGCCTGGGGGTGGCAGTTTTGTCACGCCCCGGGGCACGCCGAGCCATATCCTTATAAATGGCGTCCAAATCCACCGGGATACCGGCAGGCAAACCGTCAATCACACAGCCGATGGCCGGACCGTGGCTCTCACCAAAAACACTCAGTTGTACCTGCTCACCTGTTACTGATGACATCTGCCTTACCTCCCAGTGCACAAAAATCTTCAAAAAAGGCAGGATATGTCTTGTTAATGCTCTCTGCCTGTTTGATCACGCTGTCACCTGCAGCATACGCTGCCGCCACAGAAAAGGCCATCACGATCCGATGATCGTTGCAGCCGTCCACTGTGCCGCCCTGCACCGCGCCGGTGCCGTGGATCACCAGCCCGTCCGGCAATTCTTCCACCTGCACGCCCATGGCCCGCAGATTCAGCGCCACGCTTTGTAGCCGATCCGACTCCTTAAACCGCAGCCGTCCGGCACCGGTAATGCGGGTGGTGCCCTTGGCAAAGGCAGCGGTCACTGCCAGCGCAGGCACCATATCAGGAATATCCCGAGCATCAATCTCCGCCGGGCGCAATTCGCCGCCACAGCACCGCACAATACGGTCGCGCACTTCCACCCGGGCACCGAAGCGCTCCATCATAGCACAAACGGCTTTATCCCCTTGGGTAGAGGCCGGGTTCAGTCCGGCAATTTTTATCTCCTGCCCCACCGTGCCGGCAGCCATAAAAAACGCCGCGTGGGACCAATCGCTTTCTACTGTAAAGTCCACAGGCTTGTACTGCTGATTGCCCCGCACCAGGTAGCCAAAATCCGTAGGCCGTACCTGCACGCCAAAAGCCGCCATCACCTGCAAAGTAATATCAATATAAGGCTTTGACTCTAATTCCGTTGTTAAAAGAACTGCCGAGTCGCCGTCCAAGAGCGGCAGTGCCAGTAGCAGTCCTGTCAGGTACTGAGAGCTGACGTTCCCGGCGATCTCATACTGCCCGGGTCGCAGCTTGCCAGTAACAGAAAAGGGCAGGCCCCCATCTGTCTGTACCTGCACACCGTGCTGTGGCAGCAGGGTGGCAAAGGCATCCAGCGGGCGCCGAGGCAGCCGACCGGCACCGGTAAAGGTTACCGACTTGCCCAAAGCTGCCGCCACCGGGATCAAAAAGCGCACCAAAGAGCCGCTTTCGTTGCAAAAAATTTCGTCCCGCCCGGCAGCCAAATCCGCCAGCGCCTGAACCGTGGCTGCAATATCTGCCGAAGTGCCCAAGGGCGCTACGGAGCCACCACCGGCCAGCGCACTGCAAATCAGCGCACGAATGGCAAAGGACTTAGAAGGCGGCAGCTGCACGGTGCCTGCCAGCGGGGACGGCGTGATCTTTACTTGCATGCCCCACCTCCGAACATGGTTCGCAGGGTAGGCAGATCCACCGGATCAATAAAGCTGTCGCCGATCTTACGCAGCAGCACCAGTTTCATACCGTCTGCGGTGCGCTTTTTATCCGCCTGCATCGCGTCCACAATTGCATCAATAGAATGGGTATCCGCCACAGGCAGATTGTATTTTTGAAGTAAGGCTGCAATGCGATCCGCCGTGCCCGGTTCCGTCAGCCCTGCGCCCTCTCCGGCACGAGCCGCCAGCACCATACCGATTCCCACAGCGGCGCCGTGTGTCACCGTTTGATAGTTCCATAATTTTTCAATGGCGTGACCGGCGGTGTGCCCAAAGTTCAGCAGAGCGCGCTCGCCCGCTTCCTTTTCGTCATGCTCCACCACCACGCGCTTCATATCCACACAGGCATAGATAATCTCGTGAATGCGATCTTTAGCACTGGCCTGCTCCAGCAGGGCAAACAGCTCCGCCGAGCGGATACAGCCGTACTTGATCACCTCGCCCATACCGTCACAAAAGAACACATCCGGCAGGGTACGCAGCACCTGCGGATCAATCAGCACCAAAATCGGCTGGTGAAAGGCGCCGCACAAATTCTTGCCCATAGGCAGATCCACGCCGGTTTTGCCACCTACAGAGGAGTCCACCTGCGCCAGCAGTGTCGTGGGTATCTGTACAAAATCAATGCCCCTCAAATAAATGGCAGCCGCAAATCCGGCCATATCGCCGCACACACCGCCGCCCAGCGCAACCACCAGGTCGCCCCGCGTCAGTCCCTCCCGGGCCATATAATTCACCATATTCAGCACGGTCTCCGGTTTCTTGGACGCCTCACCGGCGTCAAATACCAGGGTGCACACCTGAAAATCTGCGCTCTCCAGCGCCTGCACCACCCGGTCGCCGTACAGAGGGTACACATTGCTGTCGCTGATCAGGCAAATGCGCTTGGCGCCGGACACACGACGCACCAGGTCACCGGCTTGCTCCAGCAGGCCGTCGTCAATGAGAATATCATACGGTCTGCCGGTATGTACTGTGATCTTTTGCATCAGCCGATCTCCTCCTTAATCCGGTTGCCCTGTTCCATCAGCGCTCGCAGTGCCGGCGCATCCTCCGCCTCAATGGCAGAGCGGAACTTTTGCAAATTGCCAACTAAGTCATCAATCTCGCGAATCAGCGGCTCCTTATTATCAATAAATAGCTGGGCCCACATCTCTGCATTGATGCGAGCCACCCGGCTCACATCCCGGTAGCTGCCGGCGCTGAAGCCTGCGTGCTGGGGTGCCAAAGGCGACAACACATACGAGCAGGCCAGCACATGGGCAATTTGAGAGGTAAAGGCAATCATCTCATCATGATGCTCCGGGGTGGTCACCACTGTGCGGGCGAAGCCCATATCCTCTGCCAAACCGATCAGGGCATCCACCTTGCGGCGGGGTGCGTCCACCGGGGTACAAATAAAGGACGCGTTGTCAAACAAGTTGTTCAGGCTGTTGTCATAGCCGGACACCTCACGCCCGGCCATAGGGTGGGCACCGATAAAAGTAAATGGCAGATCCTTATGCGCTGCCATTTGGCGACAGATCTTGGTTTTGATCCCGCAGGAGTCCGTAACCACACTGTCTTTCTTAAACAGATCCTGGTGCTCCAAAATGAAGGGCACAATCGCCTCCGGATAAAAATTAATAATGGTAATGTCTGCCTGGGGCAGCAGTTTCTCCAAAGAACCGGTGGCGTCAATGGCGCCGTCAGCCAAGGCGCGCTGCGCCACACTGGGCGTGCGGTTCCAACCCAGCACGCAATGTGCCGTGTTTTTCTTCAATGTTTTTGCCAGGCTGGCACCGATCAGACCCAGCCCTAAAATCAATACTGTCATGAGAATTCCGTCTTTCCGTCCGTACCTACGGACCCAAAATCACAGATACTATAATAATATATTCCCTATCATAAGTCAAACGAAAAAGGCGAAAAGGGGCTCCTTTGGCTAAAAATGAACAGAAAAACGCCGCACCGAGTTGCCTCAGTGCGGCGAATTCATTTTAATTCCAGCGCTTATTTGCCGAATACATCATACTCAGAATCGTCAAACAAGTCGTTGCCCTTGTTGTTTGAAGGGTCGGATGTCATAACCACATCCTCGGACTTAAGCTGGTACTTGCGAACGGTGATTACCGGTTCTTCATAACTTTTTCTCATCTTAAAGTCCCTCCTTCCTTAAAACTGCACGGTCTCGCTTACAGCCTTGTCAGCATACACGGTATAGGTCTTGCCGTTCAAGGTGTAGGTCACATAGGATCTGTAAGTCAGATCATAGGAACCGGACAGCGAAGTGGACTTGATGCTGACCACATACTGGCCGTAGTTATCATTTTCACCGGTGTGCTTGGAAGCCTTCAGACGCTTAATGCTGCTGTCGGTGCTGGCATTCTCCAAAGTCAGAGTCTTGCCGGCAGCGGTGGTGAACAGCATACCGTACTCCACAGCCTTGGCATTCTCCGGCAGAGCAAAGTTGCCGATCATGGAGAACTTGGTGCTGGCTTTTACGATGCCGTCACGGGTGGAGGAGGAAGCACCGTTTGTATCATTATCCAACACATTACAGGTCTCCTGGTCTTCTAAGATGCCTTGCCAATCGGAAAGGGTATACGCATCATACTCAGCATCTTCACAAGCACGAAGAGTCAAGGTTTTGCCGTAACCAACAATCACAAAGGTACTGCGCTGAACAGTTTCTGTCTGGCCAGTACTGGGGTTCACATAACTACCCTCAAGTTCGCCCAGATACTTCACCCAAATCTCAGCGCTTTCATCGGTATAAGTCACCAGATCATTGTAATTGAAAGTCTTGTTGATAACATTGTCTTGGTTTACATTCAGAACAGAGATATTAAATGTGGCAATGTTCGTTACATCGTACTGTGCGGTAATGGTGGTGTCACCGGTTACGTTAATCTTGGAACCGGCGGCTGCGCCGTTGTCATAACCGCTGAAGGTGTAGAATGCACAAGAGGGAGCGGTGGGCATAGTCACGGAGCCGCTGGTGTAAACCACGTCAAACACATGACCGTTAATGCCGTTGACAAAAGTCACTACATAATTGGCCGCGTCGCTGTCCGCCTTCTCTGTGGTCAGATACGTATTGCCCTTAACCACAAAGCCGTAGCTGGGTGCGGTGGTCATATACTTGGGTGCGGTGGTCTGGGCAACCTGCACGGAGTTGTAGCTGTAGTACCAAGCATACTTGGCAGCGCCGGTCTCCGTTTCAATGTTGTCATTGGTGCTGACGGTACCGTCACCGTTAACTACAATGCGCGCACCGTAATTGTAAGTACCCAGCGGCTTACCGTTCAGGTACACAGTGTAGGTCATGGGCTGTAAGGACTCCAGCAGTGCCTGGATGGCAGCATTCAGGCTGTTCATATCTTTGTAGGCAATACCCACAATGTCCTTGCCGTTGACCGTCACGGTCTTGTACAATTCAAAACCGGTAATGGCAGACAAATCATACGCATCGGAATCCTTGCCGTCCTGTGCCTTGGCCAGTGCGGCCTCTGCTGCGGACAGATCCAGAGTTGAAGCGCTAATGCTGTATGCATTGACCTTTGCGGTCTCTGCGTCGATCTCAGTCTGCTTGTCGCCCATGGTAGCGGCACGCTGATCTGCGTCGTAGTGGTAGTAGGTCAGGCCCTTAATGAGCGCAGCCACGCCCTCCAAATCGCTGGCGGCATAGGTCTTGTCGGCCAAAGTCGTCAATTTGGCCACCGCTGCGTCCAGCGCGGAGAAGTCGGCATTATCCATTGTGGAGCTGTACTGAGCGGTGTAAGTCACAGCACCGGTCACCAGCGTGGAATCGGTGATCTCCGGATCCCAACCGGTAAAGGTGTAAGAGTAGCCGCCTTTCTTATAGTCGGTTACATCAACCGTGTCGGCCTGCGCCTTCAGGTTTGCACCGTACTCCACATTCTTAATCGTCTTGGAGGTATCGTTCCCGTTGGCATCCTTATAGTTAAAGGTCAAGGTGAAGGTGTTCTGCTCCAGAGCGTTGTAAGCACGCAGCAGCGTGGTGTATCTGGTCTTCGCCTCAGTAAGGATCTCGTCCGCGGTCATCGTGTTATACGCCATCTGGCCCTTAGCTTTTCTCAAAGCATCGGCAAACTTGGTCCAGGAAGCCTCGGTGTACTTGTTGCTGTCGGTCAGTGCGCTGCACTGGTTGATCAGGTCAAACAGATACGCAATATCTACTACCGTAGCGGTCACGCTGTAGTTCTGTACATCGTGGCGAAGTGTAGTCCAAGCGCTCAAGGGCTGATAGCTCAGCCGGGTCACAGCACCCACATTGCCGGAAACGGTATAGATCTTCTTGTTGGGCAGCGTTGTGGTGGTCAACTTGGTAGAGGCGTTATCCTTCGCAACACTCATGGTATAAGCACCTGCATACGTGTTGCCGCCAAAGTTACCACTGCCGCCCTTACCATGCATAAACAGAACGTTCTGCGTACCCTGGTTGTTAGAAGCCACGCTGGTGGCAATGTCCAGCACATTGGTGGACTTGTCATTAATTCGGTTACCGCTTGCATCCACTGCAAAGGCATCCGTTTTGTTATCTACCTCTACCGCGTACAGGTCCTTCAGTTCCCATGTTGCGGCAGCGGTACCGGAGGTCTTAATGGCATTACCGGGCTTAATGTTCTTCTTGGTTACATATTCGTCCACATCGGAGTCTTTCAAACTGGGGGTCTGACCGGCACCAATGGCACGAGCCACCAACTCACCGGTATCCCCTTCACCTGTAACGGTATCGTTCAAATTGAAGAACAGAAGCTGGTGATCGTAATCACGCCAGGAGCCGAAGAACAGCATCATGTCGCCCAAATTAAAGGTGGTGGCTTCATGGCTGGTACGGATCATAACAGCATTGTTGGGGAAGCTGAAGCCCAGCGCCACAGAACCGTTGATCTGTGTATCGTTAACCATACTGCCGCTGGCACTCTTGGAGTTAGGAGAACCAACGATCAGATGCTCCGCATTGGTAGCCACCGTGCCGTTGGGCAGCTCTGTGAAGGAGAATTCCAGTGCGTCATAAGCAGTCAGAATCTTCTCCAAAACCGCAGTGTAGTCAGCCAGCAGCTGCTCCGGCGTGGTCATGTCTTTGCTGTCCAGTGCAGCCATCTCAAACTTTGCATCAGACACAGCCTGTACCAGCGCGTCGAAGTTTACATATTTGGAGCCGTCCAGTGCTTCATAAGAAGCCAAAATGCTGTTCCAGCTCACATAGTGGGCTCCGCTGGTAATGTGCAGATCATGATTGATCCGCAGGGCAGGAATGGCAGCCAATACCGCAGCGGTCTGATCCGCAACGATCTGGGTGTTCTCATCCGTCTTCTGCAATGCAGCAGAGGGAACGCCGTAGTTCTCCTCAGTGCCCCAAACAGCCTTCTTTGCATTGGCGACAGCATCGGTCAGGTTGGCATAGGTGTCCGGCGCAAAGTAGGTCTCATACGCCTCCATGCCGTTTGCCTTGGTGATGGCTTCTGCCAATGCGGTGGTATCTACTCTGGAATTCTGTGCTTCCTCCAGCAGAGCATCATAAGCCTGCTGCAGCTCTACTGCCAAAGGCGTTACAGTACCGTTATAACCGCTCCCCACAGCCATAATGGCGGTGTAGGCAGCCTCATACGCGGACTTAAAGGCGTTCCAATTATCAGAAGAATAAACGCCGTTATCATTGCCGGCTGTGTACGTGGCCTTAGTCAGGTCAATTGCATTGCGCAGCTGATCGTAAGAGTCATCATCTGCCGTCAGTGCACTCTGTGCGTTGGTCAGCGCCGTGCGGGCGTTGTCAATATCCGTAGCGCACTTGGACGCAGCCTCTGCAGTGTTAGAAGCAAAATTGTATGCGGTGCTGTCGGACGGATTGACAGATGCCAAAGCGCTGGCAGCCACCAGCAGGCTGCGCATATCCGCAGCGTCATTACAATAGTTTTTAATATTAGAGATGGTGGACTTGGCAGTGGCCAAAGCCTCTTTCACCCCGGCATAGTTGATCACATAGCCGTAGTTGTGGCCATCGTGTTTTTCCTGGCTACCGCCCTTATCACCGGCCAAGCACTGAGAAGCAGCAATGATGGCTGCGCGATTCTTATCGTGGTCATAAATGGTGAAGCGGGTATCGATGGTGGTCAGCGGGGCGCTGGGGGTGCCGCTGTAAGTCACAAAGCTGGAACCGGTGTTCTGCCTAGTGTTGTTTCTGCCGGCGGAATCACGAGTCCAATAAATGGGAGAATCGGCACCGGAAGCAGCTGCCACAGTGGGAACCACCGTGCCATCGGAAGACATAAACGGAATGTTACCGCTCTGGTTCTTCTTCACCGTCCAGTTGGCCAAAGTCAGATCCGTGTTGTTCACGGCAACTGCCGTGATACCACGAGGCTTTGCATTACCGCTGTTATTGATAAGATACTCATTGCGGTACTCATAGCTGAACTGTACCGGTGCACGCAGTGGCGTAGTACCGTCATACAGGAACACATAGTCGTTCATAACGATTTTGAACCACTGCTTGGCGCCGTCATCATAGTACCAGGAGCCAACCACATCGTTAGAGAAGCGCAGGTTGCCGCCGTAGTACAGCAGCCCGTTGGCATAATCGGAAGCCACGGTTGCACCGCTGGAGTCCGTTACGGTGGCATAGGTCACATCGGAGGAGAGCACCGTCTTCTGCATCTCCGTCGTTGCGGTGGTCAATGCCTGTGCAGCAGTTCTTAAATCCTGGGACGCGTCGCCGCCATAGACATACATATCCCGCGCTTGTTTGGCGGCCATATACTTGTCGTAAGCCGTGGCCATATCCGCATAAATCTTGCCGTCCATGGCAGATTCGTATGCGTTAATGGCATTGTCCAGGGTGATCAAGGCGTCCGACTTTGCAGGGGTGGGACCCTCAGCAAGAGCGGTGAGTGGCAGAGCCGTCAGCACCATGATCGCAGCCAAAAGCACCGATAAAAAGCGCTTGCCCTTTCTTGTTTTCATAAATCTTTTCCTCCTTATTCTGCAACCGGCAGGTACGCCTCGACGCCCTGTGCATCCGTCCACCTTTCTGACCAAAAGGCCGACGGCAACGCGCCTAAAGACCCACCCAAATGCCAATTGAGAAAGAATTAACAATACAGGTGATGGGCATACTTCTGCCCATACATATATTGCAAGACAATAATACCACTTATGCCCCTGCAAGTCAAGGTAAATCCGTTGTTTTGAAGTCGTAAAAATTAACAGAATGTTCAAATTCCTTTTGTGCATAGTACACAAACAAAATGAGTAATTCGTGGATTTTGTCTAATAGCAGACAGCTGTCTAAAACCGCAATATGCTGTCTGTATATATACTGTTGGAACAGGCTGAAATTAAGCCGCCGTCCTTTTTCTATCCTTATGCGCCTTCTGCAATCGCCTAAGGCACAGCAAGACAAAGTGCATACGAAATAAATACAATACTATATATGCGGTTATGCGGTAAGTTGCGGCTCCGATTATACATTTATGCACGCAAATTCCCGATTTATGCAGGATTTTCTTGTAATTTTATACAAATTTTCCTGCATATTTTGCCGTATTTTGCATTTTTATACGAATTTTGCCAAATCGCTTGCAATTCCAACCGGGAGTTTATATAATGGGTACAGTTTTTGAAACAAGGAGCGTGCTAATTATGGCAAAAGAAATTAAGAAGGTCGTATTGGCTTACAGCGGCGGCCTGGATACATCCATCATCATTCCGTGGCTGAAAGAGCATTACAACAACTGCGAAGTGATCGCCGTGTCCGGCGATGTAGGTCAGGGCACCGAGCTGGACGGCCTGGAGGAAAAAGCGCTGAAAACCGGCGCCTCCAAGCTGTATGTGCTGGA
>OIXG01002366.1_pt1 | contig 14517 bp, 14 predicted proteins | sample 1587731 | NCBI WGS metagenome assembly OIXG01 (sample SAMEA3888908, study PRJEB22519) | human gut metagenome | biome: human gut; feature: human-associated habitat; material: faeces | place: Denmark | collected 2010
AAACAGTATAAACGGGCAAAAAGGGATTGCAGCAAAACAAAATGTTTTCTTTGCACTCCCTTTTGTTGTGTAAAAACATAAAATTGCACTAAAAATTATATTATTTTTGTATGTGACAACATTTGACAATATTGCAATTATAAGTTATAATTATATGGTGTATTGAATTTAAACGCAATTGCACATACTGATATTGAAAAAAGGATATAATATTTATGATTACAAGTAAACAACGTGCATTTTTAAGGGGAATAGCCAACGGACGCGATACTGTATTGCAAGTAGGCAAAAGCGGCGTTACCGACAGTGTTGTTGATGAAATATTGCTTGCGCTTGAACGCGACGAAGTGGTTAAAATAAAAGTGCTTGAAAATACATTTTCGGACGCACGAAGCGTATGCAATGAGGCGGTAGAAAAAACAGGCGCCGAACCCGTACAGGTTATAGGGCGTAAATTTGTATTGTACAAGCAGTCAAAAGAAAATAAAACAATTGATTTAAAAAACTTAAAAATTGTACCTAAACAAGATAATGACAAAAAAGCTTTGGCGGCAAAAAAAGCCCTGCAAAAGCCTTTTAAACAAAATACGCGCTATAAAAAAGATGATAAGCGCCGCTTTAAATCAGGTGCAAAACAAAATTATAAAAAAGACAGGTAACATTATATGAACACAGGCATACTCGGAGGCTCGTTTGACCCTGTTCACAACGGGCATATACGTATGGCACAAAGCGCCTTAAAATACGCAAATCTTGATAGAGTAATTTTTTTGCCGAACGGTAATCCGCCGCATAAAGATTATTGCTTTGCAAAAGGAGCGGACAGGTATAATATGCTTTGTATTGCGCTTGAAAAGTATCCGCATTTTGAAGTGTCGGATTATGAAATAAAACGCACAAAGCCGTCTTATACGGTAAATTCAATGCGGCATTTTAAAAAGCTTTATCCGTCGGATAATATAATGTTTATTGTAGGCGCCGATTCTTTAAACTATCTTGATAAATGGAAATGCGCCGACGCATTGCGAGATGAGAATACTTTTATTGCCGTAAACCGTAATTTTTCGAACAATTACAGCTTTGAAAATAACATAGCGCAGTGCCGCAAAAACGGCTATAAAATTATAAAAGCCGTTATGGAGCCGTGTAATATATCGTCAACCGAAATACGCAGACGTATAAAATGCGGCGAAAGCACAGAACAATTTACAGATGAAAAGGTAATGGAATATATTAAACAAAACAATATTTATCGTTAAGGAGTTACACGTATGACAATTGATGAAATGACATCAAAGCTTAAATCATCGCTGATTGAAAAGCGGTTTGTACATTCTCTCGGCGTAATGGAAATGTCGGTTGAGCTTGCAAAGCATTACGGTGCCGATGTAAAAAAGGCTGAAATTGCAGGCCTTTTGCACGATTGTGCCAAAAATCTTTCGGTAGACGAAATGCTTCAAAAATGCGAATGTTTCGGCATAAAACTCGACAGCATTATGCAGCAGTCGTTTGGGCTTATTCATGGGCTTGTGGGCGCATATATGGCACGCACCGAATACGGTATTGACGATGATGATATTTTTGATGCAATTTATTATCACACAATAGGAAAACCCGATATGAGTTTGCTTGCGCAAATTGTATACATAGCGGACGGAATAGAAAAACACCGCAGATATGACGGTGTGGAAAGAATACGCGAACTCGCATTTGAAAATCTTGACAGGGCATTGGTCCTTTTAATCGATTCAACAATCAAATCGGTTATAACAAGGGGCGGATTGCTGCACACGGGTACGGTAAATACACGTAACTACTACTTGAAAAAAATAAGGTGACATTTATGAAAAATAAAAAATTTAAAGCGTACATTAAACTTACGCTTATATTTACTTTGATTTTTGCTGTAATTGCAACAGCGGCTTTTGCGGTTACAATTAATATGATGGACGGGCGGTTTTTGGGGTACAATTTAAAAGGCTCCGAAGAAAAAGCATATTTAAACTGTATGCTTTTGGGTGTTGACAAAGAGGGTTACAGAACCGACGTAATGATTTTTGCGCAATTAAACCTTTTAAACAATACAATTAATATGCTGCAAATACCGCGTGACACATATGTTGCGGATAACGGCAGAAGCGATAAAAAAATAAACTCGGCATACGGATATCAAAAAGAAAAAACCGTATTTAAAGAAGTAAAAAAGATTTTGAACGTAGATGTAGACAAATACATTCTTATAGATACATCGGGATTTAGAAATGTAATAGATACAATAGGCGGTGTAAATTATGACGTTCCCATCAGAATGAATTATGATGACCCTGTTCAAAATTTACACATTCATCTTGAAAAAGGTTATCAGCTTTTGGACGGTGATAAAGCGGAACAGTTTGTGCGTTTTCGTAAAAACAACGACGGTTCGGGATATGCAATGGGCGATGTTGAGCGTGTGCACTCACAGCAGGGATTTATTAAAGCAACCGTTAAACAGCTTTTCAGTATTACAAACGCATTTAAAATACCAAAACTTGTTTCGCAGTTTTCAAGTATGGTAAAAACAAATTTTACAAATGCCGAAATGCTTGCATATGCGTCGTACATTTTTAAAGTTGATACCGAAAATGTTAATATTATGGCGCTTGAGGGTGAACCTAAATATATAAACAATGTTTCGTATTTTATAGCCGACGACGATAAAAACCAAAAAATAATAGATAATTATTTTACACCGGGGTCGGAAACGGTTAATACTCTTGAGCTTGAATTGAGCGACAAAATTGTGGGCGAAAACAGCGAAAGTATTGATGTAAACGAAGATATATTGCCAAATAGCGGTTTTAAAAACAGGTTTGTGGGAATAGATATTGTTGACGCGTCGGGCGGTGAAGCTGATATTGCCGAAATTAAGCGGAGTTTGGGAGTATACTCGTATAAGGTTAAAAGTACAAAAGAAACCGAGGACGTTGTGTACGATACATCAAAAGTTGTTGTTAAAAAAGATAACGGTAACGGAGATAAAATGGCTAATTTATTCGGGCTTGACTCGTATGTACTTAACGAAAACAAGTCTGGGTCGGAAATAACCATTATAGTTGGAAAAGATTTAAAAAATTATTAATAATTATGAAAGGACCGTACGGCATAAAATATAATAAAGTGCCGTACACGGCATATTGTATATGAATTCAAAGGAAATAATGGAACTTGCGGTTAAATGCGCCGATAATAAAAAAGCACGCAATATAAAAGTGCTTGATGTAAAAGAGCTTACAACCATAACCGACTATTTTATAATATGTCACGGTGGTGTGGGCAATCAATTGAGAGCCATTTGTGATGAAATAGAAGAAAAGCTTGCCGAAAACGGCATAACGCCTTACGGTATAGAAGGCTATAATACAGACGAGTGGATTTTGATTGATTTAAGCGATGTTATTATAAATATTTTTACCGAAAACGCACGCGATTTTTATGATATAGAACAGTTGTGGGCAGACGCGCAAAGTGTTGATATAAACGATTTAATAGATTAGGGAGCGATAACAATGAATTATAATTTTTCCGAAATTGAAGCCAAGTGGCAAAAAAAATGGGAAGAAGAACAAACATTTAAAGTAACCGAAGATGAAAGCAAGCCTAAATATTATGCGCTTGAAATGTTTCCGTATCCATCGGGAAATCTTCATATGGGTCACGTAAGAAATTACTCAATAGGAGATGTAGTGGCAAGATTTAAAAAAATGAACGGATATAATGTTCTTCACCCAATGGGGTGGGACTCGTTCGGCTTGCCTGCCGAAAATGCGGCAATAAAACACGGTGCGTCACCTGCAAAATGGACAACCGAAAACATTGGCAATATGCGCCGCCAGCTTAAAAGTATGGGTATAAGCTATGATTGGGACAGAGAAGTTGCAACGTGTATGCCCGATTATTATAAATGGACTCAATGGATGTTTTTAAAATTCTTTGAAAAAGGACTTGCATACAAGAAAAAACAGTATGTTAATTGGTGTCCGTCCTGCAAAACCGTACTTGCCAACGAACAGGTTGTAAACGGAAAATGCGAGAGATGTAAAAGCGATGTAGGCAAAAAAGACCTTGAACAGTGGTTCTTTAAAATTACGGATTATGCCGACAGACTTTTAAAAGATATAGATAAATTAAAAGGCTGGCCCGATAAGGTTAAGACTATGCAAACAAATTGGATAGGCAAAAGCCGCGGTGCACAGGTAGACTTTAAATTGGACGGAACGGACGAAACTCTTACGGTATACACAACACGTCCCGATACGCTTTACGGTGTTACTTTTATGGTAATGGCACCCGAAAGCCCGCTTACCGAAGATTTAATAAGCGGAAGCGAAACAGAGAGCGAATGCCGCGAATTTATTAAAAAAATTCAGCATATGAACGAAATAGAGCGTAATGCAACCGACCTTGAAAAGGAAGGTGTATTTACGGGTAAATATGCAATAAATCCGCTTACGGGCGACAGGGTACCTATTTACCTTGCAAACTATGTATTGCTCGATTACGGAACAGGTGTTGTAATGGCTGTTCCGGCACACGACGGCAGAGATTTTGAATTTGCAAGAAAGTATAACCTCCCCGTTAAAGTTGTAATTACTCCCGATGGAAAAGATATAGACGGCAACACTTTGGACGCCGCATTTGAAGCCGAGGGAATTATGGTAAATTCGGGAGAGTTTAACGGGCTTAACAACCGTGAGGCGCTTGCAAAAATAATAGATTATCTCGAAAAAAATAAAATAGGCGAACCCAAAACCAACTTCCGTTTGCGTGATTGGCTTATTTCACGTCAGCGTTATTGGGGTGCGCCCATACCTGTTATATATTGTGATGACTGTGGAACGGTACCCGTTCCCGAAAGCGAATTGCCCGTTATGTTACCCACAGATGTTGAATTTACGGGACTTGGCAAATCGCCTCTTACCACAAGTAAAACATTTTTAAATGCGCCCTGTCCCAAATGCGGTAAAATGGGCCGCCGCGAAACCGATACAATGGATACTTTTGTATGCTCATCGTGGTATTATATGCGTTATTGCGACCCTAAAAACGATAAAATGCCGTTTTCTAAAGATAAACTCAAATATTGGATGGGCGTTGACCAATATATAGGCGGTGTGGAACACGCAATACTTCACTTGCTGTATTCAAGATTTTTTACAAAAGCGTTGTACGATATGGGTTATGTTCCTGTTGAGGAACCGTTTAATAATTTGCTTACACAGGGTATGGTGTTAAAAGACGGTACAAAAATGAGCAAATCGCTCGGCAATGTTGTAAGTCCTGAAGAAATTATAAACAAGTACGGAGCAGATACCGCGCGTCTTTTTATACTCTTTGCGGCTCCTCCCGAAAGAGATTTGGAATGGAGCGATACAGCCGTTGAGGGTTCGTACAGATTTTTAAACAGGGTATTCAGATTTGTTGACGATAACAAGAATAAAATAGATATTAATGCAAAATATGATGTATCGGCACTTACAAGAGAAGATAAAGATTTAAGATATGTGCTTAACTATACAATAAAAAAAGGCACTGACGATATTTCGGTACGTTTTAACTTTAACACGTGTATAAGCGGTATAATGGAGCTTGTTAATGCGCTTTATGCATACAACGGCACAAATAATGCACTTGTAAGCGAAGCGGTAAAATCTCTTGTTATTATGCTTGCGCCTTTTGTTCCGCATATTACCGAGGAACTCTGGGGTATGATTGGTGGCCGCGGCAGTGTTCACAGCCAAAAATGGGTAACGTATGATGAAAGCGCGCTTGTTAAAGACGAAGTTGAGATTGTGCTGCAGATTAACGGCAAAATAAAAGACAAAATGCTTATTGCATCGGGTCTTGATGATGAACAAATTAAAAAAGCGGTTTTGGAAAACGCTAAAATTGTTTCGCTTACAGAGGGCAAAACAATTGTTAAAGTTATTGTTGTAAAAGGCAAGCTTGTAAATATAGTTGTAAAATAAATAAAACCGTCATAGTATTAAATATACTAAAAATTATGGGGGAACATAAATGGATATTAATTCGAGCAATATTATTAAACAAACGGCGGCAAGCATTACGCAAACATACAAAAGCAACGAACTTTTGTTTAACGAACGCGCAGAGCATATGCCAAGCCGTGCGGCAATTATAGACCTGCTTAAAAATATACGCTGTGTTTTGTTTCCGGGATATTATAATGATGATATAATATTAGGTACAATGCCCGATTATTTTGTGGGCAATACGCTTGCAAATATATATAACGGTTTAAAAGAACAAATAGAGCTTGCTCTGCTTTATAAAAAAGACGACGGCGTTACTTTTGAGCAAACAGCCGAACGCGCCGACAGTATATGTGCCGAATTTTTTAATAAACTTCCCGATATACAAAATATGCTTTTAAAGGATGTACAGGCGGCATTTGACGGTGACCCTGCCGCAAAGAGCAAAGAAGAGGTTATTTTTTCTTATCCCGGTTTTTTTGCTACATACGTGTACAGAATAGCACATATTTTCTATGAAAATAATGTTCCGTTTATACCGCGTATTATGACAGAATACGCACACACAAAAACAGGTATAGACATAAACTCGGGAGCAAAAATAGGCGAGTATTTCTTTATTGACCACGGAACGGGTATTGTAATAGGCGAAACATGCGAAATTGGCGATTATGTTAAAATATATCAGGGTGTAACACTCGGCGCATTGTCAACAAGGAGTGGACAGCTGCTTGCCGGGGTAAAACGTCATCCCACAATTTGCAATAATGTTACAATTTACTCGGGTGCAACAATTTTGGGCGGTGAAACGGTAATAGGCGATAATGCAATTATCGGCGGCAATTCGTTTATAACGGAATCCATACCGGCTTATACAAAAGTAAGCATTAAAAACCCGGAACTTATTTTAAAATATCCCAAGTGTCTTAATAAAGATACGCAAGACGGTTGCTGGGAAATATAAAAATATAAAAGAAATAAAAAACTTTCACATTGCCGCAAAAGCAATATGAAAGTTTTTTATTTCTTTTTGTACAGCATTTCATTATCGTTAATGTCAAAATATAAAATGTTTTCATCAAGCATATACGATATATATGACCGCACCGAACAAGTAATTAAAACGTACTTGTCGTAATTTAATTTAATTGAATACCGGTCGGTTATTTTTTTAAGTAAGTTTTCAAAAGTAATGTGGTCGGCACATAATTCGCAAATTAATTCAATTGTTGAGTATGCATTCCTTTTATTATACTCCGCAAGAGAGAATATATCTTCGGTAGGTTTGCCGTGTGACGGTATAAATAAATTACCCTTAATATTTTTTATTGTTTCAAGTGTTTTTAAAAACATACCTATATCATAGTTATATATTATTTTGTTTGCGTCTATAATTTTTTTACCCACAACGCTGTCACCCAAAAACACAGTGCCGTCGGGCGTTTTAAATCCGTTCATATCGGTTGAATGTCCTTTAAGAGGTATTATCCAAAAATCGGGCGGAATAGGTGCCTTTTCCATAGGCTCTGCGGTGCTCTTTTCGGCACACAGCAAATAGTTTAAATATCTCTTTGGCGGATTGCCGCCATACATTACCGCAGTATTGGCTATAGGCTCACGCGCAAACAGTAATTCTTTTTTACCTACATATGCATTTATTTTGCAATTATCTCTAAAAAATCTGTTTGCGCCTATGTGGTCGGCGTGCGAGTGCGTATTTAATATATAATCGGGGTCAAACCCGTTTGAGTTTAAAATGTTATAAATACGCAGTCCCGCCGACGGGCTGTTGCCGCTGTCTATTAATATTACCTTGTTGCCGTCGGTTTTGTATAATCCAACGTTTGTCATTGAGCTTATATAATATGTTTTATCCGATATTTGTATTAATTTATACATTTTTTCATCATCTTTTCTTTAAAGCGAAATATCAAATAAATTTGCTGCGTTTTTGGCAAGAATATTAATTCGTTCCTGCTCGGTTAAGTCAAGATTCATAAAGCGCTGTATCTCTTTGTCGGGGTCCCACATAGGGTAGTCGGTGCCGAATAAAACCTTGTCCGTTCCGTACATTCTGATATAATCTGTTGCTGTTTTTTTATCCAATGCAAACAATGATGATGATGTGTCAACATATAAATTGGGGCATTGCTGCAGTATTTTAACCGCCTCATCCCAAAGCGAATATCCGCCGAGGTGCGCACCTATTATAATTAAATCGGTATAAATATCGAGTATGGGCAGCAACCTGTTGGGGTTTGAGTTATCGTATCTTGAATCACCCGTGTGCATAAGAATGGGTAAATGCTTTTTTTCGCATATTTCATATATTTTAAGACAGCGAAAATCGTCAATTTTAAAGCCCTGTATATCGGGGTGAAGCTTTACGCCTTTTAACCCGAGAGATATTAATTCCTCAACGTCACGCAATATATCATCGCTTTCGGGGTGGAGTGTTCCAAGTCCCGTCATTTTTCCGCTATTTTGTTTAACGGTTTCGGAAATAAAACGGTTAATGGACGACACTTGTTTGGGTGCTGTTGCAACCGATTGAACAATAAAATGCGATATACCGGCTTTGCTCCCGAGTTCATTAAGCGTACTTACTTTCCCGTCGCAGAGCATACCGATGTCATAAAAATTCCCTGTTGCCTGTGCTGCTTTAACTGCAATTTTATCGGGATAAATATGGCAATGAGCGTCAATAATTGTATACATAACCAAAACCTCTTTTCTGTTTTTGTAAACACATATATGTTTTATGTGATAAATACATTATATTGCATTATTCGCTCATTTACAACAGTATTTGAGGATATTCTATAGATATGTCAAATTTAAGCCGATTTTGTGTTTTGTTTTTTATTATTTATTATGCCGATTTTTATTTTTTATATTATAAATTATACTTACCCGAACCCAAATTTACTTTTTTCCCGTCGGGGTAAATGAATTCGGCCTGTGCACCCGCGGGTATTTCAACACGGTAATTTATTTTGTTTCCGTCATATTCCCATCCCGACGATATGCTGCCGTACATTGTTTCAACACTTGCTTTTGCATATTTAAGTTTTTTGTTTGGAATAGGCTTAATAATAATTTTTCTGTAACCGGGGTTGTTTTCATCGTAATTAATTCCGGCACATTTTGTATAAAGCCAATCGGCTATAGCTCCGTATGCATAATGGTTGTATGAGTTCATTTTTGCGCTCCAAAAACTGCCGTCGGGTTTTATTCCGTCCCAATGTTCCCATATTGTTGTGGCACCTTTGCTTACAGAGTACAGCCACGACGGATATTCTCTTTGCAATACAAGTTCGTATGCAAGGTCGGCGCGTCCGTTTTCGGTAAGCGCGTGGCAAAGATACGGTGTTCCCACAAAGCCTGTTGTAAGTTTATTGCCGTTTTGCTCAACCAATTCGGCAAGACGTTTTATTGCATAGTCTTTTTTATCGGTCATATCAAAAAAGAGTGCAAGCGCATACGCTGTTTGAGAATCTTCCGTTAACCGCCCGTTGGGGGTTATGTATTCTTTTATAAATTCTTCGCGTACTTTTTTGCTCATATCTGAATAATACTGTGCTTTATCGTCTTTTCCCAAAACTTTTGCTACCTTTGACGTTAATTTTGCCGAGTGAGCGTAAAATATTCCGGCTATAAAATCGGGTGATGTTTTACCTATATACGAACCGTCAAATGAGTCTATAGCAAGCCAATCTCCATAATGTAAATCTCCTTCCCATAAATATTCCTTATCGCCGAAACGGTGCATATATTCAACCCAATCGCACATACTTTCAAATTGCTTTTCAAGTATGCGTTTGTCGTTAAATGCACGGTATATTTCCCATGGGCAAATGGTTGCCGCGTCCGACCACGCTGCCGAATTTCTGCCCTCCCACTCAATATCGGCTTTCTTGTTTACATTGGGTACAACCATAGGCACACCCCATTTTTTGGATTGGTCAAGCCTTAAATCGGTAAGCCACTTTTCAAAAAGCGGTGCAACATTGTAATTCAATGCGGCGGTTTTTATAAATACTTGTGCATCACCCGTCCAGCCGAGTCTTTCATCTCGTTGGGGGCAGTCGGTAGGTATGTCAACAAAATTGCCCTTTTGTCCCCAAATAACATTTTTGTATAATTGGTTTAAATCTTTGTCGGAACATTCAAATGTGCCTGTGCGTTTAAAATCGGTGTGTATAACAAGTCCTTTAAAGTTTTCGGGTTTTATTTCTGCGGGGTATTCGTCAATGCGAACATATCTAAATCCCTCAAATGTCATATGCGGGTGATAACATTCCTTTTCGCCGCCCTTTAATATGTATTCCACGTGATTTTTTGCACTGCGCATATTTTCGGTATAAAAGTTTCCGTCTTTATCGAGTACCTCCGCAAAACTTAGTATTACCCTGTCGCCCTCTTTGCCGCTTACGTTAAACTCAACCCAGCCTACCATATTTTGCCCAAAGTCAATAACCGTTTCGCCTTTTGGAGTATTAAATATTTCTTTTGGAGATAAAGTTTGAGTAATTTTAACGCTTTCGTGCTGTTGTGCCGATATATTCTTTGGCGTACAGTCAAGAAGTTTTACATTGTGCTCACCGCCCGCAAAAACCTTTTTTTCATACGACGCGTCGTATGTTTCGCCGTCGTAAATTTGAGATGTAATATATGCACTGTTGTCATATTCCCAGCTCTCGTCTGTTTTTACAATAACATTTGCATTGCCGTTACCCGTGAGTTCGCAAATTTGCATATATGCGGCAAGATAATCGGTATGAATATTTGTGCGCCCCGAAAGCCTTCCTCTGCACCAGCCGTCGGCAACGGTTATACATATTTCGTTTTCGCCGTCAATTAAATTTTGGGGGATATATGTTTGATACAGCAAATGCTTGCGGTAGGATGTGTAACCGGGTGTAAGCCAACTGTCGCCGACGCGTTTTCCGTTAAGCGTTATTTCGTAGTTACCCAATGCGGTTGCATAAATTCTTACAGGATTATTTGTTTGTTTGTAAATAAATTTTTTTCTGAAAACGGGGCAGTGTTCGGTTTTTTCCTGCTCTGTTGTAATCCATTTTGCCTGCCAAGGTGTGTCGATTAAAGCCGTTTCAAAAAAGCTTTCCGTCCAATCTGAAACATTGCCGTAATTATCCCACACACGTACGCGCCATATATACCGTGTAAACGGTTTAATTTTGTTTTCGGTGTATGTAATGTTTGTGCATATATCGGAATTAATTTTCCCCGAGCTCCATAAACCGCATATTTCTATTTCATAAGCGGTTTGCAAAACGTTTGTTTTGTCACTTTTAATTTTCCACGAAAAGCGGGGGCTCTTTTCATCGGTTCCTACAAGTTCGCTTCTGTATTCACATAATAAATCGTAGCATTTAAGCATATATAATCACTCCAATTTTATATTTATAATAAAAATTATAGCAAAAAGCGTGTGTAAATAACAGGGCATATTTTACGTTTTAAAGGGCGGATTTTATTATAATACTTTAGTACCCGAAACAGTTGGCAAATCGGCTGTATCATATTATAATATTGCTGATTGATGTTTAGTTTGCGGAGGGTTTATGAAACAGCAGGATACAAAAAACAAAATTATTGAAAAAGCATTGGAATTGTTTTCAAAAAACGGTTACGATTCGGTAAGTGTTGCACAAATTGCAGAGGCGGTGGGTATTAAAGCATCGTCGCTTTATAATCATTTTTCGTGTAAACAGGCAATTTTTGACGCTATTGTAGAAAATACAGCCGTTCAATACCAAAAATATACCGATGAGATTAATATTCATATACAAGATGTAAAAAAGGACATTGATGTTTTTCAAACATAACATATGATGCCCTTATACAAAAAGTACGCCAAATATTTTTGTATTCCATGCATAATAAGGCAACAAGCAGTTTTAGACGTATGATGACAATTGAGCAATTCAGGTCGTTAAAACTTGCTCAATTATATTCCGAAAGATATATCGACCGAATTGTTGCGTATCATTCAAATATATTTGACAAGCTTATTAAGGCGGGTGAGCTTAAAGCCGAAAATGCGGATGCGCTTGCGCTTATGTATACCGCACCCGTTATATCTTTACTCGGCATATGCGACAGGCAACCCGAAAGAGAGCAGGAATGTTTAAATAAATTAGAAGAACACGTTCGCCTGTTTTACCGTACTTTCAGGCAAAATTATATAAGCTGAACATAAAAAAGATTTTTAAAAAATATGCAAAAAAAGCAGAAAAAAGTATTGACATACTAATAATGATGTGGTATAATATTACTGTTGTTGTCAATGGCGCAGTAGTTCAGTTGGTTAGAACGCCAGCCTGTCACGCTGGAGGTCGAGGGTTCGAACCCCTTCTGCGTCGCCAAAAATCCGTATACTGTTGTGTGCGGATTTTTTTATTGTATATATTTGCTACACCCTCATTATAAAAACAGATATCGCTACAGAACCGACCTTTAAACCGTTTTATTTTTTTGGTCGTATCACTGCAGCGATATCTGTTTTAAAAATACTGTTATGAAAAAAATATTATTTTTCAGATGATTTAAATGTATGATACACAAGTGAAATTATAAGATAAATCACATCAACAACAGCTGTTGCAAACATTACATATTGTGTTACAAAAAACTTTTCTATGCCGTTTATTCCTCTTAAAAAGAACGGAACGCCGAGCATACTTAAAAATGCAAAGCTCATAACATATGCAAAAACGGCAAACTCGGTGTAAAGTACGTCTTTTTTTGCCGATACAAATGTAAGTACAATTGCGCCTATAAGCATAATAGCCGAAATAACACCGCACATTGTTCTTGAAAATACAAATGACGACATTGTGCCTTTAAGTCCCGTATATATTAAAAGTAACACAAGTCCCGTGCATATTGATACTGTTGTGGAAACCAACATTAGATTTGTGTGTTTTAAAGCCATAATATTTTTATTGATTTTCTTTTCGTTTTTAGACATATTTTTTTATTCTCCTTGTTATTTGTGTTACCAATCGCCGAGTTCGTACATTACGGCAGTGCTTACCGCTATAGGAGCCGTTTCGGTTCTCAATATACGCGGACCCAATGTAACAATGTTTATGTTATTTTTATCGGCAAGTTCTGTTTCGGTTTTATCAAATCCGCCCTCGGGTCCTATTATTATATTAATATTTGTTTTATTTGTTTGTTTTAAAACCGATTTTATGCTTAAATTTTGCTCATTTTCATATGCAAGTATATTAAGCGCATTTTCATCGTCCGAAATTTTTTTTATAATATCACTATACTTTGACGGCGGTAAAACTTTTGGTATTATTCCGCGTGTGCTTTGCTTTGCGGCCTGTTCGGCAATTTTTTGCCAGCGTATACGTTTTTTTTCGCTGTCTTTAAGTTTAACAACGGTACGCATTGTTTCAACGGGAACAAACGCATTTACCCCAAGCTCAACGCATTTTTGTATAATATATTCCATTTTATCCGCTTTTGGTATACCCTGATACAGTGTTATGTTAAGCGGACTTTCGCAAGCGCTTTTATGCTTTGAAAGTATATTGCATAATACCGCATCTTTTTTTATGTCGGATATACGGCATATATAGTCGTTTCCGCATCCATCGCATATGCAAATATCGTCGCCGCATTTTAAACGCAAAACTTTTGTAATATGCAAAACATCATCACCGAGTATGGTAATATTGTCGTATGCAATGCAAGATGCGTCGGTAAAAAATCTATGCATTAATATTCTGCCTTCCTTAAAAATGATTTATTACACTTCTACTATTATAACACACCTACCATATGGTTCGTCAAGTCTTATTTTAAACTATTGTATAAATGTGTAAAAAATATTAATGATTTCTATTAAAATCCACATACAACCGATGACCATTCACCGTCTTTTTCAACATACGATACTTTTATGCTGTTTAATTTTACGGCATCCAATACATCGTTAAGTCTTTCGTTTATTATGCCCGAACATATAAACGTGCCTCCCGGCATAATAAGTTTTTTAACCGTCGGCAGCAATGCTATAATAACATCAGCTACTATATTTGCGGCAATAACGCTGTATTTTTTTTGTGATATTTTTTCAAAAAGCAATTTATCGGTTAAAATATCTCCTGTATAAACAGTATATTTTGATTTGTCTACGCTGTTCATTTTTGCATTTTCATATGCGGTGTGTTTGGAGTTTTCGTCAATATCTATACCTATGGCGCTTTTTGCACCGAGCAGGAGCGATATAATGGATAGTATACCGCTTCCGCAGCCTATATCCAGCATATCGGTTTGCGGTGTAATTACTTTTTCAAGCGCTCGTATGCAAAGTTTGGTGCTGCTGTGCGTACCCGTTCCGAATGTCATTCCGGGGTTTACGGTAAATACCGTTCTGTCGGTCTTTTCGCTGTGTTTTTCCCATTCGGGCTGAATTAATATTTTTTCGCCTACTTCTATGGGT
>OIXG01002368.1_pt1 | contig 14498 bp, 15 predicted proteins | sample 1587731 | NCBI WGS metagenome assembly OIXG01 (sample SAMEA3888908, study PRJEB22519) | human gut metagenome | biome: human gut; feature: human-associated habitat; material: faeces | place: Denmark | collected 2010
TCATCAAGACCTATACCCGGCCCGGCGAGGTGGTGGCGGACATCTGCGCTGGCTCTGGCACAACGGCAGTGGCTGCCCTCAACACAGGCCGCCGCTTTATTTGTTTTGAAACTGTCCCGGCCTACTACGCTGCCGCCAGTGAGCGCATCCGTGCGGCGCGGGCAGCGGTGGAGGCTGGGGAGAAAGGAGTTTAACTATCGGACGCTATTCTATCATTTATGCCGATCCCCCCTGGCGCTACACAGCGAAAAAGGTACAGGGGGCGGCGGAAAACCATTACCCCACCATGAGCATATCGGAGCTATGCGCGTTGCCTGTGGCCGACCTTGCGGCCAAGGACAGCGCGCTTTTTTTGTGGGCCACATTCCCGCAGCTCCCGGAGGCCCTGCGGCTGATCCAGGCGTGGGGCTTCACTTATAAAAGCGTGGCTTTCGTCTGGCTCAAACAAAACCGCAAGTCCCCCGGCTGGTTTTACGGCCTGGGCTTTTGGACACGGGGCAACGCGGAGGTCTGCCTGCTGGCGACACGGGGACACCCCAAACGGCAGGCGGCAAATGTCCATCAGTTTATCATTTCCCCCGTTGAAGCCCACAGCAAAAAGCCGGACGAGGCCCGCGACAAGATTGTTTCCCTCCTGGGCGACCTGCCCCGCGTGGAGCTCTTTGCGAGACAGACCCCGCCCGGCTGGGACGTGTGGGGAAACGAGGTGGAGAGCACCGTCCCGGACTTCGGGACACTTTGTCCCAAGGTGGGCGGCCCGAAAGGAGGTCTTTCATGCCCTATGTAAATGTACCCAACGACTTATCCAAAATCAAAACGAAAATGGCCTTTAACCTAACCAAACGCCAGCTTGTCTGCTTTGGCGGCGCGGCGGCGGTGGGTATCCCCTCCTATCTGCTGGCCCGCAGCTCTATCGGCAACACCGGGGCCATGTTCCTTATGCTGGCCGTTATGCTCCCGGCGTTTTTGCTGGCGATGTATGAGCGTGACGGGCTCCCCTTTGAAAAGGTGATTAGAAATATCATCCGGGCCCGTTTCCTGCGGCCCGGCGCGAGGCTCTATCAGACGCAGAATTTATACGCCCCGTTTACCCTGCGGGGCTCCGTGGGAAAGGAGGATGCGATTGCAACAAGCAAAAAAGCAAACACCCAGGCGCGGCCCCGCCGCAAAGGGTAAAAAACGGGCGGCCCTGTCCGCCCAGCAGACAATCCCCTATGTGCGGATGCTCCCGGACGGCGTGTGCCAGCTCCCCGGCGGGCTCTATACAAAAACCGTGGAATATGAGGACATCAATTATTCTGTGGCAAGCACCGAGGATCAGACGGCTATCTTTAGCGGCTGGAGCTCATTCCTCAATTACTTTGACAGCTCTCTGCCGTTCCAGCTTTCTTTCATTAACCGCCGTTCCCACTCCCGGAGCCGCTACAAGGTGAACATTCCCCAGGCCGAGGATGACTTTAACAGCGTCCGGGCCGAGTTTACCGGGATGCTGAAAAATCAGATTGCCCGGTCAAACAATGGGATTGAACGCTCAAAATATATTACCTTTGGCATCCCGGCGGAAAGTCTGGACGAGGCGCGGCCCCGGCTGGAGCGCGTGGAGGCGGACGTTATGAGCAACTTTAAGCGGCTGGGCGTGCCCTCCGAGCCTATGGACGGGCGGGCGCGTCTGGCCCTGCTTCACGGCCAGATGCATCCTGGGAGCCGGGAGCCGTTCCGCTTCTCCTGGGGGGATATTGCAAAGACGGGGCTCGGCACAAAGGACTTTATTGCCCCCGACAGCTTTGACTTCCGCCAGCCCCGGCTGTTCCGCATGGGCCAGTATTGGGGCGCGGCCTCCTACTTGCAGATTTTGGCGTCGGAGCTCTCTGACAAGCTCCTGGCGGAAATTTTGGAGCTTGACGCGGAAATGACCGTGACCCTCCATATCCAGACCGTGGATCAGCTAAAGGCGATTAAAACCATCAAGGGGAAAATTTCTGACATTGGAAAAATGAAAGTGGAGGAACAGCGCAAAGCTGTCCGGGCCGGATATGACCCCGACATTCTGCCGCCCGACCTTATCACATTTTCCAAGGACGCGGCGGAGCTTCTGGCCGACCTCCAGTCCCGCAACGAGCGGATGTTCCTCTTGACCTTTACCGTGGTAAATCTGGCCCCCACCCGCCAGCGGCTGGAAAATGATATTTTCACGGTGGGCGGTATCGCGCAGAAATACAACTGCACATTGAAGCGGCTGGACTGGCAACAGGAGCAGGGCTTTGTTTCCTCCCTGGCCCTGGGCGGGAATGAGGTGGAAATCCAGCGGGGCATGACTACCAGCTCCACGGCGATCTTCATTCCCTTTATGACCAGGGAGCTCCGCATGGCCGGGCCGTCCCTCTATTACGGCATGAACGCACTTTCCCACAACGTCATTATGGCGGACAGGAAAAAGCTGAAATCCGCGAATGGGCTCTACCTGGGCTCTACTGGCTCCGGCAAGAGCTTCGCGGCAAAGCGGGAGCTGCTCAACGTCTTTCTTACCATTCCCCAGGATCGGATTATCATTGTAGACCCGATGGGCGAATATGCCCCGCTGGTGCGGCGGCTGGGCGGCCAGGTGATTGAGATTGCCCCGGACAGCCCTAATCACATTAACCCTATGGACATCCAGATGGGCGGCAACGACGAGGACAGCCCCCTTTCCATGAAAGCTGATTTTCTGCTGTCCCTGTGCGAGCTGGTGGTGGGCGGCAAGGAGGGCTTACAACCGATTGAGAAAACCGTCATAGACCGCTGTGTGCGGTTGGTCTACCGGGATCTGGCCCTGGGCGTGGGGGACGGCAGGATGCCCTTGCTCCAGGACTTGTACGAGGAACTTTTGAAACAGCCGGAGCCGGAGGCCCGGCGCGTGGCGACGGCCCTGGAGCTCTACTGTACAGGCTCCCTTAACCTGTTCAACCATCCCACGAATGTCAAAACCGACTGCCGTGTGGTGTGCATCGTGCTCAAGGGCATGGGAGACAATCTCCGAAAAATTGCGATGCACGTCACAAATGAGTTTGTCAATTCCTCGGTCAATACCAACTATCAGAGCGGCATCTCGACTTGGTGCTACTTTGACGAGTTCCATGTTCTGCTCCGAGATCAGCTCACCGCCAGCTATTTTGTTTCCATCTGGCAGATGCTCCGCAAACGGGGCTGTGTGCCCAGCGCGTTGACGCAGAACGTCAAGCACCTGCTGGCCAGCCCGGAAATCCAGAATATTCTGGACAACACGGATTTTATGATCCTGCTGTCCCAGGCGCAGAGTGACCGGGCAATTCTGGCAAAACAGCTCGGCATTTCCGAGCATCAGCTTTCCTATATCACACACAGCAATTCCGGCGAGGGCCTGCTGTTCTATGGGAATGTGACCATCCCCTTTATGGATCGTTTCCCCCGTGGGGAGATTTACGATCTTCTGACCACCCGCCCGGAGGATTTGAAAGATGGCGCGGCGGGATAAGGCTGGCCCTGGGCCCCGTGTGCGCCCGGAGCAGGCCGCGCCCCAGGGGGCTCCGGGCCCGGAGGCCGGGGCTGGCACGAAAGAACAGGCCGGGGGCACTTCGGGACAAAGTGTCCCAAAGTCCAAATTCCGGCAAAAGAGCAGGCAGGAACAGGCCGCCGCGTCCAAGCTCCGTATGGAAAAGCGCGGGGAGAAGCTGGAGGCGGCAAAGGGCAAGCTGGCAAAGCAGAAACCCCAAAAGAAACCCGGCCCCGTCAAACGGGCGGGCGGGGCCCTGGGGGGCTCCGTCCACGGCTTTGTGCATGGGAAGATTTACGAGGTAGAGCAGGAAAATGTAGGCACCGAGGGGGCCCATCACTCCGAGCTTTTGGGCGAGTCCGCGTTCCGCCAGGGCTCCCGCTTCGTGGGGCGGCGCATACGGGAGCACCCGGCGTGGGCCGTCCGGAGGGCCGAGGCCCGGTATGGCAAGGCTGCGGCGGACTATCAATTTTACACCGCCGCCCAGGAACACCCGGAGCTCTCGAAAAATGCCCTGTCCCGCTACTGGCAGAAACGGCGGCTCCGCAAGCAGTACCAAAAGCGGGCAAAGGAGGCCGCCCGCCAGGGGGCCGTGGCCGCTGAAAAGACCGCCGCCGCCACCGAAAAGCTGTCGGCCCAGGCGGTGGGCTTTGTGAAGCGGCATCCCCTGGGCGTGCTCCTGGCCCTGGCCTGTGTCCTGCTCATTCTGTCTATGCAGTCCTGTTCGTCCGCATTGGTTTTGCTCGGCAACGCCGGGGCCGGGGCTGTTGGGGCTACCACCTACCCATCCCCGGACGGGGAAATCCTGGCGGCGGAGGCGGCCTACCTCAATCTGGAGGCGGAGCTCCAAAACTATCTTGATACCTACACCAGCACCCACAACTATGACGAGTACCATTTTGATCTGGATGAAATCGAACACGATCCCTATGTGCTGATCTCCATTCTCTGTGTGCTCCACGAGGGGGAATGGACGGCGGCCCAGGTGCAGGGTACGCTGGGGATGCTCTTTGACCGCCAGTATATTCTCACAGAGCGCGTGGTGGTGGAGACACGGTATGACAGCGACGACGAGCCCTATTCCTGGTATATCTGTTATGTAACGCTGGAGAATTTTGACCTGTCCCATCTGCCTGTGTATTTCATGGGCGAGGAGCAGTTGGCCCGGTACTCCCTCTATATGTCTACCCTGGGAAACCGCCCCGACCTGTTCCCCGGCTCCGCCTATGTGGATCGCTATGTGACAAACCCGCCCGCCGGATATGAGGTGCCGGGGGAATATCTGGACGATGAAACATTCGCCGCTATGCTCTCCGAGGCGGAAAAATACCTGGGCTATCCCTATGTATGGGGCGGGAGCTCCCCGGCCACGTCCTTTGACTGCTCCGGCTTTGTGTCCTGGGTAATCAATCACTCCGGCTGGAATGTGGGCCGCCTGGGGGCCCAGGGGCTCTATAACATCTGTACCCGCACCAGCTCCCCGCGTCCCGGTGATCTGGTCTTTTTCAAGGGCACCTATGACACGCCGGGCGTTTCCCATGTGGGCATCTACGTTGGGGACGGAATGATGATCCATTGTGGCGATCCCATCAGCTATGCAAACTTAAATACCAGCTACTGGCAGTCTCATTTCTACGCCTACGGGCGTTTGCCTTGAATGGAGGTTTTGAATGGCAACAGCAAAAAGTATGAAAATCCAGGCCGAGATTGATAAGGTCAAGGCCAAAATCAGCGAACAGCAGGCCCGGCTGAAAGAATTGGAGCAGAAGAAACTGGAGGCCGAAAACAGCGAGATCGTGGACATCGTGCGGGGCATGAGCATCCCCCTTGCGGAGCTCCCCCTGGTGCTCCAGAAGCTCCGGGACGATGGCACTTTGGGACAAAGTGTCCCGAAGTCCGAGCCCGCGCCTGTTACCGAGGGAAAGGAGGACAACTGAATATGAAACACTTTCGAGTCTTGACGGCGGCGCTTTGCGCCGCTGTTCTTTTATGCGGCTTTACCCCCGCAACGGCCTACGCCGGGGGCGGCGAGGACTGGGAGGGGCTTGACCCCGTGGAGCCCGCTGTCACGGAGGAGCCGGTGATTGAGCCCGGCGAGGGCTTTTCTGAGGACGGCAATCTTGTGACCCGTGATCTGCTCTATGACAAGCATACCAACAAGCAGTTTATTACCGTCCAGACCAGCGGCGGGGCCACCTTTTACATTGTCATTGACTACGACAAGCCCGTGGACGAGGACGGCGAACAGTACCAGACCTATTTTCTGAATACGGTGGACGAGGCCGACCTGCTGGCCGCTGCCGAGGCCGCTGGCGTAGAGCTGGCCTCCTGCTCCTGCTCGGACAAATGCGCGGCGGGGGCCGTCAATACCGACTGCGCGGTGTGCGCCGTCAACATGACCGAGTGCGCAGGTGTGGAGCAAAAGCCGGAACCAGAACCGGAGCCTGTGGCCGAGCCCGACGCCGAGCCGGAAACAGAAAAAGGCAACGCCGGGATGCTCCTGCTGGTGCTGGCCGTGGCGGTGCTGGGCGGCGGGGCCGCGTTCTATTTCAAGGTGTACCGCCCCAAACAGCAGGCGGCAACAGAGCCGGAGGAGGACTACGGCGAGGAACTGGAGGACTATGACGGCGAGGAGGACGGCCCGCCCTGGGATGAGGACGAGGACGAAAACGAGGATACGGAGGACGGGGAATGAATTTCACAGCAAGCTCTTTTGAACGGATGATGAAACAAAAGCCCCGGCCCCAGGCTCCCGGCCCGGCCAAACCGCCCAGAGGCTCCGCCTGCTCCGGCTGTCCCTACTGGCGGGGCCTGCGCTGTGTCTGCTGTTATCAGAAACTTTCTCCCAGGCCGGGCGGCGGGAGGTGACGCTTTGGCCCGCGAACTGACACGGGAGGAAAAGGCGGCCATCCGCTCCCTGGTGGTGAAATGGTGCGCCAACTATGACCGGGCCTGTGGATGCCTGCCCCTGGACTGTGAGTGCTATATGCTGGGAAAGTGCTGGACAGGTGCCTATTGCCGCTACTTCCGGGAGGCCGTCCTGCCCCTTGATCCAGCTCTGGAGGCCGCCCTTACTACTGTGGGCCCCAGGCCGGATTTCAAGCCCTGCCCCATCTGCGGCGGGGCCGTGGCCCCGGACAGGCGGCAGGCATATTGTTCAGAGGCTTGCGCCTTAAAAGCCCACCGCCGCCAACAGCGGGAATATATGCGCCGGAAACGGGGGTGATCTGTTGACAATTAGCCCCCGGAAAACCCGCTGATTTCAAGGCTTTTTGGGGCCGCTTTTGGGGCGGGCCGTAGTTTTATATGCCCGGCCCTGGAATGGCCGAAATGTTGTCAACATGGAAAAACGGGACTTTGGGACAAAGTGTCCCGAAGTCCCAGGCTGTTATGCTTGAGGAGGTGTCTATGGAAAAACAGAAAGACCAGGAATTTGCACATCTGGAGGTCAAACGTCTTTGCGGCGTGTTCGGCGCGCCCCTGCCCCCTGTGGAGGAAAAGCCCGTGGATAAGGTCAAGGAGCCGCCCCGCCCCTATCGGAGTCGGGAACGGGAGGAGCGGTGACAAAGAAACGCCGCCGCCCTGTCCATCTTCATGTCATGGTGTCTGAGGAGGAGCAGGCGCTGATCCGGGAGCGCATGGCCGAGGCTGGCATCCGCAACATGGGGGCCTATATGCGGAAAATGGCCCTTAACGGCTATGTGCTCCACGTTGACCTCTCGCCCGTCCGGGAGCTGGTGTCGCTCCAGCGGCGGTGCTCAAACAATCTAAACCAGGTGGCGATCCAGGCCAACACCTACGGCGGCATCTACCCGGAGGAGATCGCCGCTCTGCAAAGGGACTATGCGGCCTTATGGGGGCCGCTGTCTGATTTACTGGAAAGGCTCTCCGCCGTGGTGGAGCTTTGACCCTCCGGGGAGCGGTGTTTTACCGCTCCCCGGTTTTCACGACTTTGGGACACTTTGTCCCAAGGTGGCGAAAGCCGCATACAGAGAGGAGGGGTATTCACGGCCACAACCTACATCCGGCCTTACAAGGTAGCGGCTGGAAAAAGCGCAATCCAGACGATGGAGGAGCGGTTTGATTATGGGCTCAATCCCAAAAAGCTGGGGGCCGTGTCCGCTTATCTCTGCGACCCGTCCACAGCTCCCGCCGAGTTCCTGCTGGTAAAAAGCCAGTACCAGGCGGAAACGGCCCGGCCCGTGGAGCGCGGGGCCCTGTTCTTCCAGATCCGGCAGGCGTTCCCGCCCGGCGAGGTGACGGCGGAGGAGGCAAATAAAATCGGCTATGAAACGGCGATGCGCTGGACGAAAGGCAAATACCAGTTTTTTGTCTGCACACATACCGACAAGGGCCACATTCACAATCACATTCATTACAACTCCACGGCCTTTGACCGCTCCCGGAAATTCCATAATTTCATCGGCTCGTCCTTTGCCCTGCGGCGGCTGTCTGACCGGGTGTGCATTGAGCACGAGTTGTCCTATATCCAAAATCCCAAACTGCACAGCAAGGGCCGTTTTCTCCATTACGGTCAATGGATCGGGGAAAAGCCGCCCTCTGCCCAGCAGAGGGTGCGGCTGGCTGTCATCGCGGCCCTGGAGAAAAAGCCCGCCGACTTTGCGGCGTTCCTGCGGCTCATGGAGGAGTCCGGCTTTGCCGTCAAGCATGGGCGGGGCGGCGTGATCTCGTTCCTGGCTCCCGGCCAGGATAAACCGACCCGGCTCCGGGCTTCTACCCTGGGCGCGGGCTTTGACCCGGAGGACATCCGGGCGGTGATTGCCGGGGAGCGGCCCATCCCGGAACTCCCCCAGGACGCTCCGGCCCCGCCCCGGCGCGTTGATCTTGTGATTGACATTCAACAGCGCATGGCCCAGGGCAAGGGCCCGGCCTATGCGCGGTGGGCCAAGGTCTACAATCTAAAGCAGATGGCCGCCGCGCTCCAGTATCTGCGGGAGCAAGAACTGGCCGACTATGCCGCGCTGGAGGCCAGCACCGAGACGGCGGTGGATCGCTTTCACAAGTTGGCCGGGGAGCTGCGGGACACGGAGGCCGCCCTCTCCAAAACGGCCCGGCTTATGGAGGCCACGGTGGACTATGCCAAGACCCGGCCTGTGTTCGATGGTTACAAGGCGGCCCGGTACAGTAAAAAATACCTGGCCCAGCATGAGGCGGAGCTGGCCGCTTATCGGGCGGCAAAGGCGGCCATGAATGAAATCCTGGACGGGGCAAAGCTCCCCAAAATAGACACGCTGAAAAAATCCCGCCGGGAGCTGGCGGAAAAGAAAAAGGCCCTCTATGCCGAGTACCGCCAGGCCCAGGCGGATATGCGGGAGGCCGTGGCGGTCAAGGCGAATATTGACCACCTGCTCGGCGTGACGGACGGGCGGGAAAATAAGGCCCAGGAGCGGTAGCGACAGGCCGCAGACAACAGGCGCATAGCGCCGGGACTTTGGGACACTTTGTCCCGAAGTCCTGCGGGTTTGGGGAGCTCCCCAACAAGCATTTTTGCGGGCCTGCGGCCCGGCAAAAATTTCGGAGTGTGGACACACTCGAATTGCTTGCCAAAACGTGCGGGCCTCGGAAGTACCCGCGTTAAAACATCGGACTTATGTCATTTCACTCTTGTATTGTTCTATTGGATGTGCTAAAATAAAGTTGATTTTTAGAATTTGTTTTTATTTTGCAGGGAAGAGGTGACGGGATGCCAAAGGTAGCTTATTCTGAGGAGGATAGAGAGCGCATCAGAACGGAACTCGTTGCAGTTGGTCTTGAACTGATGGCAAAACAGGGCATACAGCATACTACTGTGGAGCAAATATATAAAAAGGTTGGTATTTCACGAACTTTCTTTTACTCTTTCTTTGCAACGAAAGAAGATTTGATCGTTGAAACGCTGTACTTGCAACAGCCTAAAATTATTGAGCAAGTGCAAAGACTGATGGCCGATCCTGCTTTAAGCTGGCGTGATGCCGTGAAACAATTTCTCTATGCCTGTTGTTACGGAGAGAAAAATGGCATCGCTGTTTTAACGATTGAAGAACAGCAACTCATTTTCAAACGTTTGTCAAAGGAAAGCTATCAAATATTCCGTCAAAAGCAGCTCCGTCTTTTTGGAGAAATTTTAGAAAACTTTGGTATAAAGGCGGACGCGGCAAGGATCAATTTATTTACGAATTTGAGTCTGACAGCGATGGTTGTACGCAAGGCAATTCCTGATACGTTACCTCTGTTTGTTCCCGAAGTTGCCGATGAAACAGTTGACTTTCAAATAAACGCTATTGTGGATGCCCTGGAGAAATTAAAAGCAACACCTACCGCTTGAGTGATTGAAATGAGATAATCCGTCCGAATATCATGTTTCGGCCATATATTCAGACGGATTTCTTTTTAGCCAGGATAAAAACAAATTTGGTTTTTTGCTCTTATTTTTGAGAGATAAAACCTAAAATAAAACGCAAAGGAGAACACGCGATGAAAGTATTTGATCTGTTCGTAAGCAAATATCCACCGGGTAATGATTTGAGAAAACCTACTGCGGAAACGCTGGAGCAATTTCAAGGGAAAGTGCCAGCGGAGCTTCTGAACTTTTGGCAGGAATATGGTTTCGGAAATTATGGCGGAGGTTTGCTAAAAATTATTGATCCAACCGATTATATTGATACGCTCACTCTTTGGCTGGGCGAACAGGAGGGGTGCCTTCCCATTCTAATGACTGGATTTGGAACGCTTTTTATTTACCGCAAGCTGTCTGATACAGCCGATGATATGTGCCTGCTTGATATTCACAACCGCAGATCGGGCAGTTTCTCTACCAGCTTTTCCGATTTTTTTGAGCGTATTATTCCTGCCGAAAATTTTGCGGCGCAGTTTCTGAGAGTGGGTCTATTTCAAGAAGCATTTGCTAAACATGGCGGCCTTTCAGAAAACGAGATTTTCTTCTTTGCTCCGGCTTTGGCTTTTGGGGGAACTGAGTCCATTCAATATGTCGAAAAGGGAAATGCCGTTGTTCATCAGCACTTGTTGTTTGAAATGGGGGCGGATCATTCCGATGATACAGAACCGGATGATATGTGGTCGCAAGCCTATGAAGCAAATCCCCATGTGTTTGAATTGGATAATGGCGGGCTTATGGTTAGCTTCACCTTTTCGGAAACTGTGGATACCATCCTGCCAGTAGCACCAGAAACGCTATATGAGATTGAGGGAGAGACTATTTCTCTATGGGCGCTGACTTTCGTTAGTCTAACAAAAGAGGAAAACCTTGGCTTTTTGGAGTACCACAAGGCTTTGAAACAATTACAACCCTACATTGTGGAAACGAGAGGAGATCACATATTAGTTCGCGGCCTGAGTTTGGCAGAGATGGAGCATATTCTGGCAAAGCAATAAATTTGCTTTACCGCTACTTTGGGACAAAGTGTCCCGAAGTGATATAGCTACTATCAAAATTATTTCATTTATGATGCTGTGGGTATTGCCCCATCCAGTTTCATATAAACACATTCAAACATTTAGGAGGAAAAGTCATGGGATTTTTTAGCAAGTTATTTAAGGGCCCTGAAATTGACATGGAAAAGAGCAACGCAAATGCAAAGAAAATGCGTGCTCTATTTAATCAGGTTGTAGAGAACGGGGACAATTACAGACTGATTTTCGGATATACCGAGGATGTGAGCCGGTTTAACTATGGCTTTGTTCATGGGAGCAAAACAAAGATCGGAAATTTAATTGTCGGCTGGAACGAAGCCAGCCAGACGATTGTGGTTGTTCCCACAGTACCCGATCTTTCCGGCTGTGGCGATCCGACCTACTATCGCCGTTCTGAAATTTTGAAAGCCTATCGGAACAAATACCCTACCGATGCTTTTATCATTTATCCAGACAAAAAAGGATACATTGGCATCAATGCCTATGACTGGCTGGAAGATGAAAAGCTGTATGTTTATGTATCACAGGATGATGAATTGGCCGCTTTTACCGACTTCTTTATGAATCGCTTTGCAACAAAGTGAGGTAAAAGATGCCTATTGGAGAAATCGGAGCGTTCCTGCTGTTTCTTGTGATCGTGTTTATAGTTGGAAATCTATGGTTTCATTTCGTAGAAGCAATTCTGCGGCAGATTAAAAAGCTATTTACACGTCACAAAAAACCTCCGGCATGGCATCCGCTCCCCCCGGACAAGGAGGATTGAAAATGTTCGATATAGACGAGATTAGGAAACAGGCACTCGCTTCTATGAGAGAAACCATGGAAAAGAACGAGGAACGAATTAGCAAAATTGAGGTTCCCAGCTCTGAAAAAGGCGCATCTGTGTCTGCCGCCGAAGTGGAAGAACAGATTGCCGCTAATACTCAACGTCAAGTAGAAATTCTTGGACAGATGTTTGGGCCAGATAGTATGGCTCAAATGGCTGTTAATGAGGAATTGCTGCAAAAGATGGTAAATGATAAAGTTGCTGAGGCAACTTCAGCTACTGCTGGGGACTTGATGGGACAGCTTTTCGGAGAAGATATGGGCATACTTGCGGCTGCTCTGGAAACGCTGGAAATGGAAGATGCGGACGATGAGGAAGAACTCTCATTCGATCTGGAACTGGAAGAAAAGCTCTATACTACCTTGGAAGAAACAATGGCCCGGCTTGAGGCCATGCCTGAGCCAGAAGCGATCCCATATCAAAAAGACGATGTAAAATGGGAACGCTTTGGCATCCTGCTGTCCGGTATTTTATCGACCCTTAACAGTCACGATCTGGATAGTATGGATGTGGAGGAACATATTCCTGTTATGGAGCAGAAAATCGTGTCCCTTGTGCGCCGCTCCTGGGGGATAGATGGCCGGAGTGATCTGCTGGACATGATCCGTTATCTGGCGCAGGAGGGTTATATCCTGCGGTATCAGCTTTATAGTGAGGCATCTTCGCCGGAGGAACTCATGGACGAAACTATGGACGAGGATGACCGTGAGTCTACCTGCCGGGCATGGAGGTTTGCACAACGGTATAAAGGTCAATATGCTCCCGGTTTTATGGCTGGATGGGATATTGGCCGGGCGGCGATGCTGACACGCTGGGGATGCTATTTAGGCTGGATCACAGAAAGCGAGGCTGTTGGTATTCTGTGGGATCTCTCCCAAAAGGTTGTTGAGGAACTGCATAGCTGGCGCGAATTTGCGCAATCTTATCTTTTTGGCGGTCTGATGTGGAAATTGCTATGCGGTGACAGCTCCGCAGGAAGTTACCTGGGTTATCTTGCAGACGCCGCCACAGACCTATTGACTGGAAAAGCAGAGCAGGATAACGGACAATGGCGTGATTGCCCTTGGCCTGCACAGAGAAAAATTGGTTTCACATTATAAATCTTTTTGAAAATTTGTTGCTATTCATCAGCCGCCAACGGAAACGGCATATAAAAAAACCGTTGGCTTGGCGGCTGTGTTGATGCACGCCTAAACTAAAGTTAAGCGGCGGTTTTGAAATTAACCATTTCAAGGCCGCCGCCTTTTTATATCACACGGCGGTAACAAAGGAGGTACGTCGTGTCCCGCACAATCCTTACCCGCCCCTCTAACTTATCAAAAAAAGCCAGGGCCCCGGACAAGGATATTTTAACCGTAGTTGCGAAAATTGTTATAATGTAGGTGAATATCTCAATTTATGCGCTTGCGCGGCTTTATGTCGTGCAGGCGCATTTTGTTATCCGTACTTTGAGACAAAGTGTCCCAAGGTGCGGGACGGCCCTCCCAGGTGCCGCTCCCCGCCGGCCCTCCATTTCGTTTCCCCTCAACCCGAACAAAACGAAATGGAGGACAAGCTATGACAACCATCAATCTGAAAGATTTTTATTATTGGTACATACAGGATCAATTTATCGAGGTTGCTGACGAGGTGGCCGAGGCTCTCACCGCCAGCAGACGCCAGGAGGCCGCCTATGTGGAGCGGGCCCGGTACAACAAGGCATATTATTCCCTGGACTGTGATGACGGGATCGAATATTCCGCCTGCCAGCATGAGCCCAGCCCCCAGGAGCTCCTGGATCGCAAGGAAATGTTTTTCCGGCTCTGGAACGCGCTCAACTCCCTGCCGGAGCTCCAGGGCCGCCGGGTGGATGCCCACCTCATTCTCGGTAAAAGCTATCGGGAGATCGCCCGCGAGGAGGGCGTGGATAAAAGCGCCGTTAGGTGCTCCGTCCTCTGCGGGATCAAACGCATGAAAAAATATTTGCGGGAAAATTTCTAAAAAGCATCTCCATTACCCCCTGTTTTTCTGGTGGTATATGAGAGGTAGGTTGCCTACCTCTCCACAGCAGGACGGCGGCGGCTCCGAGCATAGCGCGGGGAGCCAGGCGGCGGGTGCGCGGTGACTTCTCCACAAGAGAACGAGCGACCAACACCTGCGCCGCAGGTGGGCCGGGCCATCCCACGGCCACGATCCGCCACAGGACAGGCTGGCCGCCTGTCCCTCCGGGCCGCTGTCTCCTGCTGTGTGGGAGTGCTGCGCCGAGTATGGTTGTCTTTGGACAGGTCAAGGAAACGGGCGCGGCCTCCCTCTATCTTATGAAAGCGGGGCCTGCTTTATGAGCAGGGCTCCGGCTGGCTTCGAGACATTTTGTCCCGAAGTCCCGGTCAAAACAAGGGCCAGCACTTTCGCGGTGCTGGCCTTTGTCATTTCTGAAATAGGAGGTATTCTATGCACGCACAGACCAAATACAAAAGCGAAATGAAAACGGCTGTACTTGGTGATCGGACAATTACTATTAAAAATCTTACTCCCATTCTGCCCCCGCAGGAACGGGAAAAGCGCAGGCGCGAGGTGGAACAACAGCTTTTTGACGTGTTCCGCAAATATGCCGGACAGCGGGGGTAGTCAAAGGCATCCTTGTTGAATGGGGGCGGCAGAGGTATAATATAATTGTAGGTTGGCTCCCGTATAAACGGAAGGGAGCTAATTATGGATAATAGAATAGATGCAATTTACGGGCGGCAGTCGATT
>OIXG01002372.1_pt1 | contig 14468 bp, 12 predicted proteins | sample 1587731 | NCBI WGS metagenome assembly OIXG01 (sample SAMEA3888908, study PRJEB22519) | human gut metagenome | biome: human gut; feature: human-associated habitat; material: faeces | place: Denmark | collected 2010
GCAGTCATATGTATTAGGTGGGAGAAACCACCCTCTACATAGTAACTCTTGATTTTCGATGGACAGGGATTCGCCAGCCCGGTCATCTTCCTGAGACAGTCTGCAATAAAGGGCGGTAATTTTATCTGTTGCTCCGTACATTTCTGTATCCTCCTTTGGTGGAGCAACCGTCAGTACAGGATTGGTTGGCTCTATTGTACCAAGATTCTGTGTGTTTGTCATTCTGAATCCTCCATCTTTTCCGCAAACTTTTTGGATGTGATACGTTCCAGCTTGCGGACAAAGTTTTCCGTCCCCTCATAGCTGCCTGTGACAACGTAGGTGGTGCCGTGGATGACCTCGGTAACAGTCAGTTCGGGAATCCAGAAAGCAGAGAGGTTCTTCACATGGATGTGGCCGTCCTCACCCCAAAAGAATCTGCGCTCAGCTCTGTCGGGGGACAGCGGTTCCGGTTTGGCATAAGGATCTGGGTTGGAGAAACAATATCCCTCCGGGTCGAGTTGGTGTTCAAATTGCATTTTCTGTTCCATAAGTACCTCCTGATTTTGTGTAAGAATTAGTGTTCGATTTCCTGCTTTTTCTGCCGTGCAGCGGCGTTCTGTCGCTCCTGCTCATGCTGTACCTCATAGATGCTGTAATGGATGGCCCAGAGCTTTTTCGTGTCGGCATACAGGGGTATAAGCTCCTGCTGCAAATCTCGGTACTCCGTTTCCAGACGGGTCTTTTCCGCACGCCATTCAGCAACGGGAAGCTTGCCGTCCACCACTTGTCCTTTCAGCTTGCGCTCGGCCATATAGAATAGGCGAAGCGTATCGTCATGTTCAGCCTTGTACTTCTGGCGGGATTTCTCAAAGCGAATGGTTTTCAGCTTGTCGGCAACGGGCTTTCCGGCCTTGTAGTAGTCCGCCATTCGCAGCCGCTCATCCAGTTCCTTGATACGGGCCTGCTTTCCGGAGGCTGATTTTTTCAGTGTGTCGATTTTGCCTTGCATGGTATGCAGGGCCGTGTCCAGATCGTCAGCGGTGTAGAGGCCGTTGGCTTCCAGATAGCTGACCGCCTCGGACAGCTTTTTCAGGTTGGCGATCCTGGCCTTGCTGCTGTACGCGCCTTTGTTGCGGTTGTCATAGTAGGCGGACAGCAGCTCCACCAATGTAGGCGGCTGGGGCTTGGACAGCTCAGCTTTCACTTCTTTCATCCATTCGATCAGGGCGGCAATTTTCTGTTTTGCCTCCCGGAGCATGGCGTTGGTTTTCCTGATCCAGCGGTTGAGATCGCCCTTGTCAGTGCGGATGCCCTTGGCCTCCATTGCCCGGACAGTCGGTCCCTCATGCCGGGTGGGTATCTGCTCCACACCCTGACGCTCAAAGCTGCGGTGGTCGATGCGGCAATCCAAACCTTTCTCGGCAAACCTGGCATTGCACAGTTGCGCCCACTGTTCACGCCAAAATTCCAATGTCTCCGGCTTGCCCCACTCGGTGGTGGGGACGGCGTTGAACATATCGTTTCCAGCCTCATCTCGGATGCGGTTGCCGTCCTCATCCAGCAGATATTCCCGCCGCTGCTTGTTGCCCCATTTTCCGTTTGGCAGGATAGGCCGGATGGGACACATGACATGAAAATGCGGATTCTGGATGCCGCCGTCCTCCTTGTCGGGAGAGTGAACGGCGAAGTCCACCACCATGCCCCGGCTCACAAACTGCTCCAATAAAAATCGCCTTGCAAGTTCGATGTTCTCCTCCATGGAAAACTCGTTCTGCAAGGCAATATCAAAACTATATGCGAGCTGTGCGTTCTTTCCTCGCTCAACTTTCTCCACGGCGTTCCAGAGTGTTTCCCGGTCAGAGAAAGAAGGCGGAGCGTGAGATGGCATCAGGATTTCGGAGCAGATCACGCCGCCCTTTTTGGTATAGTCGCTGTCCTCGCCGTAGTATTCACTGTGCAGCTTTTCGCCGGAGCGATAGGCGGCAGATGCAATAGCGGATTGTCCTGCGCTGCGCTTGATTTGTGTGACATGAAAATGATATAGTGCGATGCTCAACACCTCTCTTTCTGTTCTGCCCGGTTGTGTTCGTTGACCGCTTCCATGAGCAGGCCCTTGACCTCCGGCAAGGCGAAGGCTTTTTCCGCAAAAGCATAAAACTCGGTTTCGGTCAAAACCTTTGTCAGCGATACAACGCTTTCAATAGCTGCGCCACGGGTGATAAGATGATGTGCCCGCTTGCGCCGATCTCCCTTTTCGTAGTAGGCGGCACGGTTTTCAAGCTGCTGCTGTTTGTGCCGGAGCTGGGTAAGCTGGCGTTCATTGGCGGCGAGCTCGGCTTTCAGTTCGGGGACGGTTTTCTGCTTTGCCATAGTGTATGACCTCCTTTGGATGGGATAAAAAAAGACCGCCTACATTTTCAGTAGACGGTCTGGATAACGGTATGGAATTTTCAGACTTTGCGGCGTGGACGGTCTGCTGAAAGCAGATTGTTCCCGCTGCAAAGTGCGCTGGGATAGCTGCGTGAGCAGCGCAAGGGGTGCAGCCCCTTGTTCGGAACGCAGTGACGCAAAACAGCCCGGACTTCAATCGTCCGGACTGTTCGCTCCGCAGGACGCACGATACAGGGTCTACCCTGTATAGAAGTGCGCCCTTGTAATCAAGGGATTCTTTGTGCGCTCTTATTCGCCGCCCAAGCAGCGATACAGGAAGGTCACGATCTGCGCGCGGGTGCAATTCGCGTTGGGACTGAACGTGGTGTCACTGGTACCGCTGGTGACGCCGTTGGCCACCGCCCACATGACAGCCTCGCCGTAGTAGCTCTCCAGGTCCACATCAGAGAAGGGATTCTGGAACATCCACGCGCCCTGCATACCGCCGCCCTGGGCCTGCTCACTGCGGTAGATGAAGGTCATGATCTGGGCGCGGGTGCAGGTGGCATTGGGGCTGAACGCAGTGTCGCTGGTGCCCTTGGTGATGCCGTTTTCAACGGCCCACAGGACCGCGTCGTGATAGTAGCTGCCTTCAGCCACATCGGTGAAGGGCATCGCGTTGCTCTGCGGAGCGGGGCATCCGGTGGCGCGCCACAGGAAGGTGACGGCCTGGGCCCGGGTGCAGGGGGCATTGGGGGCGAAGTGTGTATCATCGACGCCGCCGGTGATGTCGTTCTCAGCGGCCCACAGCACCGCGTCATAGTAATAATCGCCGGGGAACACATCCACGAAGAAGTTCAGCATGGAGTTGTCCTCCATGAAGGTGGCCTTGACGGTGACCTTGCTTCCGGACATCTTGAACGTGTACTTGCCGTCGCCCTTATTGGTCAGTTCGATCTCGTTGCCGTTCTTGTCGGTGACAGTCAGAGTCTCCAGCGTGTAGCCCTTGTCGGGAACGACAGTCAGAGTAACGGTCGTACCCTTGGAAGCCGTCTTGTGGCTGGAGGTCACATCGCCGTTGTTGGCGGGCTCCAGGGTGATGGTGTAGGTGCTGCTGCCGGAGTTGCTGGAGGGCTTGATATAACCGCAAAGGGCACAGGTGAGGCCGCTGAATTTGTGGGTGTGATTGCCCACATACGGATGGTATGCTTCCGCAACAGCAACAACGGAACAACCGCATATGGTGTCGGGAATATCAACTTTCTCTTTATCTGTTCCCAATATTATCTCGGTAATGGTAACCTCATTGGTATCAAGGCTGTATCTTACTTGGGTCGCAGTATTTGGAATTCTCGCAGATGCAACAGTTAACCCATTGGGCAGGAAGATGCTTGCCAGGCTTGTGCAGTTATAAAAAGCATACTCCCCAATGGAAGTAACTCTGTTGGGAATCACTACGCCTGCCAGGCTTGTGCAGCTGTCAAAAGCCCCAACCCCAATGGAGGTAACGCTGTTGGGGATCGTTACGCCTGCCAGGCTTGTGCAGCCCCTAAAAGTCTCATCCGCAATGGAGGTAACACTGTCGGGGATCGTTACGTTTGCTAAGCTTGTGCAGCCTATAAAAACCCCAAGCTCAATGGAAGTAACGCTGTCGGGGATCGTTACGCTTTTCAGCCCTGTGCAGCCCTCAAAAGCACGATATCCAATCGTTTGTACACCGCTTTCAATCGTTACGCTTTCCAGGCTTCTGCAATTTTGAAAAGCATTATTTCCGATAGCCGTAACGCTGTGGGGGATCGTTACGCTTTTCAGCCCTGTGCAGCCCTCAAAAGCATAATATTCAATCGTTTTTACACTGCTTGGGATCGTTACGTTTGCCAGGCCCGTGCAATTTTGAAAAGCTTTATTTCCGATAGCCGTAACGCTGTCGGGAATCTCTACGCTTGCCAGGCTTTTGCAGCCCTCAAAAGCAGAATTTCCAATCGTTTTTACACCGCTTTCAATCGTTACGCTTGCCAGGCTTTTGCAGTTGACAAAAGCCTCATCCCCAATGGAGGTAACGCTGCTGGGGATAGCTACGCTTGCCAGGCTTGTGCAGTTGTAAAAAGCTCTATTTCCAATCGTTTGTACACCGCTTGGAATCGTTACGTTTGCCAGGCTTGTGCAGTTGAAAAAAGCACTATTTCCAATCGTTTGTACACCGCTTGGAATCGTTACGCTTTCCAGGCTTGTGCAACCTCGAAAAGCATGCTCTCCAATGGAGGTAACGCCGCTGGGGATAGTATATGAGGTGTCAGTTTTTCCACAAGGATATGTTATCAATGCAGTTTTTTCCTTATTGAACAACACACCATCGTCTGATGAGGAATAATAATTATTGTTTTCATCAACATCAATTCTTTTCAGGCTTGTGCAGTTGACAAAAGCATCACTTCCAATCGTTTGTACATCGCTTGGAATTGTTACGCTTGTCAGGCTTGTGCAGCCGTAAAAAGCCCACTTCTCAATGGAGGTAACGCTGTCGGGGATATCTACGCTTTCCAGGCTTGTGCAGCCGACAAAAGTACTATTACTAATAATTTGTACACCGTTTGGAATTGTTACGCTTGCCAAGCTTGTGCAGTATGCAAAAGCTTTCTCTCCAATAGAAGTAACGCTGTCGGGGATATCTACGCTTTCCAGGCTTGTGCAGCTGGCAAAAGCACGATTTCCAATCGTTTGTACACCGCTTGGAATTGTTACGCTTTTCAGGCTTGTGCAATCTTGAAAAGCTTTCTCTCCGATAGCAGTAACAGGAACACCGCAGATCGATGAAGGTATCGTAACGGTGGTTCTGTCTTTTCCCAAATTAACCTTGGTAATGGTAACATTGTCGGTACCAAATTCGTATCTTACCAGTGTCGCCGTATCTGGGATACTTGTACCCCCAACACCTAACCCACTTGTCAGGCAGATACTTTCAAGTTTTGTACAGTCTAAAAAAGCTCCATTCCCAATAGAGGTAACCGTGTAGGGAATCTCTATGCTTTCCAGGCTTTTGCAATCTCGAAAAGCATACTCTCCAATGGAGGTAACGCGGTCGGGGATAATATATGAGGAGCCGGTTTTTCCACAAGGATATGTTATCAATTGAGTTATATTCCTATCGAACAACACACCGTCCTTTGATGAATAATTAATATTTCTGTCATCAACATAAATACTTTCAAGGAGTGTGCAGTAATAAAAAGCATTCTTTCCAATGGAGGTGACGCCATTGGGAATCGTTACGCTTTTCAGGCTTGTGCAGTAACTAAAAGCATTCTCTCCAATGGAGGTGACGCTATCGGGAATCGTTACGCTTTCCAGGAGTGTGCAGTAATAAAAAGCATTCTCTCCAATGGAGGTGACGCCATTGGGAATCGTTACGCTTTTCAGGTTTATGCAATTTTGAAAAGCTTTCTCTCCGATAGCCGTAACGGGATAATCGTCGATTGTAGACGGGATAGTAACCGCGTCAGTTGTTGTGCTATTGAATTTAGTAATCGTTGCATTGCCGTCAGCGACAGTGTATTCATAGTTGCCACTTGTTATCGCAAATGTCGTTGTAGGTACAAGCATAAGTACCAAACAAAGGACGATCACGATACCGAAAATCCGTTTTTTCATATACTTTCAGTCCTCCTTTGGGATTGCGTTCGGGTTATATTTCATTACAAATAATTTCAGCGTTTCTTTCAGCACTTCGATCTGGGATCTCATATAGAACTCGTCCTCGAACAATGCGTAGTGTACGCAGGCACGGATCAGAATGAAGATCAGCGGCGTGATTTTTTGATAGGGGATGCCCAGCTTGCCCTCCAGGCCCTTTGCGTATTCGGTATAACGCTGATCGACCCCCGCAAAGAATTTCCTGCCGTATTCCCTGTATTTCGGGTGGGTGTACACCTGATACATCAGGCGGTATTTCTTCCCGTGCTTTTCTGCCGTCCAGTAGGGGATCTCGTCTATAAACCGCCACAAATCCTCCACATCCGTGGGGGCTTTCGCCATAAAATCATCTTCCACCTTGCTCATACAGTATTCGGTGGATTGGATGATGAGGTCGTCCAGGTCCTCGAAATAAGTATAGATCTTCGCGGTGCCGCAGCCGCAATACCGTGCCAGGGCGCGGATGCCTGTACCGTGCAGACCCATCTCCGAGAAGCCCTCAAAACACTTTTCCATCATCTCGATCTTTTTCGCGTTCCATTGTGCTTCTGTATAATTCGCCATCTGTTCACCCCCCTCATTCAAACCATTTGTATTGAATAAAGTATAGCACATCCATACGGAGAAATCAACAGGTCTGTACGGCATCTGCTGCTATTCTCTAACAGACCATCAGCAGTTCCTGCGATGTTACTTCCCCTCCCGGCGCTTCTGCCAGACTAAATCATAGCCCAGCACATCGGCCAGCTCCACGGCCTCAGTGTACCGCAGGGAGCCGCGCCGCAGCTTGCCGGACAGGTTGGGGACGCTGCTGCTCCAGCCGTGTTCGTCGGCCAGCAGCTCCACCACCTCCGTCATGGTCATGCCCTCCCGGGTAATGTAGGATTTCACTTCGTTGCGGCAGTTTTTTGCTTTGTTTCTGCTCATATTTGTAATCCCTTCTCCTTTTTGGATTCGCTCTGTGGTAGAATGGATGTGCTGGATGGCAACAGCCATTTGCCGCAGAGCGTTGTTTTGTTGTGGACGGCCATCCGCTGGAATTGCCGCCCGTGTATCCCTGTTCACAAGGGACACCTATCGTTTTTGCTGTTCTGCTTGCCTTTTTGTAGTTCGGTGAAAACGCACACGGAACGGCGTGCTGTGTTCGCTGCCCGGTGCATCGCTGATTGATATGGGCAACGGCACAAAAACAGCGGGTTCTTCGCTGTTTTCACATGGTTTGAAAATAGCTGTGGTTTTTTGCCGCTTTTCCCGAACTCGTTCCTGCCCGGAGGATCGCTCCCGGCGTTCCCGTCCCCGTTGGTATGCTCGCGCTTTTGCGGTCATGGCAAATACTTCGCCGGGGGACATATCCCATTCGGACAGTCATTCGATTTTCAAGGTTCAGGTGTTGTTACAGGTACAGTTTAACGAAAAAATACGCTCTTTCCCGTATATCCAAGAGGTTGGAAAAGAGCGCAAAACAGGCTGGATTTCCACGCTTAGAGACAGAAAGAAGGAGGGGTGCGCCATGCAGATAAAACTCACCATACAGGAGCGATTGAAGGATTTGCGAGTGGAACGGGGCCTGACGCTGGAACAGCTTGCGGAGCAGACCGGGCTTTCCAAGTCCGCCCTCGGCAAATATGAGGCAGACGATTTCAAGGACATCAGCCCATTCAGCATTGTCACGCTGGCGAAGTTCTACGGCGTGTCCACGGACTATCTGCTGGGTATGACAGAAACGAAAAATCACCCAGACACAGAGCTGGACGCTCTGCATCTGAGTGATGGTGCGATAGAAGTATTAAGGACGGGGACGTTTAATCACCGACTGCTGTCGGAAATGCTGTGCCACAAAGATTTCCAACGTATGATGTTAGATGCGGAGATCTATGTGGACCGGATTGCAGATATGCGGATCAACGATATGAACGCCATGCTGGAAGCAGTACGGAAGATGGCCCTGATGAAGCAGGACGGACAGGACGATCTTGCCACCCGGACATTGGAGCTGGCCCAGGTGCGGGAGGATGACTATTTCGGTCATGTGCTTGCCGACGATCTGAAGGCGATCCTCCGTGACATTCGGGAGGAACACAGCAACGATACCACAACGGCAGACACACCCTCTATTGCAGAGGAAGTTCAGAGCCAGTTGCAGGATGCCATGAACTTTGAGGGCAGCGACGCCGAGAAACAGGCGAGGATATTCCTTACGACATTCGGTATTGATTACGATGCCATTACCAAGGAGCAGTTCATCAATCTCATTGAAGTATTAAAGCTGTCCAAACACATGAAAAGCCCTGCCAGCCAGCGTGGCAAGGCTAAGCCATACCAGCCGCACGGAAAAGGAAAGCGGAAACGCAAATAAGCAGAAAAAACGCCATACTCAGCTTTCGGGGCTGAATATGGCGTTTTTTTCGTTGACCAATCCTGTCTGACAGATGCTCATTTCGTGTTATTTGGATAACACTGTTTTACGAACACCTGCCATACCCGCGGTGCTTTCCCTTTTTCTTATTTCTTGCGGCATGTCAGCTCGCCGTTTTCGGCGTCGAGCAAAAGCGTGCTGCCTGCGGCGAGGTCGCCGCGCAGAATTTCCTTCGCGATGAGTGTTTCCGCTGCGCTCTGGAGGTAACGCTTGAGCGGGCGTGCGCCGTAGATGGGATCGAAGCCGCGCTCGATGATGAGGCTTCTGGCCGCGTCTGTGACCTCAAGCTTGAGGCTCTTGTCGGCCATGCGTTTACGCAGAGACTGCATCAGAATTTCGATGATGCCGTTGAGGTTCTCCTTCGTCAGGGGCTTGAAGAGAATGATCTCGTCGAGGCGGTTCAGAAACTCAGGGCGGAACGCGCGGCGCAGCTCACCCATGACGGACTCGCGCGCGCTCTCGGCGATGCTGCCGTCCTGCTGGATGCCGTCGAGCAGCTCAGCGGAGCCAAGGTTCGAGGTCAGGATGATGATGGTGTTCTTAAAGTCCACCGTGCGGCCCTGCGAGTCGGTGATGCGGCCGTCGTCAAGAATTTGCAGCAGGATGTTGAAAACATCGGGGTGCGCCTTTTCCACCTCGTCGAAGAGCACCACGCTGTATGGCTTGCGGCGCACGGCCTCGGTGAGCTGGCCGCCCTCGTCGTAGCCGACGTAGCCCGGAGGCGCGCCGATCAGACGCGAGACGGAGAACTTCTCCATATACTCGGTCATGTCGATGCGCACAAGGTTGTGCTCATCGTCAAAGAGGCAGTCGGCAAGGGACTTTGCAAGCTCCGTCTTGCCAACGCCCGTGGGGCCGAGGAAGAGGAAGCTGCCGATGGGTCGGTTCGGGTCAGCGATGCCGGCGCGCGAGCGCTGGATGGCCTCGGTGACAAGGCGCACCGCCTCGTCCTGTCCGACCACGCGCTTGTGGATGATCTCGTCCAGGCGCAACAGCTTTTCGCGCTCGCCCTCCATCAGGCGGCTGACGGGGATGCCCGTCCATTTGCCCACGATGTCGGCGATCTCGCTCTCGGTCACGGTGTCGTGAACCATCGAATTGTCGCTCGTATGCTTTTCGGCGGCGGACTCGGCGTCCTTGAGCTGCTTTTCAAGGGCGGGCAGGTCAGAGTATTTGAGCTTTGCCGCCTTTTCGTATTCAAGGTTTGCCTGCGCACGCTCAATGTCGCCATTCATCTGCTCGATCCGGCTCTTGAGCTGCTTCACGCCCTCAACGCTGTTCTTCTCCGCCTCCCAGCGGGATTTCATGGCATTGAACTGCTCTTTTTCATCGGCAAGCTCGCGCTTCAGCTCCTCCAGACGGTCGCGCGAGAGCTGGTCGTCCTCCTTGCGGAGCGCCATTTCCTCGATCTCCTGCTGCATGATCCTGCGGCGCAGGTCGTCGAGCTCGGCGGGCATGGAGTCGATCTCCGTGCGGATCATGGCGCAGGCCTCGTCGACAAGGTCGATGGCCTTGTCCGGCAGGAAGCGGTCGGTGATATAGCGGGCGGAGAGCGTCGCGGCGGCGACGAGCGCATTGTCGTGGATGCGCACGCCGTGATAAATTTCATAGCGCTCCTTCAATCCGCGCAGGATGGAGATGGTGTCCTCCACCGTCGGCTCGTCGACCATGACGGGCTGGAAACGGCGCTCGAGCGCGGCGTCCTTTTCAATGTATTGACGGTACTCGTCGAGCGTGGTCGCGCCGATGCAGTGCAGCTCACCGCGGGCGAGCAGAGGCTTTAAGAGGTTGCCCGCGTCCATGCTGCCCTCGGTCTTGCCCGCGCCGACGATGGTGTGCAGCTCGTCGATGAAGAGGATGATCTTGCCCTCGGACTTTTTGACCTCGTTGAGGACTGCCTTCAAACGCTCCTCAAACTCGCCGCGATACTTCGCACCAGCGATCAGCGCGCCCATGTCGAGCGAGAAGATCGTGCGGTCCTTGAGGCCCTCGGGCACATCGCCGCGCACGATACGCTGCGCAAGCCCCTCGGCGATGGCCGTCTTGCCGACGCCCGGCTCGCCGATGAGGACGGGGTTATTTTTGGTTTTGCGCGAGAGGATGCGGATGACATTGCGGATCTCCGCGTCGCGGCCGATCACGGGGTCGAGCTCCTTGCTGCGGGCGCGCTCGACGAGGTCGGTGCCGTACTTTTTCAGCGCGTCGTAGGTCTCCTCGGGATTGTCCGAGGTCACGGGCGCGGTTTTGACCTTGCTCAGCTCCTCGGTGAAGCGGCTTCTTGTGATACCGTGGCTCTGGAGCAGCTGCTTGACCTCGCTCGTGCCCTCGGAGAAGAGGGCGAGCATCAGATGCTCGACGGAAATGTAGTCGTCGTGCAGCTTTTCGGCGGTCTTTTCGGCAAGGTTCAAGACTTTGCCAGTCTCGGGCGAGGCGTACACCTCGCCGCTGCCGCCGGAGACCTTCGGCAGGCGGCGGATGCGCGTGTCGATCTCGCCGAGCAGACCGTCGCAGTCCACGCCCATCTTGCCGAAAAGCGAGGGGATCAGCCCGCCGTCCTGATCGACGAGGGCGTAGAGCAGATGCTCGGGCGTTACATATTGATTGCCGTTTTCCTGCGCCATACTCTGCGCGTTTTTGATGGTCTCCAAGGTTTTCTGGGTATATTTTTCAGCGTTCATACAAATTCACCTCTATTGACAAACTGTGTTTTTTCAGATCAGAAGAGCGCGGCCTCTCAGGTCGCCGCGGTAGGCAAGCTCCACATCGCGCGCGGACAAGCCGCCGCTCAGATAGCCCTTGAGCAGGCGGTCGAAGAGCTGCACATAGGCGCTGATCGCGCCGGCGATGTCCTCCGCGGAACGCGCCGTTCCATGCGGCAGGGCCAGCGGGCGGACAAAGCGCCCGTCGTAGAGCGAGCAGGTGATCGCGCCGCCGAGCAGGGGGGCGAGGCAGGCGTTCTCAATACGCGCCCACAGGCGGAAGAAGTCCGTCAGCGCAGCGATCAGCTCTGCCGACTGGGTGCGGAACACCACATTCAGCGTACCCATCGTGCCCTCCGCATCGCCGCCGAGATCGACCTCGTACTTGACCGTCGGACGGTACTTGTAGGCAAGGCTCGACTTGAGCGACATGGTCGGTGAGTTCGGCGCGAAGAAGGGGACCAGCTCGCGCGAGGGGGAAACAAGGGCCTCGATGGCCTCGAAAATATCGTTGATGCGCCGCTCCGGCGTGGGAACGGAGACATACTCGGCAAGGATGCGGTTCACCAGCGCCGAGCGGTTCGTGCCCAGCCGGTGCGCCAGCGCGTCGATCTCCCGCACCACCTCGTCCGAGAGCGTCAGGCTGTATAGATTTTTTTTCATCACGCGCCTCCTGTTGGTTTTCCTGTACCGTATCATAGCACTGCAAAAAACTTTGTCAATAGATTTATATAAATATTTTATCGAATTATAGAAATGTTTACACGGAGTTCATTTTTCGGGCGCGTGGAGCAGCAGCGCCTCCAGCGTGCGCAGCGCCCGTCGGAACTGCTTGAGGTCGATGCCGGGGTAGTTGACGATCAGCGTGTGCTGCGGCGCGGAGCCGGGGCGCAGGGCGAAGTCCGACAGGAAGGAGAGCAGGATGCCGCAGCGTTCGGCATCGGCGCGCAGCGCGCGGTCGGGGCGCTGGGTGTCCAGCGTCAGCAGGAAGTGCAGCCCGGCATCCTCGCCCGATACACAGCAGCGCACGCCGAGCGGGCTTTCCGCGATGGCGGCGATCACCTCGTCGCGCCGCACGCGGTAGAACTTGCGCATCCGGTTGATGTGCGAGTCGAAATAGCCCTCGTCCAAAAAACGCGCAAGCGTGTACTGCTCGATCGCCGGCACGGTGCAGGAGTAAAAGCCGAGCCGCTCGCGGTAGGGCGCGACGAGCTCCTTGGGCAGCACCATGTAGCTGATGCGCAGCGAGGGTGCGAGCGTGCGCGAGAAGGTGTTGACATAGATCACGCACCCCGCGTGGTCGATGCTCTGGAGCGTGGGGATGGGGCGGAGCGAGAAGCGGAACTCGCTGTCGTAGTCGTCCTCGATGATATAGCGTCCCGCCTGCGCCTCCGCCCATCGCAGCAGGCTTTGCCGACGGCCGATGGGCGTCACCGCGCCGGTGGGGAACTGGTGGTTGGGCGAGGTGTGCAAGATCTGCGCGCCGCTCGTTTCCAGTTCGACGAGGCTTACGCCGCCCTCGTCCACGCGCACGGGCGCGGTGCGCGCGCCGCTGAGCGCGTAAATGCGCGCGGCCTTGGAGTAGCCGGGGTCCTCCACGCCGTAGACTGCCTCGCGTCCGAGCAACTGCACGATGAGATTATAGAGGTATTCCGTACCCGCGCCGACGACGATCTGCTCCGGCTCGGCCTTGATGCCGCGGAAGCGGTAGAGATGCTGCGCGATGGCATCGCGCAGCTCCGCCGCGCCGCTTGGCGGCGTGGCACGCAGCAGCGCCTCGCCCTTTTCGCTCAGTACGCGGCGCATGAGCCGCGCCCATACCGAGAAGGGAAAGCCCTCCGTGCCGCTGCCGCCGGAGCGCAGGTCGAGAACCTGCTTTTCCTCCTTGTCCCGCACCTCGCTGCGCGGCGCTTCGGCGTGGGGAGACGGGGCGTCGAGACCCGGCGGGGCCTCGACCTGCGCGACATAGTAGCCGCTCTTTTCGCGCGTGTAGAGATAACCCTCCGCCTCAAGCTGGGCGTAGGCGTTTTCCACCGTGACGACAGCCGTTTGCAGGTGGGCGGCAAGCGAGCGCTTGCTCGGCAGCTTTTCCCCTGCGGCAAGGCGCCCTGCGAGAATGTCCCCCTTGATGCAGCGGCAGAGATAATCGTAGCGCGCGAGCGAGCCGCGCCGGTCGAGATCATAGGTAAGCATGGCTGTCTCCGATCTGACCCTATTAAAATATAATGAATTGAAGCTTTCATTAGGGTCAATTTTGATTAAAATACAAGTCAGGCAGAAATGCAAGAATAATTTTTGGAGATGATCTTAATGAACGATGCAAAATTCCGTCGATTGGTGCTTGCGGCGCTGTTCGCCGCGCTGTGTACGGTGATGACGATGGTCATTCAGGTGCCCTCGCCGATGCAGGGTTATGTCAACCTCGGCGACTGCGCCGTGCTGCTCTCGGCCTGGGTGCTGGGGCCGTGGTACGGCGGCGCAGCGGCAGGCCTCGGCTCAATGCTGGCCGACCTTCTGAGTTATCCGCACTATGCGCCCGGCACGCTGGTCATCAAGTTTACGATGGCGGTCGCGGCGGCGTATCTCTTCGAGGCGATGCGAAAGCGCAGCGGCAAGCTGGCGGCGCAGCTCATGAGCGGCGTTGCCGCCGAAATCATCATGGTCCTCGGCTACTTCGGCTACGCGAGCCTGCTGCTGGGCAAGGGACTTGCCGCGGCGGCGTCCATCCCCGGAAATCTCGTGCAGGGCGCGTTCGGCATCGCCGCCGGTATCGCGGTCTATGCCGTGCTTGAGCGCAGCCGCACCATGCAGCACGCCTGAGCTTGTCGGCTTCCGCCTCATCTGCCGCGAAAAGCGGAGAAAGCAACCGAGCGTTGCGCAAATCCCTTGCGCTTTTCTTGCCTGCCACCGCGAAATACGCTACAATGGGGACAGAAACCGAAAGGAGAACGGCGATGGGCTTTCAGGAAAATCTGATCCGCGCGCGCAAGCTGTGCGGTATGACGCAGGAGGAGCTGGCGGCGAAGCTGAACATTTCGCGGCAGGCGGTGAGCAAGTGGGAAACGGGGGAGTCTTTGCCACAATGTCAAGTGATGAATTCAAAAATAGGCAAAAAAATAACTCCCCTTAACTATAAGGGAAGTTATCTTAAATATATAAATTTACACAGATCTTGAATTAGCCAATCAGAATATCACGCTGCTTAATTATATTTTTTGAAAGGTAAATATAATCCAGTGCACTTTGAAATGATTTCTTGTTTGCTCTCCACTCTTTTGCACAACTTATTAAATCGTACTTAGAGAGAGAAA
>OIXG01002379.1_pt1 | contig 14385 bp, 12 predicted proteins | sample 1587731 | NCBI WGS metagenome assembly OIXG01 (sample SAMEA3888908, study PRJEB22519) | human gut metagenome | biome: human gut; feature: human-associated habitat; material: faeces | place: Denmark | collected 2010
TCGTTTTTCCATTGTGTTCGCAAAGAAGCGGGCGCAATTACCAGCAGATGTTTTTTGTTACGGGAAAAATACTCCTACAGGATAATTCCGGCTTCAATGGTTTTACCAAGACCTACCTCGTCAGCGAGAATGGCCCCCTGAGAAACAGGAGATTTCAAGGCAAATAGGGCTGCATCAATCTGATGCGGATTAAGATCAATATTGGACGTTACCAAAGAAGCGGATAATTTATTAATGTCCGTATTATTAGCTGATGTTTGAACCTCTAAGGCCCAATATTTGCTTTGATAGTCTGAATTCATAGCGGAATGTTATCCAATAATATTTTAAGATTCAATGAAAAGCTTGAGGTAAAATGCGATATTTGATTGAAAAATTAATCAATGAAAACAATTTAAAAGAATTTTGGGTAGGTAATTACGGTGGATTTGACAGCATATCGGCAAGTACGGTATATGATTTAAAAAATAAATATAATGATATTAAGCTGTGTTTGGTAATTCCGTATCTTACTAAAAAAATAACTGATTATAGAGAATTGTATACAAAATTTGATGAAATAATTATGGCGGATATTCCCCAAAATACGCCAAAAAGATTTTACATAGTAAAGTGCAATGAATATATGATAAATAAATCCGATTATTTAATAGCATTTGTAAATCACGGTTGGGGCGGCGCGGCAAGGACGTTTAATTATGCGGTAAAGCGGAATATTAAAATTTATAATTTGGGAACATTATAAAAAATAACAAAATAAGCCGCGTGCGTTTTTGTTAATGATTATATTAAAATTGACAAAATGAGTTAAAAGTAGTATAATATTATTGTAAAAAGAAATAATATTGTATGAAAGGAGCTAAATACAGTGACGCTATATAATTATCTGCTTGAACATTACGGATTTAACGAGCCGATTTTAACAAATGAGATACAATACAAGGATTATTCAAAACCGTGGTTGTATAAGGAAATATGCAAACTTGTTAAAGCCGGAAAGCTTATGAGATTTGATAAAGGAATTTGTTATATTCCAAAGGATACACCGTTTGGTAAGAGCGTACTTAACCCTAACAGAGTTATTGAAAAAAAGTATATTAATGACGGAAGCAATGTAATCGGTTATTACTCGGGAGTAAGTTTTCTTAATATAATTGGTATGTCATCGCAGGTAGCAAATACAATAGAAATATATACGAATAAAGAAACAGCAAAAGTCCGCGAGGTTTCTGTTGGAAAGCAACGGGTAATACTCCGTCGTGCGAGGGTAAATATAACAAAAAAAAATGCCCCGGTCTTAAGTCTGCTTGAAATGATGAATTTTGTATCGCCGAATTTTTTTGGTGATGAGGAGAAAAAAATTGCGGCAGAATATGTTGAAAGAAACAATATAGTAAAGCGTGATATAACCAAGTATGCACCTTTTTTTCCCGACAAAGCATTGAGAACATTTATTGAAAGTGAAGTGGTTTATGATGTTACACGATAATAAAGAACTTTTTGAGCAAGTTGTACTCAAAACCTCCGACTTCTTTGATATGGAACCTGCAATTATTGAAAAGGATTATTATGTAACATTGTTTTTGCGGGAACTGTTAAAAAAAAGAGATGATGTTGTTTTCAAGGGTGGAACGTCATTATCAAAATGTTACGGCATTATAAAGAGGTTCTCGGAGGATATTGATTTAAATGTAAAAGGCGAAAACAAGCCGACCGAGGGTGAAAGGCGCGCATTAAAAAAGGATATAGAGGCTGTTATAGATAAACTGAGTTTTCGGCTTGCAAACAATAGCGAGATCTTCAGCAGAAGAGATTTTAACAAATATCTTATTGAATATCCCGTAACCTTAGGTGCAAGTTATTTAAAACCTCAAATAATCGTTGAAACGGCTGTATTTTTCAGAGCTTATCCGAACGAAAAAAGACAAGTAACAAATTATATATATGATTATCTTAAAGAAAATAATATTCTTGAATATGCAGATGAATGGAACCTGACTCCGTTTGATATAACTGTGCAATCTGCTGAAAGAACGTTGATTGATAAGATATATGCTATCGGAGATTATTATTTAAACGGAAATATATTTCAGAATTCAAGGCATATTTATGATATTTACAAGCTTGAAAGTATGGTTGAATTTGATGAAGGGCTAAAAAGGCTTGTTAAGGATGTAAGAGCAGAGAGAGTGAAACATAAAACTTGCTTGTCGGCGCAAAATGAAATTGATATGAACAAAATACTTTCGGAAATTGTAAATAAAGATGTGTTTAAAGCTGATTATGAATCCGTTACAGCATCATTGCTTTTTGAAAATGTTGAGTATAATGAGGCATTAAAATCTATGAGGCGCATAATTGAAGAAAATATATTTTAAATATAAAATAATAAAAGGCAATTTGGTTTAAACTCACTCTTGCTCTATACATTATGTTGTGATACAATTGAACAAATAAAGTATGTTAAATTTTCTGAAAACCGTTGACAAATTTGATTTTCAGATGTATAATGATAATAGAAAAAGGCAGTCCGTTTGAACGGCTCGCCATAGTTATACGAAAAAGTTAGTCGCAAACATTGGGAGTGTGGGCGACTAACTTGCTTTTATAGTAAAAACTATCAGAAAGATAATTGTAAATAACAATATTCTTAATAAAGTCTTTCCCATAAGCAACACCCCCCTTTCCATTATGTAATGGGGTTGGGGCGAGCCGTCCACGGAATGTTCATTCCCGAACTGCCTGTCGGATTGCTCCGACAAAATTTATTATACACTATTTATCCGCAAAATTCAAGATTTTTTGACGATAAAGGTGTTTTTCACGCATATTTTGTGCGTGATTTTTTATACTCATTTTTACTGCTCTTGACTTGTGTTTGCGATTATGAAAAGGTATTGGTATTAAGTTATATTGTCTTTGATATTTGTATGCTCGTCTGCCTATACATTAACACTTGACTTTTTGCCTATAAAAATATATAATTTAAGTATATTTACATAAAGCGAGGTTACATATTATGAATTTAAAGGGCAGAGATTTTTTAAAACTTATAGATTATTCAAGTGACGAAATAGAATATCTTATAGAGCTTGCCGCAAAGCTTAAAGCACAAAAAAAAGCGGGTGAGCCGCATAATGTGCTTACGGGCAAAAATATAGCGCTTATATTTGAAAAAACAAGCACACGTACACGCTGTGCGTTTGAAGTTGCGGCACACGATTTGGGAATGAATGTTACATATTTGGACCCCAAAGCGTCACAAATCGGAATGAAAGAAAGCATTGCCGATACTGCACGTGTTTTGGGCAGAATGTTTGACGGTATTGAGTATCGCGGTTACGGACAAACAATTGTGGAGCAAATTGCGGAGTATGCCGATGTACCCGTATGGAACGGTTTAACCGACGAATTTCACCCGACGCAGATACTTGCCGACTTTTTAACAATTAAAGAGCATTTTGGATATTTAAAAGGAATAAAGTTTGTATATATGGGCGACGCGCGTTACAATATGGGTAACTCACTTATGGTCGGCTGTGCCAAAATGGGTCTTGATTTTACCGCCTGCGCTCCCGAAAAGTATTTCCCCGATAAGGAGCTTGTAAATACTTGCAGAGAAATTGCAAAGCAAACGGGCGCAAAAATTAATTTTGAAACCGATCCCGAAAAGGCGGCAAATGGTGCTGATGTTATATATACCGATATATGGGTATCTATGGGCGAACCCGAGCAAATTTGGGAAGAGAGAATAAATGATTTGGGTAAATATCAGGTAAATGAGCATATTATGAGCATTGCGGGTGAAAGTGCGGTATTTATGCATTGTTTGCCGTCGTATCACGATAAAAAAACGATAATAGGCAAACAAATGGACGAAAAATTTAACCGCGATTGTATGGAGGTAACCGACGCTGTATTTGAAAGCAAGCAGTCGATAGTGTTTGATGAGGCGGAAAACCGTATGCATACCATTAAAGCCGTTATGGCGGCAACGCTCGGAGCAGAAATTTAAACTTAAATATGAATATTTGTGAAGCGGAGGTGTTTTTATGAATTTTGAAACCGAAAATACAGAGTTTAAATCTCAATTTACAGAAGATATATATAAGGAAGTTATTGCGTTTGCCAATACGGACGGTGGTACAATATATGTTGGGATCGATGACAACGGTAATGCTGTAGGACTTACAAATCCCGATAAAGAATATACACGCATTACAAACGGTATTCGTGATGCGATAATGCCTGATGTTACAATGTTTGTACACTTTACAATTCAAGAAAATAGAATTGTTCGTATTACAGTAAGTGAGGGTGCAAGAAAACCTTATTATCTAAAAGGCAAAGGTATAAAACCAAGCGGCGTTTACGTTCGTCAGGGTACGTCAAGCGTGCAAGCATCATATGAACAAATACGTCAAATGATTAAAAACAGTGACGGCGATGTTTTTGAGGAAATGCGTTCCACAAAACAATCTCTTACATTTACATCTGCCGAAAAGGCTTTTAAAAAATACGACACAGAATTTGGAAAAAACAAATACAGGGTATTGGGCATTACGCAGGGCAATGACGGAATGTACACCAATCTTGCACTTGTTATATCCGACCAATGCGATCACACAATTAAAATCGCTGTCTTTGGTGATGATGAAAATACAACTTTTAAAGATAGCAAGGAATTTGGCGGTTCGGTTTTTGAACAATTGAAGAATGCCTTTGACTATCTTATGCTATGTAATAAAACTGTTTCTGTTTTTAAAGGCTTGGAGCGAATTGAAAAAAGGGACTATCCTGACGAGGCAATACGTGAGGCATTACTCAATGCGATTGTTCACCGCGATTATTCATTTAGCGGCAGTATTATAATAAATGTAAATGATAAAGAAATGGAATTTATATCAATAGGCGGACTTATGCCGGGGTTGTCGCCCGATGATATACGTTCAGGGATTTCACAGCCGCGAAACAAAAAACTTGCCGAAATATTTCACAGATTGCATCTTATAGAGAGTTACGGAACGGGAATAAGAAAAATTTATAATTTTTATAAAGACAAAAATGTAAAACCGCGTATTGAGGTTACAACCAATACATTTAAAATAGTATTGCCTAGGCAAGAGAGAGTCGAACCCACATCGGTTTAACATAGAGATTTCCGATGTTATTTCGTCAAACACCTTGAAAATACGACAGTATTCCCTGCGGTGTTTTTCTTATAACAACAAAAATCTCTTATGTTAAACTGCTCGCACCCGCCACCGAGATGTTTTTTGCAAGATTTTAGTGCGGCAGGGTGCAGGCGGGCTGTCGCACGTTTTAGCCGACAAGCTGAAAGATTGTGAAAAACTTCCGGTGTCGGGCAATGCGTATTCAACTCCCTCTTGCCTGTTCTAAACATATAAGGCAAACCCCACATTTTAAAACAATATTATCTGACTAAAAAAACATAGAGAACCGCATATTTGTTGCAGTTCTCTATGTTTTTATTTATTACTGTGCTTTAATTTTTGCGGCCTTCTTTTGTGCTCTTTTTATTTTTTTTAGCTCAAATATTTTAAATACCGCCGGTATTACAAACAATGTTAAAAGTGTACCTACAAGGAGTCCGCCCACAAGTACAAGCGCAAGCGGCTGCATCATTTCGGCACCGCTCGACTTTGCCATAGCCATAGGCAAAAATCCGAGTACAGATGTAAGTGATGTCATTAAAATAGGTCTCATTCTTGTTATGCCCGATTCTATAAGTGCGGTATCGAGCTGTGCGTCGGGTTTTTCTTTGCGGTAGGTGTTTACAAAGTCTATAAGCACTATCGCGTTATTAACTACTATACCCAAAAGCATAAGTACACCTATACAGCCCACAACCGAAAGCGGTGTGCGTGTTATAAACAGTACCAGCGCAACACCTATTATAGCAAGCGGTACGGTAAACAGTATTATAAACGGCTGTAAAAGGTTTTCAAACTGTGCCGCCATTACAAGATACATAAGTACTATACCCAAAAGTATTGCAAGCAGTAATGATTTCATAGCGTCCATCATTATTTTGTACGAACCGCCCGTATTCATACTTATTCCGTCGGGCATACCGTGCTTTTCGAGTGCTTTGTAAAATTCGGCTGTGGCAGTACCCATATCGGTGCCGTACAGTTTTGCCGAAATTGTTATAACACGTTTTTGGTCAACACGCGAAAGCGTTGTGTAGCCTTGCTCTACCTTTACATCGGCAATATCCGAAAGCGATATCCATTGCCCCGTGGGAGCTTTTATTTGCATATTTTTAAGCTCATTGTAGTTTTTAACGTAATTTTCGGGGTATACAATTTTTATATCGTATTCGCTGCCGCCCTCGGTATAACGCGATGCCGTTGTGCCGTCGAGCGCGTATTTGGTAAGGTTTGCAACCGTTGTGGTGTTAAGCCCGTATCTTGCCGCACGTGATGAATCTATGTGTATACGTACCTCCGATTTTGTTTCCGAAAGCGACGTATCCGTTTCGGTAACGCCCTTTACATTAGATAAAAGCTTTTGTGCCTCATCGGTAAAGGTTTTGAGTTCGTCATCATCTGTTCCCGTAAATTCAAAACTCAATTCGTTTGACGACATACCGCTCATAGATGAGTTTGACGCTTGAACCGACACGGTTGCGCCCGTAATTTCCGAAAGTAAGTCACGTATATCCTGGCATACAGCATCGGTTGATTTTTTACGCTTATCTTTAAGTGTTACAGTAATGCTTGACGAGTTTGAACCCGAGCCCATTATTGCGCCCATAGCGCCGCTTGAACCTACATTGGAGAATATTGTTTGAACGTTTTTATCTTTTTTAATTATATTTTCAACTTTTTCGGTAAGCGCATTTGTGTCTTCAAGTTTTGTACCCTGCGGCATTTCAAGGCTTACCGTGAGCATGCCTTCATCGCTTGACGGCATAAGCTCCATACCAAGTGAGCCGAGTACAATAAGCGATACAACAAATATTGCAATTACCGCAATCATAAATTTTTTGGTATGGCGCAAAACCGACGCAAGCGCCTTTCTGTATTTACCGTAAAGATAGTTCATCATCTTTTCAAACGGTACAAGTACAAACGAAAGCTTTTCGTTGCGCTTGTCGGTGTTTTTCATTTTTGATGTGAACATTGGTATAATTAAAAATGTTACAATAAGTGACGAAATCTGCGAGAATATAATGGAAAATGCAAGCTGTTTAAACATTATCGCCATCATATTGTCTATAAACAGTATTGGTACATATACAATACAGGTTGTTATAACCGACGCAACAACCGCACCTACAACTTCGCCCGCACCATTTACCGACGAGGTGTATTCGTCCTCTTTAAGAGCGGTTTTGCGGCGGTAAATATTTTCTATTACAACAACCGAGTTGTCAACCAGCATACCGACGCCAAGCGCAAGACCGCCGAGCGATACAACGTTTAACGACATTCCCGAAAAATACATACCTATAAATGTGGTTATAACCGATATAGGCATTGAAATACCTATAACAAGCGATGTACGAACATTTCCGAGGAATAAAAGCAGTACAAGTATTGCTAAAAATGCACCCGATACAGCATTGTTTGCAACCGAGTTTATGGAGTCCTCAATATAGCTTGCCTGTTCCATTGTCATATTGTATTTAAATTTCGGGTTTTGGTCTTTTATGCTGTCGAGCACCGATATTACACCGTTTACAACATCAACGGTATTTGCGTCCGACTCGGCGCTTATGCTTATTGAAAGCGAGTCTTTGCCGTTTAATCGTGCATACGACGAATTATCGGAATATGTGTCTTTTACCGACGCTATATCTTTTAGATATATAATTTGTCCCGTTGATGTATTTAAGGGCACATTTTCTATATCTTTTACCATAGAGAATTTACCCAGCGCCCTTACCGACATATCACGGTTCATACCCTCGGTTGAACCTGCCGGCATATTGGTGTTTTGTGCGCCTATTGCGCCTATTATAGACGATATGCTCATATCGAAACCGTATATTTTTTCGGGGTCGACTTCAACCTCTATAATACGGTCGCGCGCACCGGCAATATCAACCGATGCAACACCGTCAACCGCTTCAAGACGGCTTTTTAAGTTGTCCTCAACAAATTGTTTTGTTTGTATAAGGTCGTACCCGTCATATGTTATGCTCATCATTGCCGCGCTCATCATAGACGTGTCGAGTTTCATAACGGTTGGGTCTTCACATTCGTCGGGCAAATACGATTTAATAAGGTCTATTCTGTCCTTCATATTGGATACCGCTTTATCCATATCCGTTTTGGCATTAAAAGATACCATTACAACCGACGTCCCCTCCGACGATTGGCTCTGAATTGTGTCAACGCCCGATACCGAGCTTATGGCACTTTCTATATTTTTTGTAACAAGGTTTTCAACCTCCGACGAGCCTACATTGGGGTAAGATGTGTACACAAGCGCGTATGTCATTTCCATATCGGGCATAAGCTCAATCGGAAGCATTGTAAGCGCATATGCACCTATTACAACAAATATAAGTATTATCATACTTACCGCAACGGGGCGTTTAACTGAAAGTTCGTGTAATTTCATATTATGTGTACCCCTATTTCTCTACAATTTTTATTTCGTTGTTTTTGTCGGAAATATATTCTTTTCCGCTTACTATTACTTTGTCGCCCGACTCAATTCCGCTTAAAATCTGCGCGCTTTCGTCGTTCATAATTCCCGTTTCAACATTTCTTTTTTGTGCTTTTTTGCCTTTTGCAACATATACGTAATATCCGTTGCTGTTGTCCTGCATAAGCGATTCAACGGGTATTGTAATTGCGTTTGAGTCGCTTTCGGTTACAAGCGTTATATCGGCAATCATACCTTGCTTTAATTTGCCGTCGGCGTTCGACATTGAAACTTTTACCGTGTAAAGACCCGTTTTTCCGTCCTTTACAGGGTTTACCGACGTTACAACGCCCTCAACGTTTTCTACATTTGCGCTTTTTATATTTACATTCGCTTTTGTGCCTACGTCAACAAGAGGTATAACCGATTCGGTTACGCTTATTTCGGCGTCAACAAGCGATGTGTTTGTAATTGTTACAACAGGCGTTCCCTGTGCCACCATTTGTCCTTTGTTTACGCTCTTTGACGAAATATATCCCGAGATAGGCGCGGTAACGGTACAATTGTCTAAATTATTTTTTGCAATATCGAGCGCGGCTTTTGCCGATTCAATGCCCGATTGCGCACTGTTTATGCCTGCCTCTGCCGATTCTACCGACGCTTTTGCGGTTGCGGCACTCTCTTGCGACACAACGTTTTTGGTTAAATCGTAATTTGTTTTTGCCGTATTTAAGCTTAATTCTGCATTTTCAAGACTTGTTTTGTATGTATTAAATTCCGTTTCGCTTATTGCACCCATATCGTAAAGCGTTTTTTGCTTGTTGTATATGTCAAGTGCGTTATCGTATGCAATCTGTGCGGCATTGAGCTGTGATTCAAGCTGTGTAAGAGTTTGGCGCATACTTCCGTTTGTTACGCTGTTATATCCCGCCTCGGCGCTTTTTTTGGACGCTTCAGCGCTTTTTTTAGACGACACCGCGCTGTTGTATGCCGCAAGCGCCTGATTGTACGCAAGTCTGTAAGATGTTGGGTCAATTGTTACAAGCTTGCTGCCCGCTCTTACAAAGTCACCCTCTTTTACATATACCGTTTGTGCGTCGCCCGATACTTTTGCCGAAACGGCGGTGCTTTCGGACGCAATAATTTCACCGGTATAACTTGCCGTTGAGTTTATATCACCCGAATTTACGGTGTATACGGTTACATTGGTTGCGTTTGTTGTTTCCTTTTTTTGTTTGTCATCTTTTTTTGAGCAGCCTGCCGCACCAAAAGCAAGCAAAACCGCCGTACTTACTGCTATAATTTTTTTATACATGATGTAGTCTCCTTTATAAGCCTATTGATATTTCATAACCGTACTTTTCCACCGCAAGTTTGTAAGTAAGCTTTGCGTTTTCAAGCGATATGTTTGCGTTTAAATAATCGTTAAGCGATTTGGTAAGTTCGGTATTGGTTATCATACCGCTGCCAAACTTTACTTTGTTTATATCGTAAGTTTGTTTTGCAATATCCGCCGACGTTTGCGCCGTATTGAGAGAGTCTTTTGCGGTAAGGCACGAATTATACGTGTTGTTTAACGAAAGCGCAATTTGTTTTTTGCCGTTTGTATAGCTGTATTCTTTGTTTATATAATCGCTGTACGCGCTTTGGTATGTTGCAGATGACTCCGAAAGCGGTTTTGCAATTTCAAAATATTCTTTGGCAAGCAAGTAGTTTTCGTTTAATGCATTTACATCGTAGCGGCTCGTCATTGCTTTTTCGGTATCGTCTTTAAGCGCCGCCGAAAAATCTTTACATTCTATGCTGTCGGTTAATTCAAAATCACAATCCGTTCCGTCAAGCTGTAAATTTATTTTTAAATTTTCTTTTGCTATATCGCGGGTTCGTATGTACGAGTTAAGCGTGTTTTCGCATTGCGTTACGTTAAGCCCGGCGCCTTTAAGGTCAAGCTCCGCTATCATTCCGAGCTCAAAACGTTTTGATACGTTATCGTAATTTTCTTTTGCAAGATTATACGCGTTTTGCGCTATACCGCACAATGAGTCGGCTATTTTATAATTAAAGTAACTTTGCGTTACATTATACGATATATTTGATTTTATTTTTTCAAGGTTTTTATCGTTCAATCTTATTGCCGCTTCATACGAATGTACATAATAACCTTTTTTTACAAACATTACCGAGTAGTTTGTTGAGTGTACATCCGCTTTTTTATATCTGTTCATATTTTTATATGCGGCGTCCAAATTAATTTTGTTGCTTTTTTGCTCGGTTTCGAAAGCCGTAATTTGCGGATTGTCTTTAATTGCCATATCAATTGCGTCTTTAAGCGAAAGCTTGTAATGCGCCGCTTGTGCTTGTGCTTGTGTTTGCATTTGTGTTTGTTCGGCGTCGGCATATACCGAACCCGCCGCAAGCGATACGGCTAAAAATACTGCCGTCGCCGATGATAATAATTTTTTTTGCTTTATAATCATTTTTGTTCCGCCTTTCCCTGTTCACATAAAAAAACATCATCAACATAACTTTTGCCTATGCGTTCAAATTTTGCCAAAAGCTCAAAAAGCATTTGCTGTTCGCTTTCGGGCATTGCGCTGTTTAATACATTTATAAAGTCCTTTGACTGCGCCTTTGCGTCCTCATAGTAGTTTTTAAGCGCATTTGTGGGTTTTACCACTTTGTAGCGTTTATCCTTTTCGTCTTTAAAAGTGGTTAAAAGCCCTTTATCTTCCATACGTTTCATAAACCCGTTTACCGTTGCGTGGCTTAATCCAAACTCATTTTCAATATCTTTTTGAGTTATTTTTTTGTCGAAATTATCTGCCAAAAACCCCAAGATTTGTGCTTGCCCGTGTGTTATGCCGGTTTTTGAAAGCACTTTGTTTGAATACTTTTTCATACAAATAGATGACCTTATAAGTTGTGAAAAAAGTTCATCAGCTCTCATAGTAATATCACCCTCAATTTAATAATATGTAGCACGTTACATATTTTACAATAATGTTTTTATTTTGTCAACAAAAAAAGTAACGATATTGCGGGCTTAAATATTAAATTATTTGTTATTTTTTTAAATATTGCATAAAGTTGTTAATAAACTGTAAATTTAACAAACATTTTACATAAAATGCATTTTGTAATTTACAAATTAAACATATAATGATATAATAGAAAAAAAGAGAAAAAAGAGAAAAAAGATAAAAAGGCGGTAAAAGTTATGAAAACAATATACTGTGTTGAAGATGACGAAAACATAAGAGAACTTATAGAATATACGCTCGGTTCTATGGGGTTTGAGGTGTGCGGATTTGGCAGCGCGGCAGCATTTTACGACGCATTGTCAAAAAAGACCCCGTCACTTGTATTGCTTGATATAATGCTGCCCGATAGTGACGGTATGCAAATACTTTCACATATACGTGCAACACCGGCGGTAAAAAAACTGCCCGTTATTATGCTTACCGCCAAAGCGGGACGGATTGATAAAATAAAAGGACTTGACAGCGGTGCCGACGATTACATAACAAAACCGTTTGATGTTCTTGAACTTGTGTCGCGCATAAACGCACTTTTAAGACGGTGCGAGCAAACCGACGACAGTATTTTAACATACAACGAAATAACCGTTGATACCGCACGCCGAAAAGTAACCGCAAACAATGATGAAATACCGTTAACATACAAAGAATTTGAGCTGTTAAAGCAATTGCTTATAAATAACGGCATTGTTTTAACGCGTGACAGGCTTATGAACGACGTGTGGGGTACCGATTTTGAGGGTGAAACGCGTACGGTAGACGTACATATAAGAACGCTGCGCCAAAAACTCGGCAAATACGGAGATTATATAGAAACGGTTCGCAATGTCGGATATAAGGTGGGATAGAAATTGTATAAAAAAATATACCGCAGTTTAAACGCAACGGCATTTGTAATAATGATTTTAACCGCTATATTAACAATTTCGGCGTGCTATACAAGTTTTAACGCACGTCTTAAAGACGAAATAAAATCAGAAACGCACCTTATTGCCGATACGCTTAATACGTACGGAACAAATACGGGGTTTTTGCCCGTCATACAAAAAAACGAAAGACGTGTAACTCTTATATCGGGCGACGGCACCGTAATACTTGACAGTGAAAAAGACACAAAAAACATAGAAAACCATTTTACCCGTCCCGAAATTGCAAAAGCGCGCGAAAACGGCGAGGGATATTCGCAGCGCTATTCCAAAACAACAGGGTCGCAAATGTATTATTATGCGGTTCGCTTAAACGACGGCAGTATAATACGTCTTGCAATGCCGGCGCATAATTTCACCAAAATACTTATAAAAACCGCCGTACCCATAATACTTGTGCTTATTTTGGTATATATGATGGGTGTTATAATGTCGGTTAATTTAACAAAAAATATAGTTGAGCCAATAAATCAAATAGATATAAACCATATAGATTACAGTAACGTATATGATGAACTTGTGCCGTTTTTAAAACGAATATCGGGACAAAACAACGAGATATCACGCCAAATGGAAAAAGTAAAGCGCCAAAAAATACGTTTGCAAACCGTAAGCGACAATATGAACGAGGGGCTTGTTGTGCTCGACTCAAACAAAAATGTAATATCGGCAAATGCGGGCGCGCTTAAAATTTTTAACGCCGAAACGGGTGAAATATCGCACAAAAATATTGTGTATCTTACACGCAGTGCCGATATAAGCGAAAAGCTTGACGAGGCTTTTTCGGGCAAAAAGTGCAGTTTAAAATATCAAACCGACTCAAAAGCGTATCATATATTTTTCAGTCCCGTAAGCGAAAACGGCAACGTAAGCGGTGTAATTATGCTTATGTTTGATATAAGCGGCGAATACGAAACCGCGCAAATAAGGCGTGAATTTACCGCAAACGTATCGCACGAACTCAGAACGCCGCTTACCGCAATATTGGGATATTCGCAAATAATAAACAACGATATAGCAAAGGCGGAGGACGTAAAAAAATTCACCGCAAAAATAGAAAAAGAGGCGGCGCGTCTTTTAACGCTTATAGACGACGTTATAAAGCTGTCACGGCTTGACGAAAGCAATTCGGACGGCGAAAAGACATATATAAGCCTTATTAAAACCGCACGTGACGTAATAGATACATTGGAGCAAAAAGCGCAGCAGCGCGGTATACGGATATCGCTGAATGGAAATGACACAACGATTTATGCAAACGGCAGTCAAATTACCGAGCTTGTTTACAATATAACCGATAACGCCATAAAATACAACAAAGAGAACGGCAAAATAGATATTATCGTATCGGACGGCGAAATAAAAATAGCCGACACAGGCATAGGCATACCCGAGCAGTATAAAGAGCGAATATTTGAAAGATTTTTCAGGGTTGATAAAAGCCATTCAAAAAAAGTAAACGGCACAGGCTTGGGTCTTTCGATAGTGAAGCATATAGCGCTTGAAAACAATGCCGAAATAACGGTTGAAAGCAAAGAGGGCGAAGGAACGGTATTCGACGTAAAATTTATTTAAATAAAACAGCTTAAAAAGTTTTTTAAGTCTTTTTTAAGCCGTAAATTGCTGTAATAACCGGCAGTTTTAAAAGTTTTTAAAAAAATCAAAAAAAATCAAAAAAAATTAAAAAAAAGTGTTGACAAATGCAAAATATTGTGTTAGAATATTCAAGTAGCGTTCGGGAGCATAGCTCAGCTGGGAGAGCATCTGCCTTACAAGCAGAGGGTCATAGGTTCGAGCCC
>OIXG01002381.1_pt1 | contig 14382 bp, 20 predicted proteins | sample 1587731 | NCBI WGS metagenome assembly OIXG01 (sample SAMEA3888908, study PRJEB22519) | human gut metagenome | biome: human gut; feature: human-associated habitat; material: faeces | place: Denmark | collected 2010
GCTCTAAAGGCTTGAGCGGGGCTACAGGCTGTAGAGCTTGGGCTTGCTGGTTTTTCTTTGCCATTAGTAAGCCCCCTCTCCGTCTTCGTCTTCTGTCTCCGGCAGGGTGCATAGAAGCTTATCAAATAGGGCGGTATACTCCGGCTTAAAAGCCTTAAAGCCGTCTAAAAGTTGCTCCGCTTGCTCCCGGCTATCCTCTGGAATAGTAAGAGCTTCGTAGTCTATCGGCTGGAAAAGGTCTTTTAGCACTTGTAGCTTGCGCTCTTTAAGCTCTTTGTCTTCATAGTCTGTATCCCGTATTTTCTTATACAGGATAGGTACAAGCTCATTTAACGCTTGTATTTTGTCCTCTATGCCCGCTGTATTCATCTGGAATATCACAATATCGGGAACGTCATAATAGCGGGCGATGATCTCCAGAGCATAGTTATAGCCTTTAAGGTGGTAATAGCTCTCTATAAGTGTCTGGCGGGCGGTCTCTACTATGTCCACATTGTCCGCATAGTCTTCCGCTTCCGTAAAGAAAGCTTCCAGCGTGAAGTTAGAAAGCGTGTTGCTTATATCCGGCTCCACATAGTAGCCCCTCTCATTTATGCGGGGGCTTCTTCCTAAAAGATCGCTTGCCCGTAATATAGCTATGCCGTTTATTATAGCTCTCCTGTTACCGTCAAAAATAGTAGTGTCTTCTTCTGCTTCTTCCTTAAAGCCGTATACATCGAGCTTATACAGGTCTCCCCAGCTAAAGACGGTGCTACTCCAGTCTTCCAGCGGCAAGCTTGCTATATCCTTTAGCGGCTTGTGTCCTTTTACGGGGAGCGGCTGGAGCTGTTTCTTTCCTGTAAGGTAAAGCTTCTCTATATCGGCTATAATAGCGTCTGCAAGCTCCCTAAACTCTGTAAGGAAGTCTTCCAGCTCCGCAAGGTATTCTCCCTCGCTTACGTCCATACCACAAAACAAGCCGCCGTAGAAGTCCATAAGCCCAGCTTCTACAATGTCCCATTTGGTAAGATCGGCGGGGGCTTCTTCGTAGTAATGCCATTTAACGGGAGTAGCAAGCCCCCGCTCGTAGTCTTTCTTTTGCTGGGCTTCGTCTGCGTCCGCTTCCGTCCCGCCTTCAAAAATCACTTTAGCCCGGTCTAATAGTCTTCTGGTGGCTATTTGCTGGGTGTATTCCGTCCCGCTCCCGTCTGTGGTTTTCATATCTCTAAGGGCTTGCTTCATAGCGGGAGTAGTAATAGCTTCCTGCCATTCCTCGGCGGTCATGGTGTCGCTACGTCTCCCGCTCCCATCCTCTATGGTATAGTAGCCCTCTCCCATAACTTCGTTATAGCCCTCAAGAATAAGCTTACTCTTTACAGGCTCGGCTATATATTTTTTTCTGATCGCCTTTAAGGGGTTAGGCTTTGCCGGGTTTGTTTGGAGTTGCTTAGTATAAAAGCTTATGCCCCTCTCAATAAGAGCGGCTAAACTGTCTCCTCTCTCTGTCCCGTCTTTATCGTAAAGCCATTTTTTTAGCCCCGCTTCCCTTGCGTCCCGGTATTGCTTCTCTGTCATAATGGCGGGGAGCTGTTCTATATAGCGGTATACGTCCTCGGCAAAAATAGCATCCGTAACATAAGCGGCAAGCGTCCTATACTGGAGCTGGGCTTGCTGTAGCTGGGTCTGGGCTATGTTATAGCGGATAGAAAGCCATTCGTGAATAGAGATATAGCCGTTATAGATTTGCCCTTGCTGGCGGTCTGTAATGCCGTTAATCATTTCCCGAAAGCGGGCTTGCTCTACTATAGGCTGTGGCTCTTTCCCCTCTAAGGCTTGCCGGAACATAATAGCCATATTGGAAAGCTCCAGTATGCCCAGCTCCCGCCCTGTCCAGCCTTTTTTCTTTAGTAGCCGCTTTATATCTGCCATTATTGCCGCCCTCCTATAATCGCTTCCAGTTCGTCAAGCTTTGCCTTGACTTCTACGGTGTCATAAGCCTTTAAGAGCTGGGCAAGTATGCCGCTCTCTTTCTGGGCTTGCTCCGTTGTCACTTCTCCCGCTCGTACTCTGTTAAGTAGATCGGCTAAAGCGGTTACTATACTCTTTGCGTCTATAGCGTCCAGCTCCAGAGCGGGCTTAGCCCCGATATACTCCCCTTTAAGGGCTTCCGTGTATTTCAGCTTAAAGTCTAAGAGCTTGGCGGGGTCTACGGTGCTAAAGTCCGCTTGCTCCAGAGCGGCGTTAATTTTCTCCAGCGTGTCCCCCAGCCGCCTTATACGGGCTTCCTTTGTCATGCTGTAGCTCTCGCATAGCTCCGCAAGCTCTGCCCGTTTCAGTTCGTCAATCTGGGCGGCTAAAGCCTTTTCCCATTTTGTACAGGTGCTTTTAGAGATATGGAGCTGTTCACATATAGAGCTATAGCTTTGCCCCTCGGCTCTAAGCCGTACATATTCCTTTTTTAATTCGGCTGGCTTCATGTATAAGCCCCCTCTCTAATATTGATTTTCGCAAAGTGTATGTACACTTGCTGTGCTTGCTATTCTTCTTATATGGCTCTCGGCTATTGGTCTGCGTATGCTGTTATGTGTATGCGGATAGCCGTATTTTACCATACAGGAAGTAGCTAAAAGGCTGTCTCTGGCTTCATAGTTTTAATGTCCGCTAATAGTAATTTCAAGACAATAAACATGTTTTAGCCCGGTTTCTGGGGTAGCACTTATGCCGCCTGTAAGGTGGTGAGTAAGTGCGCCCTTTGGGAAGTCCGTTAGCTCTCCCCGTTAATAAACTTTCTTAGCGTCTCCTCTGATACTTTCCACTTGCCGCCGATTTTAACGCCCTTTAGCCGCCCGTCCTTTATATAGCTCTGTAGCGTCCTGTGGGTTACTCCTAAGATCGGCTCCAGCTCCGTAAGGGTGTATAGCCGGATAGTATCGAGCTTGGCGGCGTTTGCTTCCGCTCTGGCTTCCGTTCTCTGTTTGCTGTCAAGGCTTACTCCCATAGCTTTTACTCCTCTCTTGTGGCGGTGTCTAAAATCTGGTGTACATACTCATTTACAGAAAGCCCAGCGGCGGCGGCTCCCGCTTTTACTCTGTCGTAAAGGCTGGGCTGTAAGACAAGCTGTAAGCGGCGGCTCTTAGTCTCCACATAGAGCGGGTTAAGCTTATAGCCCTCTGGCGGCTTCTCGGCTGGCTTTGCTTGTGAAGCGGGAAGCTCCCGCTCCTCTTGCCGGGTCTCCTCTGGCTCCGCTGTGCTGATAAACTGTAAAGCGGGGTTGTCTATAAAGCTTTTCTTCTTTGCCATTGTCTTTACTCCTCTCCTAAAAGCTCCGCTATGAAGCGGCTGTAGTCTTCTGTTACTTTAGCTTTGGGAGCATAGCTATAAAGGCTCTGCTGGCTTATCTGGGCTTCCTTTACGGCTACGGCTTCCCGGATAGTAGCCCGGAATAACTTAGTTCCCAGCTTCCCGGCTATCTGCTGGGCAAGCTCCGCTACTTCTCTACTCAATACAGAGCGGGGGCTATAGCGGGTTAAAAGTATGCCCTCTATGGTTAGATCGGGGTTTGTATACTTCTTTACGGGCTTCATAGTCTCCGCAAGCTGTTCTATGCCCTGTAAGCTGTAAATATCGGCTTGAGCGGGTATTATAACGCTGTCGCAAGCGGTAAGAGCGTTAATAGTAAGTATGCCCAGAGCGGGCGGGGTGTCGATTATGATATAGTCATACTCTCCCCTTATCGGCTCCAGAGCTTCCTTTAGCCTGTACTCTTTCCCCGTGTCTGTTATAAAAGCGTCCGCTCCGGCAAGGGCTTTACTGGCTGGAATAATGCCCCCGCTCCCCGTCTTCTGTATAGCGTCCTCGGCTCTGATCTCCCCCGTAAGCACTCCTAAAGCTGTAGCTCCGTCCGCTTTGGCTCCCGCCGTGTATGTCATATTGCTTTGAGCGTCTAAGTCTATGGAAAGTACAGAGTAGCCTTTAAGGGAAAGCCCAGCGGCTACGGCAAGGGCTGTAGTGGTCTTGCCCGCTCCCCCTTTTTGGTTTGTGATCGTGTATACCTTGCTCATAGTGTCCCCCTTATGGCTTCGTCCGCTTCGTCTGCTATCCGCTGTAGCTCCCGCTGGGTCTCCTCGGCTTGGTGGTTAATCTCCTCGGCGGCTTCGTCTGCAAGCTGGTAAATATCCTTGTCCATATTCCCCGCCCCTCTCATAGATCGCCCCGGCTGTTTAGGGCTTCTTTTAATGCTCTGGCTTCTTCATCGGTAAGAGTAAGCCCCTTTAGAAGCTTCTCCTCTCCGTCCGTCCGTCTCCAGCTCCGCAAGTCATACTTTGCGGGGCTTCCGTTGTAGCTTACCCTGTTAAGCTCTTTTGTGGTGTCCCCGCTCTGGCTTAATACGGCTACTTTCTCTACGATTTCATAATTAAAGGCTGTGCTGGGCATATTCTGCGCTCCTCTCTATAAATGCGCTTGTAGCGGGTAGGGTCTCCCCCGCCCGCTCAAGGCTGTTATATGGTCTTCTCTGCCTGTAAGATAAAGCTTGCATACAGTCCCCCTTATCTGTAGTTGTGTATGTGTTATTGTGTATACTCTTATCCAAAGATTGCTTTAGCTATGCGCTCCTCGCTGTTATTCTTTGCCCGCTCCAGAGCGTGGGAATAAATAAGGGTTGTGTTTATGTTGGTATGCCCTAAGAGCTGGCGGGTCTCCTCTACTGTGCCGCCGTTCAAAAGGTTAAGCGTGGCGGCGGTATGTCTCATGCTATGCCCGGTCAAGCGGTCACTCTCAAGCCCTACAGCTATAAGCCGCTCTTTGGCTACTCGGCTTACGCTTCTGGTAGTCATGCGCTCCCCGCTGTTACGGTTTGCTATAGAGCTAAAAAGCGGGGCTTTGGGGTCTGCGCCCCCTCTGGCTTTAAGGTAGGCTCTTACAGCTTCTTCTACAGGCTCGGCAAGCTTTACATAGTCCGCTTTTTCTTCGTGCCCTTTGCCCTGATAGAAAAGGGCTACAGCGTCTCCAGCGGTTCTAATATCGCCTATATCGGCTCTTACTATGGAGATTTCTCTAAGTCCCGTAGTTACCATTACAGAAAGCATAGCGTAGTCTCTCAAGCCTTTAAGGGTGGAGCGGTCAATAGCCCCCAGCAAGCGGGCTACTTGCTTCGTGGTCAAGTAGTCCTTTTTATGCTCCGTATCCAGCTTCGCCCCTTTTACTCTGTCTGCTACATTGGGATAAAGCCCCTCTTGCGCTGTCCACTGGAAAAAGAGCTTTACAGCGGCTAAGTAGCCTTGTACCGTAGTAGGCTTATGCTCCAGCTTCAAATAGTCCCGATATGCTACAATGTCTTCCCGCTGGGGCTGGGTTATGCCGTTCTCCATAAGGTAGACAAAAAAGCGTCTAATAGCCTTGCTATACGTCTCTATAGTCTTGGGGCTTGCGTCAATATAGGAAGTCCAGCGGCTAAAAAGATCGGCGTTAATAGTCCGCTGTTCTACTATGGCGGTATTCTCTATCACTGTTAAGCCGTTCATGTTTCCCGCTCCTCTCTGTCTGCGCTATTGTGTATACTGTATTGTGTATACCTTTTTGTGTATCATTATTACAGTATCAATTATAGCCGATTGTCCGCTATATGTCAAGGGGTTATTTCGTATTTTTTCATAGTTGCCGATAAAGAGAAAGCCCCAGCGTATAAGCTGGAGCGTTCCCCGTGTTCTGTATGATCTCTTTACTTCTGGAGCGGGACTATAGCAAGTGTTTTCCCCAGCGGGGCTAATACTTTTAAGATTGTGTCTATTTGTGGGCTTGTGCTTCCCTTTTCCATGCGGGCTATAATCGGCTGTTTTACCCCGCTCAATTCTTCAAGCTTCTTTTGGCTTATGCCCTTTTCCTGTCTGGCCTTAATAAGCTCTCCGATAAGGGCTACTCTTAAATCGCTCTCGGCGATTTCCTCCGGGGTGAAAAGCTCGGCTCTCACTTCGTCCCAGCTACTCCCGATTGCGCTATTTTTATTCATCGTCAAATCCCCTTTCTATAAGGTCTGCAAGTTCCCGTTTTGCCTGTGCTATCTCTCTGGCTGGGGTCTTCTGGGTCTTCTTCATAAAGGAATGGAGCAATACATAGCTCCCATTATGCCACGCCACAAACAATATACGATCTCTAAGAGGTCTAAGCTCCCATATTTCGCCGTCAAGGTGCTTTATATAAGGTTCTCCGGCTTGCGTCCCGTACTGGCTCAATATTTCGATATAGTCATTGATCTTATGTGCCTTTATGCGGCTGTCCTTGTCCTTTTTCTGGGATAGCTCCCGCAAGTACTCTAATACTGGCTCTTTGCCGTTTCTATCCCTGTAAAAGTGTATCTTATGCAAGTAGCTTTCCCCCTTTCTGCTTCTATTATACTCAAAAGTTATTGCCTTGTCAAGTACTTTTAAGTTATTAAAAAGAAGCCCCGGCTGTGATAGCTGGAGCTTCCCTTGTGGCGGTTATTTTATTCGCGGCTTCTTTCCGCGCCGCTCCTCTGGCTTTGCGCGTTCTTCTCTTATGCCCTGTATTCTCCCGGTGTCATATACGAAAGCCAATACCCGCATAGTGTCCCATAAGCGATCCGCGTCTACTCCGTGGCGTTGTCGGTAAATATCGAAAAGGGCTTTTACCGTGTACATTTCTGCAATCGTTCCATATTCAAAAAGAGCTATTGCTTCTTCCGGCGTGATAAGCTCTTGCAGACTATACTTGCCTATCATTTCAAGCCCCCCTCTCGCCCGCTACAATGCGCTGTAACGGCCTGTAGAGAATAAGGGTTACTCTCTCCCCCCCCCCACTAAATAGGCTTAAAAGGTCATCAGGCGGAGGCTCCCGGTGTATCATACGACAAGCGGCGACTGCCGCTAACATAAATGCTATGCGGTTCTCTGTGGTTATGGCTTCGTATTCTTCCGGTGTTTCCATGTGGGCGGCTATAAAACCGTCATAAAAGGACATATTGCACCATTGCAAAGCATCTTCCAGCGGTACATAGCCGTTTTTATCGCTTGTTAGCGGGTATTTCCACATAGTCAAAAGCTCCTCTCTAATTTTTCATTCTTGATATAGATAGCTCCACATTTACCGTCTCCAAAACTCACCGTATAGGGCAATCCCTCTCTTTCAAGGATTATCCCGCTCCGTTCCAGAAGCCCCCACAAGGCCATACGGCTAAGCGGATGGGCGGCGTACTCGCTGTATATCTTATAGGCAAGCAAGGTTTTTACGGCGGTTTCTGTCCGTCCTCTCGTCCCTAAGAGTATGCCGGGCTTTCCCTTATAGGGCTTGTACTTCTGCTTTATGTAATACTCCCCGCTGTCTATAGCGGCTCTGATCGCCTGTAAGAAGATAAGCCCCTCCTTTGATGCTCCGGTTATCTGCGGCCCTGTAGCCTGTTCCAGAGCTTCTAAGCGGCGTTCTATGCTCTGCAATGCCGGAGCGGGTGCAGATACCCCGCCGCCCCTTATGAGCCGTTCCATGCGGTTAAAGGCGTTGATATAGGCTACTTTGAATTGCACCGCCTTAGCTCCGGTAAAACCCATTGCAAGAAGTGTGAAGCCGTCTCGGGTGAGAAGATAGGCGGGGCGGGATTCTCCCTTTGCATCTGGCAGGGTAACGGGCTCAAAATTGAGCCGGTTAAAAGCTTTCCCGTTTTCTGTTTCATCAAGTGTTGCTCTTAAATTTTCAATATCTCTAATCACATTCTTGTGTTGCTTCCCGAACTGCTCCGCCACAGCTCGGCTTGTGGTTACGGGTATCCCGTCCCGCTCGGTTATCATAGGTAAAAGCTCATTCATTCCAGCCGTCCCCCTCTCGGATGCGCTCTACATTGCGATAGGTGGCGGCGATATAAAAGCCGTACTCCGTCAAATACCATGCGGTATAGTCTCCGATGCCGTAGCCGTCAAAGGTAAGCCCGGCGTTCTGCTGTCTCTTGGCAAAGTCCACAGCGGCAGAGCCGAAAAGCTCCGTTGCCGCTTGCTCCGGCACACCGTCAGCCCGCCCGAACAGCACGGCATTTTCTGCGAAAAGCTGGGCGGCTTTCGCCTTGCTGATTGTCTCTTGCTTCATAGCGGTTAGCTCCTTTCTGTTACAGGGAGAGGGAGTGGGGAGCTTGTCCCCGGCTCCGTCCCGTATTGCCTTTAAGCGATAGTGAAGCGGCGGCTCTCCGTCTGCTTCGTGAACTGTGCGTGAAGCTCCGGCATAGCCTTTTTGAAAGCGGAGCTGTCAAAGCGGTTGCTCAGTACCTTAGTCCAGCGGATTTTATAGACATCCACCGTCATTTCATCGGTGTTTCTCGCCGTCATTTCGGCTTTAATGGTATCCTCGATAGCGGTAATCTCTGCCTCCAAATCCTCAGCCATTGCCTTAAGCTCTTTCAACTCTCTGATCTTGCTTGTCATTTCGTTAGTGCTCATTGTGTAAGCCCCTTTCTTTTCGTTGCGGGCTGTGCTATAATAAGCGTAAGCCCTTTGTGGTTTCCTCTCTCGTTTGCTTCCTACGGCGTGGCGGGAGAGGCTTTTTATTTGGTCTTGGGAAGCCCGGCGGCGGGTGGCGTTAAGCATCTATGCTCTCTCGCAGTCTCAATCTCCCTTATCCGTTCCCGCTCTTATGTGGCGTTCTTGGTTCCCTTTCGGTACTTCGTCCGCTTTCGCTCTGGGCTTTGTTTCCCTTGACTGTGACTATAGTATACACCTTTATTCGTGTAATGTCAATAGGTTTTTACACTTTTTTTCGTGCAAAGTTGCACAAGAAAATACTCTGCTTTTCGTGCAATATTACTCTTGATTTCGTGTACTTTTTGGGCTATAATAATGGTAAAGTGGTAGGAGAGGGCTTATAAATAAACCGCCCCCGCTAACTCAGAAAGGAGCCGAAATATGCCGCTTGTATATAAAATTGATGTTCTGCAAGCTCTGAAGGATAAGGGCTACAACACAAACCGGCTGAGAAAAGAGAAAATTCTTGCAGAAAGCACAATCCAGAAGCTTAGAGAAAACAAGCCTATAAGCTGGGCAAATATCGCCCAAATTTGCGACTTGCTGAACTGCCAGCCGAACTATTTCTTAGAGAATGTAGAAGGTTCGGAATAAGCCCCCTGCCTGTCTCACACCATAGCAAGCAGGGAAATTGTGTGCCAATTTCCGGGGAGCACCTGCCCGCCCTCTGGGTGGTGAGTAAGTGCGCTCTTCGGAGAATATAAGAAAAGCGGGGAGCTGTTACGGCTCTCCGCTCTTGCTTTATATGCTGTTGTTTGCCCGGTCTATCTTCCCTTGAAGCTGGGCTATTTTCGCTTCGTGCGCCTGTATGGCTCTGCCGATCCGCTCCCGGCTGTCGTGTTCCAGCTCTTCCGCCTGCGCTTCTTTCAGCCTTGTAAGCCGCTTCTGCACCTCTGCAAGCTCACATTGGAGCGGGGCTTGCTCCTGTAGTCCCTCGCCGTATATCGCCCGCGTATCGGCTTCTATCTGCGTGTAAAAAAGCTTGTTAGAGGTCATAAGGCTTATTGCCTTTGCCGCCTTTAAGAACAAGCTATAAACGTCCTCCCCGGCCTTTATGCCCTTTAGTATTTCGGTCTGGAGCTGGGAGCTGGCCTTTATATTCTCCTGGTACGCCCTGTAAACTTCAAGGCTCCGTTGGTGATCTTCCCGCTCCCGTTGCGTGTCCCGCAATAGGGTTTTAGCCTGTTCCCTCTCTAAGCCCTCTGTAAGCCGTTCTGCTGGCTTTTGTGGCTCCGTAATGGTTTTATATTCCCCAGTCCCTAAAAACGGCTCTACGGGGCTTGTAGCGGCCTGTTTTTCTTCCCCTATAGGTGAGAATAGCCCCGCAAAGTCTAATACAATGTCTTCCGCTACTGCTATCCGTGTTTCCGCTCCCATTCTGTCCCCCTCTCGCAATTAAAGGGTAATTCTTCCTGTTCTCCGTCTTCCAGCTCCGTAAAGGCTGGGCTGGGGGATATCGTGTCTTTGCTACGGTCAAGCTCTACAGTATCGCCTATAACGATAAAGCCGCCATACTCGGCTATAAGGTTCTGTACTTGCTTTTTGCTCTTGTCCAGAGCGTCCGCAAGGTCTGTTAGATCGGCTGTAAAATCGTCCCTTTGCACTCTGTAGAAAGCTATAGCAAGCTTCTCCCGCTCGGCTTCCCGCTTGCTCTTTTTGGGCTTCGTGCTGGAGCTATAGCCGCCCTCGCTCTTACTCCAGCCCCCGCTTCTCTCTCCAGCGGCTCCCGCTCCGCTGGTCTTGTCCGTGAAGTAGTTAAACATGGGGTAGAAGTCTAAGTAAGCGTCTCCCTTGCTTCCGTTGCGGTGCTTTAAGACTTTTACTTGTATTCTCTGGGGCTTTCCGGCTTTCCCGTCCTCTACGGCTTGTCTCATAAGCTCCCGTATGCGCTTCTCTCTGGCTTTATCGGCTTCCCCCTCTTGATAATCCATACCGTCATACTGTAGCCCTATTAAGCAATCGCTGGAATACTCAATAGCTCCGCTTTCTTTGAAGCTTGCCATATTAACGGGGGCTGTATAGTTATCTCTGTTAAAGCTGGATATGCCTATAATGGGAATACTGTAATCCCGGCTCAAGCGTTTAAGCTCTAATACGGCTTTATCTGTGTTTTGCTTGTCCGTGGCTCTTAGATCGGCGGGGGCTTTGATCTGGAGATAGTCTATCAATACTACGGGGGCTTTCCCGGTAAGCTTGATATGCTTCTGTACTTTTTCCCTTATCTCCTCTACGCCTACATTGCCTATGCCCTCGGTAATATAGATATTCTTTGCATACTCCGCATAGCTGGCTATAGATCGCTGTATAAGCTCCCGCTCCGTCTGGCTATAATCGGCGTATCTTGTCCCGGTTAAAATGCCCCTTGTGGTCTTGGCGTGGGCGGTGCTTCCGTTCTCCTCTAAGTCTTTGATAAGGGTTATACGGCTTACGCTCTTAGCTATAAGCTCATTCCTTGCCATTTCCAGCGAAAATATAAGCACGTCATGCCCAGCTTGCGCTATATTATCCGCTACGTTTAAGCAAAAAGTAGTCTTGCCCAGAGAAGATATAGCCCCGATTATGTACAGCCCAGCATACAAGCCCCCGTCTAAAAGGTTATCGAGCGGGCTAAAGCCTGTAGGAATAAAAGCCGCCCGCTTGCTCTCCTCTATGCCTTTTAGGAAGTTCTGGAGCGTATAGGCTACGGCTTCCCTTTTAAGGGCTTCCCGCTCGGCTTCCAAAGTCTCCGCTTCTATGTTTTCTGCTCCCTCTATAACTGCTCTAAATGCGTCTCTATCGGCGTTTAGAGCTTCGTTTGCGTCTTTATATGGCTGGGCTATATCAAGCCTGTAAAACGTAATTTTAAGCCGTTCTAAGCCCTCTGCAAGCTCTCTATTAGCCTTGCTCCCGGCTTCGTCATTGTCCATAGCAATAATAAGCGGCTGGGCGGGTCTCTGGCTCTCCAGCATAGTTAATAAAGCTCGCCTGTTTGCGGTGCTTCCCAGTGCTACAGCTTCCCCGCCTACGTCAATAATAGAAAGTGCGTCAAGCTCCCCCTCTACGATAAAGACGGGCTTACTTGCCGTATACAGGGCTTTGCTATTAAATATTCTTACTTTCCCTACTTTGCTCTTTGCATATTGGGCTTGCTCCGGCGTGAGATTGTCCCTTGTATCTCTTGCTAAATAGCTGTGCTTGCTGGTAGGAATGATAAGCCGGGGAGACGGTGGAGCTTGCGGGGCTTTGGGGTGCGTCCAGCTCTCCACATATCCCAGCTTGAAGCGGTTAAGCGTCTCCAGCGTTAGCCCCCTGTGGTAGCTGGTCTTTGCTATGTCCCTGTTTGCCTGTAAAAAGAAGCTTGTATAGTCCGGCTCCGCTTCCCCCTGTTGCATTGTGTATACGGTATTGTGTATGTCTGATTGTGTATATTGTTTACTTTTGGCTTTTTTTTGGTACTCCTCGGCTACGGGTGCAAAGTCCTCTTGCGGGGTGGTTCTACGGTAGCCCTCTATGGTAATATTGTACTCTGCGGCGGCGGCTTCGAGCTTGCTATTATAGTCCGGTGCTCCCGTTTCTAAGCCTATAATGTCTATAATATCGGCGTTAGTGAAGCATCCCGCCCAGCAAGTAAAATGTACTCCGTCTTTGGTTGTTATGCCCGTTCCTTTTCGCCCGCTCCCGCTTCCGCATATAGGGCATATAAAGCCCTTGCCGCTCTTGTCTGGGGTAAGGTGATCTTTCCCCCGCTCGATTATGTATTGTCTGGCTTCTTCTCTATTCATGTCCGGCTATCCTCTCTGGGGTATATCCCCCGTTTGATTTCGCTATTTTCTTCGTGGCGTTCCCCCGCCGTTGTCCGCTTGTCCGGCTGTAGAGATTTGCTATCCCCCTGCGCTCCATATTGGAGCATACAGCCCCCGTCAAATAATGCCGGGTTAAAGCTATAGCTACAGCCCCTACAGCTTGTACTATCCGGGTATATGCAAGCCGCTACTCTATCTTTCATAAAAGCCCGTCCGCTCATCTCATGCCTTTAAGGAAGTAATCCCCAGCTCTCTCCGCTGGAGCTTCTTCTTTTACAGGTTCTATTATAGCATTGCCCGCCCCGTAAGGGCTGGCGGGCTATGCGGCTTGATAATCAATCAATAGTCTATTGATTATATATTAGGATTTTTCGAGCGGGAGCAAAAAGCCCGGAAAGCCTTGCTATTACTGGGTTTTTCGGGTGTAGAAAAAAATATTTTCCCTGAGTAAAATGTTCCTTTTCCTGAGTGGAATGTTCCTATCCCTGAGTAAAATGTTCCTTTTCCTGAGTGGAATGTTCCTTTACTTGCTGTTGCTGGGGGCTTCTCTTTATAGGCAAATACAAGATATAGGGGGGGCGGCTGGGCTTCCGGCTATATAGTCTTCCTGAGTAAAATGTTCCTTTTGCTTTTCTGGCGGTATAAAAGGGGTGGAGCGGGAGCATAAAAGCCCCCGCCCCTGTCTTACTCATTTGGTAGATCGTTTATTATAATAACGCTCTCCGTAGTTTTAGCCCTGTAGCCTGTGGGAGCGTGGGCGGCTTCTACTTCCGCTATAGCGGCTACTGCGTCTTCTTCCGTGTCCGCTTCCAGTATAAGCCGCTCTGTATGCCCTTTAGGGTATTCTTCCCCGTCCCATAAGTCTACTATGGCTTGCCATTTGCCCCCGGCTGGCTGTACAAAACATACAGAGACTTGCATAGCGTCCAGCCTTTGGGCTTCCTGTACCTTTAGCAAAAGCCTGTCTACTCTCCTCATTCTGTCCCGCTCCTCTCGGCTTTTTCGGTGTTCTCCTTGGCTTCCAGCTTCTTAGCTGTGTTAATGGCTATTGCTTTCTCTGTAATGCGGGCTTGCCTCTTCTGGGCGGCTTCTATCTGTTTGGCGGTGTCTTTACTGATCGCTATAAAGGTCTCTGCAAAAGCCCCTTTAAGCTCCACTTTCAAATAGCCGTTTTCCAGATATTCCGATATAGTAGCGGTTTCATCGTATACAGGAAGTAAGCTAAACTCCATGTTACCGTAAAGCCCGCTATGCCCGTCTTCGATTTGCTCTATAGCTTCTTCTATCGGCTGTTTTATGGTTCTGTCCGGGTTGTTATTCCCTATTTCGCTGGGGAGCTGTAAGCGGTGCTGGATAGCCCTAAAGCCTATAGTGAAGTATCCCCGCTCCTCTATGTCCCGTGTATGCTGGCGGGCTAAGTAGAAGATATAGTAGAGTAGATCGCTTGCCCGGTTTGATAGCCGAAAGTAATAGCGGGGGAGTATTGTAAAGTATTGGGCTATAAAGCTCCAGCTTATCCGCTCATTAAAGAAGATCGTACATTGTCCCCGCTCTATCCTTGCTCCCGTAAAAAGCACTTCCAGAGCGTCTATAGAGCTTCCTTTTTTCTTTGTCTGCTGTATATGCCCCTTGATTTTAAGGCTTGTAAGCGTGTCCATTCCGGCGTTAAAGCCTTTTCTGGCACTCTGGGGAGTGGAGTAAAAGCCCGTGTCTATAAGCTCTTGGAGCGGGAAACTTATATAGTTTTTGGTAAGCTGTCCGTCATGTATAGCTTGCTCGTTTGCCTTTATAAGGGCAAGCACGAAAAGCTTTTTAGCGGGCTTATTGCTCCCGGTTAGCTTGTCAATGTCCGCAAGCTCTATAGTTACGCTGGCTTTCTGGGTCTTCAAGCTTACCTGTCTACGCTTCCCGCTCTCCAATACTTCGAGCGTTGTAGAGTGGTTTACTTGCCGCTTGCGGGCGGGCAAGTCTGCTATATCCGCTCCAGCTCCCAGCGTCTCTAAAATAAGATTGCTGGCGGTGCTGTCCGGCACGTTGTAAAAGTCTTTTTGCTCTAAAGGCTTGAGCGGGGCTACAGGCTGTAGAGCTTGGGCTTGCTGGTTTTT
>OIXG01002391.1_pt1 | contig 14348 bp, 8 predicted proteins | sample 1587731 | NCBI WGS metagenome assembly OIXG01 (sample SAMEA3888908, study PRJEB22519) | human gut metagenome | biome: human gut; feature: human-associated habitat; material: faeces | place: Denmark | collected 2010
CGAGGAAAGAAGAAGCACTCTTTTTATTTCAAACAGGAAAATTTAAACAGGCTCTTATTCTCTTTCTTTTTTTGGAATTATAAATACTATTAATACAGTTGGCAATTAGTGAAGACAAAGTTACCATAGTCCGTATGAAAACCAAAGAAAATACGGTAAAAAGAGGGCTTTTACCGAAATATATACCGAAAAATCCACTTTAAGATGTCACTTACCTGCTTTCACAGCCTCCCAGAGCATGGAATAGTCGATGCCGTCTTCCAAAACCCATTTCCCCGTCCGCGCCTGTAAAGTCTCGTCCCCTGTCCCTGTTTCCGGTTTGCCGCCTGTATCCGGCGAACGGGCGCAGTCCCCCCGGCTCCGTTTGCCTTTCTCCCCGACCTGCCATGATGCGACTTTGCTTTCGGGACGAACGGAATAAACCGTGTCACGCACGACCTCGCGGCGTATCACCGTATCGATCACCTGCGACACCTGCTGCAACGAAGATTCACCGGACATCCGTCCCAATTCCACTCCCCACAACAGACCGGCCACGGCGGCCACCGGCGTAGCCACCCATCCCCAGGAAACGCCGCCGGACCGACGTGGATTCCCCGGTACACGCAAACGACTGTTTTCTTCATTCCGCAGCCGTGCGGCTGCCTGTGAGACTTGTTCCTCAAAGTGTTTCATAAACCTTCAATTTCTTTCTTAAGTATTGCAATAAATAATGAAGACGCGATTTCACCGTACCCTCCGGAATACCCATTACCTCGGCCAGTTGCGGTACCGTAAGTTCCTCTTCATAACGCAAAGCAAACAACACACGTTGTTCCGGAGGCAGCTTGTCCAACAATGCGGAAAGTTCGCGGTCGAACATCCGGACATCCATCCGAAGTTCCGGCTGTTCCTCATACGTATCCGGCCCGCCACGCACCTCTTCTGCAAAACCGACCGCAATATTCCGGAAACGATATTCATTCCGGCACAGGTTATAGGCCATCGTGAAAAACCAAGGACATAACTCCCGTCCGCATTCATACCGCCCCCTTGCCGCCCATACGCGCAAGAACAGTTCCTGCGTGAAGTCCGCTGCCAACTGTTCTTCCCGTCCCAGCATACGGAAGAAGAAGCCGTGCAGGCGGCGGGCATAACGACGGTAAAGTTCATCGAAAGCCTTTTCGTCACCCGTTCGCCGCACACGTCCCATCAATTCCTCGTCCGATAGTTTTCGCAACGACGGCCTGAAGTTTATTTTTACCGCCATTTCTCCAAATAGTCCAAATACTCCTTTTTCTTCGCGGCTGAAAACCCGCCGTTCTCCACCGAAGCTTTCAATATCCGGTAAAGCCAGTCGGCACGCTCCTGATGCCCCGATTCCCTATACGACTGCACCAACGGGCCCAACATGACCGTGTAGTTCAGCAGCAACATCTCGCTCCCCGACCACCATGTCTCCACACGGAAGGCCGGTTCGGTCAGGTAATCGAAATGATAATCCCGCTCTACATGACGTTGGGCTGCCGAAACATTGTCATAAGGCTCCTCACTGTACCGATACACCAATCCCTCATTGTAAAGCTTGCGGGCTATGCCCTGCACGGCCCACTGCGAACCGGGTGAGAAGTAAGCCGGACGACCGGATTCGCGGATGACGTATTCCACCATCTCTTGCACAGCCGCCTTGAATTCCTCTTCCGTCCTGACCTCGCGCCCGGGAAAGGGCGGAATCCCCAACTGCCGACACAAAGCGTCGCGATAGGAGCGCATGGACAGAAAAGGAATCACGACCACCACCTTGTCCGTATGCACACGCATCGCACGCTGCAACATGAGCTTGTCGAAAAGCTCCGCGTCGCCGTTGCCAAAGAAAAGCCCGCCTTCGGCCATACCTTGCAACTGGTTGTAACCGAAACGCAGGATAAACGAAGGATATTTGCCATGCTCATACTGGCGGCGCAGGATGTCATTGAAAAGCCCTGCCTTCCATCCTGTCCCGTCCGTTTCCCCCATCATCCAAAGGTATCCCAGCACGGCATCGTATCCACGGTCTGAAATATCGTCCGGCAACAGGGTCATCGCCTTTTCCGCAAACTTGTTGTCAGGCCCCTGGGAGGCGCGGTAAGCACATATATTATAGGTATAAGTCTCCGGAATAGCCCGTTCCATACGCTCCAGGATACGGGTCATTCCTCCATCGTTCTTTCCACGGGAACAAGATTTCAGCCCCCAGGCAGCCTCAAACAGGTTGCGCCATGCCTTTTCATCCTGCCCGTCTGCGTCCACCTCTCTTTGCCAAGCCTCAACCTGGCCTGCATACCAGAGCGAGTCGTGCGCCTCTTCCACGATTCCTTTTATCTCCTGCGGTTTCTGTGCCGACGCGCAAAGCGCCACGGCCACCGCCCACGAAACAATCAACGTCTTTCTCATATTCTTTCTGTTTCTACCATGAATAATGTTTGTACTTGCAACACGTGTCATAAGGATATACACGCCACAAGGCATTTCGTTCAAAGAAAAAACAAGGCATGCCACGCCCATCCTCCTAAAATACGATAGAAACTGTTTCGGGCAGTGGAGTTCCCCCGAAAATCACCCGGCAGACATCGGAAAATCAATCTCAGGCGAACGAAAAATCGTTCGCCTGAGATTGATTTTTCGTTTGGCGCAGAAAAATCGGGCCGCTTTTTCCCGTGGAAAAAACAGCCCCTTGATCCATATACACGTCCTTCATCCCGGCCTTGCACCGAACTAAGGAGCTTGCCAGAAATAACGGTCGTCATAGGTAGTATGTCCGGATAACGGCCAGAATCCCTCCGGCACCAAATACATTCGAGGACTTCCCGACCCGTCAGCAGGCTCCGTCTCAAACTGGCTTTCAAGGTGGGCATCGAGCATATAAAGGTTCTTGGCCATGTAATTCTCCAAATATCCTTCTTTGGTCTGCTTGGTCTTATGGTTCCAGTTCGCATCCTCGTTCAATACCAAAGGGAGTCCCTTGATCAGCCGCTCACGCACCTCGCCCGGATGCAACAACAGACCGTTTTCGTCAGTGACGTAAGCTGCAAAAGACGCGTCCATCCATATCCATTTCCCCAACTGGCGGCTCCACACCATATTGATGACATGGCAATCGGTATCGGTGTCATACGCTTTCGACTGGCACGTCACGAAGCGTGACGGGAATCCCATGGCCAGATACATCTCACTGAGCACCTGTGCCAGAAAACGGCAATTCAGCCCGCGCCCTTCCCGCTTGCACAATTCATACATGGCTATCGAGTTCCGTGCACAGTCCGGCCACATCGAACCTCCGTCGTGACGGATGGCATCATGCAACCAATACATCAGATTCTTGATTTGGCTGATTTCGTCGCCGTCGCCGGCTATGCTGTCCAAATTGAAATAGCGACGCACACGTACCAAATTACTGTCCGTGGCCGATTGGTACGTAAATGCAGGCATCGGACGGGCATCTTCCCGATAGCCGGGGACTTCTTCAACACATAAAGGTAGTCCCCCACTTCACGCACCTTTTCCACAAGGGCTTGAAACTCCGGATTTTCGCGCAGGGCATCCCACTCCTTGCCGCCTTTTATCAGGTCATACTTGGCAAATCCCAACTTTATTGCGATGTCCAAATGCGCCAAAGCCTCCTCGTCTCTCCCCTCAGATGCCCAAGCGCAGGCCGAACGATAAAACCAAGGAGCTGAGGTCTTCTTCATATAGCCCATCACCCCTCCGCCGTGTGCCCAAATCCGGCGTACAACCGGCGCGAACCGGCTCATGAAGTCGGCCAAACCGCGTCCCTCCAGACGCTCTTCATCCGATACTTGCGGAACGAAGTCTTTATGCTGGCTGCGCAGAACCTTTCCTTTCACGGTATATCCTTCAAACAAAGGGCAATGCTCTGCCGCGCCGAGGCCCGTACTCAATATATCGCCATGGAACACCACCTGTTCCAACCGGGGACAGTCCGCCAGCAACGTGGGGCCTCCCGTTCCCAAGACAACGCCACGGAAATCCACACGCTTCAACTGCGGGCATTCGGCAAAAGTGCGCCACCCGTCGAGTTGTTCCACGTCTCCGTTCACCTCAATCCGCTCCACGGCCGGCATCTTCTGGAAAGCACCTCCACTGATAAAGTCCACATGATTCAACGACAAGGTTTTCAATTGGGCACATCCTTCGAAAGCACCCTTCCAGACGCCCCTCACCTGCCGGGGGAAAACCACTTCCGCCAATTCGTTGCTCCCATAAAAGGCAGAAGCACCCACAAACACATTTTCCGGCAATACGATCCTACTGATCCGTGTGGCTCCCAAAGCCCCTTCCGCGATGGTGTCCAACCGTTCGGGCAAATCGATATGCGTCAATCCACATTCGCTGAACAAATAAGGCGGAAGCGTATGCTCTCCCTGCACCTCTCTCCATTCCCCGTGTCTTACGTACCCTCCTCCGCCACGGGCAAAAGAAACGTACCGCATGTCCAACACGCGCAAACGTCCCAGTGTGGATTGCCGCTCTTTGTCCCTCCCAGCCATTTCGCGCAGGAAGCACAAATCCCTCCCGTTCAATGTTCCTTTCAGCGTCAGGTCCGTCACCTTGTATTTGGCTTCCTTCCCCACCAGTTCCGGTAACGTCCCGGGCGTTTCCACTTCCACTTTCAAACGTTTTGCCACGACATGTCCCACTTGTCCCAAAAGACAAACCCACACGAACAATATCCGGGCATAATACAAAACATTCTCACTGCTACAGTTTCCTTTCCGTTCCATGGTATTTCACTTTTTAATAGTCCTTCATACATAAATACGCAGGATTCGGAATTTTGTGACAAGAAAATCGTGTTTTTTTCAAAAACCAGTTAAAAAAAGTATCTCATTCATCAAAAAACGGCTTTACAGACCTCAAATACTTGTCCCGTGAAATCGCACGGTTGCACCCGCTCCGGTCGGCCCTGTAATTCGTACATCCCAAAAACGGTTCTCCCCATCCTTCTTTCACTATCAAATAACCGTCCTTGCAACAGTCGCATTTCAGGATAGGCAAATCACCGCCCTTCAGGTTGTTGGTCATGAAATCGCAAATCTCCGGTTCATTGGAACAAATCCACAACTTCAACCCGTATGCCTTCTTGTACCTCAACTGCATGGGATAACCGCAGACGGGACACCGTTTCATTTCAGTGCGCGTCTCCCGGCAATCGTCCAATTCTCCATTTACCGTCACGCCGGGATAGTCTTTCACGAGTTCCCGCACGAAATCGGACGGATGCTGTTGCGGCACAACGATGTACACACGGTTTTTGGTCCGTGTCAAGGCCACATAGAAAAGCCGACGCTCTTCCGCATATTCCATCGAATGGTCGTCCCTCACAACATACTTCAATACCGGGTCGTCCTGCACTTGCGACGGAAAACCGTACAACTCATTACGGGCATTGATGAGGATGACATGGTCGTACCCCAATCCTTTTGCGCGGTGCACGGTCATAAAATCCAGTTTCGCGAACGGGTACTTCTTGGAAATCACATTCCCCGTCTTCTCCTCGTACGTGAACTCCGACGAACGGCAAAGGTTAAAGGCGTCGAACCCGTAACGCCCCAGCAACAATATCGACGCGTCCGGATTCTCCTCCAATATCTGCCCGACAATCCTCTCCACCGTTTCGCCCACAAGGAAATACTTCCCACCCTTTCCGGCATATTTGCTCCGGTCTACGTTCTCCGTATAGGTCTCGACCACGACCGGACGTGTTATATGTTTGGGCGAAACCAGGCTTTTGCGTATCTGCGCCGTGTTCTTCTGTATGAAACCACCGGCTATGTCGATTACTTCCTGGGCGTTCCGGTAAGTTTTGGTAATACCCAGTTCCAACCCGTACCCAAAGGATTCCTTGAATTGGGTGAACAACGTGATATCCGAACCTGCATAGGCATAAATGGACTGCCAATCGTCGCCCACGGCCACGATCTTTGCATCGCAGAGTTTGCTCAGCTCCAAAGTCAGATTAAACCGCTGGCGGGAAATGTCCTGATACTCGTCGACTATGATATATTTGAACCCCAACCTCTCCCCCTGGATTTCCTTTTCGCGGAGCATTTTTGCCGAACTGTTTATCATGTCTTCAAAATCTACCGCTTGCTTTTCTTTCAGACGCTTGGAGTATTCTAAGTAACACCGCTCGCAGATGGATAGAAACAACTTGTTTCTCTCATTGGAGGACTTGCTTTGAAACTGATGGAAATGCTCTATCGTGAAACCGTTGGTCTTAAAGCCATGCAAGAACGTGCAAACCAGCTTGACCAACTTTATGATATATTTGTTCTCTTCCGTGCTGACCAACTTGTCGAAAACTTCCCGTGAAGTTCTCGGGCGGAACTCAATCCCTTGGGCTACGAGCATTTCCTGCAAATGGTCAAGGTAATCGCGCCCGTCGTTGTATTCGGAATAAGTATAAACCAAATCCGTATGGTGCCTGCGGTGCAAACGGATTTTATCATCTATTTCCTTTTTATACCGGGCCAACTGTTCTTCCGTATATCTGCTGTTCCAGCCATTTTCCGTAATACCGAAATGTTCGACATACACCGTCTTATCTCCTTGGGTAATCGTAAAATCCGGGGTATAGGGTTTGTACGTATACCTCATATTGTAAGGATAAATCTTCTCGTACACATAGTCGATACCGTTCATGAACAGGAAATTCGCTATCCTGACCTCCTGAACCGACCTTAACGTCTCGTGGGCAATGCTGACACATTTGCCGGTCCGTTGGTCTATAATCTTTTCTGCATACTCATCCATATTGCCACGCAAAGTGGAAAAGTCGGCTTTGGATATGTAGTTGAAGAAATCATTGAGATTGTCTCCCTCATACGGTGCGTCGAAATAGCTTCCGAAGAACAATATCAGCTTATCCACCAGTTCCGGACACTCCAATATGTTCCCTTTTAAATAATTGTTGACCACATGCCACATAAAGCCACCATCCACGACCGTCTTCCTTTCGGTGTCTCGCTTTCGCAGTATGGCATAGCCCGTCTTATGGAAAGTCGTCACCGGACAATCTATCTTCAGATCCTTATTGATTTTGCTGCGCAATTCCCCGACCGCCTTATTCGTATATGAAATGACCAATATCTGTTCCGGTTTCACCCCTCTTTTTTCCACAAGGTATTTCACCTTCGCAGCCATGGTCGTTGTCTTCCCGGCTCCGGCCCCGGCCACAACCAACGTGTAGTCTTCATCGGACAATACGACCCGTCGCTGTTCCTCATCCAGCTTCACATTAGGGTCCACCTTACGAAGTATCGTATCAAGATAAAGTTTGTCTTTGGCCAAATGCCTTTTAACAAATTCGTCATTGTGCGTTTCAACTACCTTGGAACCCTCCTTACTGCCCAAGTCTTCATACAGGCAAAGGAATCTATCCATTTTCTTCGGGTCTATACAGTTCTTTTCGCAATACATGTCCAACATCCCCATCTTTTCCAAATTGGAAAGACTGACATGCAGTTCCGCATATCTTTCGTGAATGGGACGGTAATCGCTTCGGGCTATGAAACGGTCGCTATGCAGTAAAAGTCCGATTTGCCTCTCGAAATCCTCCAAGCGCTTGCTTTCAGTGCATTCTTCACCCTCTGAATGCACTTTTTTTCTCCGGAAAAATATCTTATCCCACTTCCAAACCGACATACTTTGTTTTTCCTACTGGCAAACCAACTTGATTTATTTGGGTGTAAAATTATAAAAAAAGCCACAATCATCCTGTGATACAGCCATTTTTAACAAAAAGAGGAATACTTCTTTTTACACAGAAAGTATTCCTCTTTATGATGATCATATATCGTACCGAATTATTCAGCCGACGCTTCCACAGCCGTCTGGCGATAGCTGTCCAGTTGTTCTGCCGTGAACTTGCGGATAAAGTTGAAATGCTTCTCCACCTCGGCCTCAGCATAGTTCACATACACGTTCAGGCTCTTGGCAAACAAATCGGGACGGTTTGTGGCATCCTGCATCAGCAAATGACACATGATGGTGTCGGCTGCCATCTCCATCAAACGACGGGCCACGAAATCGTGCAGTTCCTGATTGTTGGCTTCTTTCACAGCGTTCGTACAAGCATCGAACTTGTTGGCCATCTCCTTCACGCGGTTCATGTAGCTCTCATATTCCGGAAGCACGGGCTGCTGCTCGAAATCACGGATGGTGGCGATGTATGCCCCGTTCGTCACGTAACGGATGGCCGCCACAGTCTGCAACTGGGTCGTACCCTCGTAAATAGAAGTGATACGAGCGTCGCGGTAAATGCGCTGACAAGCATATTCCAACATGAAACCGGAACCTCCGTGCACCTGGATACCGTCGTAAGCATTCTGGTTGGCGTATTCCGAATTCATACCCTTGGCCAATGGCGTAAAACTGTCGGCCAGTTTGGCATACTTCTTCTGTTCGGCACGCTCTTCCGGCGTCAGCTTGCGTTCGCGGGCTATGTCGTCCAATGCCTTGTAAATATCCACATAACGCGAAGTCTGGTACAACAACGCGCGACCTGCGTCCAACTTGGCTTTCATCGTGGCCAGCATGTCATATACGGCCGGGAAGTTGATGATGGCCTTACCGAACTGTTCACGGTCTTTCGCGTATGCCAAAGCCTCGTTGTAGGCCGCCTGGCTCAACCCTACCGACTGTGCGGCGATGCCGAGGCGTGCACCGTTCATCAATGCCATGACATACTTTATCAAACCCAACTTGCGGCTTCCGCATAACTCAGCCTTCGCATTCTTATACACCAGTTCGCAAGTCGGCGAACCGTGGATACCCATTTTGTTCTCGATGCGTCGCACGTCCACTCCGCCGTCGCGCTTGTCGTAAATGAACATGGAAAGACCACGTCCATCCCTCGTACCTTCTTCCGAACGCGCCAACACTAAATGGATGTCGGCGTCACCGTTCGTGATGAAACGCTTCACGCCGTTCAGCCTCCAACAGTTATTCTCCTCGTCGAAGGTGGCCTTCAGCATGACGCTCTGCAAGTCGGAACCGGCATCCGGTTCGGTCAGGTCCATCGACATCGTTTCCCCGGCACATACACGCGGGATGAAGCGGCTGTGCTGGTCTTCGTCGCCAAATTCATACAACGTTTCGATACAGTCCTGCAACGACCAGATGTTTCCGAAACCGGCATCTGCGGCAGCCACTACCTCGGCACACATCGTGTACGGCGTAATAGGGAAGTTCAACCCGTTATACTTGCGCGGCATCGTCATGCCGTTCATACCGGCCTTGACCATGGCGTCCAGGTTCTCCACCGTCCCGCTGGCATAATCCACACGGCCGTCGTGGCAGTGCGGGCCTTCTTCGTCCACACCTTCGGCATTCGGGGCAATCACATTGGCCGTGATGTCGCCTACGATGTCCAACACCTTATTATACGAATCCATCGCGTCGGCATAGTCCACCGGCGCATAATCAAATTCGTCCTTGTCCCTGAAGTCGCGCTCTTTCAATTCCACAATGCGCTTCATCATCGGATTCTCTAAGTGATACTTGAGTTCCGGTATATCTGAATAGTAATTAGCCATGTTGTTTACTTGCTGTTTTGTTTGTAATACTTGATGAGCTTCGGCACGACTTCCTCCACCGTACCGTTAATGACATAGTCGGCAATGGCATTGATCGGAGCGTTCGGATCGCTGTTCACGGAAATGATGATGCCGCTTTCCTTCATGCCCGCAATGTGCTGGATGGCCCCGGAGATACCGCAAGCGATATACACTTTCGGACGTACCGTCACGCCGGTCTGGCCGATTTGCAGGTCGTGGTCGCAGAACCCGGCATCCACTGCCGCACGGCTTCCACCTACTTCGGCATGAAGCTCGTGTGCCAGTTCGTAGAGCATGTCGAAACCTTCCTTGCTGCCCATGCCGTAGCCTCCGGCAATGACGATGGCCGCACCTTTCAGGTTGTTTTTAGCCTTCTCCACATGGCGGTCGATGACCTTCACCACGTATTCCGTTTCCGGTACATACTTGGCCACATCGTGCACAATCACTTCTCCTTTATAATTAGGATCGAGCACTTCCGCCTTCATCACGCCGCTGCGCACCGTAGCCATCTGCGGACGGTTCTCAGGATTCACAATCGTAGCCACGATGTTACCGCCGAACGCCGGACGAATCTGATAAAGCAGGTTCTCATACTTCTTTCCGGCTTTCTTATCCTCATGGGAACCGATTTCCAATGAAGTACAGTCCGCCGTCAACCCGGAATGAAGGGCGGACGACACACGCGGACCCAAATCACGCCCCACGACATCGGCTCCCATCAGGCAGATTTGCGGTTGCTCCTCCTTAAACAGGTTCACCAACACGGCCGTATGCGGCAACGACGTGTAAGGCGCCAGCCCCGGAGCGTCGAAGATATGCAATTTATCTACGCCGTATGGCAATATCTGCGGTTCTATCTTTCCCGTAATGCCCGCCCCGGCGGCCACAGCTTCGAGCTGCACGCCGAGCGTATTGGCTAACTTACGGCCTTTGGTCAATAATTCCTGGCTTACTTCGGCCACCGTGGTGCCTTCAAGCTCGCAATATACAAATACGTTGTTCATCTTTATCCGATTGTATGGTTAGCCAATAATTCCTGTATCAATCCCTCTATGTCGGCATCGGAAGCCGTCAGCACCTTGCTCTCCTTGGCCTTGAACACGATGTTCTGCACGGCCTTCACCTTGGTGGGCGAACCGCTCAGGCCGCACTGCTTCAAGTCGGCATCCACATCGGCCGTACTCAACTGTCCCAAAGTCAGGTAAGGTTTCTTTTCGTACTCTTCGGCGTAGGCCAACCCTTCCGCCGGCTTCTCCATCGGCACCATGGCGCGCTTGTATTTCATCACCAGCTTGGCGTTGCGCGGACGGCAAGGAGCCGCACTCCCGTTCACCGTCAGCACGAGGGGCAACGGAGCTTCCACAGTCTCCACACCGCCGTCGATATGACGCTTCACCGTCATCTTCCCGTCAGCGCACTTCAGGATTTCTTCCACATAGGTCACCTGAGGCAAGCCCAATTTCTGCGCCACTTGCGGCCCTACCTGTGCCGTATCGCCGTCAATGGCCTGACGACCACCCAAAATCACATCGGGCATGCCCAATTTCTGAATAGTAGCAGCCAGCGCATAACTGGTGGCCAATGTGTCGGCACCTGCAAAAGCGCGGTCGGTCAACAAATAGCCCCCGTCGGCCCCACGGTACAAACTCTCGCGAATCACTTCGGCTGCACGGGGAGGCCCCATGGTGATGACGGTCACGGTAGAACCCGGATTCGCATCTTTCAGCCTCAAAGCCTGTTCCAGCGCATTCAAGTCTTCAGGATTGAAGATGGCCGGCAAAGCAGAACGGTTTACCGTACCTTCCGGTGTCATGGCATCCGGCCCGACATTCCGCGTGTCGGGAACTTGCTTGGCAAGTACAATGATGTTTAAACTCATAGTTCTTTAGTTATTTTGTCGTATAGATTAAGACTTGTTTCCTTTTCATGGCAAAACATATCTCGCAAATGTACTTATTTTACGTCAAGTGCCCAAGGAAAAATGAAGATAAAAAGGAGTTTCATGCCGTTTTTCTTCCTTTCCGTCCGCCCCATACGCCTCGAACGCCCCATTCTTCCGTATGAAGGGGAAATTCATTTCACGACAAGCGAAATCCAAATTTTTCCAAACCAATGGCTTGTCCCATTCGGAAACTTTGCCTACCTTTACAGCGTTCAAACCCCGTGCGAGGGGTTCAAAGGACAAACATCGTAAAACGAAAAGGGCGTTTAGCAAAGTTATCCCTGTTGGAATCTGGACAATTCCTCGACTACTGGATAATAAGCATGAACGCCCGCGTCCATGGTATTTCACATCCTTCAACGGATACGAAATATACCATGAGGCGTGGGCTTTTGCTTATTAAAAGTAGTCAGGCAGTCCAGAGCCTCAACAGAATAATAAGCCAAAGAACCCACGCCTCATCTTATTATTCACCCTGCCGCCGGGTTCAGGCGGGATAAAACAAATGATATGCAAAAAAATTACTTTAAAACTTGGTGGACAGCCATGCTTATGCTGTTGGCCTGCACGGGCGTACATGCCTATGATTTCGAGAAAGACGGGATTTACTACAACGTCACTTCGTTGACGGATTTGACGGTGGAGGTGACGTGTGAAGAAGAATATGCCTCCGAAAACTCGTACCGAGGCGATATTGTCATTCCCGAACAGGTGGAATGGAACGGAAAGACGTTCACGGTCACGGGCATTGGAGCGAGTTGTTTTTCATACGCAGAATTGTCAAGCATCCAACTTCCGGAAACTCTCACCAGTATTGGTTCTAGCGCATTTATCAGTTGCCCTATCCAAAGCATCAAGATACCGGACAACGTGAAAAGTATCGAATCTTATGCATTCTCTGGTTGCCGAATAAAAAGCATTACACTTCCTAACGGATTGAAAGAACTCCCATTTTGTATATTTCAAGGTTGTGGCCAATTAGAAAATATTATAATACCCAATAGTGTAGAACGTATCGGTAGCAACGCTTTCTCTAACTGCGATACCCTGAAAAGTATCCAACTTTCCCAAGAGCTACTTACTATTGAACAGGAAGCTTTTATGTATTGTACCAGTTTGGAAACTATAACAATCCCTGCAAACGTTGCTACGATAGAATCACGCGCATTTTCTCATAGCACAAGTTTATCTTCTGTCACTTTCCTGACCAATAAAATGGAATCATTCAACACAGACTGGTTCACCGGTTGCACCAGCCTCACTACCGTCACTGTACCAGAAGGAGTAAAAAGAATCACATCATATGGTTCCGACAAGTGTACGTCACTAACTTCCATCCAACTCCCAGAGACATTGGAAGAAATCCAAAATGGTGCTTTCAACCAGTGCGAAAACCTCACCTCCGTTACCCTCAATGCCGTGGTACCACCGGCCGTGGAATATGAAACCTTCCACCTGAACACCTACCTGAACGCCACGCTCTACGTCCCCAAAGGCTGCAAACAACGGTATCAGGATGCCGAGAACTGGAACAGCTTCTCCCAAATCATAGAAACAGACTACGTGCCGCAAGCCACATGCGCCTTGACGGTCAAAGCGTCAGGCAACGGAAGCGTTTCGTACTCGAACGGGGAAAACGTGAACAACGGAAGCCGGACGTGGAGCGTGCCGACAAACTCCACCGTAAGGCTTTCCGTATCACCGGACTCCGGCTACGAGGCTTACGTGAAGACCATCCAAGCTGACGGCAGCGAAACCACGGAAAAGGCTTCTTATAATCTCACCGTGGAAATCAAAGAGAGCGATGTCACCGTGGAAGTCACGTTCAAGAAGATTACCGTCGCCCTCACCATACAACAGGCCGAAAGCGGCTGTGTGGAAATGGAAGTCGAATACGGCCAAGCATGTACCGTCCGTATCCGGCCCGAAGACGGATGGCGCATCCATTCCGTCACTTTCGACGGCACGGATTACACAAGCGTATTGGACGAAGACAACCGCTTCACCACGCCCACGCTCTATGAAGACGCCTCGCTCAACGTGGCCTTTGAACAAGACGGAAACGGCATATCTTCCCTTTCCTCCTCGCCCGTAAAAGTCTACGCACAAAACGGGCGGCTCGTCGTGGAACAGGTCGGAACGGGCAGCGAGATTTGCATCTATGATTCTGCCGGACGTACCGTCAAAACACTGGACGCACAAGGCGGACGCACGGAAACCTCCCTCCCCACGGGACAGGTCTATATCGTGAAGACTGTCGGTAAGACCGTAAAAATCGCCCTATAAACACATCTCCCTCTCCGCATAAAGAGAATGTTCCATCGTCCCACCCTGCATAACCATGCAAGGTGGGACATTTATTTTTAACGAAAACGTCATGTTTTTCATCCAAAACGCGTACCTTTGCCACGAAATGAGTCCCCATGCGGTACTCTATCACCACATTAACCACATTTCAATATACATATTAAATCAGACAAACACATGATACCTTTGACATTACGCAGAATTTTACAAGGAACAGCCTTTTCCGCCTATACTTTATATATAAGCGCCTCATCGGGATACGCCCAAAACCCCAAAGACTTCCGCCCGATGGAGGACGTGAACCACGTCACGGACCTCACACTCGACAGCTTGGAAAAAGCCAACACGGCACGCCCCGTGCCCGGTTCGTCGCGAAAGGGCAACCACCCCGTGCTCTTCCTCGTGGGCAACTCCACGATGCGCACCGGCACGAAAGGCAACGGCGACAACGGCCAATGGGGCTGGGGGTATTTCGCCCACGAATATTTCGACGCGGACAA
>OIXG01002397.1_pt1 | contig 14310 bp, 17 predicted proteins | sample 1587731 | NCBI WGS metagenome assembly OIXG01 (sample SAMEA3888908, study PRJEB22519) | human gut metagenome | biome: human gut; feature: human-associated habitat; material: faeces | place: Denmark | collected 2010
AGTTGTAGAATTCATCATAGACATACTTCCACCACTCGTGTCCATTCTTCATGGTCTGCGGGCGGTAACGGAGGTGTGGACTTCCCTTCCCTTTTGATGGCCTGATGTGTAAAGGAATTGCACTATACAAGAAATGGCAGAGGACATACGTCCTCTGCCGTTGTTTTTTAGCGGCGGCTGGCGGATACGGTCCGCCCTCAAAGCCGCTGATTCTTTTCGATGTCCAGAAAATACTTGTAGGTATCCACGGTCAGCTCGCCGCAGGCCGCCTCGTCGCAGGCGATGATGGCGCCGTTGTGCATCTGAAGGGTGGAGCAGGTCCACTTCTGGCTTACGCCGCCCTCCACCGTCGCCGCCAGCGCCCGGGCCTTATTGTGCCCGTTGATGAGGATCAAGACCTCTTTGGAATCCGTCACCGTGCCGACGCCTACAGACAGGGCCTGAGCGGGGACCTTTTCCGGATCGTTGCCGAAGAAGCGGCTGTTTACGATGCGGGTATCCGTTGTGAGATCCCGCACGCCGGTGCGGGAGGCGAGGCTGGTATACGGCTCATTGAACGCGATATGGCCGTCCACGCCGATGCCGCCCAGAAAGAGGTCGATGCCGCCGTAGGAGGCGATCTTTTCTTCATAGCGGGCGCACTCTCCCTCCGGATCGTCCGTCATGCCGTTGAGAATGTTGATGTTTTCCGGCTTCATGTCTGTGAGATGGTTGAAAAAGTTGTTGTGCATGAAGTACCAGTAGCTCTGGTCATGCTCCTGGGGCAGGCCCAGATACTCGTCCATATTGAACGTGACCACGTTGGCAAAGGACAGCTCCCCCGCCCGGTTCTGCCGGACAAGCTCCTGATAAACGCCGATGGGAGAAGAGCCGGTGGGCAGGCCGAGGACAAAGGGACGGTCCTCCCCGTGCGCCTTGATCCTGGCGGCGATATAGTCCGCCGCCCACTTGCACATCTTCCGGTAATCCTCCTGAATCACTACACGCATAGCGTCTCTCTCTTTCTGCGGCGGCTGCCGCGGCACGGCATGGGATCTCCTGTTCCGCTTCTTCCGAGAGAGAAGCAGACGGGCCGTGCGGTCTCGACTTTTATAGGTTAAATTCTATTATATACCTGAACGGGGAACTTTTCAAGGCCGCCGGACTTTTTCGACATGCTGAACAGGGTGGCAGCTTGACACCCTGTTTTTTTGCACCTTTGTTTGGCCATAAAAAATTTTTTCAAGTTTTTCGAAAAATAAGTTCGCTTTCGGGCCTTGAATGTTGTAGTAGGGGGGTGAGAGGGTCACACGCCCTCCATGTACCTTGAAAACCAAATGAGCGTGACATTAAAGGCTCCGTTGATTCGCCGCAGACCATTGAGTTCTATTTCAACTTCATTGGCAAGTTCGAGGCACCGGCCACGGAGCAAGGGCCGACGCCGGAGGAGATTCTGCTGATGGAGAAACGGCAGAAAATTCGGGAGAAACGGCACGAGGCATATCTTCGCAGGAAGTCAACAGGCTGGCAGGCCACTTACTACTGGAAAAATAAGCGGGCACGGAAAGAAAAAATGGATGCAGCCAAGGAGGCCATACGTGCCGAGGATCAGGCAAAGGGCATCTATTATCACCCAAAACAAAGGAAGGAGCAGAAGGATGAAGAAGAACTTATCGCTGTGGACGCATGATGAAAACGGACTGGATTACTGCCGTTTGTGGCAGTCAGAGCATTGACGATAGTAGACATTCCACGGTCATGCGTGAATGATTTCATTCAATCTTAACACAAGTACAATTCAATGCGATTTTGAGAACCGTCTGCCAGCTATGGTGGGCGGTTTTCACATACATAGGCAACGCAATTCCGTGGTGCCTAAAGTTTATTTTTGGATCATAAGGAGGACAAAAAGATGTTTAATGCAAGACAGCTGATGATTTTCTATTTCTACGGCACGTGCAATCAGAAGGCAACGATAATTCAGTTTCAGAAGCTGAAAGAGAAAGCAAAAACAGAAGAGCCGAAGAAGGACATTCAGGATCTGATCGATTTTGTTGCAGAATACAAAGATCCAGACAACTACAGGTGGTTTTTCTGGGAGTCATGGCTTGATATTGACATGCACCGTGCAGAAGGTGAGAACAGCTTCATAGATGCAATGAAAAGCCAGTTAGAGGATATGGCGATGGAGGCTATGATGGATTTGTCTTGTCTTGGCTATTGTCTTGGCTTGTAATAAGATTAAATATATGATACATTGCAGTATTGCATGATTTTCAACGGTTTTATAAATTGGAATCATATACCGTAAAGGAAATCGACCAATATCTCTGGCAATTAGGAAAGGCGAATTTTCCCAAGAAATACTGACGGTGCGTGTATGGCAAGCGTAAAAAGAGGGCAAAGCGCCTAAACGGGGGAGACGTTCACTTTGTCAAAATAACCGTCAAAATAACCCCCCCTCCCTGGCTCGCCCTTCCCTTAATTGAACAAAAATATCATTTTGTTCAATCAGATTTCCGTCCACCCGACGACCTGCCAGGTTATTTTGACAAAGTGAGCTTCCCCTTTTAGGCCATTTTTTACGGCTTAGGGGTGAACTTCTCTTTGTCAATTTGATTGTGTCATGATAGGATAATCTTGGCCACATTCTGCGGAAAGCAGGTGTCTAATGTGCCGCTTTTGAGTTTCTGCACACCTGCGCAGTCTGGCAGCCTTTTCAGAACTGAACGCAACAGCAGAGCTATTATATGATGTATGCTCAGTTCTGAGCGTGAAGCCATGCCGCCGATCTTTCCATAAACACCAGCCGCCGCTATCGCCGCTCAAACGCCCTATGCCCTTCCCTATAAAACGGCCCGTTGTAGGCGCTTCTGCTGGCTGCTGGGGGTTTGTTCCCTCTGTGTGTCTTCGTCTGCTTTTGCGGTTGAGCCCTGCGGTCAGTTCTGAGCGATGATTCAGAACTGACCGTAAAATTCCCTCTATCGCTCAGTTCTGAGGAATCGGTCGAAAGCAAAAAGTCCGGGCCCCCCGCCATTACGGCGGGAAACCCAGATATTTAACTAATCCCATGATCCCGATACATAATATCCCCAGGATGATGGAGCTCATATGCAGCCATCGCATCCGGCGCGCTCCTCCCTGTGGAGTGTCCGGCAGATCCACAGCAGTCGCTCCAGCGCGGCCCGCACCGGCCGGATATCTCATCAATCATCATGATAATCCACTGTAAATGTTAAGCTTATACCATGTGCAACACATATTGGCATGCGGCACGTTTTTCTACACACAGATTTGATTGCAAGAGTGGTATATATGACACGTTATCTGACGACCACACTTTATTTATTGCAAACGTGATGTTTGACCGTTAGCTTTCGCACGGAGTATGACGGTTTCGGCCTCTCGACAGAATGTACTTGATTTTTAGGGAACAAATCGATAAAATCAACTCCATAAAAGTTCCCTATAAGGAGGACACACCCGTGGGAAACAACTATCCCGAGATCCGAGAGTTATTGCAGCAAAAGGCGGACTATCAGGCACGGCTGAACCTGCTGCCCTATGATGGTTCCCCAGAGATCAAGGAGCAAGGCGGCAAGCAATATCTCTATATCCGCAAACGAATCGCCAGCCGGCTGACGTCCGAGTATGTGGATGTCTATTCCGATACCCTCTACCAGACGCTGCTGCGAAATGCCAGAGAAGCCAGAGAACTGAAAAAACAGATCCGGCGGATCGAGAAGCAGTTGGCTCAGCAGGGCTACACGGAATCAGAGCTGTCCGACCGGGTCATACTGAATATTGACTTCGCCCGCGCCAATATGAAGGCAAATATCTACGATCAAGCTGTTCTGGAAGGCGTGGCGACTACCTTCCCGCAAACGGAGGACATTATCGAAAACGGTCAAGTCAATGGCATGACGGCAACAGATGTGCAGAAGATCTTGAATCTCAAGCACGCGTGGGAGTTCGTTATGGACAAGGATGTGGTGTCCTATCCCACAGACTACTCCATTCTCTGCCACATCGCTCAGCTGGTCAACGAGGGATTTTACACCAATGGCGGTCGTATCCGGGGCGTTCCTGTGACCATTGGCGGCACCAGCTATGTCCCACCCCTGCCCATTGAGCAGTTGGTCAAGGAACATTTGGAGGACATTCTGCAATCCACCGCAGAGCCTGTGGAGGTAGCCATCCGCCTTTGCCTCTACTGCATGAAAACGCAGATTTTCAATGACGGTAACAAGCGCGCCGCCGTGATCTTCGCCAACCACTATCTGATCTCCAAGGGCGGCGGTCTGTTGGTGATCCCAGAGAGCCATGTGCCGGAGTTCAAGCGCCTGCTGGTGAGTTATTATGAGGGGCGGGATGACGGAAGCATCATGACTTTCATGCGGGAGAAGTGTTGGAAGACGTTTTAAAATATATTAGGGAACTTTTGAATCGGAATTTGGCAAAAAGGTTCCCTAAACAATACTCCTAAAAATTACTTGTCTTTCATTGAAGTATCTTGAAAACGACAGGTAACGGCCAATAGCACATCTATGCACCATTTGTAAATTAGGGCTTCAGAAGCATGCGGAAAAAGGAAAGCAGTACATCATGTGTACCAGCATGATGCCCCCGCAAATCCGTTATCCTCTATAGCCCCAAAAGTTTGGGGAGCTAACTACTACCGCGAAAATCGATGCGAGTCTTGCAGCACAAAGCATCTTTTTAGATAGGCACTTATTCGTTGAAATGTTATCTGACAAATCCAGGAACAGTTCAATGGGCTTCTTGATTTTCTTCCAAAATGATGTATAATGTCCATTGAAAAGTTGTAAGATAATACAGGTAAGTTTTCAACGGAGGCTGGGCTATGGAAATCAAACGGGAACGCTATCTGAAGAAAATCATTTCCTTTATGTGGGATGGTCAAGTGAAGGTCATCACAGGTATTCGCCGCTGCGGTAAATCCTATCTGCTGCACACATTGTTCAAGAATTACCTTCTCGGCGAAGGGGTGGCCGAGGACCATATTCTGTCCTTTGAGCTGGACTTGACCCGTGATATTCGCTATCGCAATCCGTTGGAGCTTGCCTCTCATGTTCGGGAGATCGTAGAACACAGCGCAGGCCAATATTATCTCTTTGTAGACGAAATTCAGATGTCCGATGAAGTTCCGAATCCCTACAATCCGGACGGGAAGAAGATCACCTTTTACGACGCCCTCAACGATTTGAAGTCCTTGTCCAACTTAGACATTTATGTGACCGGCAGCAACTCCAAAATGCTGTCCTCGGACATCCTGACGGAGTTCCGGGGGCGCAGCGATGAGATCCGTGTGCATCCGCTTTCCTTTGCCGAATACTACTCGGCTGTCGGCGGCGATAAGCAGGACGCCTTTGACAACTACGCATTCTACGGCGGTATGCCGCTGATCCTCTCCCGCCCCAACGATGCCGCTAAAATGGCCTATCTGAAATCGTTGTTTTCCGAGGTCTATCTGAAGGACATTGTAGAGCGAAAGAAGATCAAGCGGGAGGATGTGCTGTCCGCTATTCTTGATCTGCTGTGTTCGTCCATCGGCTCTCTGACCAATCCGACGAAGGTTGCAGCCACCATCAACACCGTGCAGAAGCGCAGCGGTGAGAATGTCGTTGCCCTGAACACTGTGAAAGCCTATATGGATCACTTATCGGATTTCTTCCTCTTTACCGAATGCAAACGCTGGGACGTGAAGGGCAAAAGCTATTTTGATTACCCCAACAAGTATTACTGCGAGGATATTGGACTGAGAAATGCCCGTATCGGCTTCCGTCAGCAGGAAATGACGCATATCATGGAGAACATCATTTTCAATGAGCTGATGATCCGTGAATGCTCCGTTGACATTGGCATCGTCTATGGCAATGAGAAAAATGCCAAAGGAAGGACCACTCCGGTCGCGCGGGAAATCGACTTCATTGCAGCCTCCGGCGGCAAGAAGACCTACATTCAATCCGCCTACGCATTGGGAACAGAGGAAAAGGCCATCACCGAGAATAAGCCCTTCGCGCTGACCGGCGATTCTTTCCCGAAGATCATTGTGCGTCACGATATCCACAAGCGTTGGTATGATGATAACGGCATTCTCAATGTCGGCGTCATCGACTTCCTGCTGGACGACACGCTTGTCTAATTTCTTCTAAAAGCAAATATGAAACGCATTGAGGTGGATCTCCTTGGTTGGGGCCACCTCAATGCCTTCACCGGAAAAATTTTATGGTACACCCTTGGCTTTTTCCACTTTTCCCGGCAGCCCCAGCGCGGCGTATGCCGCCACGCAGGCCGCCTCATCCAATGCCCCGCTGAGTTCTCGTCCCAGCAGTCCCTCCAGCCGCCACACTGCAGCCGCATAGTCCGGCATCTGTTGCGTGAGTCCCTCGTGGATGAGGGCAGGCAGCCGCAGATATTCCGGCGGCAGCTGCCCCAGCCGGAGGCGGAGCCGGACGAACGCCTCCCCCAGATGCCGGTCTGCAAGCGCACTCATAGCAGCACCCCCAGCAGCTCGTCCATCAGCTCGTCTGATGCCGCCGCCCAGTCGTCCGGGTATCCTGCCCAGGCCGTGCCGGTATGCGCCAGCTCGTCCAGCTCGTCCGAATGCTCCAGGCAGTAGTCTGCGAGCGCTTCCCAGGCCAGGCCGGGGGTGGAGCAGTTTCGGATGAACGCAGCCTCAGCGGCGACTCCCCGCCGCATCTCCCAGCTCTGGCTGGTGTGGTCCCAGCAGAGGCTCCAGCGTCCGGGCTCCGTGTCTGGGGCGTGGACGGCCGCCAGCTCCGCGCGCGGCATCTTGGGAAAGAGGGTGGGGAAACGCGTGCCGGGCCGCACGATGATGCGGAATCCGGTGGGGGCTGCGCCGGTACCGGCGTCCTGCCACCCGTCGGGGATGGCAGGCAGAACGGGCGTCCAACCGAGGCTGGGGGTGGTACGCGAGACGGTGCCCCAGGGGGTGCTGCAGATATATCCGACAATATTGTCCATAGGAATCCTCCTCTCTCCCAGACCGGACGGCACTCAGGGAGATCTCGTATTTCCCGGAGCCGGGGCTCCGGGCTCTTATTTTATTGCTCCTGCGGCGGCTGCCAAAACGCTTCCATCATCCACGTTCCCGGCCCCCATACATTCGGCACAACCCGGATCCTGTCCCCGTGCCACATGGCAATCAGAGCGGAGCCCTTGGAGAAGTACAGCTTGCCCTCCGGGTCGAACAGCTCGGCCCACTCCGGCGGTACGCGGTCCGGCGTCCACTCCTCGGGCGGCATAGCTCCCGGCGCGTACCGCTCCATCCATGCTGCGTACACGTCACGGAACTCCGTGGAGTTCTGCGGGATGCAGCCGTCCAGGATCTCTGCTATGAGGCTCGGCGCGATGTTGCGCACCCGCGGTCCCTCGTCGGGCACGATGCCGTAAATATGCATTTCAATCATAAATCGCTTGAATGGTGAGCATTTTGCTTTGTTTAAGCTCCTCCCAATCTCCATCTGTAAGGGGCGGGAGGATGCTGCACAGCTCGTCAAGATGGTAGGCAGCCAGACACGACAGCGTCTGGTCCCGGTCCACGCACTCCGGCGGATAGTCCTCCAGCAGATGGTCGAGGTCCGGGTTGCGGTGTACCCAGTAATCATCGTCCAGTTGAAGCAGCTTGCCGATCTCCCACAGCTGTGTCGCCCGCTGGTTCGTATACTGTGTGCCCAGCACATAGTTGATCCATCTGATATAGGTCTTTTCCCGCACCAGACAGCCGTTGATGAGCGTTGCGGCATAGGAGGTGCTCCAGAGTGTTGTTAAAATGTGCACGGCGGCGATTGTTGAATAGTAGCAGCTTCCAATGATCTTGCCGCAGCCGAACCAGCCGTCTTTCGCGTTGAGACACCACCGTTCACCGCTGTTTTCGTCCAGATAATTGTAGTGGCCGACGGCCTTGCCGTCCTCCTCGTCCAGTTCCGGCGGAGAGAGCAGATACAGCTTGTGCCCGTATAGCTGTACCGGTTCCACTGTCACCATGCCGCCTGCCCGCAGGAGTTTCAGCGCCTGCTGTGCGTATTCCGCCCGGTGTTCCTCCGGGATATTGATCTCTCCTAAATATTGACTCTTAATGCCCATGATTTCGCCTCCTTATGTGAGTTCAGCATACCACGGCGGACGCGTGCAAACATTAAACCTATGGTATAAAGCGAAGGTCGGGAACGATCTGTTCCCGGCCCTCATTATGCTCTATGCCGCCTGCTCCACAATGATCTTGTCCATGGGGACGCCCCAGAGCTTGCTCAATGCATACAGGTTATCCACGCTGGGCAGATTACGCCCGTGCTGCCAGTGGTAGATCGCCTGTGGATGTTCAAGCCCCAAATAGATCTGTAAGTCCTGAACGGAGTACCCTTGCTCCAGCCGCAGCTGGCGGATGTGCGCGCCGGTAGCCGCAAGGTCAATGGTCGGATAGGCCATGCTGATGCTTCGCATGAGTCTGTCCCTTTATGCTGCCAGATTGATACAGAGGTCGATGCCCAGCTGCGTGGCCAGAGCGTGCTGGATAGCCAGCCGGTCATACCAGCCATATACTGTGCCGATGTGCCGGAGCAGACAGGACTTGTCCAGCGGCATCACCTGCTCGCACATGGCGATACTGCCGCTGGAAAGGCCGTAACCCCGGAGGTATACGTGGGTGGGCAGCGCGGGCTTGTGGCGCTGAGTGGTACAGGGTACTACCGACACGACAGGGCTGGAGGCGTTGCCCAGATCATTGCTGACGATGACGACCGGGCGGGTGCCGCGTTGGACGTGGCCTGGTACAGTCGGCAGGGCTGCCCACCAAAGCTCCATACGGTGCACGGCGGGATGGGGAAGGTTCTGCTTTCGCTTTTTCATAATTTTGTCTCCTCGTATAAAAGATATTTGGAAACAAAAAAGCACTGCACAGGCTATAGTAGTCCCGTGCAGTGCGGAAGATTCTCTTGCCTTGGGGGGGCGAAATGGGTATAATATCCCTGCGGTGCAGAGTCTCTGCTGCTTCGGGCGGTGCGTCGCCTGCTGCAGGCGGTGGGGTGCTGGTAACACCCTGCCGCTGCCGTGCTATTCTGTTTTCATCGTCATTATACCACTTGTTGATAGGCCGTGCAACCCGCATCGGGCCATCGCGCGCGGCGGGAAAAAATTTCAATTTGCGTGGAACAGGCAGGAATGTCCGAGGTGGACATTCCTGTTTTTTATGTAAGTCAGGTGGCCGGCAGGTACTGTGTGGCAGTCAAAAAAGGAGACACAAAAATAGTTCTCTTTGTCAATTTGATTGTGCAATGATAGAAAAATTACGCGATCACAAACGAGCGGCAGCGCTGCTGCGTGCGGCAATTTCACTGAAAGAACGGCAATGCAATTCGTGCTTCTGAAAGCTCACTGGCAGATAAAATTGATATAAATAAGATGTGCGTTTTCAAATTTTTCGAGCGTTTCCGACGGCGTGTTCGCCGCTTTTTTTGATGAGAAATCGCAAATTATTCGACGGTTCTGACGCGGCTGTCCCCTCTTTTTTGGAGATGAGTTATTGCAAAACACGCACGAAAAATATCGTCGGTTTCGAGGAAAACTGAACTCGTTTTTACGAATTTCGGCTCTGTTCTTTGAGCGAGTTCTTCATAGAACCCAGCCGGTTTTTCGCCGGAATTGACGCTGCTTTCGGCGGAATGGAGCTGTGCGATCTGCGCAGTTCGACCGCTGAGCGACGCACCTGCGGCCGTCCATGTACGCAATATGCAAGCTGCTTTTGCTGATAAAAATGCTGCGGAATTTCCGCACAAGCGCGCCAACGACGGCAGCTTTTTTCTGATGATTTTGCGCTCGCAACCGGCATTTTTATCTTTGAAGTCAACAGCTTTACGCTCTACAAAGACGACTGAAAGCATCCAAATTCTTATCGGAAAAGTTTATTTATCGGCCCTTTTACGAGAGAAAAAAGATGGCGGAATGTGTCCAACGCGAGTCGCAAAGCGCGTCCTGCGTGAGCAAAAAGCACATTCTGCCGTCTCTTTTTTTTGAGTACTCCTGACTGGGTTTGATGCAATTCAACTGCGGAGTTCTCCCCCGTCTTGACGCTCCGCAGTCACGAAAAGCGGAGGAAAATTGAGAATGAACGGAGCACTCTCCGGATTTTTTTCGCTCAAAAAATGAAGAAGAAACACGCATCCGCTGTCTCATTTGGATGGCGGTATGGTACGTCATTGGGGAGCTAGGCAGTCTGGCGGAGCACACCGCCCCGGCAGAGCTGAATGCCAATATCCGCCTGGAGCCCGGTAAGCATGAACTGACCGCCGAAGAGATCGCAGCGGCCAAGGCCAATACCGCCGCCATCGTCAATGGCTATGGCCTTTGTCTGGTGGGTGTTCCGGGAGGCCGTCGGCCTCTGCAAAGCGGCCAGCTGTACGGCGTTCGTGAACCGGTACAAAGCCTTTGCCCCCAGCCCGGCTGCCCGGACCCGGCTTAAAGCCAAAACGAGAACCACCCGGCGGCCGTGGGCGAATTTTTTTCTTGACTTCTGAAAGTGCGCGCCGTATAATCATATTGTAAATGTCTCTCATCGCCCGTCAGGGCTCGTCTCTTCTCCGCCCTTAGTGGCGGTCGTTTCTTAATTTGACGTTCTTCACGGTTTGCGGTATCCTTACCGTAGATTATGAAGTAATAACCAAACAAGAGAGTTCATTTCAACAAAGAGAGTATTTTTATAAAACAAAGAGCTAAGACAAACCTTAGGGAAATCCCTTAGGTTGTTTTAGCTCTTTTGTTTTGCGAAAGGAGGTGGAGCATATGCAGATCATCGTGATCGCCTCCCGCACCCGGCAGGGCGGGAGATTGACCCAAGCATTGCTGTCTGCCGGCAGCACATGGCACGCGCGGCCGCTGGCCGCATCCGTCTGTGCGGTAGTGCCTGCCGCCGCTGTGGCCACTGGTCACAGCAGGGCGTTTTTGCGCCCCATGCAGCATCTTACTCACCAACCCCAACTAGCGACAGTGGGCAAGCGTCACCCACGGAGCCTTACGCGGCAAGGCTTTGACGCATCTGGAAGTTGGAAAAAAACCAGAAACAGGGACCGCGAACGATTGGGGGTACTATACCCATTTGGAAAGGAAGTTGCATATGATCCACACTCAGAACGAGGGCATCTATCACGCCCTCCTGGCCCAGCTGGACAAGCTGGAGCGACACAACCGGCAATGTAGCTATAAGACAAGGCAGCGTTATTACGAGGCCATGCAGCGGTTCTGCAGGTTCCTCGCTGATGTTTACCATCTGCAGAAGCTGGCCAATATCTCTGGCAAGCATCTGGTTGCCTACGTTCGCCACCTGCAGGAGAACGGTAAAGCGGCCAGCACCATCAAGACGGAGCTGGCGGCGATTCGGTTCTGGCACGATAAGCTGGGAGAGGCTAAATATAAGCTGCCCTCCAACGGGGATCTAGCAGATCAGGCGCCGTTGGAGCGCCGAAAGCTTCAGGGGATTGACCGGCACTGGACGCCGGAGCAGTTCACGGCCTTCGTGGCGGTTTGCCGGGAAACTGGCCGGACTGACTATGCAGATATTGCCACGCTCACCTTTTATGTCGGTCTGCGCATCCATGAGGTCTGCCGGCTCGATACGGCCGCTGTAGAGGCGTGGGAGCGCACAGGGCTGTTGACGGTCAAGGGCAAGGGCGGACGTGTCAGGAGCGTGCCTGTGACGGCGGCAGCAGCCAAACAGGCACTGCGGGATCGAAAAGCTGCCGTCCGGCGGGGGCATAAGCTGTTCGTGCCGGACGATGTGGCCACGGATGCCTATATTCATGCTTTTCAGGCGTTCCTTCGGGAGCACCGTCCGGACCAGGGGACAAATCCCCGGCCGCTGACACACCACGGGATGCGGCACAGCTATGCGGCCCGGCAGTATCGGGAAGCGTTGGATGGCGGGGCTACAGAGTACCGGGCAAAGTTGGAGGTGTCCAAGCTGCTGGGCCACGGCCGCGCAGATGTGACGAACGTGTACTTGGCATCCCGAAAAGCCTGAAAACCAATGACTGAGGTACACACAAAAGTACACACTGATTTTGCTGGTTAGCCAATAACTTTTTTGCCATGATAAAAGGCAGTGCCTGATTCGAGTCCAGCAGTCTCTGCCAAAACGACAAAATCCGAACTTGTTCCTAATCGGGGATGGGTTCGGATTTGTCTTTTATTTGCAATTCTTTACAATGTGGCGGGGCATCCCGAAGCAGACACCTCTGCCCTTTCTACGTTCAATGACAAAAATCAGGTTGCCGCGTATGCGGTCAACGGCTTTGCATGGGCGGTTTCCAATAAGGTTGTTGGCGGAACCAGCAATACCACTTTATACGAATCTTGATTCAGAGACTTTTCCCATTGGAACAATCAAAGAACTTTACCGTCTCCGTTGGGGAATTGAAACTTCCTTTAGAGAACTTAAATATACCATTGGGCTATCTTGCCTGCACGGCAAGAAAACGGACTTTTTACTACAAGAGGTTCTTAAAATGCTTTACACCCAAACAGTGTTAGCGTTCGCCAGGAAAACCACTGCGGGGGTGTGGACATTTTTTTGGACTTATTTGATGTAGTTCCTAAATTTCTCCGCCTCAATATCAATGGAAAAAGTTGGGTAAAAAATATCTTCCTCTACAATTCCAATGGCGGATGTAGAATCAATCAACTCACCTGAGTTCGTCTCAAAAACTTGAATTTCAATTTCATCATCATTTGGGTAAGCGCGCAGCATAGTGATCAAATCGCCGACTGTCATTTTCTATTCCTCCGTATTCATTACTTGCACAAGCCCAGGCTAGTGGAAGGCATGACTCCCAGGCAAAAACTTCGGCTGAGAGCATGTCGAATGCTGATCTCATATCAGGAGAATGGTGATTTCGAATTTCAATCTCCTCGGGTGGAAAGAATCTTTTCCGGCGAAACGGGAAATTTGATCACTCAGTTTATACAGCATGAGCGCGCTATTGGTCGTTCTGAAAAAACAATCGAATCCCGCGAAATATATCTGCGCGCATTTAATCTCTACTTGCAACGATTTGATTTGTCCTTTAATGACCTGTCTGTCGATTGCATCGAGGCTTTTTTCAAATCAATGAATTATGAGCTTGCGATGCGCCATAACAGTGCCAACCATCTCAGGCAGCTTTTCCATTATCTCTATGATCGCGGAATTACTGTTACAGACAATCTCCCACCCACAGGCCGGATGTGTGCAGGATGCTGGGAAACTAAAAGCACCAAAGCCGGCGCCAAATGGAATCGAACAAAAGCCCCCTTCCCTGTTCGCTGTGCGCTCTTGCACTGAACACAGGAAAACCCCCGGTTCGCACGAACCGGGGGTCTTTGCTCCTCTCTGCGGCCGGAATCTTCCGGCCGCGGCTGGGTTCTATGGAGTTTGGGTTTTGCGGGTCACGCCGCGTCGGGCGGTACGGCGCGGACCGTCCCATCTCCGCTTTCTCCCGTGCGGCGCTTTATTTCTGCCCCTCCAATAAAGTTTTCATCGGTGACGATGCACCATCATCTGCGGTCAAGCTGCACTTTTTGAGCGGCGTACGCACTGGCCCGCGCCGTCGGCGTTTTTTCTGCCCATTTTACCACCCGGTCCTCTTGCGTTGTTTATGTGTTTTCTCCTCTCTGGCTGTTTACAAAGCGGCTTCCACGCTCTTTGCCGCTCCCGTTGGTCAGGGACGGGAGGCCCTTAATGGTATGAAAAAACCGCCCATCAGGCGGTTCAATCAACAATATGGGTATAAGAAAACCACCGGCGCCATCGGCAACGGTGGTCAATCTACTACATCGGGAATCTCTTTTCCAGTTCTCAGGCACTCGCGGATAAATGCAACAAACTCATCATAGGTGATATCGTCATAATCGATGTCCTCGTATTCGTCCGGACACGCACCGCGAAACTTATTCGCATACTGGCGAGAAAAATCCCGGAGTTCTTCTGTAACAAGCCCGTTCCACATTCAAATCAGTCCTTTCAACGCCATCATAGCATGCGTGCTCAGATTTGGGAAGATACCTTCAAACATTTTTTTGACGTCAGGATCATTGTTGTAGTATGTTCGGTCGAACTGCGCCCACGCTTCGGCTTCCAGAGTCTCCACATCGCTCCAGTATTCCGCATCATGGCCAAAGCCATACCATTGCAGATTTGACTGAATATCACCCTTGCCTTCGGCTAACGCTTCAAAGTCGGCGTCAAATTGAATCGAACAAAAGCCCCCTTCCCTGCTCGCTGCGCGCCCTTACACTGAATACAGAAAACCCCCGGTTCGT
>OIXG01002400.1_pt1 | contig 14301 bp, 13 predicted proteins | sample 1587731 | NCBI WGS metagenome assembly OIXG01 (sample SAMEA3888908, study PRJEB22519) | human gut metagenome | biome: human gut; feature: human-associated habitat; material: faeces | place: Denmark | collected 2010
CACCGATGCCCGCAAGGACTGCGAGCGCTTCATGGGCACGAAGGTCTTTCTGCAGACCTGGGTCCGCGTCAAGGAAAACTGGCGCGACAGCGACTTCATGATCTCCAACTTCGGCTATCACAAGGAGTGAGCTGCCCTGCGGCAAAAAACTCCAGCATAGCGCCCGCCGGTCCCGCTCATCCTAACCGTAAAGGAGGATGCAGCCATGAAACCGGAATTTTTGTGGGAGATCTTTACCAAGACCGGTGCGCCGGAGGCGTATCTGCTGTATAAGGACGCCGGGCGCGCGCAGGCAGCCAAAAGGGAAGCGGAATATGTATCTGACAACGCGGGGCCTTGTCCTCCGGACAACCGAATATAAGGAAACGGACCGCATCCTGACGGTTTTGAGTGCCGACCGCGGTTTGCTTACGATGAAGGCACGCGGCGTGCGCTCCAACCGCAGCAAGTTGAAGGGGGCCTGCCAGCTTCTGACCTATGCGGAGTTTACCGTCGGCGAGGCGCACGGCTTTTCCTCCATCACCGAGGCGACCGCGCTTGAGATGTTTCCGGAACTGCGGACGGACATTGAACTGCTGGCGCTTGCCAGTTATTTTGCCCAGCTTGCCGAGGTTTTATCGCAGGAGGATGCGGCAAGCCCTGCGCTGCTGCCGCTGATTTTGAACGCGCTCTACGCGCTTGCAAAGCTGAAAAAGCCACCGCGGCTCGTTAAGGCGGCGACGGAACTGCGCCTTGCCGCCCTTGCAGGCTATCTGCCGGAACTTTCCGGCTGCTGCGTGTGCGGGAATGCTGAACCTGACCGGTTCTCGATTGCAGACGGGACGCTCGAGTGTGCGTCCTGCCGCGCGTCCGACGGTGTGCGCATGCCGCTCTCATCCGCGTCGCTGGCCGCGATGCGCTATATCGTTTCCTGCCCGGATAAAAAGCTGTTTTCCTTCACGCTGACGGGTTCGGCGGAGAAAGAACTGTGTGATGCGGCGGAAAGCTATCTGCTTACGCAGCTGGAGCGCAGCTTTTACACGCTGGATTTCTATAAATCACTTTTGACAGAGTAACAGAATAGGATCGTACTTATGAACGAACAATATGAAAAATCACTGACAAAGCTGGAACTGGACAAGGTTCTGGCGATGCTTTCCGACCATGCCGCATCGCAGGCGGCAAAGGAACGCTGCCTTGCCGTCCGCCCCAGTACGGACGCGGATGAGATTCGCCATCTTCTGGACGAGACAAGCGCGGCCTGCGCCTGCATCACGGTCAAGGGCTCACCGTCCTTCGGCGGATTATATGATGTGGGCGCGTCGCTTGACCGCGCCGACCGCGGCGGTTGCCTCAGCCCGGAAGAACTGCTGCGTATTGCAGCTGTTTTAAAGTCTGCCCGCCAGACAAAAGCGTATTCCGAAGGCGAAGGGAGAAGCGCACAGGAGTCAAGCGTGCTGGATGTGTACTTCCAGCAGATCACCACGAATAAATATCTGGAGGAGCGCATCTTTACCTCCATTCTCTCCAAAGATGAGATCGCGGACGCAGCCAGCAGCGAACTTGCCTCTATCCGCCGCAAGATCCGCCAGCAGAGTTCCAAGATCCGAGAATCACTGCAGAAGATCATCACCTCGCCGTCCTACGCAAAAATTTTGCAGGAGCCGATCGTGACCATCCGCTCCGACCGCTTCGTCGTCCCGGTCAAGGCCGAGTGCAAGAGCCAGCTTCCGGGCCTTGTGCACGACGTATCCGCCTCCGGCAGCACCTATTTCATCGAACCCATGTCCGCTGTCAACGGCAATAACGAATTGCGCGAACTGTTTATGGCTGAGCGCAAGGAGATCGAGCGCATTCTTGCCGAACTCTCCGCTGAAGCTGCGGGCCACCGTGAGCAGATCAAGCTGGACTATGACGTGCTGCTGCAGCTGGAGTGCATTTTTGCAAGGGCACGTCTGTCATTTGCCATGCGCGCCATCTGCCCGGAGGTGCGCACAGACGGCCAGCTGAACCTGATCCGCGCCCGCCATCCGCTCATCACCAGCAAGACCGTCGTGCCCATCTCCGTGCGCCTCGGCAGCGATTTTGATACGCTCATCATCACCGGCCCCAACACCGGCGGCAAGACCGTCACGCTCAAGACCATTGGCCTGCTGACACTCATGGCCGAGTGCGGCCTGCATATCCCTGCCGACGACGGCAGCGCGATCAATGTCTACGAGCAGGTTTTCGCCGACATCGGCGACGAACAATCCATCGAGCAGTCGCTTTCCACGTTCTCGTCGCATACAAAGAATATTGTAGAGATTCTTAAGGTCTGCGACAAAGACAGCCTTGTGCTGTTTGATGAGCTCTGCGCCGGAACCGACCCCACCGAGGGCGCGGCCCTGGCTATCGCGATTCTGTCCCATTTGCATAAAATGGGCATCCGCACCATGGCCACCACCCATTACAGCGAGCTGAAGGTCTTTGCCCTCTCTGCTGACGGCGTGGAAAATGCCTGCTGCGAATTCGACGTGGAGACCTTAAGCCCCACCTATCGGCTTCTCATCGGTATTCCCGGCAAGAGCGATGCCTTTGCCATCTCCAGGAAGCTGGGGCTGCCCGACTTCCTCATCGAGGACGCCAGAGGCCACTTAAGCGAACAGAACGAAAGCTTCGAGGATCTGCTGTCCGATCTGGAAAGCAGCCGCCGCACCATCGAGATGGAGCAGGCGGAGATTCAGGAGCATAAAGAAGAGATTCGCTCTCTCCGGGAAGCCCTGGAGAAAAAGCAGGAGAAGCTGGAAGCCCAGCGCGACCGCATCTTACGGGAGGCTAACGAGCAGGCACGACAGGTTTTGCAGGAGGCCAAGGATTATGCCGATGAGACCATGAAGAATTTCCATAAGTTTGGCAAGGCTAACATTTCCGCAAGCGAGATGGAGGCAGAGCGCGCCAAGCTGCGGGAGCGCATGAAGAAGACCGAGAAGGCCATGGCCAAAGATGTGGCAAAGAAGCCGAAGAAGGTGCTGAAAGCTTCCGACCTGCACCTGGGCGATACCGTAAAGGTACTGAGCCTGAACCTGCAGGGCACCGTCAGCACCCTGCCCGACGCCCGGGGCAATCTCTATGTGCAGATGGGTATCCTGCGTTCGCAGGTGAAGCTCACCGATCTGGAGCTGGTGGAGGAGGCTGTCATCACCGCCAAGCAGTTCCAGCGCACCAGCGCAGGCAAGATTAAGATGAGCAAGTCTGCCAGCGTCAGCACCGAGATCAACCTTATCGGCATGACTGTAGACGAGGCTCTGGCCCATCTGGATAAATATCTGGACGACGCTTATCTGGCTCATCTTCCTTCCGTTCGCATCGTACACGGAAAAGGCACCGGAGCGCTCCGGAAGGCCGTACAGGGACTCTTAAAGCGCAACAAATACGTGAAATCCTACCGCCTGGGCGAGTTCGGCGAGGGCGACGCAGGCGTTACGATTGCAACCTTTAAACAGGAGTAGAAGAATGGTAGCAAAACAGAAAATTCTCATCGTCGACGACGATAACAATATTGCAGAGCTGATTTCTCTGTATCTGACCAAAGAATGCTATGAGACCATGATTGTAAATGACGGCGAGGAGGCCCTGAAGGTTTTCGATACCTTCAAGCCCCAGCTGATTCTACTGGATCTGATGCTGCCTGGCATCGACGGCTATCAGGTCTGCAGAGAGATCCGCGCCAAGTCCAACACGCCGATCATCATGCTGTCTGCCAAGGGCGAAGTCTTTGACAAAGTTCTCGGCCTTGAGCTGGGCGCGGACGACTACATCATCAAGCCATTTGATTCCAAAGAGCTGGTGGCCCGGGTTAAGGCCGTGCTCCGACGGTATCAGCCTGTGAAGCCTGTGGAAACCTCCGCGCCTGCCGCCAAGATCGTGGAATACCCGGATCTGGTCATCAACCAGACCAATTATTCCGTGCTCTATCAGGGCAGGCCCGTGGATATGCCGCCCAAGGAGCTGGAGCTTCTGTATTTTCTGGCTTCCTCTCCCAATCAGGTGTTTACCAGAGAGCAGCTTCTCGACCACATCTGGGGCTACGAGTATATCGGCGACACCCGTACCGTGGACGTCCACATCAAGCGTCTCCGGGAGAAGATCGGGGATCATCCCAGCTGGAGCCTGACCACGGTCTGGGGCATCGGATACAAATTTGACGTCAAAGGATAACGGATGATGAAGCACTCCCTTTACCTGAAATTCATACTGGCCTATATCATCTTCGGCTTCTTAAGCTTCTTTACCATCGCAGTATTCAGCTCCCAGATGACGCTGAATTATCTGACCGGACAGGAGGCGGAGGATCTGTATCGGGAGGCCAATTATATTTCCTCGAATTTCGTGCGGAATTATTATTCGGACGCGGCGGATTCCCGCTCCCTAAATACGATTCACTCCCATTTTCAGGCGCTTAGCACCTATCTGGGCGCTGATATCTGGCTATTGAACACGGACGGCACGGTGCTGGTCAATTCCGCCGGCGGCTATTCCAGCGAGTCTGCCACGATCATCGAGGATTTTGATCCGACGGATATGGGCAGCAATTATTATATGATCGGCGACTTCTATGGCATGTTCCGGGAGAACACGCTCTCGGTGGCCGCGCCTGTCACCTACAATTTCAAGCCCCGGGGCTATGTGCTGATTCATCTGCCCATGTCAGTATTGACCGGGGAGCGGGATGCCCTGTTAAATATCACCTACATGACCCTGCTCTTTATTTTCGCCTTTTCCCTGTTGGTGCTGGGCGTCTTTACCTTCGCCGTGTACCGTCCTCTGCTGAAAATCACATCGGCTGCCCGGCAGTACGCAGAGGGTAATTTCTCCTACGCCCTGGAGATTACCGGGGAGGATGAGATTGGCCAGCTTGCCGCCACCCTGAACTATATGGCCCATGAGCTGGGTGAGACCGACGAATACCAGAAGAAATTTGTGGCAAATATTTCCCACGATTTCCGCTCTCCCCTGACCTCCATCAAGGGCTACGTGGAAGCGATTCTGGACGGTACCATTCCGCCGGAAATGCAGGAAAAATATCTTCGTATCGTTCTGATGGAAACGGAGCGCCTGAACAAGCTGACCAGCGGTCTTCTGACATTAAATTCCTTTGACACCAAGAAAAACCGGCTGGATATCACCGATTTCGATATCAACGCCGTCATTAAGGATACGGTAGCCTCCTTTGAGGGCCGCTGTACGGCCCGCCACATTTCCATGGAACTGCTCTTCGACGCCAGACAGCAGTTTGTGTCCGCAGATATGGGCAAAATTCAGCAGGTTATGTACAACCTTCTGGATAACGCCATCAAGTTCAGTCCGGACAATTCTGTCATCACCATCGAGACAACCCTGCGGCACGAAAAGGTATTTATCTCGGTAAAGGATCAGGGCGTCGGCATTCCCAGGGACAGCATGAAGAAAATCTGGGAGCGCTTCTACAAGACTGATTCCTCCCGGGGCAAAGACAAAAAGGGCACCGGCCTGGGACTGTCTATCGTGAAAGAGATTATCGCATCCCATGGGGAGCATATCAACGCCATTTCCACGGAAGGCGTAGGGACAGAGTTTATCTTTACGCTGCCAAGGGTGCATACAGAAGAAGAGTAAAGAAAAAGGGCGCCACACATCCAAAGCAGAATGGGCAACGCTCTTTTCCGGGATTTTCGGTTATTACAGTTCTTTTCGCAGGATGTCTCCCACTCCGCCACCGGTATGAATCAGATAAAACTCTTCCTTTGTATACCCTGTTTCCTCCATGGCCGTAAAGGCGATGGCATCAAAAGCGGAAATAGAAGCCAGGGTGCTGGCAGAGGAGATGATTCCCCATTTATCCGGCTCCCGGTCAATTTTAATTTTCAGTACGATATCCGCCGACTGACCCAGCTTGGAGTTTTCATTCTCTGTCACACCAATGACCGTCAGGCCCTTTTTCTGTGCCGCCGGAATGTAATTCAGAATCTCCTGGGTATTGCCGCTTTTACTCAGCAGAATCAGAATATCGCCCTGCTGCATCGCCCCCAGACCTCCGTGGATGGAGTCTGCCGGAGACAGGAAGAATGCGGGAATCTCCACAACTGAAAGCGTGTGGGCAATCCGCTTCGCCGCCTGTCCTGCCGTTCCGCATCCGGCCAAAATAACCTTCTTACTGTTCTTCTTTACCTGGCACAGCAATTCGGTAATCTGGGACATCACATTGTAATCTACTCGTTCTGCTACTTTACGAATCGTCTCCGCTTCGTCTATCATGACCTGTTTCAAACGTTCTTTTCTGTCCATAATTATTCTCCCAGCTTCAGACCACTCTGCAGGCTTAAGAGGCGGATGCCCGAGGGCGTCCGGAACACGTTTCTGCAGAAGGCCTCTATCGTCTCACTTTTCTTCTGTCCCTCATAGGAATTTACCAGGAAATCCGCCTCCAGAAGAATCTGATAATCGATTCCTTTCACATTCGTATAAGTATGATGATGACCTACCAGGAAGCTTACACGGGAAATCAATTCTGCGTCGTAGCCAAGCTCCGTCAGCATTTTCTCCGCCAGTGCCGGCCCCTCTTCCTCCTGATGCTTTCCTGTGCAGTTCCCATATTTTTCCAGGCAAACTTTAATACCGATGTCATGGACGATAGCCGCCGTCTCCAGAATCTCCTGGGTCTGCTCATCCAGTTCTTCCATCTTTCCTATCTGCCGCGCGAAGCCCCACACCTTCAAGAAATGCTGGATCCGCATGGGATCTCCACGATCAAATTCCATCATGGTTTCCAAAAGCTTTACCTGCTTTGTTTCGTCCATAACACAGCTCCTTATAACAGAATCGGTGACTCATACAGCTTCTCCGGCATACGGATCTGCACGCAGCCGCCGTCTACCGCCAGGGTTTCACCGGTAATGCCGTCACTCTCCCCGCTTGCCAGAAATAATACCGCCGGAGCGATTTTTTCTGCTGTGTTTAATTCAGGAAGCGCGCCCATCAGGCGGAAGCTCTCCAACACATGGGCCGGTCGTTTCTCGTTATTGGTCACGGTCGTACCCGGCGCTACCGCATTGACATAGATTTCATGGGGTCCCAGCTCCAGAGCCATAGCACGGGTCAGATTTACAACTGCCGCCTTAGCCGCGCAGTACACGCTCATGCCTCGCTCTCCGTAATAAGCTGCCGTAGATGCAATATGTATGATCTTGCCCTTCTTTTTTTCATCAATCATATCTTGTGACACAGCCTGGCTTAAAAAATATACGGACTCGATATAATCGCTGAAGCCCTTGCGGAAATCCGCCCGGTTCGTCTCCAGGAATGGCTGTCCCTTCCACCAGGCTGCGTTATTAACCAGAATATCGATCCCGCCGAAAGCTTCCTTCATCCGTTTCAGAAGCACCTCCGGCGCATCCTCCGCATAGAGGTCACAAAGTGTATACTCTGCCTTTCCTCCCTTTTCACGGATCTCCTTTACCACCGCTTCACAGCGCTCTGCATTTCGTCCCATAACCATAACCAAAGCGCCTTCTGCCGCGAACAGCTTTGCTGTCTCATACCCGATGCCGCTGCTGCTTCCTGTAATCAGGGCAGCCTTTCCTTCCAGACGTCCCATAGGCTATACCTTCTTCTTCCCTTTACTGTAAATACTTACCATTGCCTGCGCCATAATAACGATGAGGAGTACAGAACCGACTACTACGTCAGACCACACTGCGCTCAGTACATTCTGCATACTGAAGATATTGGAGAAGGAGGACATAATCAGTGTTCCGATAAAGGTTCCGGACACCTTACCCACGCCTCCGGTCAGCTTCGCGCCGCCCAGTACAACTGCCGCGATAGCGTACATCTCATAGCCGGTTCCGGCCAGCGGAGAGGCTACGCCTACACGGGAGGTATAAATCATACCGCCGATACAGGTCAGCACGCTGCAGATAACATGGGCAGTAATCATGGTCTTCGGTACGCTGACGCCCATCATATTGGCCGCTTCCAGATTACCGCCTACGATGTACATAGAGCGTCCGATAAACCGACGGTTTAATACATAAGCCGCAATCAGGGTAGCGATGATAAAAAGAATCAACGGCAACGGAACTATATTACTAAAGGTCAGCCGGCCAAGAGCCAATACCGGGAATGGAATACTTGCTACCTTGTAGGTCGTCTGATCGCAGAACATCTGCACCAGTCCGCGGACAAACATCTGTGTCGCCAGGGTGGCGATAAAGGCCGGAATCGAAAGCTTCTCAACCAGAAGTCCGTTCACTAGACCTACCACTGCGCCTGCCAGAAGCGGAACCACGAAGGCCAGAACAATATTGTACTGGGACAGGTTCAGCATCAGATAGCCGGAGAGGGCAAATACCGAAGCCACACTCAAATCGATGGAACCACAGAGTACCACAAAGGTCATTCCGATTCCGATAAAGCCCATCAGGCTGGCAGAACGGAGCAGGTTTGTCAGGTTTTCCGGTGAGACGAAGGTTCTCTGTACACAGACACCCACCAGAAGTACAATCAGAAGACCCACCAACGCGATATTATTGCTGAAAAATGATTTTGCCTTGTTCATGTTTGTCTCCCTCCTTATTTTGAGCGCTTTCCTATTCCGTGGAAATACAGAGCCGCCAGAACAATGCAGGCCTTCAACATCAGAGTTACCGGATAAGATACGTTGTTCATATTGCACATCATAGTAATCAGCTGAAGCACAAACGTACCGCATACGGTTCCGATGATGTTCGGATAGCCTCCGTCAATGGGAGTTCCGCCAATCAGCGTTGCCGCAATAGCGTCGATCTCCATATCCGTTCCGATGGTAGACGGATGGGCGCTGGATACGACTACCGCCTCCAGCATACCTGCCGCCCAGGCCAACGCGCCTGTGATGGCGTAGCAGAAAATAACGATTTTCACTGTATTGATACCACAGTTTCTCGCAGCCACCGGATTGTTGCCGTAAGCCTCGATTCTGGCTCCCAGCTTCATTTTATTAACCAGGATGTATACAACTGCCACTGCAATGATTACGATAAAGAAATGAACCGGAATATGTCCAAATATCGGCTGCGTAAAAAGCTTTGTCAGGTTCGGGGCCGTATAGGTAACATTCGCCGCGCCGCTGATTCCCTTTGCCATACCGCGCATGATATAGCGCAAAGCCAGGGTAGCCACCATGGGCAGAATCGCAAGCTTCGAAACCGCCACGCCCGCCAGACTGCCAAAAGCGACAACCAGTAAAATCGAAAAAATAATCAAGGCCGGAGACTGGTGTACAATTCCCAACGCCGCCAGCACGGAACCCAGCGCCATGGCAGAGCCTACGGAAATATCGATACCACCGGTAGCGATAACCAGCGACATACCCAGAGACACGAGACATACTCTCGATACCTGTTTAAAAAAGTTGTTGAACGTAATCCAGCTCAGGAAATTATTCGTAGCCACGATATTAAAAACCAGCAGCACCAGGAATAAAATCAGAGCGATATTCTTTTTAAAGAATACCAAATCGAACTTGATGCCCTTCTCTTTTGTCATCTCTTATTTCTCCTTTCCTGTAGCAATGGTTTCCATAATACTCTTTTCCGAAATGTCTCCTCCGGACAATTCACCCATAGCCTTGCCATCACGGAGTACCAGAATCCGGTCGCAGTTGCGGACAAGCTCTGCCATCTCAGAGGAGATAAACAACACGCTGATACCGTTGGCTGAGAAATCATGAATCAGCTTCTCAATCTCTGCCTTCGCTCCTACGTCAATGCCTCGAGTCGGCTCATCCAGGATAATCAGCTTCGGATGAATTGCCATCCACCGGGACAAGATAACCTTCTGCTGATTTCCACCGGACAGATTCTTGATCAGCTGCTCCCCACTGGGTGTTTTGATCAGAAGCTTCTGAATGTAATCGTCTGAAAGCTGTTTTCTCTTTTTGGAATTGATGAAACCACCCTTTGTCAGATTATCCAGGGAACAAATGGTCAAATTGTTCTGTACGGTTACATCCGGGAAAATACCCTCCTCACGGCGATTCTCTGTACAGAAGGCCAGGCCCGCTTTGATAGCGTCCTCCGGGGATTTAATCTTTACCTGCTTGCCTTCCACATAGATTTCTCCGGAATCCGGATGGTCACAGCCGAAGATAATGCGGGCTGTCTCCGTACGTCCTGCGCCCAGAAGACCTGCCAGGCCCAGAATCTCTCCCTTTTTAATATGAAAGCTTACATCGTTTACATAGGGCACCCGGATCAGGTTTTTAACCTCCAGGACGTCCTCTTTATCACTGAAGTCACGGATCGGAAGGGTTCTTTCCAGCTTAACCTCTTTCTTTCCGAGCATAGTTTTCAATAACTCATATTCTGACAGCTCCTCCGTCTTCCAGGTGCCCATATAATGGCCGTCCTTCAGTACGGTGATTCTGTCACATTTCTTATAGACCTCATCCAGCCTGTGGGAAATAAAAATCATGGATACCCCTTTTGCTTTCATCTTATCCATAATACCAAAAAGAATCTCTACCTCATTGGTATCCAGAGAAGATGTGGGCTCGTCCATAATCAGAAGCTTGCAGTTGAAATTGACCGCACGAATGATGGAAATAATCTGCTGCTTCGCAGTACTGTAATTATTTAAGGTTTTCTTTACATCAATATCGATTCCCACTTCATCAATCAGCGCCTGCGCATCCTCGTGCATCTTCTTCCAGTCAATTCCTGATTGATTATAAGGATAATGTCCCAGGAAAATGTTTTCGCTGACTGTCAGATAAGGAATCATGTTCAGCTCCTGGTAAATGGTGCTGACTCCCGCTTTCTGCGCGCTCTGTACCGTCGTAAATTTTCTCTCCTCATGGTCAAAAATAATCTGGCCGGCATCTGCTTTATAAAGACCTGTTAATATTTTAATGAGCGTTGATTTTCCGGCTCCATTTTCTCCCATCAGGGCATGAATTTCACCTTTCTCTACGGAAAATTCAATATTGTCAAGCGCTCTTACTCCTGCAAATTCTTTTGTCAATCCATGTACTTCCAATATATTTTCGCTCATACGTCCGCTCCTCTTTATGATAAGAGACTGCTGCAGCACAGCAGTCTCTTTTTCATCAAATTTTCCTCGTCAGAGGTGTGCCGATTACCAGCTCTTAGAATCCTAAATCGTAGTTTTCATCTACATTTGTTGCATCTACCGGTACATCCTCGATAGCATAGAAGGTATCCAGCTTCTCGCCTGCCATACCAGCTTCGATTCCGTCGAATACTTCGTCTGCGAACTTCGGTGTGCAGGTGATGGTTGCGGAAATAGTTCCGGCCTTGATTGCGTCGAAGGTCTCATACATTCCGTCTACACCAATGATGTATACATCTTCGTTAATCTTAAGTCCTGCGGACTGGCAAGCCAGAGATACACCAAGTGCCATCTCGTCGTTGTGGCAGTAGAATACGTCAATGTCGCCGCCTGTGGACTGAAGAACGTTCGCTGCTACCTCCTGTGCCTCTGTACGAGAGAAGTTTGCTGTCTGCTGTACTACGAAGTCAAAATTGCCCTTCTCCTCTGCTACTGCATGGAATCCATCGGAACGGTCACGCACGTCGGTACCACCCAGGATACCCTGAATCTCTGCTACCTTAATGGTATCCAGTCCCTTATCGGTGCAAGCCTTATATGCCCACTCGCCTGCATACCGGCCCTCAGCTACGAAGTCAGATGAATAGAAGGTTACGTAATCAACGCCCGGTGTGCCGTTGGAGCCTCTCGCCTTCATGATAACCGGAACTCCTTTTTCCTTACACTTATCAAGTGCAGGCTGGATAGCGTCTCCGTCAACTGCGGTGATTACAATTACGTTACATCCCTGTGCCAGAAGAGACTCTACATCGGAAAGCTGCTGCTCGCTGTCGCCCTCTGCGTTTACGATGGTGATCTTGTAGCCACGCTCGTCTGCCGCTCTCTGCATATCCTCGCTCTCTACGGTACGCCAGGTGCTTGCCAGGTCTGCCTGGGAATATCCTACATAAAGCTCGTCCTTAGACGGCCATTTCCACTCTGTAGCCTCTGTGGAAGCTGCTGTGTCCTTGCTCTCTGCTGCATCTGTTGTTGTCTCGGTTGAGCTGCTGTCTGTTGTGGTGCTTCCGCCTTCCATGGATGCGCCGCCACATGCTGCCAGGGAGCATGTAATGGTCAGGGAAAGAAGTAATGCTGCCGCTTTTCTCAATTTCATAAATTTTACCTCCACTTTTGTTAATCCTTTTTTAATTACGATCGCGCATTTGGAATTCCTTTTGCTACAATTCATTCTAGCCGTTTGAAGCATTGGAGTAAATATTCTAGTGCTTTTTTTACTATTTTGTCCTTTTAATCAGCTCTTTTTTATGCGTTTTTACTTTTTTTCAGTAATTTTTCACAGTTTTTTCATTTTCTCTGCTTCATTTTGAAGTATTTACTTCGCAGTTTTATTTCATTTCGCTGAGGCGTTTTCCCACGTCTCCGCCGGGATGGATCTTTAAGAAGCCCTTCTGGCTGAAGCCCTTCATACGGGAAATCGCGATAGCAATGGCGTCAAACACTGCCAAAGTAGCCAAAATACTGCCTGTGGCCAGCACGTTGTACTCGTCCGGTTCCTTTTCGACCTTAATTTTCAGGACCAGATCGCTCTCCTTTGCCATATAGGATTCTTCATTCTCCGTCACTGCAATCAGAAGCGCGCCGCGTTCTTTACAGGGAGCAATCATTTTATTGAGCTCTTCTGTGTGGCCGCCTTTGGAAAGCAGTACCAGGATATCATCCTTCTGTACCACGCCCATGCCGCCGTGAAGGGCGTTGGCCGGGGACAGGAACAGCGCCGGGCAGTCCACGCAGCTTAAGGTATGTTCAATTTTCTGCGCAGCAGTGCCCGATGTTCCGCAGCCTGTCAGGATCACCTTACCCTTACAGTTCAGAAACGCGTTCATGACTTTTTCGATCTGCTCCTCGGATACCGTTTTTTCCAGTTCCGCTATAATTTCGGATTCACAGCGCAATGTATGTACCACGGATTCTCTGATATTCATAGTCCTTCTCCTTATTTCTTGTGCTGTCCATAGTACGCGTTCGGACCAAATTTACGGTTATAATGCTTCATCTTAATGTTATCCTTGATCAGCTCGCACTTTCCGCCTGTCGCAATCTCGTCAAAAATTGCCATTTTTGCCACATACTCCAGAACCTGCGCGTGCAGCACTGCAGCGTGCGGAGTCTTGCCCCAGGTAAACGGCGCATGGCTGTGTACCAGAACTGCCTGCATTTCCACGCAGTTTCTCTTTTCGAACTCCTCCAGAATTACTTTTCCGGTATTTTTCTCATAAGCCTCTTCAATCTCCTCTGTGGTCATCAGACGGGTGCAGGGGATATCTCCGAAGAAATAGTCGCAGTGTGTGGTTCCATAGCAGGGAATATTCTTTCCCATCTGCGCCCACATGGTGGCAAACTGGGAGTGGGTGTGTACAATACCGCGGATTCCCTGATCCTTGAATGCCTTATACAGCTCGATGTGGGTATCTGTGTCTGTAGACGGAACATAGTCGCTGTCTACCGGCACCATCTGATCCGGTCTGAGCTCCTTATACGGAACGCCGCTGGGTTTAATTACCATCAGTCCGCTTTCCTCGTCATACCCGGATACATTTCCCCATGTGGAGATAACCAGCTGCTTCTCTACCAGCTCCATATTAGCCTCGTAGACCTCTTTTTTTAATGCCTCCAAACTCATTTCTATAACTCCTCCTTATAATAAAAAAATTATATAAATTTTATTACTACCAGATAAATAACTCCTGACCGGATAATTTCATCACGGCTTCGATAAAGTCGTAATCCCCATAAATAATGGTGATCTCATGGCCGGACGGCTCATGATATGCCACTGTACATTTCTCCAGAAGCGGGTCAACATCCGGACTCCACATGCTCCGTTTCTGATCCAGAGCCTGTAACAGTCTCAGCGCTTCTCTCTTATAGAGATCGCTGTCCCTTCCTTCTGTATGCTTTGCCAGTTCAATCAGTCCACAGGCTGCAATCGCTGCTGCAGTGGAGTCTTCCAGCTGACAATCCGCAGGCTGTCTGAAATCGATCGGGATCAGACCGCTCTCCGGTGTATTAGAAATGAAATAATGGGCGATTTTTCTTGATGTATCCAGATATTCTTTCTTACCTGTGTGGATGTAGCTTAAAGCGAATCCATACAATCCCCAGGCCTGTCCACGGGTCCAGGAGGAACCAACCTCATAACCCTGTCCGCCATAGGAACGGACCATCTCGCCTGTATCTGGATCAAATTCCACG
>OIXG01002406.1_pt1 | contig 14270 bp, 10 predicted proteins | sample 1587731 | NCBI WGS metagenome assembly OIXG01 (sample SAMEA3888908, study PRJEB22519) | human gut metagenome | biome: human gut; feature: human-associated habitat; material: faeces | place: Denmark | collected 2010
CGGCTTCCGCCTGCGGATTGCTCAATAATTTTTGGGTTTTCGTTTGATAAATAAATATCGGCGTTTTTTTCGCAGGCAGCTTTTTTTATTACATTAAGCGCGCTTTTATCCATATTGCCGTACACCGCAAGCCTGCCGTTTTGTTTTATAATACCGGCTTTTTCAAACGCAATTTTTTCAATTGTATCGCCCAAAATACTCATATGGTCAAGCCCTATTGTACAAATAACCGATAATGCGGGGTCATTTATAATATTTGTTGCGTCGTACCGTCCGCCAAGACCCGTTTCAAGCACAACAATATCACATTTTTCATCAAAAAAATACAAAAAACCTATTGCAGTTATTACCTCAAACTCAATAGGGTTTAAATTTTCGTCCGCCTCAATTATATTTTTGATTTTGTTTGTATAGTACACAAGTTTTTCGGACGGTATATTTTTATTGTTTATTTGTATTCTTTCGTTAAAAACTTCAATATAAGGTGAGGTATATAACCCCACCTTATATCCGTGTTCAATAAATATGCTTGAAATAAAAGCCGATACCGAGCCTTTGCCGTTTGTGCCGGCAACGTGTATACATTTTAACCTATCCTGAACGTTTCCAAATGAGTTCATTAAAGCACGTATATTATCAAGCCCCGCTTTTTTACCGAATTTTTTTAGAGAATGAATATAATTTATACATTCTTCTTCGGTTTTAAGCTTATTATTCAATGCCTTATCTCCTATTTAAGTTTTTCTATACTCTCAATTACCTTTTCAAGCATTTGAGTATATTTTTCACCCTTTGCACGTTCTTCGTCCACAACCTTTTGAGGTGCCTTTGCAACAAATCCCGCATTTGAAAGTTTACCCTCAACACGTTTAATTTCGGCTTCAAGGTTTTTCTTTTCGCTTGTTAAACGTTCAAGTTCTTTTTGTCTGTCTACAAGTTCATCAAACGGAATAAATATTTCCGCACCCTCAACAACGGTTGTAACGGCATTATCGTCAATACCCGATTTATCGCTTTGTATTACAACATCGGACGCACCCGCAAGCTTTTCAAAGAATTGGTCGGATGACGCAAAAACATCTTTGTTGCTTGTTACAATTATAACCTTTGCCTTTTTGGACGGAACAACATTCATAAGACTTCTTACGTTTCTTATGCCCTTTATTGCCTCCATAATAATTTGCATTTTCTTTTCATCATCGTGGTAGCAAAGTTTTTCGTCATATTCGGGATAACGTGAAATCATAATGCTTTCCTCACCCGTAGGCAAATAGCTGAATATTTCCTCTGTTACAAAAGGCATAAACGGGTGTAAAAGTTTAAGCGAGTTAACAAGCACATAGCAAAGTACCTGCTGTGCCTCTGTTTCGCTTCCGTCTTTTGCATATAGACGGGGCTTTACAAGTTCTATATACCAATCGCAGTAATTATCCCAAATAAAGTCGTAAATTTTGTTTACGGCAACACCGAGTTCAAATTTATCTATATTTTCGTTTACTTCTCTGCATACGCTGTTAAATGCGCTTAATATCCACTTATCTTCGGTACGGAGCTTATCTTCCGACGGAAGTTTAATTTCGTCAATATCCATATTCATAAGCAAAAATCTTGACGCATTCCAAATTTTATTTGCAAAGTTACGGCTTGACTCAACTTTCTTTTCGTAAAAACGCATATCGTTTCCGGGTGAATTGCCCGTAGCAAGAGTAAAGCGCAATGCGTCGGCGCCGTATTGGTCTATTATTTCAATAGGGTCAATACCGTTTCCGAGAGATTTGCTCATTTTTCTGCCCTGACTGTCACGTACCAAACCGTGAATTAACACGTGTTTAAACGGCTCTTTGCCTGTGTGTTCGAGTGATGAGAAAATCATTCTCGCAACCCAGAAAAATATTATATCGTATCCCGTTACAAGCACGCTTGTGGGGAAGAAATAATCCAAATCTTTTGTTTTTTCGGGCCAGCCGAGTGTTGAAAACGGCCACAGCGCCGAGCTGAACCACGTATCCAAAACATCAGGGTCTTGTTTAACATCTGCTCCGCAATGAGGGCATTTTGTAACTTCTTCTTTGGAAACAATTGTTTCATTGCATTTTGTGCAATAATACGCAGGTATTCTGTGTCCCCACCACAACTGACGCGATATGCACCAATCGTGTACGTTTTCCATCCAATTTAAATAGGTTTTTGAGAAACGGTCGGGCACAAATTTAACCGTTCCGTCCTCCACAACTTTTATAGCTTTTTCGGCAAGCGGTTTCATTTTTACAAACCATTGTTTTGACGTAATGGGTTCAACGGTTGTTGAACATCTGTAACACTGACCCACATTATGCTTGTGCGGAACAACTTTTACAAGGTATCCCTGTTCTTTTAAATCGTCTACCATTTGTTTTCTGGCTTCGTATCTGTCGAGTCCCTCGTATTTGCCGCCGTAAGAGTTAATGGTTGCGTCATCATTTAACACTTTAATTTGTTCAAGGTTATGGCGCATACCCACTTCAAAGTCGTTGGGGTCGTGAGCCGGTGTAATTTTAACACAGCCCGTACCAAACTCTTTATCTACATACTCATCCGCAATAACGGGAATTTCACGGCCGACAAGAGGCAAAATAAGAGTTTTGCCCACAAGATGCGTGTATCTTTCATCATCGGGGTGAACCGCAACGGCAGTATCGCCCAATAAAGTTTCGGGACGTGTTGTGGCAATTTCAACATACTCGTCACTATCTTTAACAGGGTATTTAATATGCCAAAAATAACCTTCCTGCTCGGTGTATTCAACTTCCGCGTCCGAAAGTGCGGTAATGCAGTGAGGGCACCAATTGATTATACGGTTGCCCTGATATATAAGGCCTTTATTGTAAAGGTTTACAAATACTTCTTTTACCGCCTTTGAACAGCCCTCGTCCATTGTAAAACGCTCACGTTCCCACGCACAGGACGAACCGAGTTTTTTGAGCTGGTTTATAATACGGCTGCCGTATTTTGCTTTCCAATCCCACACTTTTTTAAGAAATTTTTCACGTCCGAGGTCATAGCGTGTTGTGCCGTCCTCGTTGCGCAATGCTTCTTCAACTTTAATTTGCGTTGCTATACCTGCGTGGTCGGTACCGGGAATCCAAAGTGCATTAAACCCTTTCATTCTTTTGTATCTTACAAGTATATCCTGCAAAGTTTCGTCAAGGGCGTGTCCCATATGTAACTGCCCCGTTACGTTTGGAGGAGGAATAACTATTGTAAACGGCTCTTTTTTGCTGTCCGCTTCCGCCTCAAAATATCTTTTTTCTACCCAATTGTTATATATTTTATCCTCAATTTCGGAGGGATTATACGTTTTGGGCAGTTCCTTTTTATTCGACATACAAATATCTTCCCTTCATTATCCCCAAAATACCAAAAACACAGCCGCAAGGGTAATTATAAAACCCACGCTTTTTACGGCGGCAATATGCATATCGTTTATTTCGGTTTTAAAAATATACGGCGCAGTTTTTTTAGACGTAAATGTAACCGCCGCGCCTGCGGCCAACAAAATTAAAGCAAATATTCTCATAATTAATTTACAGGTTTATTATATAGACAGTTTTGCAACAAGTCTGTATTCGTCCTCATCTATTGTTTTGTGCATATCAAGGCCTTCGTTTATATCAACATCGTTTATTTTGCCGTCTTTTACAATTACAACTCTGTTTGATTTACCTTCTTTAAGAAGTTCTATTGCCTTTTCACCCATTTGCGACGCGGTTACTCTGTCTTTTACCGTGGGGCTGCCTCCGCGCTGAATATGGCCCAAAATTGTGGCTCTTGTTGAAACGCCTGTCTGCTCCTCAATTTCTTTTGCCATTTTAACCGAGCCTTTAACACCCTCGGCAACAACAATTATATGGTTTTTCTTGCCTGCCTGTTTGCCGGCTTTAACAACATCTACAACGTCTTTTTCAAAATCAAATTCTCTTTCGGGTATTAAAACGTTTTCGGCACCCGACGCAATTGCAACGTGAAGAGCCAAATATCCGGCATTTCTGCCCATTACTTCAACAACGCTGCATCTTTGATGGCTTGTGCAGGTATCTCTTAATTTGTCTATTGCCTCCATTGCGGTGTTAAGTGCGGTATCAAAACCGATTGTATATTCACTGCAGGCAATATCGTTATCTATAGTACCCGGAATACCTATTGTGGGTATACCTTTGTTTGTAAGCGCTCTTGCACCCTTAAAACTGCCGTCGCCGCCTATAACAACAAGTGCGTCTATACCGAATTTACGAGCAACCTCAACGCCTTTGTTCTGACCCTCCTCGGTTGTAAATTCAAGGCATCTTGCGGTTTCGAGTATTGTACCGCCGCGTTGAAGAATGTCGCCCACGTTACGCGCCTCGAGTTTTTCTATTCTGCCGTGCAAAAGGCCGTTGTATCCGCCGTAAACACCGTACATTTCAAATCCGTTAAATATACCGCATCTTACAACCGAACGAACTGCCGCGTTCATTCCGGGTGCGTCGCCTCCGCTGGTTAAAACTCCTATTTTTTTAATCTCTTTCATAATTAATTCCTCCAATAGCTTAAATATCGTCTCCGGATGTAATTTGACCGTGTTTGGTGTACACCACGGCTTTGCCTTTAATTTTCATAGCCGATGTAATTTCGGTAAATTCGGCAATATAAATCTGCCCTTTGTCGAGAATTTCGGTATGATGAAATTTAGTATCTCGTCCGCGGGTAAGCCCCATAATGGTTACTCCGTTTTCAAGCGCTTTAATTACTATATAATCCGCCGAAGTATCGTAATCCATAACATTTACGCTCCTTACTTTATTAAATAATTTAACATACAATTATTCGTATTATACCATAATACATATATTATACCATTTTTTTACAAAAATCAAGATATTTATGCTATTTTTATTTGATTTTAACATTTTCATCTCCAAATAATTCGCATAACTCATATATAATTTGTGAACATATACATACAGAGTTTTTATCGTCTGCCTTAATTGCCTTTTGAGTATCTGCAAAATAAATGCAAAGTCCGTTATTGCCCCTGTATTTTTGGGTTATGTTTAAAAGAAAATCAAGTTTTTTTGAATTTTCAATGCGCACATACAGCGTAAATTTTGGAGATATATGCAATGATTCCAGCGGAGTAATGCTTTTAGCCGTTAAGCTTACGGTATTTTCGCCGCGCACGTTAACGGTTGCCTCAACCATAACCGCAGACGTGTTTTGTATTACGTACTCATATTTATAGTATGTGTTTTCAAACACGGTTAATTCAATATCCGCATAAAAATCGCTCAATGTCATTACCGCCATCATTTTACCCGATTTTGTACGGCGCTGTTCGGGCGATGATATTATACCGCATAATCGCACCTTTAAACCGTCGTTGTTTTTTCCGTCAAGTATTGTATATATATCATCGGTGGTGTAAGCTTTTACAATATGGCGGTATTTTTCGAGAGGATGTCCGCTTAAATACATACCTGCATATTCTTTTTCAAACGCAAGCTTTTGCTCGCGTGTAAAATCCGTTTGTTTTTCGTTTATCATACTGTCCGTTGCGCCCGATTGTTCGCCCACCGCGTCAAACAAACTTTGCTGACCGCCCGATATAAGCTTTGCGTCCTGAAGCGCACAGTCAAGCATAACGTCGTACACAAGCAAAAGCGCGCGTCTGTTTTTGTTTAAACTGTCAAACGCACCGCATTTTATAAGAGTTTCACAGCAGCGGCGGTTTATGCCGTAATCTGCCATTCGGTTTAAAAAGTCGGCAAACGATTTAAATTTTCCCTGCGCTCTTTCGGTTTCAATATCGTTTGGAAATTTAAGCCCCACACCCTTTAATGCCGCAAGCCCAAACCGTACGTCTTTTCCGTCAACCGAAAACAGTGCGCGGCTTTTGTTTACATCGGGCGGCAAAAGGCGTATGCCGTACTTTGAAAAGCTTTTTATATACTTGTTTATTTTATACGAATTGCCCATAAGGCTCATTAAAAGCGCCACAAGATATTCGGACGGATAATGGCATTTAAGGTATGCCGTTTGATACGCAAGAGTTGCATAACACGCGGCGTGAGATTTGTTAAAAGCATACTGCGCAAACGACGCAAGATAGTCAAATACTTCGTTTGCCTCTTTTTCGCTTATTCCCATTCTTACAGCGCCCGGTACAACAACATTTCCGTCGCCGTCCGTCAAACCGTTTACAAAAACTTCGCGTTCCTTTTGCATAAGCTCGGGCTTTTTCTTTGCCATAACTTTGCGCACCATATCGGCACGCGCCATTGAATATCCCGCCATAATTCTTACAATTTCCATAACCTGTTCCTGATACACAATTGCGCCGAATGTCGGCTCGGTAACCTGTTTAAGAAGCGGATGTATGTAGCGTATATTTTGCGGATTTGAAACATTTTTTAAAAATTCGGGTATTTGAGCCATAGGCCCCGGGCGATATATTGATGTTGTTATAATAATATCGTCGAGCGATTTTGGCTTAAATTTACGCAAAAAAGACTGAAGCCCGGGGTTTTCGAGCTGAAATACACCGTCGGTGTCGCCGCGTGATATCATATCAAATGTTTTGCCGTCGCTGTAATTTATGTCACTTAACTGCCTTATACCGTCTTTATTTGACATTTTAATGAGTTTAAGCGTATCACGTATTACGGTTAAGTTTCTCAATGCCAAAAAGTCCATTTTTAAAAGGCCCTCTTTTTCGAGTGCATCCATAGGGTACTGCGTTATAAGCCCTGTGTCGGACGGCTGTAGCGGTGTATAATTGTTAAGCGGTGCGTCGGCAATAATAACACCTGCCGCATGGGTTGACACATTACGCGGAAACCCCTCAAGTTTTATTGCGGTATCTATAATACGCTTTACATCGTAATCTGTTTCATACATACTTTTAAGCTGTTTGTCGCCGGCCAATGCGTCGGCAAGTTTTATATGCAGTACTTCGGGTACGGCACGCGCGGTTTTATCAACCGTAAACGAATTTACTCCAAGAGCTTTACCCACACATCTAACCGCCGCACGTGCCGCCAATGTGCCAAACGTTATAATTTGCGCCACTTTGTCGGCACCGTATTTTTTTGTAACGTATGCTCTTACTTCGTCACGGCGTTCATAGCAAAAATCTATGTCTATATCGGGCATACTTACTCTTTCGGGGTTTAAAAAGCGTTCAAAAATAAGACCGTATTTAATGGGGTCTATTTCGGTTATATTAAGCGAATATGCCACAAGACTGCCTGCCGCCGAACCTCTGCCCGGCCCTACAAAAATATTGTTATCTTTGGCAAACTTTACAAAATCGTATACAATTAAAAAATAATCGGCAAATCCCATTTTTTCTATAACTTCAAGTTCGTAATCAAGCCGTGATTTTAACTCATCCGTCACAATACCGTATCTGCTTTTAAGTCCGCTCCGGCACAGCCGTTTAAGATAGTCAATGTGATTTGTTTCTCCCTTTATTTCTATTTTTGGTACGTGCCGCTGCGAAGTATCTATGGTTACCGAACATCTTTTTGCAATATCGTACGTATTTAAAATTGCCTCGGGCGCATAATAAAAAAGCTCCGCCATTTGCTGTTCGCTTTTTAAATAAAATTCCTCGCCGAAAAATTTTAACCTGTCCTCGTCATTTATATTTTTGCCCGTTTGAATACAAGTTAAAACATCTTGCAAAAACGCGTCGTCTTTATTAATATAATGCACATCGTTTGTTGCAACAAGAGGTATGCCCGTTTCACGCGACAGGCGCACAAGCGCCGCACTCACCTTTTTTTCATCATCCATTCCGTGGTCTTGTATTTCAAGATAAAAATTACCTCTGCCGAAAATTTGTTCAAACTCCCTTGCCTTTTTTAGCGCTTGCTGAAAACCGCCCGTCAAATACGCTTTCGGCACATCGCCGCGCAGGCACGCGCTTAAAGCTATTAAACCGTTATGATATTTTTTTAATGTTTCAATATCCACACGCGGTTTATAGTACATTCCCTCCGTTTGCGCAACGGTTACTATTTTCATAAGATTTCTGTATCCCTCGTTATTTTGGCATAAAAGCACAAGATGACCGTAATCGGAGTCAAGATTGCGGTCTTTATCGTATCTCATTCGGGGTGCGGTATACACCTCACATCCGATTATGGGTTTTATTCCGTTTTCAATGCATTTTGTGTAAAATTCAAACACCGCATACATATTACCGTGGTCGGTAATTGCAATTTGTTCATATCCGAGCTGTTTTGCTCTTTGTATAAGCTTATCGGGCGGCGCGGCGCCGTCGAGCAAACTGTACGATGTATGAACGTGCAAATGTGCAAACGGCATATATGCCGCCTCCTTTTTCTTTTTTATTTTTGTTCTTCTTTTTTCGCTATCTCCGCAATTTTTCTCAATCGGTGATTAACTCCCGATTTACCTATCGGCGGGTCGAGCATTTCGCCAAGCTCTTTAAGCGAACTTTCGCGGTTTTCAAGCCGCAATATTGCAATTTCTTTTAAATTGTCGGCAAGTTTATCAAACGTACCGCTTTTAATAAGCTTTTTAATGCTTGCAACCTGTGCAACCGACGCGTCAACCGTTTTGTCCATATTGGCATTTTCGCAGTTTATGGTACGGTTTATGCCGTTGCGCATTTCTTTTAAAATTTTGGCATTGTGAAATTCGGTAAGCGAATTTACGGCGCCCACTATCGTTAAAACATCGGCTATAATGTCGCTGTTTTTAATATACACAACATATTTTGATTTTCTTTCCACAATACCCGAATTAACCGAAAAGGTTTTAAGAATACTTTCCAAAAGCTTTGCGGTGCGTTTGCAGGGCGCAGAAAACTCAAGGTGATAATTTTTTTGCGGATTCATAACCGAGCCGCAGGCAAGAAAAGCGCCTTTTACAAACGCTTTGCGTTCGCTTATTCTAGCAAATAATTTAAGATGCGGTATTTTATCTGTTTTGTCAAAATCGCACCCGGGTTTTATAAGGCCCAAATTTTCATACAAAAAAATAATTTCGTCGGTATCGTCGCATCTCACTTCATAATATGCGCCTTTTGCCCCCGTTTTATTTATTTTTATATACGGGTTAATTTTAAGTATTCCGCGCATTATAAAATATATCCGCCGTGCCGCTTTGGCATTTTCGGTTTTAATTTTTAAATCGTAACCCGCGGCGTGTTTTTTTAATTTGCCCGAATACAGCAAAAATGCCGTCAATTCAGCTTTGGCGCCGTCTGCATCGCATACGGCGCCTTTATTTGAGTTTTTGTAATCTTTTAAAATAATTTCGTTTTTAACTGTTGTTGAAAAAGACATATTGCTTCTCTCCAATAAATATAATCGTTATTAACCGGGCAGCGAAAGCAATGTTTCGGCAAGCTTTATGTAATCGTGACGCACAACATCGCCGTCAAAATATAATAAATCTTTTTGTATAAGCTTTGTTTTTGTTCCCGTAAATTCGCCGTCATCGGCAATAACGGGAAATGCGCTTTGCATTTCGTACCGTTTTTTAAATATATCAGGTACTTTTTGCGAATTTGCCAAGCAAAAATCAACGATATTTTCTCCTAAATGATTTTCGATAGCCTTTATGTGGCTGTATGCCGTAAAGCCGTCCGTTTCGCCCGGCTGGGTCATAACATTGCACACATACACAATTTTGGCATTGGTATTTTCAAGCGCGTCTTTCATACCGTCCACAAGCAAATTGGGAATTATGCTTGTATAAAGACTGCCCGGACCCAAAACAATTAAATCGGCGTTATATATTGCATTTATGCATTTATCGTTTACCTTTACGTTTTGAGGTGACAGCATTATTTTTTTAATGGGACTTTTATTTTTTAAAACGCATTTGGGTATACTGCATTCGCCGTATACCACAGTACCGTTTTCAAGCTCCGCCTTTAAATTTACATTATCGCACGTTACGGGCAAAACATTTCCCGTAACCGCAAGAACGGAACTCATTTTTTCGATTGCCTTTTCAAAGCTTCCGCTGAGCTCACTCATAGCCGCCAAAAACAAATTGCCGAAACAATACCCCTCCAGCCGTCCCGACGTAAATCTGTATCTGAACAAATCACGCATAATAGGCTCGGTATCGGCAAGCGCCGTAAGGCAGTTGCGTATATCGCCGGGTGGCAGTATATGCAAATCTTCACGTATCATACCCGAGTTGCCGCCGTCGTCGGCAACGGTTACAATTACGTTTATGTTTTGCGTATACAGCTTAACACCCCTAAGCATTGTGGAAAGTCCCGTTCCTCCGCCGACTGCCACAACCCTTAAATCCGAAAAGTGTGAAAAATGCAAAAAATCATTTGTCATACAGTTATCCTCCGCCATAAAAATCTTTTTTTGATGATTATTGCCTTGAAATTCTGTCTTTGTTAATATCTCTGTGGTTTATAAATATGTTGTACCCGTTGTTTGCCAAATAATCACCCAAATAGTTTGCAACAGTAACGCTCCTGTGCTTTCCGCCCGTACAGCCTATGGCTACAATTAAATTTGTTTTTCCCTCTTCTATATAATGAGGCATTAAAAACGTAAACATATCGGTAAGTTTACCCAAAAACTTTTGCGTTACGGGCGCATTCTTTACATAATCGGATACTTCCCTGTCAAGCCCCGTTTTTTCTTTAAGCTCGGGTACATAAAACGGGTTTGGCAAAAATCTTACGTCAAGCACAATGTCAGCGTCAATGGGTATGCCGTATTTAAAACCAAAACTCATAATATTTGCCGTCATAACATTTAACGGATTGTTGGTGGTGTCAAATATAGATACAATATAATCCCTTAATTGACGCGGTTTCATATTGGATGTATTTACAACATACTTTGCGCGTTTGCGTATGGATTTGAGCATTTCTCGTTCTTTTTTTATGCCCTCGGTTAAACTGCCGTCAACGCTTAACGGGTGCTTGCGTCTGCTTTCTTTGTAACGCTTAACAAGTATTTCGTTATCGGCGTCCAAAAACAGTATATCGCATTTGCCGTTTGTGCGTTCAAATTCTTCAAGGGTTTGTTCAAGTTCGTTAAACATTGCGCCTCCGCGCGTATCTATGCCAAACGCAACCTGTTTTAAATTGGTATCGGCACTTGCACATATCTCGGCAAATTTGCCAAACAGCACGGGAGGCATATTATCAACACAATAATACCCCAGATCTTCAAAACATTTTATTGCTTCGCTCTTTCCCGCGCCACTCATACCCGTAATAATTACAAATTTCATATGCAAATACCTCCCCGTCGTAAGTTTAAAAAAGTTAAATACGCATTGCGTATTTTTTCTTATTTGCCTAATTTAATATTTTAACTTCACATTCAAGCTTTACGCCGAATTTATTGTAAACCTCTTTTTTAACAATGTTAATTACGTTTATAACATCATCAAAACTTGCGTTATTGTAATTTACCACAAAACCGCAATGCTTATCCGATACCATTGCGCCGCCCGATTTAAATCCTCTAAAGCCCGCGTCGTCTATAAGCTTTGCCGCAAAATAACCCTCGGGGCGCTTAAAGGTACTGCCCGCACTCGGTTTGTCGAGAGGTTGTTTTTCTTTTCGGCGCGCGTTAAGTTCGTTCATTTTGTTTTTAATATCGATGTAATTACCGCTCAAAAGTTTAATTTTACTTTCCAATATAACATCATTTTCTCCAAAACGTGATTTTCTGTATGCAAACTTGTGTTCATCTGCGCAAACGGTGCAAATATTAAGATTTTCGTCTATATATTTTGTTGAAACAACAACGTCTTTCATTTCACCGCCGTATGCGCCCGCATTCATTACAACAGCACCGCCCAAACTCCCCGGTATTCCCGATGCAAACTCAAAACCCGTAAGATTGGCACCAAGTGCTGCCGCCGCAATTTTGGCAAGCGTTGCACCCGCCTGTGCCGTAATAAAATTGCCGTCCGTGCTTACATTTGAAAAATTTTTGCCGATATGCATTATAATACCGTTAAATCCCAAATCGCTCACAAGCAAATTAGACCCGTTGCCGATTGTAAAAACAGGCGTGCCGGTACTGCGTGCCGTTTTAAGCACCCATAAAATTTCGTCCTCATTTTGCGGCGCAACAAAAATTTTTGCGTTTCCGCCTATTTTAAACGAAGTATGGTTTTTCATCGGTTCATTTTCAAGTATATTTTGAGCATTTATGTTTTTCTTAAGTTCGTCTGTCACAAACCGAAAATCCGACATATTAATCTCCATTCAATACTTTTTTATTTTGCCAAAAGCGCCGCGCCTATTATACCTGCATCGTTGCCGAGTTTGGCAATAACAATTTTACTTGTGTTTACAAGCCCTCCGCCGTAAACTTTGTCCTCAACATATTTTTTTACAGGAGTTAAAAGGTTATCTCCCTCTTTGCTTATTCCTCCGCCTATTGCAACATATTCGGGCTGAAATGTATTTATAATGTTAACAATGCCCTCCGACACGTTTTTTATGTAATTGTCAACTACCTCTTTACCTGCCTCATCACCCTCGCGCATTGCGTCAAACGCTGTTTTGCCGCTTGCTTTGCCGTTTTCTTTTATTTTGCGTGCCACAGCGGAATCGGGGTACTTTTTGCCTGCTCTTTCGGTATCTCTTACAAGCGCGGTTGCCGACGCATAAGCTTCCCAGCATCCGTTTCTTCCGCAGGTACAAGGCTCGCCGTCAACCTTTATAACGGTGTGTCCGAGTTCGCCCGCAATACCGTTTGATCCTGTAAACAGCTTTTTGTTTAAAATAATTCCTCCGCCTACTCCCGTACCGAGTGTTATTGCAACAAAGTTTTCAACACTGTCGTCACCAAGTGCAAAATATTCGCCGAGTGCGGCGCAGTTTGCATCGTTTCCTATATAAATGGGTTTATCGTAATATTTTTTAAGTTCGTCGCACAGCGGTGCATTTTTTAAATTAATATTGTTTGCGTAAATTACAACGCCGTTTTTATCGTCAATCGAACCGGGACAGCCCATACCTATAGATTTAATTTCATCAATCGATACATTTGCCTCTTTTAAAGTAACTTCAATAAGTTTTGCTATATCGGCTGCAAGTACGTCATAACCGAGATGTGCCTGCGTTACGGCGCTTTGTTTGTAAACAATTGTGCCGTCCTCTTTAACAATACCTGCTTTAATTCCCGTTCCTCCGATATCAATTCCCAAATAATACATATTTTTATTCTCCTTTTACGTTAATTGTTTTCCATTTCGTTTAAAAGTCGATTATTAAGTGCCTCCGCGGCATTATAACCCATTTTTTTCTGGCGGTTGTTCATAGCCGCAACCTCAACTACAACGGCAAGATTTCTGCCGGGTTTTACAGGTACGGTAAGCGATGTTATGTCTATACCCAAAATATTGTTGTATTCGGTATTAAGTCCGAGCCTGTCGTACATTTTTTTATCCTGCCAAGGCTCCAAATTAATAACCATATCAATTTTTTCGGTGTTTTTAACGGCACCCATACCAAATATCATTTTAACATCTATAATTCCTATACCTCTCAATTCCACAAAATGCCTTATAATATCGGGTGCGCTTCCGACTAAAGATTGGTCGGATACACGTTTAATTTCAACCGCGTCGTCCGCCACAAGACGGTGTCCTCTTTTTACAAGTTCTATTGCGGTTTCGCTTTTGCCCACTCCGCTGTCGCCAAGCAAAAGTATACCCTCGCCGTATACCTCCACAAGCACACCGTGCATTGTAACACGCGGTGCAAGCTTAACGTTAAGGTAAGCAATAATTGCACTCACAAATCTTGAGGTTGACATATTTGTTCTGCAAAATGCAACGTCAAATTTTTTTGCGGCGTCCAAAAGTTCCTCCGGCGGCTGCATATCCCTGGTAATAATTACTGCAGGCATTCCGTGTTCAAACAAACGGTTAAAACTTTTTTTTCGCTCGTCGGACGACAGTTTGCTTAAATAAGATATTTCTACCATACCTATAACCTGAATACGGGTATTGTCGTAATAATCAAAAAATCCCGCAATCTGAAGTCCCGGACGGTTAACCTCGTTATTAATAATTTTAATTTCTTCGTGATTTTTTGGCCTGTGCAGCACCTCGAGCTTAAAATCATTAACAATACTGTCAAAGCTCACGCTAAAAGAATGTTCCTGCATAAAACATACCACCTCTGTAATAAATTGTAAACCTTGCTATACTACATATTATTATACACTACTTTATACTTTTTTACAATAGCTTACCGCATTATATTTAAACATTTT
>OIXG01002414.1_pt1 | contig 14217 bp, 11 predicted proteins | sample 1587731 | NCBI WGS metagenome assembly OIXG01 (sample SAMEA3888908, study PRJEB22519) | human gut metagenome | biome: human gut; feature: human-associated habitat; material: faeces | place: Denmark | collected 2010
TCGGTGTGGCAGACTCCGGTTACGGCTCGGAAGAAAATTACCGGTTCATGCAGGAAAATGGGATAGAGGCCTTTGTCAAGTACAACTACTTCCATAAAGAGCAGCGTCCCCGTTATACTCCCAACCCGTTCCATGCGGAAAGTCTCCATTACAATGCGGGGGAGGATTATTACGTTTGTCCGATGGGGCAACACATGAACCGCATAGGAACCAGACGTGACAAAACAGCGAGCGGATACATCACCGAAAGTGCCCGGTATAGAGCACAAAGATGCGAAGGTTGTCCTTTGCGTGGAAGTTGTTTTAAAGCACAGGGGAACCGTATTATAGAAGTCAACCACCGGTTAAACCAATATAAACGGCAGGCACGGGAAAGGTTAGTTTCAGAAGAAGGAGTCAGGCATAGGGGCAGGCGGTGTATAGAACCGGAAGCTGTTTTCGGACAAATGAAATACAACATGGCATACAGGAGGTTCCGGCATGTGGGAGAAGACAAGGTGAAAATGGACTTTGCCTTCTTTGCCATAGCTTTTAATATCAAAAAGATGTGTGCAAAACTGAGAAAAGCAGGAAAGGAGCTCATTACACTTGCTAAATCTATATTTATTGGACTATTTATAACCCGATACAACGGGAACATAGCAACTTGTTACCAAATGAATGAGAAAAAAGCGGCGTAGACAAAAGAAAAGATAACAGGACTATAAATTATAGAAAAAGGTTGTGCCAACGTTTTGACACAACCTCTTTTTTGTGGAATTATTCCACACTTGTAGAGCAGATTCTACACTCTTCATTATTCTTGTTAAGCCATTTAATGCGTTGGCTATGAATAATAAAGGTACAACCATCGAACTTTGGCACGCCAGTTGTGTTTTTTATTTATAGGGTTTTTAACATTAACATAAACAGAGAGCTTATGAAATCGTTTTTAAAGAAGAGAGAAATCAGAATAACGAGAAGGCAGGCAGTGATTGCCGCAATAGCTGTAGTGGTGTTGGTAGCAATTTATTGGTTTGTTACCCACCGACCGGCACCTGCACCGGATCTTCCGGTGGTAGCTGTGGAACCGGTGATACAGGATGACGTGGAAATCTATGGTGAATATGTAGGACGTGTCCGTGCCCAGCAATTTGTAGAAGTCCGTGCCCGTGTAGAAGGGTATCTGGAAAATATGCTTTTTGAAGAGGGTACCTATGTGACGAAGAATCAGGTATTGTTTGTTATCAACCGCGACCAGTATGCCGCGAAGGCAGACAAGGCGCGTGCGCAACTAAAAAAGGATGAGGCACAGGTACGCAAGGCACAGAACGACCTGGAGCGTATCCGTCCTTTATATGAACAGAATGCTGCCAGTAGGTTGGATTTGGATAATGCAGTGGCTGCCTATGAAACGGCTGAAGCAAGTGTTGCTATGAGTCAGGCTGACCTGGATCAGGCAGAGTTGGAATTAGGATATACCATTGTTCGCTCACCGCTTGCAGGGCATATCAGTGAACGATATGTAGACCTTGGTACGCTGGTGGGGACGGGTGGTAAGTCTTTGCTTGCTACCATTGTGAAGAGTGATACAGTACTGGTAGACTTTAGCATGACAGCATTGGATTACCTGAAAACCAAAGAACGTAATGTGAATCTGGGACAAAAGGATTCTACCCGTTCCTGGCAGCCCAATATTTCTATAACACTGGCAGATAACACTGTTTATCCCTTCAAAGGTTTGGTTGACTTTGCTGAACCGCAGGTTGACCCACGTACTGGTACATTCTCTGTTCGTGCCGAAATGCCCAATCCAAAACATGTATTACTTCCGGGACAGTTCACTAAAGTGAAGCTCTTGCTGGATGTACGGGAGAATGCAACAGTAGTTCCCCTGAAATCCGTTATCATCGAGAAAGGTGGTGCTTACGTGTTTGTAATGCGCCGTGATTCCACTGTAGAACGTCGTTTTATAGAGTTAGGCCCTGAATTCCAGAACCAGGTAGTAGTGGAAAGAGGTCTGGTGCCGGGTGAGACAATAGTGGTGGAAGGATACCACAAACTAAGCCCGGGTGTAAAAGTTAAGGTTAATAATGCCCTGTTGAAGAAAGAAGACGAAGATCAAAGTCAGACACCGGATTCGGCTAAGACTGAAAAGTAATTGACGAACATAAAACAGACGCATATGAAAGTAAGTTTCTTTATAGACAGACCGGTATTCTCGGCTGTCATCTCCATACTGATTGTCATTGTGGGTATCATCGGATTGACGATGCTCCCCATTGACCAATATCCACAGATTACGCCACCGGTGGTGAAGATTAGTGCTTCGTATCCCGGTGCCAGTGCACTGACAGTATCACAGGCGGTAGCTACACCTATCGAACAAGAATTGAATGGAACACCGGGAATGCTCTACATGGAGTCCAACAGTTCCAATTCCGGTGGCTTTTCCGCTACAGTGACATTTGATATTTCCGCTGACCCCGATTTGGCGGCAGTAGAAATACAGAACCGTTTGAAACTGGCGGAGTCCCGTCTTCCGGCAGAAGTGGTACAGAACGGTATATCCGTAGAAAAACAGGCAGCCAGCCAGTTAATGACTATCTGTCTGATGTCTTCTGACCCGAAGTTTGATGAAATCTATTTGAGTAACTTCGCTACACTGAACGTACTCGATTTGCTTCGTCGTATTCCGGGTGTAGGGCGTGTCTCCAATATTGGTAGCCGCTACTATGCCATGCAGATTTGGGTGCAACCGGACAAATTGGCAAACTTCGGACTGACCGTAGCCGATTTGCAGAATGCTCTGAAAGATCAGAATCGTGAGTCCGCAGCCGGTGTGCTGGGGCAACAACCTGTACAAGGATTGGATATTACCATTCCTATTACGACTCAGGGACGTCTTTCTACTGTAGGGCAGTTTGAAGAAATCGTAGTTCGTGCAAATGCGGATGGTTCCATTGTTCGTTTGCGCGACGTGGCACGCATCTCGCTGGAGGCATCTTCATACAATACGGAGAGTAGTATCAACGGTGAAAATGCAGCGGTGTTAGGCATTTATATGCTTCCGGGTGCCAATGCTATGGAAGTGGCAGAGAATGTGAAGAAGGCAATGAATGAAATCAGTAATAATTTTCCCGACGGATTGAGTTACGAGATTCCATTTGATATGACGACATATATTTCAGAGTCTATTCACGAAGTATATAAGACTTTGTTTGAAGCATTGATATTGGTTATTATCGTGGTGTTCCTGTCACTGCAAAGCTGGCGTGCTACACTTATTCCGATTGTAGCAGTACCTATTTCCCTGATTGGTACGTTCGGCTTCATGCTTATATTCGGTTTTTCGCTCAATATACTTACCTTGCTTGGATTGGTACTTGCCATTGGTATTGTGGTGGACGATGCTATTGTGGTAGTGGAGAACGTAGAACGCATTATGCACGAAGAGAAACTGCCACCTTACGAGGCTACGAAAAAAGCGATGGAAGGATTGACGGGAGCGATTATTGCTACGTCTCTGGTATTGGCGGCTGTGTTTGTACCGGTTAGTTTCCTTGGTGGTATCACAGGGCAGCTTTATCGTCAATTCACGGTGACAATTGTGGTTTCCGTATTACTTTCTACGGTGGTTGCATTGACTTTGAGTCCGGTAATGTGTTCGTTGATATTGAAACCGGAATCGCATAAGCGAAAGAATATCGTATTCCGTTATATCAACTATGCACTGAATATGGGCAACCGTAAATATGTTCGCCAGATTTCACGTGTGATAGGAAATCCTCGCAGAGTACTGGCTGCATTTGGTGTGGTACTGATAGCTATCTTACTGATAAATCGTTTGATACCGACCAGTTTCTTACCTGTGGAAGATCAGGGTTACTTCAAAGTGGAACTGGAACTGCCCGAAGGCGCTACACTGGAGCGTACACGTACTGTGTCGGAGCGTGCAGTAGAGTACCTGATGTTGAATCCGGCTGTAGAGTATGTGCAGAGCGTGGTGGGTAGCAGCCCTCGTGTAGGTAGCAGCCAGGCACGTAGTGAACTGACGGTTATTATGAAGCCGTGGGGGGCACGTGATGGACAAACCATTGATGAGGTGATGGCACAAGTGAAAAAGGATTTGCAGGAATATCCTGAATGTAAAGTATATCTTTCCACGCCACCGGTCATCCCGGGATTGGGAAGCTCGGGTGGTTTTGAAATGCAGCTTGAGGCACGTGGAGATGCCACATTCGATAATCTGGTGCAAGCTACGGATACATTGATGTATTATGCATCACAGCGTAAGGAGTTATCCGGACTGTCATCATCTTTACAGGCGGATATTCCGCAACTCTATTTCGACGTGGATCGTGATAAGGTAAAACTGGCGGGAGTGCCGTTGGCAGATGTCTTTTCAACCATGAAGGCTTATACAGGTTCGGTATATGTGAACGACTTCAATATGTTCAATCGTATTTATCGTGTATATATTCAGGCTGAAGCGCCTTATCGGGAACACAAAGAAAATATCAACCTGTTTTTTGTACGTGGGGCGGATAATGTAATGATACCATTGACTTCTCTCGGAACAACTTCCTATACAACTGGACCGGGTAGCATCAAGCGCTTCAATATGTTCAACAGTGCCGTAATTCGTGGTGGAGCGGCGGATGGTTACAGTTCCGGTCAGGCCATGGAAATCATTGAGCAGATAGCTCGCGAACACTTGCCGGAAAATATAGGTGTAGAATGGAGTGGACTTTCTTATCAGGAGAAACAGGCCGGAGGACAGACAGCAATGGTGTTGGCATTGGTATTCCTATTCGTATTCCTCTTTCTGGCAGCACTTTACGAAAGTTGGACAGTGCCCATTGCGGTGTTACTTTCATTGCCCATCGCTGCGCTGGGAGCCTACCTCGGAGTGTGGCTGTGTGGATTGGAGAACGACGTCTATTTCCAGATCGGATTGGTAATGCTGGTCGGTCTGGCGGCAAAGAATGCAATTTTGATTGTAGAATTTGCAAAAGAACAAGTAGATCGTGGAGCGAATGTGGTTAAGGCGGCTTTACATGCATCGCAGCTGCGCTTCCGTCCTATCCTGATGACGTCATTGGCATTTATTCTCGGTATGTTGCCGATGGTTATTGCCAGCGGACCGGGCTCGGCAAGCCGTCAGGCTATTGGTACCGGTGTATTCTTTGGAATGATTTTAGCTGTGACGATAGGTATTCTTTTGGTACCGTTCTTCTTTGTACTGATTTATAAGGCGAAGGCAAAAGCGAAGAGTACGAATATTAAGAAAGTTACGAAGCGATTTAAACGATAAGTTATGAAAAGAAAATATACAATATATTACATGATGGCGTTGGTGTTATTGTTCAGTTCCTGCCAGTTGGGTAAACATTATGTACGTCCGGAACTGAATCTGCCGCAACAGCTTGACTCAACGGAACAGGACACGCTCTCTCTTGCTGACCGGCAATGGTGGGAACTCTACACCGATACTACGCTGCAAGCGCTCATAGAGCGGACGCTCGAATATAATAAGGATATGAAGATAGCTGCCGCACGGGTGAAGGAACTGGCAGCAACGAAGCGCATCGATTTTGCTAATCTTTTTCCGCAAGTCAGTGGAAAGCTGTATGCGGACAAGGAAGCGGAAAACTATGGCGGAGACAATTATGATTCAGACCGGAGCTATGAAGCTAAGGCAATCGTTTCATGGGAAGTGGATCTTTGGGGAAACTTACGTTGGGCGAAAGATAAGAGTATGGCGGATTTCTTAGGTTCGATAGAGGCGCAGCGGGCACTGAAAATGAGCTTGGTGGCAGAAGTGGCCCAGGCATACTTTGAACTGGTAGCTTTGGATAATGAACTGGCTATTGTCCGTCAGACACTGAATGCCCGTAAAGAAGGTGTACGGTTGGCAAAGCTTCGTTTTGAAGGCGGACTCACTTCCGAAACCTCTTATCAGCAGGCGCAGGTGGAATTTGCACGTACTGCAACATTGGTACCGGATCTGGAGCGAAAGATTTCCATTAAAGAAAATGACATTGCTTTCCTGGCAGGTGAATATCCACGGAAGATAGAACGCTCGGTGTTACCCGAAGAGGTTAAATTGCCGGAAAATCTTCCTGTAGGACTTCCTTCCACATTGCTGGAACGCCGTCCGGATGTACGTCAGGCGGAACAGAAATTGATTGCGGCAAATGCGACAGTAGGCCTTGCGTATACCAATATGTTTCCTCGTTTGGCTCTGACAGCACATTATGGTTTGGAGAGTGCTGAATTCTCGGATTTCCTGAAATCACCTTATCATTTCCTGAGTGGTTCCCTGTTGACGCCGTTATTTGCGATGGGTAAGAACCGGGCGATGCTGAAGGCCAAGAAAGCAGCGTACGAACAGGAGGTTTACTCTTACGAGAAATCAGTGCTGACGGCTTTCAAGGATGCGCGGAATGCGATTGTAGATTTCAATAAGATAAAAGATATCTATGAGTCACGCCTGCAACTGGAACAAGCTGCACAAACAAATGTGGAGTTGGCTCAGTTACAGTATATTAATGGCGTAATCGGATATCTGGACGTGCTGGATGCACAACGTGGATATTTCGATGCACAGATCGGATTGAGCAATGCGATACGGGATAAGCAGATAACACTGGTGCGGTTATATAAGGCACTCGGTGGGGGATGGCAGTAGGAGGGTTAAACCTCCGGTGTATTCAGGAAGAAGAATACAGACATCCCGATAAGAATGATTCCCAGTACGCCATAGAATAACCGGGCACGTTTTCTTCCTACACTCTTTACGGCGAACTGTGTGTTGCGGGCAGTGAAAAACCACTCCCAGTCAAACACAGCCGCCAGTAATGAGATGATGCCGGCCACTACGAATATACCTTGTACGATGTATTGGCTCATAAGATATTAATCCAGATTTTCCATTGTTAACTTGCGCGAACCGTCTTCCAGTTCCTCAATAGTCACTTTAATTGTGTTGCCAGGCAACAGTTCTTCCACTAGTTCCGGCCATTCAATGAAACAGAGTGCACCACTGTAGAAGTAATCTTCGTATCCCATATCATATACTTCTTCCAGCTTCTTGATCCGATAGAAGTCGAAATGGTAGATCAATTCTCCTGCTATGTCCGAACGATATTCATTGATAACGGCAAAGGTGGGTGATGTAACGACGTCTTCAACGCCCAACTCCTGGCAAAGTGCCTTGATGAAAGTCGTTTTACCAGCTCCCATTTTTCCATAGAGAGCGAAAACAGTATTGTCCCCCATAGCAGCGATAAACTCGCGGGCGGCTTCATGGATGTGCTCCAGAGATTGAATTTTAATTTCCATACTATATTTAATTATGATTTTACTTTCAGTTTCGTCCACTTAGTGTGATAAGTGGGATAATCATCTCTTCCATCGAAATGCCTCCATGTTGGAAGGTATCGGTGTAGTAGCTGACGTAATGGTTGTAATTATTGGGATAGGCAAAGAAATCCCGACCTGTGGCGAAGATATAGCGTGTACTCACGTTGGGTGAGGGGAGGTGTATCTCAGAAGGGCGGGTGATTTCAAACACCTGTTTGGGATTGTATGTCATGTTGCGTGACAGTTTATAGCGCAGGTTGGCATTAATTTCTTTACTGTTGCTTTGCACCTTTACCGGGTTATCTACGCGAATGCTGCCGTGATCGGTGGTGATGATAACCCGATACTGACGGCTGGCAAGTGCTTTCAGCAAGTCGCTCAGCGGTGAATGGCGAAACCAGGAAAGGGTGATACTACGGTAGGCTGCCTCGGTAGAGGCGAGTTCACGTATCATTTTGCTTTCCGTTCGGCTGTGACTCAACATGTCGATAAAATTGAATACGGCAACATTGAGGTCATTCTGCGCTAAGGCGGGTAGTTGTGCCAGCAGACGTTCTGCACTGGAAGCATCGTTTATTTTATGGTAAGAGAAAGTATCATTGCGGCGATAGCGTTCTATAATGGTACGTATCAGTGGAGCTTCATTCAAATTTTTGTTTTCCTCTTCGTCCTCATCTATCCATAATTCGGGAAAAAGCTTAGCTATCTGGTCAGGCATCAGCCCGGAAAAGATGGCATTGCGGGCGTATTGTGTGGCAGTGGGCAGAATGCTGAAATAGAGTTGCTCTTCAATGTTGAATAAACCGGATAATTCATTGGCAAGAACGCGCCATTGGTCGTACCGGAAATTATCAAGTACAATAAAGAAAATCTTTTCACCTTTGTCCAGCAGAGGGAAAAGGATACGTTTGAAAAGGTCCGGGCTCATCAGAGGGCGGTCGGTGTTTTCCGAAGAGGGTTTGCGTGTGTTAGTTGCCCCTTTTTCGTCCGATACCCAGTTGGCATAGTTCTTCTTTATGAATTTGGCAAAGGCAGAATTAGCTTCTGCTTTCTGCATGGCAAGCATCTCGCTCATAGGGCTGTCTGTAGCTTCCAATTCCAGTTCCCAGTATACCAGGCGGCGATATAATTCCATCCAGTCGGTTGCCGTCAGTGAGTCATTGATTTGCATGCCTATCTTACCGAAATTTTGTTGATAAGCGGTTTGTGCAGCTTCGCTGACTATATCCCGACGATGCAGATTCTTCTTTAGCGACAACAATATTTGGTTAGGATTGACGGGTTTGATCAGGTAATCCGCAATCTTTTGTCCGATAGCCATGTCCATGATGTTCTCTTCTTCACTCTTGGTGATCATGATAACAGGGACGGTGGGGCAGATTTCTTTTATTAATGCCAGAGTTTGCAGACCACTCAGTCCGGGCATGTTTTCGTCCAGAAAGATTAGGTCGTAGGTTGTAGCGCGGCAGCGGTCGAGTGCATCCTGTCCGTTGGTTACGGTATCTACTTCGTAGCCTTTGCCTTCCAGAAACAGGATGTGCGGTCGCAACAAACTGATTTCATCGTCCACCCAAAGTAATCTATCTCTCTTCATATCTGTTAGCTATTTCAGTCCCCAAAGATAACACCATTTTCCGGGTCGTCCTCTTCCGTAGGCAGATTTTCTTCTCTCTGTCGTTCTTCTTCCTCTGTCGGCAGGTTCAGCAGAGGTTCATCCAGTGTATAGCCTTTTAGTTCCGGTTCCGGTATGGAAGAGAAGTGTGTACGGTAGAAGGCATCATAATCATCGAAACTATATTGTTTGATTAATTGCGCATAGTTGGCCTCCGAGATGAGTATGGCACGCATACCACTGAGCCGTGCCGCCATTTCGGGATTTGCATAAAGTCGACGGAAATACTGCTGTGTTTCATCGTAATTGTTGAACGGACGAATTTGCAACATACCGATACCCCGTTCGTGAGCAAATGCAAGGTCGAAGTTCTTAACCAGGAAAGTGGAGAAATTATAGCGTGCCACTTCAAACAGAAGCATATTCTCGTTTACTTTTCCTTCTTCATAAGCAAGGATAAAGAGGAACGGTACATTGCGCTCTGTGCTGAAAGCACTGTCCGGTGGGAGAATAGCGGTACTGCTCGAACTGTCGCCCAACAAGTTGCCTGCCTCGGCCAGTTCGGCACTCCGTCGTTGCCAGATAGAACCGAATGTATGGCTGTCACGGGCCAGCAGACGTCCTTCCTGTACGCCTTTCAGTATATGGGCGGCCAGATCGGTGATTTCGTTCTGCGGATATTGCTGTACAAGTTCTTTCAGAGTGGCGAGGAACCTTTCTGTTTCTCCTCCCTGCAGTCGGGTGACGGCTTCGAGGAACATAAACTTCGGGCGATGTTGCCCTAATGGATATATTTCGGAAGAAAGATGTTCGGCAGCCCGCACAGTGGCTGTGTCGCCCATCTGGAAATGCTCATAAGCACGGACATAGAGTGAATCTTCACGTTGTTTACCATGTACGGCATTCTCTGCGAAATCCGGGTCAGCCAGTGTCTTGGCATAACGGCTTTCGGGGAATCGGGCGATAAGTTCGGCTTTATATTTTTCAGCGGAACTGCCTTTTTTCTCATAATATTCTATAGCCAATTTCGTCAGGAATAACTGATAATAGGCTTCATCAGCTTGCGCGAAGTCCGGGAACTGCCGTATGAGCCTTTCGAACATGGCTTCTGCCCGTTGGAAATCGTGCATACGATCCTTGAAAACCATTCCGGCACCGTATAAAGCTTCCGATAGCAATGCGTTGGATGCCTGCATGGCCTCTTCTGTCAATGGGATCTGTGCCAGATAGTATTCCGGACGATGCGTATCATTGGCGATACTGTCGGTAGTTCCCTTTTTAGGATCTTTTTCTGGGGAGACAGAGCTTTCTGTTGCTTCATTTTCCTGACTGTTCGGGATACTGTCTTTGGGGGCAATATCTTCCGATTCACTGTAATCTATTTCTTCAAAATCGTCCAGTGCAACCACAGTCTTATTTTTCCTTCGCCAGTTGTCTTCCAGTTTTCTACGTCCCCACAAACGTTGGAACTCTGCTTTTCCCTGCTCCACTAATTGCGGATTATAGAAATACCAATCCTGCTTTCCACCTATTGCTGGCTGGGTAGTTTGTGGAGTAGTGGTATTCCCTTGCCCTGGTTTGCTGATAATCGAAGTTGCAGGTAACTGACTTTCCGCTTCTTCCCGCATCTGCAGGCGGTTTGTTTCCCGCTCTGCTTCTTCGGCCGCCTTGCGTTCTGCTTCCTCCCGGGCGATGACCTGTGCAATGATGTTTTCTATGACGGCCATTCGTTCCGCCTCCGGCATCCCGGCAAGGTGCTGCAAACTATCCTGCAACTGTATGGTATTGGTATGAGGTACCAGTTCGTCCAATATTTCCGAACGGGTGGTAATGTCGGCATATTCCCGGTGTGTCTTATCTATCAATCCTATTGCCTCTGCATATGCTTTCTGCGCTTCAGCATAGCGTGCCTGCTGCCAGTACAAGTTTCCTAATGTCAGTTGAAGAATTCCTTTCTCCACACCATTACGGGTGCTCTTTTCTATTCCTTTGTGATATGTGGAAAGAGCCTGCGCCGTGTCTTTCCCGGCCAGGTAAACATTACCCAATGCATAGTAAATCTGATCCAGATACTCTTCGTTTTTCTCGTCTTTGCTCAGCCGCAGTAGCTTCCCTGTTATCTTACGGCTATTGGCGGTGGGCATCACTTCCGTCTGGCGGATACGGGCACTCAATGCCAGTTCGTACGGAGGGTTGAGACGAATTACTTTGCTGTATGATTGATAAGCTTGTTCCGGTTGTTGCAATAGCTGGTAAGTCTGTCCCAGGAGATAATAGCATCGCGCTTTTTGCTGTTTGTTCTTCTCGTTTTTGGCTGTCTTTTCAAGATGAGGGATGGCTTCTTTGTATCGCTGACTGCCCAACAGGTAGTTTCCTGTTGCCGAAGCATAAGGGACTGCCAGTGATAGTGGCAGACTATCGTTATTTACCCGGTTCAGAGCATCTTCAGCATCGTATTGCCAACCCAGTGCTGAGTAGCAGCGGGATAGCCAGATCAGAGCTTCGGAAGTGATATTCGTCTGTCCGTCATAGAGGCGCACGATATAAGAAAAGGTTGAGGCAGCTTCCGGGAAATCTCCTTTCTGATATTGTTCTTTTCCCAATAGCAGCCATGCACGGTGTATGAAAGGATTGAACTCCCGACGTGCCAGCCATTTTTTGTATTCGTCCGTGTATGCCCGTCCTGGTTTACGTATGGGGCGTCGCTTGATAGAATGTTGACGAATAGCTTTTTGCGCTTTTTCAATGGCTCGCTCATAGTCGGAAGTACCGATACCTGTAGTTTCTTTATTGCCGATGGGATAGAGGGGGAGCATTTCCATGTAGTTATCCTTATTCCCTTGTTGCTGTGCCTGCAATCCGGCTTTATAAGCTTCGTTTCCGTTGAAGTAGACGTTGTAACGGGTGGTTAGGGCATGATAGAAGCGTGTGCCGGCTGTATTCTTTCGGGTAGAACATCCGGCAACGAGCATCAAAGTGACTAAGATGCCAGTGAGGAGGATTGCTTTGCGTTTCAACTATGCCAGTAAGTTTTACGGGTTCTGCGTTTTCTGCCGTAAAGATAAATAAAAACTCTTTCCCAGCTTACATACTACGTATATAATGATGGAAAAGAAGATGATAGCTGCGCCGGAAGGAACGTTGAGATAGTAGGATATCATTAATCCGCCCAGGCAACTGAGATAACCGATGCCGATGGATAGCCAGATAATGCGGTGGAAACGATGCGTAAACAAATTCGCAGTCATTTGTGGGATGGTGAGCAGGGAAATAACCAGCACAATGCCTACCATGCGCAGACATGCCACAATGGTCAGTGCAATGAACATCATCAGTACATATTCGAATATTTGTACGGGAATACCTTGTGAACGTGCAAATTCCCGGTCGAAAGCAACGTAAATAATCGGACGCAGGTATAGGATAAAGAAAATAGCCAGTATCACTGCAAGTCCTGCCAGCAAGGCGATGTCTCCGAATGTAATCGTCAGTATATTACCGAACAGATAAGCGGACAAATCAGGTGCGAACCCGGGTGAAAGGAAAGTGAACATGATACCCAATGCCATCCCCAGCGTCCAGAATACCGCGATAGCTGAGTCCTCACGCATATCATTGCGTTTGCTAAGCCATTCCACGCCAAAAGCCGACAGTACCGCAAACACTCCGGCTGCCAGAATAGGAGAGATTCCTGTATATAATCCCAGACCAATTCCTCCGAAAGAAGCATGTGTCAGTCCGCCACTAATGAACACCAGTCGCCTCGTTACGATATACGTACCGATAAGTCCGCAAACAATGCTTGCCAGCAAACTGCCGATGAGGGCATGTTGAAAGAAGGTGTATTGCAGTAGATCCACTTTAAAATCTCCTCTCTCCTATAATCAGGAATATTTCATCTTTGATATTGTTTGGCAGAGCTATTCCACGCAGTTGCAAACTGCGTACCCATCCGGCAACGTCGATGTCCTGCATCGTATAGAATACGTCCCTGAATTCATCTTCCTGTTCAGGAGTGTAATCTTCGGGGGCAATGCCGATGTACTTGTCCAGTTCTTCATCATCGTAATACTCTATTTTCTTACTGACGGCAGCCAGCAGGCTATCCCGTTCGCATACTTCGTGTTGGCCGCAGCATTCTGCATCCACTTCCTTCACTTCCGGCATGCGATCCAGTTCGCCTCTCTCTATTTTCTTTTGCAGTCTCTTGTTGCGGATGATTCCGGCTATCAGTGCGATAACACCCAGCAATACCAGACCTATAATGAGTATCCACATAATCGTACTAAATCAAATTTCTGCAAAGTTACTTATAAATTTGCATTCTATCGGTGTATGATATCTATTTCTTTTCTTACTTTTGTGTGTTGCTAACTTAAATATAAAGCCATGAAATTTAATAAATTGCTCTCCGGTCTGGTAGGAATATGCTTATTTTTCGGATTCACATCTTGTGTGGAAGATAAAAGAATCTTTGGAGATGATATTGAAATTCCTGAATTGACGGACGATAATACGGTTCAGTTTACAGTAGAGGTTGTCAGTGACTGGAAGCAGATAGAAGTGATTGCCGGCGGTGGAAGAATGGCTATTGAATGGGGAGACGGGCGATTACAAAAAGTGGAAAATGCAGATGCCAACCTGATGATATATTACAAGTATCGTAATCGTAAAGTATACCGTATAAGAATTTGGGCGGAAGAACTGGACTTTTGTTCTATTGGCATTAAAATGCCGCCTGTCAGTGAACTTCATCTAGGATATTTACCCAAAATGAAAGAGTTGAAACTATATAATTTTTCAGCTACTCCGGAACTGGACTTAAGTACTTCCTGTCCGAATGTGGAGTCAATTAATATTGCTTATTGGGCAGACTTGGAGAGGGTAGAATTGAGCCAATGCCTGAAACTTAAGAATATAGAAATTTATGATAATCCTAAATTGACTTTGCTAAAATGAAAATAAGTTTTTGGGCAGTAGAAACTGAGATCAGTGTTTACAAACCTTTGTTATATCTACCGTAAAGCCATCTTCAGCAGGCATGAACTTGCCATTCATTTTAAGGAACTCTATAAGGGTATCCACATCCATATCTTCTGCCGAGCAAGTGTAGAAATGTTGCTGTTTACCAAACCTTTTGATGATTGCTGCTCGCAATGATGATTCCGAGTAGCTATTTCCTTCCATCATGTGGAGGACTTCATGTGCATGTAACTGTTCCATAATCTAGCGTGAGTTCGAAATAAAATCAAAAAATA
>OIXG01002419.1_pt1 | contig 14196 bp, 9 predicted proteins | sample 1587731 | NCBI WGS metagenome assembly OIXG01 (sample SAMEA3888908, study PRJEB22519) | human gut metagenome | biome: human gut; feature: human-associated habitat; material: faeces | place: Denmark | collected 2010
TGCAGACTTTCGAACTTTCCCGGTACCTCCGGCTTTTTCCGCTGATCTTGAAGTTTTTCTGCCAGCCTTTACACTCTTTTCCTGCTTTCTCACGCTGTACCCGAAGCTTCCCAGCTCCTCGCCCATCCCGTAATATCTTCCATGGGAATAGGCTAACGGCTTCGCCATGGAAAGATGGAAGGTGTCCTTTTCATCCATGTACGCCTCGTCCACATCCACTGCCACGACATCGGCGATAAACATATGATGGCTGCCAAGCTCTTCCACTTTCACAACACGGCACTCGATATTCACCGGACTCTCTTTGATCACCGGGACATTCACCACGTTCGCCTTCTCAGGGGTCAGACCGGTCTCTTTCCACTTATCCACGTCGCGCCCGGAGCGCACGCCGCAGTAGTCTGTCGCCCAGGCCATGGACTCCGTCGTCAGATTTACAACAAACTCTCCGGTCTCCTTCATCATATGGTAGGAGTGACGTTCCGGCCGGACACTGATGGACAGCATCGGCGGATTCGTACAGATGGTTCCCGCCCATGCCACCGTAAAAATATTCGAATTTCCTTCCCGGTCAGCCACCGTCACAAGGACAGCCGGAACCGGGTACAGCATATTTCCTGGTTTAAACTGTCGTTTTCTCATCTTTACAGATCCTGCCTTTCTTCAATCGCAACCTTTCCGGCATCTCACACCTGCAGTGTCTGCCATCCGCACTTCCTTTCAAATGCGTAACAACCGCTGCTCCCAACTTATAAATACGGCAGCCCGGTCATGACTTCTCCCGATCCAACCGTGTCAGACAACCGGGCTGCTGCAAAAAATTTGCTACTGTAATGCCATCATGATCTGCGGCGCAAGCTGTTTCTTTCTGGAAACAACACCCGGCAGGATCACAGACTGCTCGCCTTCCTGCGGCTCTTTGTGGAACGCTTCGCTTACCACATTTTTGCTGTCTCCGCCGTAGAACAGCAGCTCTGTGCTTTCGTTGATAATATCTGTCAGCATAAAGTATACTCTTGATACACCGTGACGTCCGCATTCGCTGACCATAAACGGAATCAGACGTTCTTTGATCTCGCGCAGTTCATCTGCATCCATGGAGCTGATCTGACCTACACCGAAGCAGATATCTCCCTCTGCAATAAACTTCTTGTAATCCTGATAGAAGATTTCCTCCGGAGATTTGTCTTTCAGATTGCTTCCTGCCTTAAACATTTCTCTTGCAAATTCTTCAATGGAAATGTCTGCAATAAGTGCAAGTGCACCTGCAGCCATTTTGTCCTGCAGTGTACAGGTCGGAGAACGGAACATCAGTGTATCAGAAATGATCGCAGCGCAGAGAAGTCCGGCGATTTTAGGCGGAATCTCCAGTTTCTGTTCTCCATACATCTGATACATGATCGTGCCTGTACAGCCAACCGGCTGATTGCGGAAACTGATCGGCTGCATTGTCTGCAGTGTGCCCAGTTTGTGATGATCAATGATCTCCATGATATCAGCCTTATCAATATTATCTACAGCCTGGTCTTTTTCATTATGATCTACCAGAACCACTTTTTTCCTGTGCATGTCCAGGAAATTACGTCTGGAAATCGTACCAATACATTTGCCTTTTTTGTTGATGACCGGGAATGCACGATGACGATGTTTGATCATTACTTCCTGAATATCATCTGTAAAATCTTCTGTGTTAAATGTAACCAGATTATCTGTTTTCATGATATATTTAACAGGAATACTCTGATTGATCAGACGTGAAATCGTAAAGGTATCATACGGAGAAGAAATAATGACTATATCTTTCTCATGTGCCAGTTTCAGTACCTTTTCGGTAACTTCAATCCCCATTCCAACGATGATACAGCTTACATTCTGCTCAATCGCCTGCAGATGGTCTTCTTCACGATTACCCATGATGACCATATCATTTTCTTCTACATATTCTTTCATCTTATCCGGATTGGCAGTTGCTACCATAATCTTTCCCTGGATAAAATATCCATGTGCGTTACCTTCGATCACTTTTCCTCCGATTGTCTCAGCGATTCGCTGATACTGCGTTCTCGCTCTGGAAAGAAGATAGCTGTCTGTTGTATCCATATATGTTTTTGCAATATCACCAATTGTGATCAGGCCTTCCAATGTGCCGTCTTTTTCACGAATCGGCAGAGAAACGATGCTGTTTTCCTGCATCAGATCCCATGCATTTTTCAGTGACATGCTCTTATTTGCTTCCGGACTCAGGCGGATATCCATATCCTTTACCTGTGTTCCGATATTGCTTAAGTATCCTGGTGGATGTACTCCAAAACGATTCAGTACATATTCTGTTTCTTCATTGATCTGTCCTGCACGTTTTGGAATATATCTGCTTTCCTGCGTAGTTCTGTTTTTGATATCACAATAGGCGATTGCAGAACAGATGGAATCTGTATCCGGATGCCGGGAGGAAAGAACTGTCTGATAGATGGTGGAAGCAGTGATGTCAGTTCCGTCGGAGCATACCGGATCGAGCCATATCTCCTTTATTGTGGAATCAGAAACATTGATTATGCATTTGTGAGTCATGGAGATGAGGATCATATCAGCGGAATCCGTGAACTGCTGCAAGATCAGAAGCTTGGGATCGGAATCAGGACGTTAGTACTTCCGGCAGAAAAATACTGGGATGAGAAATTAAAAGAGCTTGCTGTGCTGGCGGCAGAAAATGGAACAAGGATCGCAGAGATACATGCCGGAGAGCAGGTCGTGGACGGAACAGGAGAACAGAAGATGAGCCTTCGATGCATCGGCCCGGAAATGGTACTTTCCGAAAGCGGAAATGCTGCATCCATGGTACTGCAGGCAGAATATGGAAACTTTTCAATGCTTCTGACCGGAGATGTGGAAGGAGCAGGGGAGAAACAACTGGTCAAAAGTGGAAGACTCGGAAAATGCAGGATACTGAAAGCAGCACATCACGGTTCAAAAAATTCAGGTACAGAAGAGTTCCTTGATGCAGTTGAGCCGCAGATTGTTTTAATTTCAGCAGGACGGGGAAACCGTTATGGTCATCCACATGAAGAAACGCTGGAACGGTTAAAAAGCAGAAACTGTCAGGTTTATTCAACACAGCAGTGTGGAGCTGTCACGATCCAAAGTGATGGAAAGAAACTGTTTTTCAGCAGAAAATGTGGTGGCGGTGGCAGTGACTGAGGAAAAATATCTTGCGTGATATCCCTTGTCAAACTGTCTGTTTATCTTATATAATAGAAGAGCTATGAAAAAATTGAATGAAGATTTTAAGAGTGGAAAATTTGAGCAGGTATATCTTTTATATGGTGAAGAGGGATACCTGAAGAAGCAATATAAAAAACGGTTTATCAAGGCGATGATCCCGGAGGGCGATACGATGAATTATGCCCATTATGAGGGAAAGAATATTCCGGTCAAAGAGGTGATTGATCTGGCTGAGACGATGCCTTTTTTTGCGGAAAAAAGGCTCATCGTATTTGAAAATACCGGATTTTTCAAGACTGCGGCAGGAGCAGAACTGGCAGATTATATCAAAGAGATGCCGGAGACAACCTATTTTATTTTTGTAGAAGAGGAAGTCGACAAGCGGAATAAGCTTTATAAGGCTGTGAATACAAAAGGATACGCAGCGGCACTGACCATGCAGGATGAAGAGGTCCTGAAAAGGTGGATCGGGCAGATCTTACGCAGAGAAGGAAAAGAAATGTCCGGAGCGACCATCTCTTATTTCCTTGGAAAAGTCGGAACGGATATGGAAAATATCCAGAGAGAGCTGGAGAAAGTCATCTGCTATGGGATTGACAAAGCTACACTTACCAGGGAAGAGATTGATGCAGTGTGTGTAACGCAGCTTTCCAACCATATTTTTGATATGGTGGATGCGGTAGCGACGGGGAATCAGAGAAAGGCACTGGATCTTTATTATGAGCTGATCGCACTGAAAGAACCGCCGATGCGGATTTTGTATATGCTGACGAGGCAGTACCGAAGCCTTTATTTTGTAAAAGCATTGATGAATCAGGGGTATGGGAAAAAAGAAATTGCATCCAAAGCCGGACTGCATCCGTTTGTAGTCGGGAAAAGTATGGTGCAGTGTAAGCGGTTCAGGATGGGACAGCTCAGGCAGAGTATGGAAGAAGGTGCCGGACTGGAACAGGCTGTGAAGACCGGAACTTTAAGTGAAAATCTGGCGGTGGAGCTTTTTATAGTGAAGCAGTCAGAAAAGAGATAAGAGCGGAGCAGAATGAGGTGTAGCCGGAACGGCGTGATAACGTGTAAGCAGAACAGGGAATAACCAGAAAGAAATAAAAGAGACAGAGATAAGATGGAGGGCGAACATTGTCAACGATTGATCAGAATCATATAAGGAACTTTTGTATCATTGCACATATCGATCATGGAAAATCCACACTGGCAGACCGTATCATTGAGATGACGGGACTGCTCACAAGCCGTGAGATGCAGTCACAGGTGCTGGATAATATGGATCTTGAGAGGGAGCGTGGAATCACGATCAAGGCACAGGCAGTGCGTACAGTTTACCGGGCAGACGACGGAGAGGAGTATCTTTTCAATTTGATTGATACACCGGGACATGTGGATTTTAATTATGAAGTTTCGCGAAGTCTGGCGGCCTGTGACGGAGCAATCCTGGTAGTCGATGCGGCACAGGGGGTTGAGGCTCAGACGCTGGCAAATGTATATCTGGCACTGGATCATGATCTGGATGTGATGCCGGTCATCAACAAGATTGATCTGCCAAGTGCAGAGCCGGAGCGTGTAAAAGAAGAGATTGAGGATGTCATTGGAATTGATGCGGAAGATGCACCGTTGATCTCAGCGAAGACAGGACTGAACGTGCATGAAGTCCTGGAGCAGATTGTGAAAAAGATTCCGTCACCGGTAGGAGATCCGGATGCACCACTGCAGGCACTGATCTTTGATTCTAAATATGATTCTTATAAAGGAGTCATTGTCTTCTGCAGGATCAAAGAGGGAACGGTCAGAAAGGGAACTCCGATGCTGATGATGGCGACCGGGGCGAGAGCTGAGGTTGTGGAAGTCGGAACATTTGGTGCGGGACAGTTCATTCCATGCGATGAACTGGAAGCAGGAATGGTCGGATATATTACGGCAAGTCTGAAAAATGTAAAAGATACCCGTGTGGGAGATACGATCACGAATGCAGAGCGGCCATGTGCTGAACCATTGCCGGGATATAAAAAAGTAAATCCTATGGTTTATTGTGGACTGTATCCTGCAGATGGAGCTAAATACCCGGATCTGAGAGATGCACTTGAAAAGCTGCAGCTCAATGATGCAGCATTGCAGTTTGAGGCAGAAACTTCTGTTGCATTGGGATTTGGATTCCGTTGTGGATTTTTAGGACTGCTTCATCTGGAGATCATTCAGGAGCGTCTTGAGAGAGAATATAATCTGGATCTTGTAACAACTGCACCGAGTGTTATTTATAAGATCCATAAGACAAACGGGGAAGTTATTGACCTGACAAATCCGACCAATATGCCTGATCTGTCAGAAATTGAATATATGGAAGAACCGATGGTAAAAGCGGAGATCATGGTAACATCTGAATATATCGGAGCCATCATGGATCTTTGTCAGGAACGTCGCGGAGTTTATCAGGGCATGGAATATATCGAAGAGACAAGAGCTGTGCTGACCTATCATCTGCCATTAAATGAGATTATTTATGATTTCTTTGATGCATTGAAATCGCGTTCCAGAGGTTATGCATCCTTTGATTATGAAATGCTGGGATATGAGCGTTCAGAACTTGTGAAACTGGATATCCTGATCAATAAAGAAGAAGTGGATGCCCTGTCCTTTATCGTGCATAAGGACGGAGCCTATGAGCGTGGTAGAAAAATGTGTGAAAAGCTGAAGGATGAAATTCCACGTCACCTGTTTGAAATTCCGATCCAGGCGGCTGTAGGCGGTAAGGTAATTGCCAGAGAAACTGTTAAGGCGATGCGTAAGGATGTACTTGCGAAATGTTACGGCGGTGATATTTCCCGTAAGAGAAAGCTTCTGGAGAAACAGAAGGAAGGCAAGAAGCGTATGCGTCAGGTCGGTAACGTGGAAATTCCGCAGAAGGCATTTATGAGCGTTCTGAAACTGGACGACAAAAAATAGAAACGAGAACAGCATGCAAAATAAAGAAGAGTTAAGCCTGTATATCCATATCCCTTTTTGCGTACGAAAGTGCGGCTATTGTGATTTCCTCTCTGCTCCGGCAGATGAGAAAGCAAGGGATCGGTATGTACAGGCTCTTCTTATGGAAATAGAGCGTTATCGGGGAACAGAAACAGCGGACAGAAAGATTAAAACACTTTATATCGGCGGTGGCACACCGTCGACATTGTCTGTGAAACAACTGGAATGCATTATGCAGAAAATTAAATGCACATTTAATTTTCACGGTGATATGGAGACGTCCATGGAAATGAATCCGGGAACCGCTTCAAAAGAGAAGTGCAGGGCACTTTATCAGATGGGGATCAACAGACTCAGCATAGGGCTGCAGTCTACAAATGACATGGAACTGAAAACACTCGGACGTATTCACTCCTATGAGGACTTCTTAAACACCTATACATGGTGCAGAGAAGCCGGTTTTCAGAATATCAACGTGGATCTGATGGCAGCACTTCCTTACCAGACTGTGGAGAGTTATACCACAGGACTTCGTAAGATCATCCGCCTTGCACCGGAGCATATTTCGGCTTACAGCCTGATCTTGGAAGAGGGGACTCCTTTTTATCAAAAATATAATAGCGGATGTTATCCATTGCCGGATGAAGAACAGGAACGCCTGATGTACAGGGAAACGGAGCAGATATTGGCACAGGCGGGGTATGAACGGTATGAAATTTCCAATTATGCGAAAAAGGGGTATGCCTGCAGGCATAATCTTGTGTACTGGCAGGGAGGAGATTACCTGGGGCTGGGACTTGGAAGCTCTTCCTATATGGATGATGTACGGTTTCATAATACAACTGATCTCGATACTTATGTAAACCAAGGCGCATATGTTGAGGACCGGGAAGAGCTTTCCGTGCAGGCGAAGATGGAAGAATTCATGTTTCTGGGGCTGCGTGTCATGGCAGGTGTATCCGGGACGGAATTTGAGAAACGCTTCGGGAAAACAATGGAAGATGTCTATGGCGACGTTTTACGAAAACACGAAGAAGAAGGTCTTTTACAGATAGAACGCAAAGAGGATCGTAAAGAAGCAGCTGCCGCAGAACCTGCAAAAGGAAAAACAAATATTGAAAAAGTTATGTTAACCACAAATGGGGTTGATGTCAGCAATTATGTATTTGCAGATTTTCTGCTATAATCCTTGCGCTGTCTGTGTTTTCTATGTATAATAAAAATTGGTCGTTACTTTAACCAAACCCTATGCATACAATGGTATAAAACGTATTTGGGAGGCTTCCCTTGCAGACCTTTCAAAAACCACTTTCTGACGAGGAAGAAGCGTATTATCTGCAGATGCTTAAGGGGAACGATGTCAAACAGAGTGAGGAAGCCAGACAGATACTGATAGAAAGAAATCTGCGGCTGGTTGCCCATATTGTAAAAAAATACCAGAATGTGGAAGAGGACGCAGAGGATCTGATCTCCATAGGGACGATAGGACTCATTAAGGCGATCCGGACATTCGATGGAGGAAAAGGAAGCCGTCTGGCGACTTATGCAGCCAGATGTATTGATAACGAACTGTTGATGATGCTCCGTATGCGGAAGAAAACCGCAAGGGATGTATCCCTGTATGAACCGATCGGAACCGATAAAGAGGGAAATGAGATCAGCCTTTTGGATGTGACATTATCCAAACAGGAAGATTTTGCAGAGATGATCAGCCGGCGGGAGGATATCAGCAAGGTCAGAAGGCTGGTGTCTACAGTTTTATCTGACAGGGAAAAAGAGATCATCACGATGCGTTACGGGCTCTCGGATGAACAGGAGCTGACGCAGAGGGAAATCGGGGAAAAACTGGGTATATCCAGAAGCTATGTGTCACGTATTGAAAAGAAGGCATTACTGACATTGAAAAAGGCTTTTGAAGATATGTAATGTATAATTCCGGTTTATACCGGAAAGAAAAGAGAGGTACATTTATTATGGAAAGTTTAGAGGAAATACTGCACGTTGCCTATGAGGCGGGGGCGTCCGATATCCATCTGACGGTTGGCATTCCACCGACAATGCGTCTGAATGGTCATTTGGTAAAGATGGATTATCCAATCCTCAGACCGGAGGATACATTGGAGCTTTGTCTGGATGTATTAAACCCGGTGCAGCGTGAAAAATTCGAGGAACGCGGGGAATACGACCTTTCAATTGCATTTGCCGGAATTGGCCGTTATCGTGTCAACGTATTCAAGCAGCGTGGTGCGATCGCGCTTGCACTCCGTACTATCACGGATGAAATCCCGGATCCTGAAAAGCTGGGAGTTCCGAAATCAATCGTAGATCTGTATCTGAGAAAGCGTGGACTTGTCCTTGTAACAGGACCTACCGGTAGTGGTAAGTCAACGACACTGGCATCCATCATCAATAAAGTAAATGAAAACAGAGATGCTCATATCATTACACTGGAAGAGCCGATCGAGTATGCGCATCATCATAAGATGTCCATGGTAAACCAGCGTGAGATCGGGCAGGATACATTAAGCTTTGAAGCCGGTCTTCGAGCAGCACTTCGTGAAGATCCGGATGTTATTCTCGTCGGAGAAATGCGTGACTTTGAAACAATCAGTATCGCCATCACCGCTGCTGAAACAGGACATCTGGTATTCTCCACACTGCATACAGTCGATGCGGCAAGTACTGTCGACCGTATCATCGACGTATTCCCGGAGCATCAGCAGCAGCAGATCCGTGTACAGCTTTCCAACGTTATTGAGGCGATCATTTCCCAGACATTGATCCCTAACGTTGCAGGAGACGGACGATGCGCGGCTTTCGAGGTTATGCATGCTACATACGCTGTCCGAAACCTGATCCGTGAAGGTAAGTCACATCAGCTTGATTCCATTATCCAGACTGGTAAGAAGGAAGGCATGATGACACTGGATGATTCCCTTCTTGCTTTATATATGCAGAGAAAGATCTCCAAGGAAAACTGTATCCAGTTCTCACGTGATCCGGAAAAAATGAAGACAAAAGTATTCTAAATCTTATAAAATCTAAAATCTGTGGCCGGGCAGGATTGCCTGCCCGGTCATCTGAAACATATCATTCATGATTTCAAAACAATCAATGAAATAAATCCCTCATAAAAGCAATAACAATTTATTTATCATGTCAAAAAATCAAAAAGGAGACACATCTATGTACAAATCTATTCTGTCAGGGGCTTTTCATGGCATGGAGAGCTTTCTGGTACAGGTTGAGGCTGACATTTCCGACGGGCTTCCGTGTATGGATATGATCGGCTATCTTTCAAGTGAAGTAAAAGAAACAAGGGAACGCGTACGCGTTGGTATCAAAAACAGCGGTTATCAGCTGCCTGTAAAGCGGATCACCATTAATCTGTCGCCTGCGGATGTCAGAAAAGGCGGCAGTGCATTTGACCTGCCTGTAGCACTTGCCCTGCTTGCAGCAAGCGGACAGATGGACGAGGCTGCTAAAATGGCGGATGCGGCAAGAGAAAACGAAGAGGCAAGGGGTACGGGAGAATATCTTGTGCTGGGCGAGATGGGGCTGGATGGCACGATCAAGCCGGTAAAGGGTGTATTTCCGATTTTGATGCATGCACTGGATATGGGAATCGGCAAGTGTATTGTTCCGATCGAAAACAGGGAGGAAGCAGAAGCGGTAGACGGTATGCAGGTCCGGGCTGTCAGCTCGCTTGCAGAAGCGGTATCTGTATGGACAGGAAGGCAGAATGCCGGTGGATCATCAGATGACCGGAATGCAGAAGAAGAAAAAACAGAAAATGATAAAACTGTTGGAAGCCTTGTGATAAATCGGGAAAATAAAAAGGACTTTGCGGATGTATGCGGACAGGAAATGGCGAAGCGTGCTGCAGAGATCGCTGCTGCAGGATTTCATAACCTGCTGCTGGTCGGACCGCCGGGCAGCGGGAAATCTATGATCGCAGAGCGGATTCCTACCATTATGCCTCTGATGAGCAGGGAGGAAAGCATTGCTGTTACAAAAATTTGCAGTATGGCAGGAAAACTGCAAAAAGGAGAAGGGATGGTATGGCAGAGACCTTTCCTGCAGCCGCATCATACGATCACTGCACAGGCTCTGGTAGGAGGCGGAAATACGCCGATGCCAGGAATTGTGACGCTGGCACATCGAGGTGTGCTGTTTTTAGATGAACTGCCGGAATTTGGCAGAGAAAAGCTGGATCTTTTAAGACAGCCTGTTGAGGATAAGAAAGTGCAGATCATCAGGGCAAGATATGCCTGCACGTATCCTTCGGACTTTTTACTTGCTGGTGCGATGAACCCGTGCCCATGCGGCTATTACCCGGATCTTCACAAGTGTAATTGTACGGATCAGGAAAGAGAAAGATATCAAAAGCGTGTCTCGGGAGCACTTTTAAACAGACTGGATATCTGTGCTGAAGTAGGACGGATTGAGTGGGGACAGTTACAGAAACAGGGAAATGAATCAAGTGCAGTGATTTCGAAACGTGTACAAAAGGCGATCAACAGACAGAAGATAAGATATGGGATGGACAATAAATTTAATGCAGATTTATCCAATGAAGAAACGATACTGTACTGCGGAATGAATGCAGGCGCAGAGCGGATTCTGGAGAGAACCTACACAAAATACCAGCTAAATCCAAGAAGCCTGTTCCGTATCCGCAGACTGGCAAGAACGATCGCCGATCTGGCAGAGTCGGATGAGATAAAAGAGGCACATGTCAGTGAGGCGATAGCGCTGAATAAGGGGTTGTGGCATGCGTAAAGGAGACCTTACATGACAACAAAAAACATAGAAGAACAAAAGAAATATGAATACTGGCTGTACCAGACAAATCCGCTGCGGCGAAGCCGCATGATCCGGATGACGGAGAGGGGGATCAGCCCCAAGGATCTTTATGAGATGAAAGAGGAAGAACTGAAGAAGCTGTGGCGGTCTATTTGCCAAAATGGGCAGGAAAGTGTGACGGAAAGAGATATTGCCCTTATTTTAGAAAGCCGCAGGACATTTGACCTGCAGGGAGAATATGCAAAACTGCAGGAAAAAGGAATCACATTTGTATCCATATTGCATGAGGACTACGCATATAAGCTGCGTAATATCCCGGATCCGCCATTCGCCTATTTCAAAAGGACAGATAATACAAAGAACAGACCGGATCGACCGACGATCGCCATCATCGGAGCCAGAAACTGCAGCGGATACGGAAAAGAAATCGCAAAAAGACTGGGAATGTGCTGCGCAGATCTGGGGATGACGGTTGTCAGTGGACTGGCAGCAGGAATTGACAGTATAGCGCAGGAAGCTGCCAGTCAGACGGGCGGCTTTGTACAGGCGGTGCTGGGAAGCGGTGTAGATATCTGTTATCCGGCGCAGAACAGGAGCCTGTATGATGCAGTACTGAAAAATGGTGAGATCCTCAGCGAATATCTGCCGGGGACAGCGCCTATGGCATGCAATTTTCCACCACGGAACCGGATCATCAGCGGCCTAAGTGATGCCTTGATCGTGGTAGAGGCAAGGCAGAAAAGCGGGACAAGCATTACAGTCAATATGGCACTTGAGCAGGGAAAGGATGTGTATGCCATTCCGGGGCGGATCACGGATCCGATGAGCCTTGGCTGCAATCACATGATCAGCCAGGGAGCAGGCATTATCACAGATGTCGAGGAAGGTCTGCTGGAAATCAGGCAGATGATACTGGAAAGAACTGAACACGCAGACAAATGCAATAAAGCACAAGATAACACGGGTTTACATAACATAAACAGACAAAAGAACCCCTATTTGCCGGATGACCTGAAAGGCCGTCTGTATGCCTGCATGGACTATATGCCAAAAACGATGCAGCAGCTTTATGAAGAAATCGGAGATGCCAATATTGCGGAGATCATGACCGCCCTTTTGCAGATGGAACTGGATGGAGCGGTTGTGGAAAAGGGAGGGGCGTATTCTTTATGAAATCGTTTTTTTTTATTTGGTGAGTTGGGCATAATTCACAAAAAAAAGCGTTCATTTTGCAACTTTACAGCATTGAATTATGGCAATGGAAAAATTATAATAAAAAAGACTATATGATGCGCTGACTGTGTCTGTAATGATGGGAACATGTTGGGGCAGACAACATCCGGTCATGCATCTTTCATATATGTCATGATAAAGAGCGAAACAAATAAGAAAGGGGATACATGAATGGTATTTAACAAATTACCGAAAGAGATGAGAAGAACACTTGCGCTCACGCTGGCTGCCTCTATGGTGGCTACGGGAACGCAGACACCGGTTCTTGCAGATCAGGTGCAGGAGGTTTCTGTGCAGGAAGTGCAAAATGCGCAGACAGAGGCTGGAGAGGAACAAAATGTCCGGGCTGCAGAGCAGCAGGAAGAAGTACCCGTGGCAGAAGAGCAGACAGGTACAGATAAATCTGTACAAAAGCAGACGCTGTCTGCAAATGAGGTCAACCCGGTTGATCCTGTTACAGATCCGAATGGGCAGGAAAGCAAGATTGAAACACAGGCAGCAGAAGAGGAAGAAATTGAGGCTGAGACAGCAGATGGAGAAGTTACCAGTGCTACATATGTAGAAATTGTCGTACAGGATCAGGAAGGTAATTATGCCGGCAAAGTGAACTGTGGTTTTGACTTTGATAGTGTGAATCATACAGCAAGACTTGTTAGAATCTTACCGGCGGAAAATGAATCAGACAGACCGGCAGTGGATGAAAAGAGCAGTGTTAAGCTGATTATTAAAACAGTATCATATAATAAAGAGGAATATACGGTTAATACGATTTATAACGACGGTGGAATCTGTGGAGCAGGTCTGCCCAATCTTGATCTTGTCATAGGGAAAGAAGTTACCTTGATCGGAACCAATGCATTTAAGGATGTGGGAGCCAAGACTCCGGTGAAGTCAGTCACATTTGAAGCAGAATCCGGGTTAAAAGAGATTGGTAATTATGCATTCAGTGCTGCGAATCTGAGCGGAGAGGTTATACTTCCGCAATCAGTAGAAATATTGGGGGAAGGTGCATTTCGTGGTACAGCGTGTACAAAATTCACCTTCGAAGCCGGCTCTAAAATGACAGCAATGGGTGATAGCGTATTCGCGAATTGCGGCAAGCTGACAGAGGTTGAGAATTTCCCGAGTGGTATTACCAAAATCCCTGACAGTAGCTTTATGAGCGATAAAGTACTTGCAAAGGTTACTTATGCAGCTCCGGAAAAAATGACAGGAATCGGTGCGAGTGCTTTTTCCGGTTGTGAGGTACTTGTTTCAGATGCATCGTATTCGCCGATTACAGAAAATATGGTCACAATCGGAGCATCTGCATTTATGGGGTGTAAAGGGGAACAATTTACAACTGTTACCATTCCGGCAAGTGTAACAAAACTGGAACAAAATACATTTGCAAATTGTCTTAGCCTGGCAACGGTTACATTTACAAATACAGAAAGTGTAACGGAAATTGCAGCAAAGTGTTTTGCAAATGATGGTGCATTAACAGAGTGCGAGCTTCCCGCAAAATTGGAAGTGCTTGGCGACTCTGCTTTTGGTGCGACTGCGCTCACCCATGTACGTATTCCGGTTACGCTGCGGGAGGCAAAACAGCCATTTTCTAAATGTCAGCAGATCGGACAGATTGAATGGGAAGAAGGGCTTACCAAGGTAATAGATAATCTCTTCCAAAATATGGAAAGCAGCCTAAAAGTGGATTTTCAGAATCAGATCACAGAAATAGGAAATCATGCATTTGATTCCAGTTTAATTACCGGCATAACAGGAACTAACAAACTGGTAAAGATTGGAGAATATGCGTTTAATAGTTGTGCGGGTATAAGCGGTAAAGTAGAATTACCCGCCGTAACAGAAATACATGCCTATGCATTTTCGAAGATCTTTGCAACAGATTTTGAAATTTCGGAGAATATTGAGGCTTCTGGTATAATGGTGGAAGCCTAACACCATAAATTAACAACAACATAT
>OIXG01002420.1_pt1 | contig 14191 bp, 11 predicted proteins | sample 1587731 | NCBI WGS metagenome assembly OIXG01 (sample SAMEA3888908, study PRJEB22519) | human gut metagenome | biome: human gut; feature: human-associated habitat; material: faeces | place: Denmark | collected 2010
CGGGGAGCGCTACGACCAGTTTGAGCGGGCCAGACGGGGCGGGGTGAAAGTCATGATAGGCCCCCGTTCCGCCTTGTTTACGCCATTTTCCCATCTGGGCGTCATCGTCATAGATGAGGAACATGAGGGCAGCTATAAGAGTGAAAATGCCCCCCGCTACCACGCCAGGGAGGCGGCCATCGAGCGTGCCCGCATGTGCGGAGCCTTTGTGGTGCTGGGCTCGGCGACCCCGTCGGTAGATTCCTATGAACGTACAAAAGAGGGCCTTTACCGGCTTTATGAATTGCCGTTCCGGGTGGAAAACCGTGCCATGCCAGAGACCGAGGTGGTGGATCTCCGGGAAGAGCTTCGCATGGGAAACCGCTCCGTCTTCAGCGCCCGGTTAAAGGAACTTATGGAAGACCGGCTGCGAAAGGGCGAGCAGATCATGCTTTTCCTGAACCGACGGGGCTATGCGGGCTTTGTTTCTTGCAGAGCCTGCGGACATGTGATAAAATGTCCACATTGCGATGTGTCTTTATCCCTGCACCATGGGGGCAGGATGGTTTGTCATTACTGCGGATATCAGACAGTCCAGCCGAAGAAATGTCCTTCCTGCGGATCGGCCTACATCGGGGCTTTCCGGGCAGGCACCCAGCAGGTGGCGGAGGCTGCCGCGAAGACATTTCCGGGAGCGCGGATTCTGCGGATGGATTTCGATACCACGAGACAGAAAGGCGGCTATGAGCGGATTCTGGAAGCATTTTCAAAGAAGCAGGCCGATATTCTGGTGGGTACCCAGATGATTGTAAAGGGACATGATTTTCCGGGAGTAACCCTGGTGGGTGCGCTGGCGGCGGATCTGTCGCTGTACGCAGGCGACTACCGGGCGGCGGAGCGCACCTTTCAGCTGCTGGTGCAGGCGGCGGGACGGGCAGGCAGAGGCACTACGCCCGGAACGGCAGTAATTCAGACCTACAGTCCCGAACACTACAGCATTGAGACGGCGGCAGACCAGGATTACAAAGCGTTTTTTGAAAAGGAAATGGCATTCCGGCGGATGATGAACTATCCCCCGGTGGCCCATCTGATGGCGCTTTACCTCACGTCGGAGGACGAGGAAGCCCTGAACCGGGGCGCGGTGCGGCTGAAGGCACTGGCTATGTCCCATACCCGGCAGGAAATCGCTCTTATCGGCCCTTCAGACGCAGGTCTGTCTAAGCTGAAGGACGTCTATCGCAAGGTGCTGTATCTGAAATGCACGAAAATGAATTATTTGACAGAATGGAAGGGATGGCTGGAAGCAGTGCTTCCGAAGGAGAAGCAGCTTTCCACCTTCAATATACAGTTTGATATGGATCCCGTGAATCCTTTTTAAGGGGAAACCACTGTTCACAGTTACTGTGCCGCGAAGCGTGTTACTGTGAACGAAGTGAACGGTAACGGGAGAGAAAGGAAGGAAACAAAAAATGGCAATCAGAAATATCAGAGAGCTGGGAGACGACATTCTCCGCAAAAACTGCCGCGAGGTCAAAGAGATGACTCCGAAGATTCAGGAGCTCATCGATGACATGTACGATACCATGTACGAAGCTATGGGCGTGGGCCTGGCTGCTCCGCAGGTTGGTATCTTAAAGAGAATCGTGGTGATCGACACGGACGGAACGCCCTATACCATGATCAATCCGCGTATCCTGGAGACTGCGGGCGAGCAGGAGGGCAGCGAGGGGTGCTTAAGCGTACCGGGTAAGGCCGGTATGGTACGTCGCCCGAATTATGTAAAAGCGGAAGCCTACAATGAGAATATGGAGCGCTATGAGGTGGAGGCCGAAGGACTGCTGGCACGTGCCATCTGTCATGAGCTGGATCACCTGGACGGTAAGCTGTATGTGGATCTGGTGGAAGGCGATCTCTACGATGTAGAGACCGGCGATGATGACGAGGAGTAAATACGTATGAAAATCATTTTTATGGGAACCCCGGATTTTTCCGTGGGGACACTGGAAGCGCTGATTGCGGCGGGACATGAGATTACCCTGGTGGTATCTCAGCCGGATAAACCAAAGGGACGCGGTCATGAGCTGCAGCCCACGCCGGTGAAGGAGGCGGCTCTGAAGCACGGTCTGCCGGTCTATCAGCCGAAGAAGGTGCGGGATCCGGAAGTGATCGGGAAGCTTCGTGAGACGGAGGCCGATGTGATTGTAGTCATCGCCTTTGGTCAGATTATCCCGAAGGCCATTCTGGAGATGAAGCAGTACGGCTGTATCAACGTCCATGCTTCCCTGCTTCCCAAATACCGGGGCGCGGCCCCGATTCAGTGGGCGGTCATCGACGGCGAGAAGGAGAGCGGCGTGACCATCATGCAGATGGACGAGGGACTGGATACCGGCGATATGCTTCTGAAGGGAAGTCTGGAGCTTGCGGCGGACGAGACGGGCGGCAGCCTTTTTGACCGTCTGAGTACACTTGGCGCGAATCTCTGCGCGGAAGCGCTGGAGAAGCTGCCAAAGGGTGAATTAAAGCCGGAGAAACAGGGCGAGAGCCCGACGGAATACGCGCGGATGCTGACCAAGGACATGGGTAATTTGAATTGGAATGAGAGCGCGGAGAAGCTGGAACGGCTGATCCGGGGCTTGAATCCGTGGCCCAGCGCCTATACAAAGCTTGGAGACAAGACCCTGAAAATCTGGTCTGCGCGGGTCTGTGAGAGAGCAGTTGAAAATGCTGCCTGTGGGGAGATCACAAGTGTGACGAAAGAAACTGTCTGTGTGGCCTGCGGCGAAGGAGCACTGGAGATTACAGAGCTTCAGCTTCAGGGTAAGAAACGGATGGATACGGGAGCCTTCTTGCGGGGTTATCACCTGGAGCCGGGCACAAGGCTTGGTTAGGTAAAGAAACCCCTCATTGGGATTCCGGTCTGCCCCGGCAAGGGCAGATGAGTGAAAGGAGTGTTACAGTATGCCTTATGGATATGGCTATGGTTATTATTTTGATCCCACTTATATTTTGGTACTGATTGGCGTGGTGATTTCCCTGTGGGCTTCGGCCAAGGTGAAAACCACCTATTCCAAATACAGCCGGGTACGCAGTATGTCCGGCCTGACCGGAGCGCAGGTGGCAGACCAGATTCTGCGGGCCAATGGCATCTACGATGTGCGTATCGAGCATGTCAGCGGCGAACTGACCGATCATTACGATCCGAAGAACCGGGTATTACGTCTGTCGGATGTGGTGTATAATTCCACTTCCGTAGCGGCTCTCGGCGTAGCAGCCCACGAGTGCGGCCATGCGGTGCAGGACGATAAGGATTATTTTCCCCTTCGCTTCCGCAATGCGTTGGTGCCGGTGGCAAATTTCGGAACCCAGGCGGCCTGGCCGATTATCATCATCGGACTGATTTTCGGAAGCAGTTCATTTCTCGTTAATCTGGGAATTCTGCTGTTCTCCCTGGGCGTACTGTTCCAGCTGGTGACCCTGCCGGTGGAGTTCGACGCGTCCCATCGGGCGATCCAGATTCTGGGAAATACAGGAATCTTATACGGAGATGAGATTCGGGATACCAGGAAGGTCTTAAGCGCGGCGGCCATGACCTATGTGGCGGCGGCAGCGGCTTCTATCCTGTCTCTGTTACGTCTCCTGATACTCTTTGGAGGAAGAAGAAATCGTGACTAAAGGAACGGATATCCGTGAGCTGGCTCTGGGGATTCTGCTGGAGGTATCTGCAGGCGAGGAGTACAGCCACATTGCGCTTCGGAATGTACTGGATAAATACCAGTATCTGGAAAAGCAGGAGCGCGCCTTTTTAACCCGCCTGGTGGAGGGAACTCTCGAGCGGCGGATTGAGCTGGATTACATCATTGATCAGTTTTCCAGTGTAAAAGTAAGGAAACAAAAACCGGTCATCCGGGAGCTTCTTCGGATGTCGGTCTATCAGCTTAAATATATGGACAGTGTGCCGGATTCCGCCGTGTGCAACGAAGCGGTGAAGCTGGCCCAGAAAAAGGGCTTCCGACAGCTGAAGGGCTTTGTAAACGGCGTTTTACGGAACATTGCCCGAAATCTTTCAACGGTAAAGCTGCCGCCGGAAAAAGAACCGGTGCGTTACCTGTCTGTGCGTTATTCCATGCCGGAATGGATGGTAAAGGAGTGGCTGACAAGCTACGGGCGGGAGCAGACGGAAACTATGCTGGCAGCCTTTTATGAAAAAGAGCCGCTGACCATTCGGGTAAATAAGAACCGAATCAGCCCGGCAGAATTAAAAAAACGGCTTGAAGCGCGGAATATTCATGTCCAGCCAGCGCCCTACATCGACGGTGCGCTGCAGATGGACGGCTTCGATTATCTGGGCGGCCTCGATGAATTCCGTGAGGGACTGTTCCAGGTCCAGGACGTAAGCTCCATGCTGGCAGTAGAAATCGCGGGCGTAAAAGCGGGAGATCACTGCATCGACGTATGCGCGGCCCCCGGCGGCAAGAGCCTGTATCTGGCGGAAAAGGCTGGAGAGACGGTCGGCGTGGACGCAAGAGACCTGACGGACTACAAGGCGGAAATGATTCGGGATAATGCGGAACGGTTAGGCGTGACAAATGTAACAGTGTCCGTGAAGGACGCCTGTGTATATGATGAGGCCTCAAAGGAAAAAGCAGATGTACTGCTGGCGGATCTGCCCTGCTCGGGTTTGGGCGTTCTGTCAAAAAAGACAGACATCAAGTACCGCATGAGTAAGGAACAGCAGCAGGAACTACAGGAGCTTCAGCGGAAGATCTTAAGCACCGCAGAGGATTACGTGAAGCCCGGCGGAACCCTTGTATACAGCACCTGTACCATCAACCGGGGCGAAAACGAGGAAAACGTCCGCTGGTTTCTGTCCCATTTCCCATACGAGGCGGTATCCCTGGACGACTGCCTGCCGGAGGAGCTTCGGAGCGAAACCACGAAGCAGGGATACTTACAGCTGCTTCCGGGAGTCCATCGATGCGATGGCTTTTTCATTGCGAAATTCAGAAAGAAAATTGGAAAATAAGTATGGAACAGAGAGATATCAAATCCCTGACTCTGGAGGAGCTGAAGGGTGAGCTTCAGGCACACGGGGAAAAAGCTTTCCGGGCGGGTCAGATCTATAACTGGATGCATGGAAAGCTTGCTTCCGGCTTTGACGAGATGAGCAACCTCTCCAAAAGCTTACGGGAGCTTCTGAAAAACGAATATGAATGCACCAATCTGGAGATTGTAGAGGTACAGCGATCCCGGCTGGACGGAACATGCAAATACCTGTTTCGCCTCGCTGACGGCAATGTGATCGAGAGTGTCCTGATGCGCTATCATCACGGCAATTCCGTCTGCATCTCCTCCCAGGTAGGCTGCCGCATGGGCTGTCGCTTCTGCGCATCCACCATCGGCGGTGTGGTGCGCTCCTTAAAGCCCTCGGAGATGCTGGATCAGATTTACCGGATTCAGAAGGACAGCGGCGAGCGCGTCTCCAACGTGGTGGTCATGGGAACCGGCGAACCGCTGGATAATTACGACAATCTCTTACGTTTTATCCGGCTTCTGACCGACGAGAATGGCCTGAACATCAGTCAGCGAAACCTGACTGTATCCACCTGCGGCATCGTGCCGCGGATCCGGCAGCTGGCGGATGAGAATCTGGCGATTACCTTGGCACTGTCGCTTCATGCAGTGACACAGGAAAAGCGTGCGGAACTGATGCCCATTGCCAATAAGTATCCTTTGTCGGAGGTGTTGGATGCCTGTGCGTATTATCATCAGAAAACCGGGCGTCGGATGACCTTCGAGTACAGCCTGGTAGGCGGCGTGAACGATCACCCGGAGGACGCGAGGCGTCTTGCGGCTCTGGCGAAACCCATTCATAGTCATATAAACCTGATTCCTGTAAATCCGGTGACAGAGCGGAGCTTTGTGCAGCCGAAAAAAGAGGTCATCGGTAATTTCAAAAAGGAACTTGAAAAATACGGGATAAATGTTACTATTAGAAGAGAAATGGGCCGCGATATCGACGGCGCCTGCGGACAGCTGCGCAGACGTTATCTGAAAAGCGGAGAACCCGGAGAGGAGGGATCAGATGCTGAAAGCCTGGGGCATGAAGGACATCGGGAAATGCCGTGAGATCAATCAGGACTATATTTTCGTATCGGAAGAGCCCATCGGAAACCTTCCGAACCTGTTTCTGGTAGCGGACGGCATGGGCGGCCACAAAGCTGGCGATCTGGCCTCTGAATATACGGTGGCGAAGGTACAGGAAGCGGTGTCCAAGAGTATGCAGACCATTCCCTATCAGATTCTGAAGGGCGCGTTCCAATATGCGAACCAGAAGCTTTTGGAGAAGGCGGGGGAGTCGGACAGCTACACGGGCATGGGAACCACGCTGGTGGCGGCGACAGTGAAGAACGACGCGGTCTACGTGGTAAATGTGGGCGACAGCCGCCTGTATAAAATCGGCGATAAGATCGAACAGATCACAGAGGATCATTCCCTGGTAGAAGAAATGGTCCGCATGGGAGAGATTTCAAAGGAACAGGCACGAAATCATCCCGACAAAAATATTATTACGAAAGCAATGGGCGTGTCGGACACGGTGGAGCCGGATTATTTCGACACAGATCTTCAAAAGGGCGAATGCCTTCTGATGTGCTCGGACGGTTTGACAAACATGGTCAGCGACCGGCAGATCAAAGAGATCGTGGAGCTGCGCACGGATCTGGAATCCTGTGCGAAGGAGCTTATAAGAGCAGCCAACCAGAACGGCGGAAGAGATAACATTGCTGTCGTATTAATAGAGCGTGTATAACGCGGATAGGATGATGAGGTGAAATTATGGTAAGAATTGGAATGTTTTTAGGAGACCGCTACGAGATTCTGGAGAAAATCGGATCCGGCGGAATGGCAGAGGTCTTTAAAGGAAAGGATCATAAGCTGAACCGTTTTGTGGCGGTAAAGGTACTGAAGGATGAGTTTGTGGAGGATAAAAATTTTGTCCGCAAATTTAAAGAGGAGGCCCAGGCCGCGGCGGCGCTGGCCCATCCGAATATCGTGAATGTCTACGACGTGGGAGACGAGCAGAATATCTTCTACATCGTCATGGAGCTGGTAGAGGGCATCACCCTGAAGACTTATATCGAGAAGAAAGGACGTCTGACGGTGAAGGAGGCCACCAGTATTGCCATTCAGGTGGCGTCAGGTCTGGAGATTGCCCATAACAATCAGATTGTACATCGGGATATCAAGCCTCAGAATATCATCATTTCCCGGGAGGGCAAGGTGAAGGTGACTGATTTCGGTATCGCCAAATCCATCTCTTCCAATACGAATACGGCGGACGCCATGGGATCTGTACACTATACGTCCCCGGAGCAGGCCAGAGGCGGTTACAGCGACGCCAAGAGCGACATTTACTCTCTGGGTATCGTCATGTACGAGATGGTGACCGGACGGGTGCCCTTCGACGGGGAGACCACGGTGGTGGTAGCGGTGAAGCACCTGCAGGAGGATATCGTATCCCCCAGAGTCTACGCTTCCGATGTGCCGGTGAGTCTGGAACATATTATCCTGAAATGTACGGAGAAGAGCCCGGATCGCCGTTATGCCAATGCGGCGGAGCTCATCGCGGATCTGAAGCAGTCCCTGCTTACGCCGGATCTGAATTTTGTCAAAGAGATCGTGCCGGATGGAGCCAAGACCGTAGCCATCACCCGGGATGAGATTTCGAAAATTAAGCGGGAGACCGGTCGGATTCCGGCGGCTGCCGACGACGCGGAGTCCAAGTACGCTTATCTGGATCGCCTGAACGCGGAAAAGGATGAGGACTATGACGACGAAGATTATGAGGATGACGAGGACTACGAAGACGAAGATTACGAGGATGACGAGTACGATGAGGATGACGGAAAACGCGGTAAAGGCGGAATCTTCGGCTTTTTGAAAAAAGATAAGAAGGAAAAAGAAGCAGACGACGAGGATGAGGATGACGAAGACAACGACGGCATCCTGGATCCGAAGATGGAGAAGATCATGACCATCGGCGGTATTGTGGCCGCGATCATTATCGTAATTATCCTGGCGGTCATCATCGGCAAGGTGCTGGGCTTCGGCAAGGGATCCGGTAATAAGAACACAGATGATACGGAGATTGCGGACGTTCTGAATGAGGAAGTAGAGGTTCCGAGTCTCTTAGGGTTAAGCTATTCCAAGGCAAAGGATGAGCTGAACAAGCTGGATCTGGGTATCAAGCTTGGCGAGACCAAGTCTTCCGATCAGTATGACGCGGGCCAGATCATCAGCCAGAGCGAGGAAGCTGGTACGAAGGTGGATCCGAATACCACAATTATTGTAGACGTATGCGGCGACGGGGAAAAGGTAGAAGTACCCGATGTGAAGGGATACAGCCAGGCAAAGGCCGAGAGCGCGCTGAAGGCGCTGGGACTGACGGTGGATATTACCGAGGTAGCCAGCGAGGATGTGGCGGCAGGAAAGGTTATCTCCACTTCTCCGGTGGCAGGCAAGAAGATTGACAAGAGCGGCGTGGTAAGCGTTGTAGTCAGCAAGGGCAAGGAAGAGGATCAGAAGATAGAGGTTCCGGCCATCACCGGCAAGACTGAGGCCAAGGCCAAGGAGCTTCTGAAGGCGGCAGGACTGGCTTCCGGCCAGGCTTCCCAGGAGTTCAGTGATACCGTAGACGAGGGCAATATCATTTCCCAGAGCCCGAAGGCAGGCACCAAGGTGGATAAGGACAGCAAGGTAAGCTATGTCATCAGTAAGGGTAAGGAAAATAAGGACGTCTATATCGGCAATTACAGTGGCATGAGCGAGTCTGAGGCTACAAGCAAGGCTCAGGGCAAGGGACTTAAAGTAGTTGTGGATTATGAATACAGCAGCTCTATGGCCAGCGGACAGGTAACACGTACCGAGCCGGGTAACGGAACTACAGTGACTGCAGGCAGTACCATTAAGATTTGGGTCAGCAAGGGTACAGAGAGCGTAAGCGTTCCGGATCTGTCCGGTATGAATGCTTCCCAGGCGCAGACAGCACTGTCATCGGTAGGCCTGACTCTTGGCGGAACGACCACGGGTACGGCAGCGCCCAGTGAAGGAGATTCAGGACGTATCTACGACTGGAGCTCCAAGGGTTCCTCTGTATCAAAGGGAACCGCCATCAGCATTACCGTATACGGAGCTTATGCCGCTCCGACGCCGGAGCAGCCGACGACCCCATCTGAGGGCGGCGATACGACAACACAGCAGTAAGTGAAAGCAGATCACACATGCAGGGAAAGATAGTAAAAGGGATTGCCGGATTCTACTACGTTCACGTAGCGGAATCCGGTATCTATGAATGTAAAGCAAAGGGAGCCTTCCGCAATCAGAAGGTGAAGCCCCTGGTGGGCGACAATGTCCGGCTGGAAGTGCTGGATGAAGAACAGAAAAAGGGTAACATTGAGGAAATACTGCCCCGAAAAAATGAGCTGATCCGCCCGGCGGTAGCCAATATCGACCAGGCGCTGGTCATCTTTGCGGCGGCAAAGCCAAAGCCCAATTTTAATCTGCTGGATCGTTTTCTGATCCTGATGCAGTATCAGAAGGTTCCGGCTGTGGTCTGCTTTAATAAGCAGGACATGGTAGACGTGGAAGAATTACAGCTTCTTAAGAACACCTACGAGAGCGCAGGCTATCCGGTTCTGTTCACCAGCGCGGCGAAGGAGGAGGGCATCACAGCCATCCGGGAGCTTCTGAAGGGAAAGACCACCACCGTGGCAGGTCCCTCCGGAGTGGGAAAGTCGTCCCTCATCAATCTCCTGTCCCCGGAAGCGGAGATGGAGACCGGCGACATCAGCCGGAAAATTGAGCGCGGAAAGCACACCACCCGTCATTCGGAGCTTTTTGCCCTGGATGAGAACACCTTTATCTGCGATACGCCGGGCTTCAGTTCCATTTACCTGCCGGAGATGGAGAAGGAGGAGCTGGGAATCTATTTTCCGGAAATCGCGGAATACGAGCCCTTCTGCCGCTTTCAGGGCTGTGCCCATATCCATGAGCCGGGCTGCGGCGTCAAGGAGGCTCTGGAGGAGAAGAAGATCAGCCCCATAAGATACGAAAACTATAAACTTCTGTATGAGGAGTTGAAGGATAAGAGGAGGTATTAGTTATGATCAACAAGCTGTCCCCGTCCATTCTGGCCGCAGATTTCGCAGCGCTGGGAGAGGACATCCGAAAAGCGGAGGAGGCAGGCGCGGAGTACCTGCACATCGACGTGATGGACGGACATTTCGTGCCGAGCCTGTCTCTGGGCTTTCCAGTTATCGAGGCTATCCGGAAGAAATCCGTCGCAGTCTTTGACGTACATCTGATGATGGATAACCCGGATCAGTACATTAAGGCCTTTGCGGAAGCGGGCGCGGATATTCTGACCGTCCACGCCGAGGTCTGCCCGCATCTGAACCGCACCATCGCGGCTATCAAAGAGAACGGTATGAAGGCCTGTGTGGCCCTGAATCCGTCCACATCCTTAAGCGCGCTGGATTACATTCTGGAGGATCTGGATATGGTACTTCTGATGACGGTCAATCCGGGCTTCGGTGGTCAGAAGTACATCGAGAGCTGTACCGCCAAGATCCGTGATCTGCGAAAAATGATGGAGGAGCGCGGACTGGAGATTGACATCGAAGTAGACGGCGGTATCAAGCTGAACAACGTACAGACCGTTCTGGATGCAGGCGCCAACATCATCGTGGCGGGCTCCGCGGTATTCGGCGGCGATATCGAGAAGAACGTGACAGACTTTATGAAAATATTGGGTGAAGCATGAGAACAGTAATTATCAGCGGGGGCAGAATCGAGCGCGATTTTGCCCTGTCTTTTTTGGAAAATGAAACCTTTGAGCAGTTTATCGCAGTGGATAATGGACTGCGCTTCTGCTATGACAATCAGATAAAACCCACATGGATTGTGGGCGACTTTGACACGGCGGCGCCGGAGCTGGTGGAATATTACCAGACACAGACCGATATTCCCATCCGCCGCTTCAATCCGGTGAAGGATTCCACAGACAGTCAGATCGCCATAGAGCTGGCCCTGGAACTGGGAAGCAGTGAAATCACGCTCCTTGGCGGCACGGGTACCCGTATGGATCATGTGCTGGGCAATATTCAGAGCCTGATGCTGGCAAAGAAAAAGGGCGTGTCCTGTGTCATTCTGGATGAATATAACCGAATTCAGCTGATTGATGGGGAGACGAGACTGAAGAAATCGGAGCAGTACGGTAAGTATGTGTCCCTGCTTCCTCTGACTACCGAAGTCACCGGCGTGGATCTGACCGGTTTTAAGTTTAATCTGACCGGTCACACCTTCACCAGTACCGGAAGCGCAGGACTTGGCGTCAGCAATGAAATTATCGAAGATATTGCGGAAATCCGCGTAAAATCCGGAATTTTTGTGTTAATCGAGTCCCGGGACCTTCCGAAACGATCCGAAATATCTGAAAAAAGCAACAGAAATACAAAGTGAAATGCTGGGTTGTCTGCATCCCGGGCGCATTTTAAAATGGAAATTCATGGAAACACCATGGGAATGTTGTAAAATTGTCGAAAAACTGCGGAATATGTTTGTGCATAATTACCAAAAAAACGGGTAGACTAGCCTGCAGACGAAATGTTTCGGCAGGGATTGACAAAGGAAAGACTTGCTGTCATAATACGTCCATCAAAGCAAAAGCGCTTTGAACTAGACTTTGAATTCGTATTCAGGCCTAAAGGAGTGAAAGAAAATGCAGACAAAAAAGATTAAGCTGAACGCAACAGAGGACGTAAAGGAGTTTGTACAGGGCGCAAGCAAGTGCGATTTTGATGTGGATGTTTATTACAACCGCATCCTCATCGACGCCAAGTCCATTCTCGGCGTGCTGAGCATGGATCTGAATCAGATTCTGACTGTGAAATGTCATGGTGAGAACGGCGATTTTGATCGGGTGCTGGCAAAATTTGCAATAGCTTAAAACTAACCGATAAAAGAATACGGCGACAGAAGAAGGAGTCTTCGGCATCCCTGGGATGCCGGAGGCTCCTTCTTCGTTATCAGGGGCCGTTGCCGGGGCTTGCGGTCCGGCATTTTTTGTTTCGGTAATTTTACAGGAGCATGCGGCTGTGCTACAATATATTTTTAGAGAACAGCGGTTGGTGAAAGCCAACCGGGAAAAAGCAGGAGAGACCGATACATGGAAGAGACAAGGCCGCAGATCCGCATTTCCGTGCGGGACTTGGTGGAATTTATTCTCCGCTCCGGAGATTTGGACAATCGAACAGGAACGAAAACGGATCTGGAAGCCATGCAGGCCGGCGGGCGGCTCCACCGGAAGATCCAGCGGCGGATGGGCGCGCATTATACCGCTGAGGCTGCCCTTAAGCTTCTGGTTCCCATGGGTGACTTCGACTGCTTGGTGGAAGGGCGGGCCGACGGAATCTTTACGGAGGACGGGGAGGTCTACATTGACGAGATTAAGGGCATGTACCGGGATGTGATGCTTCTGGAGGAGCCTGTCCCCGTGCATCTGGCCCAGGCGCTCTGCTACGCCTGCATTTATATGAGACAGCAGGATCTGCCCCGGATCGGCGTCCAGATGACCTATGGCAACCTGGAGACCGGGGAACTGAGGTATTTTCGCTCAGAGCATAAGAGAGAAGCATTGGATGCCTGGTTTGATGAGCTGATGGCCCGCTATGAGAAATGGGCCCGGTTCCAGTACGCGTGGAAGCAGATCCGAAAAGCCAGCATCCGGCCTCTGGAATTCCCCTTTGCCTATCGGGAAGGGCAGCGGGATCTGGCGGCGGGCGTGTACCGGACCATTGCCCGGGGAAAACGGCTTTTTATTCAGGCGCCCACCGGCGTCGGCAAGACCATTTCTACGGTATTCCCGGCGGTGAAGGCCATGGGCGAGGATCTGGGCGACCGCATCTTTTACCTGACGGCCAAGACGATCACCCGGACCGTGGCCGAGGAAGCCTTCGGAATCTTACGGACTCAGGGTCTGCGCCTGAAGGCAGTGACCCTGACAGCGAAGGAGAAGCTCTGTATCTGCGGGACCCCGGACTGCAATCCGGACGCCTGCCCCTATGCAAAAGGGCATTTCGACCGGATTAACGATGCGGTCTATGAGCTGTTGACGACCGGCTCGGATGCCATCGACCGTGAGCTTCTGCTTTCCCAGGCGGAGCGGCACCGGGTCTGTCCCTTTGAGCTGAGCCTGGACACAGCGACCTGGACCGACGCCATTATCTGTGATTACAATTATGTCTTCGATCCGAACGCGCGCCTGAAGCGCTTCTTCGGCGAGGGTGTGAAGGGCGATTACCTGTTCCTCATCGACGAGGCCCACAACCTGGTGGAGCGGGGAAGGGAGATGTTCAGCGCGCGCCTTTGCAAAGAGGATTTTCTGGAGCTGAAGCGGGCGTTAAAGGGCAGGGATAAAAAGGCTGAACGCCTGCTGGACCGCTGCAATAAGTATCTGTTGGGCTTCAAGCGGGAGTGCGAGACCTGGCAGCTTCATGAGAACATCGATCCGCTGATTCTGCTTGCGCTGTCCCTGTCCACGGAGTTGGACCGTCTGCGTGAGGAGGGGCTGGAGCCGGAGCTGGACGCACAGGTGCTGGAATTCTGGTTTACCCTGCGGGATTTCCTGAATACGGCGGATCTGCTGGATGAAAATTATGTGATCTACAGCGAATTGGGAGAAAATGGAAACTTCTATCTGAAGCTCTACTGTGTGGAGACTGCGGAGAACATCCGGGCCTGTCTGGATAAGGGGCGGGCCGCCGTCTTTTTCTCGGCCACCCTGCTTCCCATGCCCTATTATAAGCATCTGTTGGGGGCGGAGGATGATTACGCGGTCTACGCCCGGTCGCCCTTCAGGCCGGAAAAGCGGCTGCTTCTCCTGGGGCAGGATGTGAGCAGCCGCTATACCCGCCGGAACCGCAGCGAGTATGAGCGGATAGCCGCGTATCTGAAGCAGATGAGTAACGCGCGGATGGGGCATTACCTGGCCTTTTTTCCGTCCTACCGGATGATGGAGGATGTCTACGATCTCTATCTGGAGCTGGATGAGGGGCGGACCGAGTGCGTCATTCAGCAAAGCGGCATGGGGGAAGCACAGCGGGAGACCTTCTTAAGCCGTTTCCGGGAACCGGCCTGTACCCGCAGTCTCCTGGGT
>OIXG01002430.1_pt1 | contig 14141 bp, 8 predicted proteins | sample 1587731 | NCBI WGS metagenome assembly OIXG01 (sample SAMEA3888908, study PRJEB22519) | human gut metagenome | biome: human gut; feature: human-associated habitat; material: faeces | place: Denmark | collected 2010
TTGTCACAGATGGTGATATGGCCATTCACGCCGGTCTGTCCGGCCATGATGACGTGATCGCCGACCTTGGTGCTTCCGGCGATGCCGACCTGCGCGCAGAGGAAATTGTCTTGGCCAACCTCGACATTATGTCCCAAGTGACAAAGGTTATCGATCTTGGTGCCGCTGCCGACGATGGTATTGTTCATCGCACCGTTGTCGACGGTGGAGCAGGCGCCGATCTCGACGTCGTCTCTGATGACAGCGCGGCCGAGCTGACGGATGTGATGGTGATGGCCTGCCTCGTCAGTGGAGAAGCCGAAGCCCTGACCGCCGACGACGGCATGCGCACGAAGGACGACGCGGTCGCCTAAGATGCTGTTTTCATGTACGACGGCACCCGGATTCAGTTCGCAGTCTTTGCCGAGCTTCGCATTCTTTCCGATGTAGCAGTACGGGTAGATGACACAGCCATCTCCGATCTCAGCGCCTTCTTCGATGACGGCATACGCCATGATGGTGACGTCTTTGCCGATCAGGGCTTTTTCACTGATGACGGCAGTCTCATGGATGCCCGGTTCCCATTTGTTTTCCGGACGGAAAACTTCGATGAGTTCGCCAAAGGAGCGGCGGGCATCGGGGACGACGATGAGATTCTTCGTGTAGTGGTGAGGGAGTTCATCGACCAGGATGACACCTGCCTGCATTTCTTCGATGTGCTCGGCGTAGACACCGCGGGCAAAGGTCACCTGCGACGGACCTGCGCTTTCTGCGCTGGCAACGTCGTCGATCAAGACCGTGCTGTCTCCATAGAGAGTGCCGCCGATCAGGGCAGCGATTTCACCTGCTGTTTTTTTCATGATGGGCCTCACTTGGATGCGGACGAAGCAGCGCCGGATGCCGCTTTCGATGTGCCATCGATCTTGGCCATCACTTCATCGGTGATGTCGACGGCACCGCCGGGTACGGCTCTCTTATGCATGACGATACCGATGCCCTTTTCTTTCGCGATCTGGGCTGCCTGAGACTCGACCATGGACTGGATCTGTTTCTGTTTGCTCTGGATGAAGATCATGCGCTCCTGCTGAGCGGACTGGACTTTCTTCTGCATGTCTTCATCGGAGAGTCCGCTCTGGGAGTCCTGATCCAGGCGGTCTCTGATTTCTTTATCTTTATCGTTGATTTCTTTTTCGATAGACTGGATCTTCGGAGAGGAAGCTTCCAGCTTCTGGTAGTCAATGACTGCCACTTTATGTTCACTGCCGCAGCCGGCAAAGGCGAGCGCTGCGCCAATGAGTCCTACGCAGGCCAGTTTTTTCCACATAGCCATTCGATTTCCTCCTACTTGGTGATATTGACTATACGATTCACCATATCCCCCGTCACGTCTTCGGCGTGGATATTGGCTTTGTATTTCGAGAAGATCATGGAAAGGTGCTTGTCAGAGGCCTCGCGGGCAGCTTCTTTCCGGATGTCTTCCATAATTTCTTTCTTGACGGCGGCCATCTCTTTCTGCTTGGCATCGATCTTCTGTTGCCAGTCTTCGTTCCACGATGGGTCGATGGGGTCTTCTGAAAGAAGCTCATCGACGTTCGTATCCTGAGAGAGGCTCTGCTTGATGTCTTTCGCGGTCTTCTCTGAAAAGTCAGAAAGCTCCTTCGATGCGTTTTCTTTTGCCTCTTTCATCGTTTTCACTTCGTCCTCTGTCCAGCCGATGGTATCCATCTTCGCACGCTCGGTGCGAAGGTCCATCAGATCATGGAGACGCTTCTTGACGTCTTCCTTTTCGGAGCCGGTGACGCCGAGGACGGTGAGCTTCATTTGGAGATTCGCCATCTCGGCGCGCTCTTCGTCAGTGAGGCCATCGGACGTGAAGGTTCTGTCCTTCTTATGCGCTTCGCTGATGGTCTTGTAGAGTTTTGCAAGGCCGTCATTCAATTCGTCTTCTTTTGCCTTGACCTTCGTCTTCCACTCATTTTCGGCAGCCATGCGCCGGCTCTGATCGGAGAGCGCGGCCTTGATGTGCTGCTGCTGGGATGCGACGTGAATGAGCTTGTTTCGTTCATTCTGGTACTGATCAAGGAGATGGTTGTACTCAGTCTCGAGGCGGAAATATGTACTGTATTTCGGATGGGCTTTCACAAGGGTCTCCAAGTCGACCACGCCGTAGGAAACGGCAGGTGGCGCCGGCTCCTCGTTTTTTTTATCGCTGCATCCGCTTACCGCCAGGGAGCACGCCACGAGGAGGGCAGCCGCCATGGTGTATACACAGTTTCTATATTTCATGAGACGTCCTTATTTTTTGCTTTCAGAGGAAGCTGTGGATGCTGCGGAAGAGGAGGCAGCGGAAGAAAGAGACTTCGAAAGGGAATCGGTGACTTCCTTCGTGATGTCTGTGCCGCCGTAAATGACAGCAGATTTATCGACAACAAGAGCAAGGCCCTTCTTGGATGCGACGGACTTCACAGCGCCGGTCACCTGATCATCCATGTCCTTCTCGATGGCCTGTCTCTTCTGATTGAACTGCTGCTGCATGTCAGCGAAGAGTTTTTCTTTTTCCGCATCACTCATGCCTTCCGACTTCGCATCAAAGTCTTTCTGCATTTCATCTGCCGTTTCTTTCATCTTCTGCTGGTAGTTCGCTGCGAGGGTGCTGTTCGCGGAGATCACTTCTCTCTGGTCAACGACGCCGATGTCAGAGGTCGGAGCAGCATTCGCTGTATCCCCCATGGATACCACCGCCATCGCTGCCACGGAGGCGATAAATACGCCAGCCAAAGCGAAGGAAAAAATCTTTACGTTTTTCTTGTTACCAAGAGTTGTCATCATGATAGGTTACTCTCCTCTTTTATAAATTGGCAATCAGCCGGAGCCATTTGCCTTCTTCATCATTATACACATATTCGATCGTCATGTAATTATGAATCTTATAGGAAAATCCATATTCATTCTCTTTTTTCTTGAAATCACGGTCATAGCGCAGGGCGAAGTTCTCGCCGAAGGGGATCTGACCAAAGGCATGGTGGCTGTTTTCTACGAAATCATACTTATAGCCCAGATCCATGACGCGCCCGAAGTGATGGTACCAGCCGCCATAGACATTCCAGTCGACAGGGCCGGGGTAGAAGCGGGCCTCGCCGAAGATCACATTGTTCCTGCCCACGAAATGCCCGAGCATGCCTTCGATCGCCGTATTGCGATTTCCATCGCGCCCGGCATCCATCCATGCTTCCGTGCGGATGATCCAGTGATCGGTCAGTGCATCGACCTTGAGTTCTGTGATCTCTCCCGGGTAAAGATAGGCCTTTGTCTCTATGCCATACTTTTCAATGAAGGGGTCCTTGGCGAGGATGTCATTCATCGAGGCAGCCAGATCCTTCTGATGGCGGGCGACAAAAGCGAGCGGAAGCCCTTCAAGACTTCGAAGGGCATGTTCCGTCTCATTCACCGCGCGCAGCATCAGGAGGCGCGGAATGGTGGTCTTGTGCAGGGTGAGCTTTCCGGTACGGACGATCGTCCCCTGCGGGATGAGGGAGATCCGTACTCTTGTCTTCTCTCCCGAGGTCACTTCGAAGTTGGCAGTAAATTCCGGGAGGATCTCCTTAAGAAGCTCTCGCCCGGCAGACTCAGAGACGCTCTCCGCCCAGCCGACCGAATCGACGGGAAGCCCCGAGAGGAGCTGACTCATAAGGAGCGGTACACCGGCGCTGTCCTTCTTCACCAGCGCTGCCGCTTCCGGAGACAGATTCCCGTAATCGATCTCGGTCTCCACCTCGCGGATCATCTGCCCGACTGGAGTGAGCGATACGTGAAGCGCTGTCTTTTCTCCATAAGAGGCAGATATATCATCCACCACATAGCCCACGACCACACGATTCACGATGTCTGAAAGGACCTTATCGTACTCACTCTCGTGCGAGCGAAAGAGGCTCTCATCCTTGCCGACAAGGATACGATCCCCTATGGCTGAAATGCTCGCCGTGATCCGCTTCTCCACTGCGGGCGGCATGCCGCCCGCTCCCGTGACGGAGACGCTCACTTCGCGGATCGGTGCCGCATCTGCCCCGGCAGGAAGCAGGAATGACGAAACGAGCAGGGCAAGACCTGCTCGAGTCATCGAATGAAATAAGGAAGAATGCATGGCTCCTCCTTTGGAAAATCAGTGGATAGCTAGGGAAACGCTGATTAAATCGCAGAGTCGAATTTCATATGGTTTTTTATACATAGCTTCGTCATCATCCTCCTTAAATAGCTCGCTATTCGCGTCAGATGATTCCTTGCTATGTATAAAAATCCAAGAATGAAATCTGACAACGATTTAATCAGTGTTTCCCTAGCAGAATGTGGCCAGGTTCCGCAGGTGCAATGGATTCAGCAGGTGCCACGGAGAACATTCCCGAACCCACCTGCGCCCCTGCGGGCACCTCCTTCCAGCGGAAAGAGAGAGAAATCGGAGCTGCGGCGCTTTATGTATGTTACGCCGCACCACCATTTCTCATTTCGCATTCAAATCAGAACTGTGTGCCGAAGCTGAAGTGGAATTTATTCTTATCGCCGTGGCCATAGTCAAGACGGATCGGTCCGATCGGGGTCTGGAGACGCAGGCCTACGCCGCAAGACCACTGGAAGCCATCATCATCTTCATACCACGGGATCTGTCCGTTATCGATGCCCCAGGTGCTGCCGCCATCGGTGAAGAGGACGCCCTGTACTTTCTTGGCGATCGGGAAACGATATTCCAGTGTCGCAGCGTACATTTTCTTGCCCTTGAACTGGTCATCCTCATAGCCGCGAAGCGTATTCGAACCACCGAGGTCAAAGAGGTTGCCGTAGGAAACATCGCCGTCGATGTAGCCGCCCTGCAGACGGAGCGCAAGGATGTGACCATTGCCAAGGCCCTTGTAGAAGCGGCCTTCTGTCGTGAACTTGTAGAAATCATAGTCACCGCCAAGGCCATGCCCGCCCCACTGGGTAGAGAAGGAGATGCGGCGGCCCTTGCTGGCATTGAAGTAGTTGTCGCGATTATCAAAGACATGCGTGAAGGTGAAGCTGTTCGTGGTACCGAAATTATCCATAATAGCTTTATACCATGCATCGCTATAGTCTTTCTTATTATGTCCCTTGTCGGTTGCTACGCTCCCCCATTCGAAACCGTCATGGTCATCGTATTCTTCCTTCGCACTTTCAAAGGTGAAGTAGTTCGTGCGATATTCGCCATGCTGGCGTCCCCAAGTGAGGTTCCAGCCGCTTCTTCTCTTATCGTATTCTGCGACGGTATTACCGTTCGAATCATAGTCATCGTATTCATAGATGCGGTTGAAGATGGAAGCACCAAGGGAGTCACCGTTGGAATTGATCCACGGGCGGGTGTAGGAGATGGTATAGTTCTTACCGTTGCCGGCGCCGCCGAATTCCCAGTGGAAATTGACCTTATCGCCTGTGCCGCGGAAGTTCGTATCACCGAGCTCGATGATGCCGACTGTACCGTCAGAGTCCGAGTAGCCGGCGCCGACAGTGATGACACCGGTCTTCTGCTCAACGACATCGATCTCGATGACGACATTGTGTTCATTTTCTTTGCCGGGGAGCAGCTTCATGTTGACATCTTCAAAGTAGCCCAGATTATAGAGTCTTTCCATGGAGCGGCTTGCTTGGAATTTATTAAAGGGCTTGCCCTTCTTCATCTTGAGTTCGCGGAGGATGACTTTGTCCTTCGTCTTATCATTGCCGACGAGCTGGATATCTTCGATGACGCCTTCGGAAATATGGACTTTCAGGATGCCCTTCGGCGTCACTTCCACATTCGGGATGGAGACGAGCATGTAGCCCTGCTTGAGGTAGGCATCTTCGATCTCCTTGAGCTTCTGGTTCACGAGGACGAAGTTCAGGACGCTGCCCTCTGGCACCTGCAGGATGGACTTCAGGTAGTCAGAGGTGAAGATGGTATTGCCGGTGAATTCCACATCACGAACGATGGGATTTGTGACAAGACCATAGGTGAGATCCACGCCTTCGGGGATTTCCTTGAAATTCGGACGGATCTGAGAGAAAACACCTGTCGAGCCAAGAGATGCCACATCATTGCGGATGCCCTCAGCCGTGATGGTGCTGCCCGGTTTGCTCTGCAGAAGAGGGGACAGCTTCGTCTTGACTTCTTCCGGGATCCCGTCGAAGTCGACATGCGCGATGGTCTTGCCTGTATGTGCTTCGATGGCTGCGTCATCGTCCGCCGAAAGATAGAGCGAGGCATCGCCCACTGCGACGGTCTGGTGGGATTCCTTCACTTCCATGGATGGTTCCGCTTTTTCCGTCTGGTCGGAAATCTCACCGGTCTTGCCCGCTTCCTTACCGCTCTTCACGTCGATCATGGAGCTCTGGGACATGCCGCTCTGGGAGCCGGTCATCTGCGGTGCTTCCGCAAAGACGTCCGCCCCGGAAAGCGCAAGCAGGATCGCAGAGGCAAGCAGTGCTTTCTTATATGTTGCTGTCATCGTAAATTCCTCCTCATGTATTGGATGGTGAATTTCTATATATTTATGGAAATACAGATGGGTATCTGGCATACTTGCCAAAACGTGTGATTTCCTTAAATAACATTGGGATTGATGGATTCAGTGCAAGACGGAAGCTCCTAAAGGGGAGACCCTTCAAACCTCCGGAATTCTTCTTATCACTAATTTCCTCGGAGAGCCCTTCCCGCTTCGCCTACGACACGCTGGATCTCCTGATCGGAGAGGGCGGGTAGCTCCGGCTTTGTGACGGCGGAGACTTCCACCGGAGCCGGCGCAGGCGTCATGACGACGGGCGCTGCTTTAGCAGACGGCATCACCTCGGGATCTGGCTTTGACGGATCCATTTCCACCGGTTCTGTCGTGACAGTCTCTGCAGATACCGAAGGGACCTCTTCGGCTTTCTTATCTGCTTCCTCGACTGGCACAACCGCCGCATCCAGTGTCGTGACTGCTGTTTCCACCGGTCTTACCGGAGTAGACGCAGGTGCAAAAAAACTGTCCTTCAGAAAAGAGGCGCCGAGGAAAAGCGCTCCCGCCACAGCCAGCGCGCCGCCGCGAAGCAGCCACTTCCGCCGCGGAGAAGTCCCTCTCACCTCTTTCAGGCGCTGCATCTCTGCCTGCGCCATGATGAGATTCATCTCGCCTGTCAGTTCTTTATGGTTGGAATAGGAATTTTCTGCTTTTTCCAGCCACCGCTTCACTGACTTCACTCTCTTCAGCGTATCCCCCGACATACTGCCTCCTGCTGAGAAAACCGGAATCATTCCGATCTCTGCCAACGACTGGTTACATGATTCTTATATATAATCAGTGTTTTAGAAGTACAAGTGAACATCCAAATTTATTATTTATTTCACATTTTCTTGTATTTTCAATCATTTTTGCAGAAATTCGAGTGTTTTCAGGGTGGAATGATATGTTTGACAGGGTCCGAGGAGCAAAGATCCGATCTCTGTTCCATCTTACTCTTTCCTATAGGTTCAGCGGGGCAGCGAGGCGGTGCCGAAAATGGGATCGCAAGAAACGCTATGCCACGTCATCCCCTACTTTCTCTCATGGATCAGCTTCGAGAGCATCCCGCGCAGACGCCGGATGCCGCGTTTCTCGAGGCGGTAGACGTAGGCCTGGCTGACGCCCATGGCATCGGCAGTCTCCTGAGCGGTCTGCTCCGCTAGGTAGACCGAGCGGATGACATCCTGCTCTTTGGCAGAGAGTCGCTGCACTGCTAGGTCGACTGCCGCATGCAGCGATTCACGGTCGGCACTTTCGAAAGCCATATCGGGAATGGCCTGCGCAAGGAAGACTTTCTCTTCCTCCCCATCCTTGAGAAGGATCTCCTTCTTATTGGCATTCAGGAAATTCAGCATGCGTCCACGGATGCGATGGATGGCATACAGGGAGAAGGCGACACCGGCCAAAGGATCATAGCGCTCGACGGCCTCCATGAGCCCTACAGTGCCTTCCTGAATAAGGTCCATCGTCACTGCCTCCTGCAGGCCATACTTGACGGCCTCCTTGAAGACAAGCGGCTGGTAATTCTCGATCAGACGCTGTCGCGCGTCGATCTCCTCTTCCTCTTTGTATTCTTTCCAAAGTGCCTGCTCTTCCTCCCGGCTGAGCAAGGTCACACGGGACAGGCAGGCTTTGTATTCTTCAAGCATAGAAATACTCCATGTAACTGATATTGACCATATTCACATTTCCGAGTTTTCGAAAGTAGTGACTAGGGATTGGGGATTAGGGATTAGGAGCCTCGAGTGACTTGTGACTAGTGATTGGTGATTTAAATGCCACTTTCGGGCATCGCCCTATTTATACTCCGCGGCGCTTCTGTTTTTTATGCGCGCACCGCCATTCCTCATTCCTAATTCGAGCAGAGCTTTCATCCACAATCAAGGGACACGCCCCTTTGGCTAACCCTAGAATTTAAAGCTCCAATCGCTGCCGATGTAACTGTCGTGATTACTATTATACCACGATGAGAGACCGACGCGCGAATTCAAATCATAATGGAAGCCCAAACTCTTTTCCTCATTATTCACTCCCATGGTCGCAGTCAGCATGAAGTCATTGAAGAGGTACTTCCCGATCTTGATGTAGTAGTAGCTGTCATTGTTATCATCGATGTTGTCATAGTAGTCTGTCAGGTTCGACGTGATGCTGATGAGGTCAAGTCCGATCTTATCTGCGAGGAAGTCCTGCATTGTATTCCCGAAGAGCATGGTGAGGCCGGCATTGAAGAGCGCCCCCTGCATCGAGCCATCCTTATCCTTGGTCGGATCCTGATGGAGCGTCAGCAGCATGATGATCTGCGAATCATTCAGCGCAGGATCGCTGTGAAAGGTCGTCTTCATATCACCGGGCAGTCCATCCAGCTCGGCTTTGATATTGTAATGACCGACCTTGGTATCGGCACGCGCGTGGATGACAGGCAGGAAGGAGCCGGGGGTACCGCCCCAGACAGCATTGGCCTGATCGATCTTGAACTCCGTAGTATTGATCTTGACCGTTCCTTTTTCTACATTCACGCGGCCCGTCATGATCGGTTCGCGGAAATGGCCCATCATCGAAATATTTCCTTTGATCATGAGGTCATAGAGCGAGCTGCTGTAGAGCCGTACATTGTCTCCGATGGCTATGTCGATCTTCGTCAGGAAATTGGCCGACGACTCACCGCTCTCCGCAAGGAGAGCGAGCGGCACTTCGCAAGTCGCATTGTGGATAGATATCTTGCCCGTGACACCGAGCTGATCCATGAATTCACCCAGTGAAAGGTCAGCATCGACGGCTCCTTTGTAATAGGCAGAGTCGATGGAAGGGGTATGCATATGCACTTCCCCATCATAATGCGTGATCGCCTTTTCTTTCCAGTCGGCAGAGCCCTTCGCAGTGACGCCGCCGCCGCCGAAGGAGGCACTGCCATCAAATGTCACGCGATGTCCATCAAATCGTAAGGACAGATCGATCGGCTGAATGACTTCATTCATGGTCATAAGACCGAGCGCCCCATTCTTTGCTGTGATGCTGCCCTTAAGCTCCGGGTCACGATAGTCACCGACAAGTTGTACATGCCCCTTGATCGGGCCGCTCGCACTCGTCACGGCTTTACCGAAGAGAGCCAGAATATTCATATCTGCCTGATCGAGATTGAAATCAACAGAAAGCGGCACTGCCTCATCTGTGGTGCTGCCGGTGAAAAGATTACCGGGGAGTATGCCCTTGGCACTCGCACGATAGTTTCCCTTCGATACCAGTGCATTTTGCAGCGTCACGACATTGCTCTTGGCATTCGCCATCAGAGAGAAGCTGTCAAAGCTGATTTCTCCGTAGCTCGGATGCTCGATACCGATCGAGATGTCTGCTTCCGGCGATGTTTTATTTCCGCTGAGAACGACTCCGGCCGTCAGACGACCGCCCATCCGTATGTCATTTCGTCCCAATACCTGCGGCAGCCAGGACATCTCCATGTCTTTGGCTGCGAGCTGGATGGCGAGCTCCCCATCGCTATTCATTGAGCCTTCTGCTGCGAGCAGTCCATCTCCTACAGGAAGATGAAACTGACGGATCGAGAGCGCCCCATTTATGTAGGAAAAATCGATCGCTCCCTGACCGACGGGTGTATCCCCCAGATGCCCTCCCAGGAAATCTGCTTTAAAGTCGATGCTGGGGTTTTCCAGTGTCCCTCCGATCTGCATGCCGCCATTGACAGCACCATCCACAGCGGACTCAGGCAGCTTGAAAAGACGCATGATCTCCTTGATATTCCATTCCTTAAATCGAAGGAAGCCCTGTAGGGTATGGGAATCCATGTGATAGCTGCCTCTCCATTCGAAATGGCCATTCTTCTGATCGAATATACCGTCATCAAGGCTTACGACATGGTTCTGATAGCAAATGCCGGCAGATGCCATATAAATGGCAGTGCCGCCTACAGAGATCTGCCTAGAGGAGACCGACCCTTCAAAGACCGGATCTTCCATCGTTCCGGATACATGCCCGCGCATATTGACCTTGCCGTCTGCTCCGCGTCCCGGAAGCATCCGAGAAAGGCTGATGTCATTGAGTGACACATCCATATCGATCATATCCGGCTTCACCGTACCGCTCACGATGGCTGTACCATCGTAGATATAGGCAAGGCCGTTTTTCAGGGTGATGTCATTTCCATCATAGGTATATTCGCCCGAGACGCTCTGGAAAAGCTCCCCCATGACCGAACCGTCGAAGGCCAGAAAATCGCCTTTCACCTGTGGCGCTTCCATCGTGCCAGTGACGGTCATGGTATTTTCGACCCAGCCCGTCACCGGGTAGTCCTCTCCGGCAAGCGCAAGCAGTTTCTCGATGCGTGTCTTGTCGGTATCGATGGTGAGCGTGAGAGGGTGCGGCGCAAAGAGACCGACGGTCCCCTTCACGGTATGCTTGCCGTCCGGCCCTTCCCAGCGAAGCGAGGTGATGGTCGCCAGCTGATCTCCTAGCGATACATGTCCTTCGATACGGTCAAAGGAGATGCCACGGATCTCCCCATCCTGCGCTGTGAAATCTGCCGCGCCGTATGGATCCTCTCTGCTCCCGCTGACTACGAACCGGCCGGAGAGACGTCCGGCCATATCCATCCCCGAAAGGCCGGAAAGCGCAGAAAGGTCGATGGACGATACCTCGCCCGAGAGCGAGAGGGACGGCCCATATGTCCCCTTCACGGTGAATGCGCCTTCGCCAGATGTGCCTGTCAGAAACGCAATATCCATCACGCCGCCGCGCGAAGTCGCCTCCCCCGAGAGGGTATCCATGGACATCCCATCATACGAAAGATCCATGCCATAGAAAACGCCATGCCAGTCACCATCACGGTAACTGCCAAAGCCGGAAACCTTGCCGGCTGCCATATTCTCATACGAAAGACCCGCGCCATCCATCTCTCCGGAAGCCATTTCCAAAGACAGTGCGCCTTCCTTATAGGTGCCCTTCGCCTTCCCCGATCCGCTCACAATGCCGGAAGCGGAAATCCCGACCGGAAGAGAAGAAAGGTCGAGATGCTCTCCGGCTGCTTCGCCTTCGAAAGACCCGCTTGTCATAGTATATGAGCCTTCGCCGATCAGAAGACCGCCCGCCATCTGTGCCTTTAGATAGGGGATCGAGATCCGATCCTCTCCATAGACAAAGCGCACATTCGCCTCTTTGACAGAAAGATCCTCATACTGCCCGTCCTTCACATGGGCTTCGCCAGACACGAAAGGATCTCCCATCGTACCCGAAATATCTACGCTGCCGGAAACGACTCCGGTGACGCCTTTCTCAGGCAGTAGCTCTTCCGCCTTGATATCCTTCAGAGTCACATGTCCCATCAGGATCGGATCGTCCACGTCAAAAAGGACCTTCGCATCCCCGGTGAATGTCTGCCCATTGACCTTTACGGCTGCTTCGGTGATGACCGCTTCACCATTTTCAATATCAAAAAAGGCTGCTCCGTCAGCCAGAATAAAATGATCATAGCGAAGAGCAGCATCTTTGATAGAGCCTTGGACATGATAAGCGACAGCGCCATCACTTTTCCAGATCTTGGCGCTGGTCACCTGTCCTGTCCCTTTGTCTATATCAAGTTTTGAAGAAATCTGTGGGAACTGCTCTAAGAGCGGCTTCAACGAGGTAAGGGAAACCGGATCCGTTTCCAGACTGATTTCCATGTTATTCGTATTCGTGTACTTCACGTCTCCCTTGAAATGGCTGTCAAATGCCTCCCCCGCAAAAGAGCCTGTGATCGTACCCGTGCTATCCCAGCCGAGCGTGCCTCCCAGCGAAGTGAAATCATACGAGCCGATATCCGGTGCGGTGATAGATGCATTCCCGTCCTTCACGATGACCTGTCCTGTGAAAGTACCGTTGTCCGAAGAGTCCGATGGTTTTAGAATCTTCTCTACATTCCACAGTCCATCAGTCCCCTTGGCAAGGTGCACTTCCGGATTCTCGATGGTCACCGTCTTCACGACATCGGCGATACCGCCATCTTTGAAGGCATAGTTGTACAGCGCAGAAGCAGACCATCCGATCGCCAAAGAGGGCGACTTGAATACAACCTCTCCTTTCGCGTCCTTCAGTTCCAGATCGGTGAAGGAAAGATCATAGTTCGGATCCAGATCCATCATGGTCCACGTCAGGGTGCCATTGATGCGCTCCCCTGCCGCGTCTTTGATGACAGGTTCCAGATTCTGTGTGATGATCGGACGGATCAGCAGATAAATGATACAGAGCATGATGAAAATAAATGCTGCGATACCATTGATCCACCATTTGATTCTGCTAGCCAAGGTCAAGTTCTCCAAATTAAAAATAAAGTTTCAAGGTTCAGGGTTAGCCCCGGGGCGTGCCGCCCCTTGCTCGGGGATAAAAGGGTGGAAACCGGTTCTATAAGTTCAAAAGGTTCAAAGGGGGTTGGTGCGGCGCATAAAAAATCAGAAGCGCCGCGGAGTATAAATAGGGCGATGCCCGAAGGTCAGCGATTAACAGGCTTCCCATTTATGGTTTCCTGACATCATCCTTTTGACCGCGAATGACAAAGATTTCTCGCTTCGCTCGAAATGACGATATGCGAGTCTGATGTCTCCCAGTCACCAGCCACCAGTCACTAGTCACTAAAAATTATGCTTTTGCAAATTCCGGGTGAATGACAGCCGGTACGCCCATCGCATGTTCCAGCGTAGCGAGACCGATGTTGTAGTTGTAGAGCGCGGTGATGTAGTTCGTTCTCGCAGTATTGAGGGCGAGTTCTGCATCGAGGACATCCAGGTTGATGCCGACGCCGCTGCTGTAGCGGACGGTCGCGATCTTATAGGCTTCTTCTGCCTGAGCGACCGATGCTTCGGCAGCGCGGATCTGTTCTTTATAAGAGAGGACATTCAGGTAGTCCTGACGGACTTCCAGCTCGATTTTTTCTCTCGCCTGCAGGAGTGTTTCCTGTGCCGTCTTGACAGCGGCATCCGCTTTCTTCACAGAAGCCTGGGTAGCGCCGCCATCCCAAAGTGACCAGGAAAGCCCGCCCTGGACAGCCCAGTCATCTTTATCGACCGCCGTCACGCTGGCTTCCTTCCAGTTGTATCCGCCGCCGACGCTGACTGTCGGGAGATAGCCGGCCTTTGCAGAGCGAAGAGAGGCCTCAGCTGCCTTTACGCCATAGTCTGCTTCGACGAGTTCCCAGCGGTATTTCTGCGCCATCAGAATGGCCTGTTCCATGGTAAGGTCAAATTCCGGTTCCGGGAAATTCTTATCCAGCGGGTTCAGCGTCGTATTCATCGGGATACGCATGATGTTGTTCAGGTTCGCTTCTGCGACATCACGGGTGTTGTCCGCTGCGATGCTCTTCTGCTTCGCATTGGCGAGCGATACATTGGAAGACAGTACGTCCAGCTTAGCCACGATGCCGGCATCGAACTGCTGCTGTACGTTATTCAGATGGCTTGCATAGTCAGTGACAGACTGTGCCTGCACTTCAGCGAGCTTGACCGCTTCAAGGTACTGGTAGTATGCCTGCACGGCCGCGAGCTTCGTATCCGCTTCTGTTTTGTAGACATTAAGATCTGCGATATTTTTCTGATAGCGGGCAGCATCGATCGCACCTTCTACCTTGCCGAAGGTCCAGATCGGCCAAGAAACATTGAT
>OIXG01002432.1_pt1 | contig 14128 bp, 12 predicted proteins | sample 1587731 | NCBI WGS metagenome assembly OIXG01 (sample SAMEA3888908, study PRJEB22519) | human gut metagenome | biome: human gut; feature: human-associated habitat; material: faeces | place: Denmark | collected 2010
TTTTTTTATGCGTTTTTCATGTCCATCCGCCATATTTTTTATACGATCGGAATTGTTGTGATGGATGTGGTGCTGGTGCTGTTGACACTGACCATGATTCCACAGCTTCTGATGTTTGGCGTGGCATTGATCGCATTTGTGAATTCTTTCTTCCTGAATGCAGTATTTAAGAAATATATGCCGAAGGATGACAGAGAGGACGATCATGAGATGCGTCCGCTGTTTGCAGACGAGGATGAGGCGGCAGAAGCAGCACAGACGATGGAAGCGCTGCAGGATGGCGAGGAAACTGTGACAGAGAATGAGGAACATGCAGCAGCTGACCAGGTGGAAGGAGCAGCAGTTTCACAGAATAGCGAAGAAGAAAAATAAGAAACAGAGAGAATAAAAGAAGAACGGTGTTTGCTGGGAGAAATCCATCGGCAGACACCGTTCTTTGTTGTATGCAATATGATACCAGGGTCAAAAGGTCAGAAGTTCGACGCAAGCTTGCTTGCAGGAGAATTTTTGACCTTGGGACCCGCCAAAAACATGAGTAAGTAGCCATTTTTCAAAGAAAAATGAGCGAATTACGAATGTTTTTGAAGATTGCGGGAGCATATAGTGCGGAGCAATCTGGTATCAGAGGGGTCAAAATGCCTTTTGACCCCAACATCTTTGATATTAATTTCTACTGTAATCATAGATAACGATAAATCACATTGCAAGGGGGATACGCGATGCGGAAAAGATATGCAAAACTGCTTGGGCTTGCCTGCCTGATCGGTGCCATGGGGCTGCTTCCTTCTTCCCAGAGCCGTGCGGCCGGATGGCTGAAGGACGGAAACTACTGGTACTACATGACCGACGACGGTCAGAAGCATACCGGATGGGTACATATCGGAGAGAAATATTATTATATGGATGATTCGACCGGCAAGATGGTGACCGGTTGGCGTCAGGATTCATCCACTTCCTCCTGGTATTATTTCAACCAGAGCGGCGAGATGATGACCAAATGGCAGAAAATCAACAACTACTGGTACTATTTTAACCAGTACGGTGTGATGCAGAAGGGCTGGCTCCAGCTTGATACGGTCTGGTATTACCTGGGTGAGGATGGACGGATGTTTACCAACTGGCAGAAGATGGACAACGGCACCTGGTACTATTTCGGCACGGACGGGGCGATGCGGACTGGCTGGCAGAAGGTAAACAGCACCTGGTATTATCTCGACGAAAATGGAAAAATGCTGACCGGTTGGCAGCTCATCAAAAATGAATACTACTATCTCCATGAGGGCAAGATGCTGACCGGATGGCTCAATGACAGCAACGGAAACACCTACTACATGGACAAGACAGACGGCAATATGAGCCGCGGCTGGAAGCAGATCGACGGCACCTGGTACTATTTCAATGAGTACGGACACCGCCAGAAAGGCTGGATTAAGGTATCCGGCACCTACTATTATCTGGATGAGAACGGTAAGATGGCTTCGAACACAACCCTGACGATTGATTCGGTGAAATACACCTTTGCCAAGAGCGGTGCGTGCCAGAATCCACCGTCCAGTCTCTCCGGCATGAGCGACAGCTATTTTGACCCAAGTGCTTCACAGGGAACAGGGACTTCGTCTGGCAGTTCTTCTTCAAGCAGCACTTCGGGGCCAAGCGGAACGGCTTCGAACAATTCCAATTCAGGGACCTCCAGTTCAGGTAACACCAACAATTCGAATAGTTCCGATCATTCGACCAGTTTTACTGCACCGGGAAGTTCCAACAGCTCCAGCTCGTCAAATGGTTCTTCGTCGGGCACAACCGTTCCGATTCCTGGAAGCGGCTACAGCAGCTCCACTTCCACGCCGGGCGGGACTTCCAGTTCGTCAGGCTCTTCGAATAACCAGACAAGCAGCAGTTCCACCAGCGATACCGGCAATGTACCAAGCCGCATCTACAGCAACGGCACGACTTACACCGCACCGACGACATCGAACTCCAGCTCGTCAGGCTCTTCGTCAAATTCGTCCGATAAACGGATTAACGGATTTACCTCCAATCAGGGCGATACGATTCAGGAGGGACAGACGCAGGGTCCTGGACGGAAATAAACCGTATTTGCAAAATATATAAGTGTTGTTAAAAAAAGATTTTGACCAACGATTCATAGCCTATATCGATGGTCAAAATCTTTTTAATTAAAATCATACCTTCTAAAAGCTGCCTACACCTCAAACACCAAATCCCCATAACTCGGGAACGGCCATAACTCTTTATCTACCAGCATTTCCAGCTCGTCTGCCGGTTTACGGAGAGCTACCATCGCCGGGCATACCTCATGCAGATAGGCAAATGCTTTTTCTTTGTTATCCTTGATCGCAGATGCCTTTGCCAGGATATCTTTGAGTGCCGCCAATGCCACCTTCATCTCTGAGAGTTTATCAGAGGTCTCTAAAAGCAGTTCTTTCTGGACACTGACATCGGCTTCCTCACAGGCAGTCCGTACGGCTGTCAGGGAGGAAGCAAGCTGGGTCGTATATTTGACAACCGCCGGGATGATCTGCTTGCCCGCCATGTCGATCATCGTCTTTGCCTCGATGTTGACGGTCTTGGAATATGCCTCATACTCAATCTCGGCGCGGGATTCCAGCTCGGTCCGGGTGTACACGCCAAATTCTTCAAAGAGCTTGATCGCTTTCTCTGTCCGGATTGCCTCGACAGAATCGATACCTGCTTTCAGGTTCGGGAGTCCACGGCGCTCTGCCTCTTTAACCCATTCCTCAGAATAACCATTTCCGCTGAAAATGATGCGGCGGTGCTCTGCAAACAGGCGCTTGATCATATCATGGACTGCGCTGTCAAAATCATCGCTGTTTTCCAATTCGTCCGCAGCCTCTTTAAACGCCTCTGCCACGATCGTGTTGAGCACGACGTTCGGGGATGAAACAGAATCCGAAGAACCAACCATACGGAACTCGAATTTATTACCGGTAAACGCAAACGGTGAAGTACGGTTGCGGTCGGTTGCATCCTTGACGAAATCCGGAAGTGTCGCTACTCCCGTCTGAAGTACCTCGCCCTGCTTAGAATGTGCGGCTTCGCCCGTGCTGCACAGCTGATCGATAACATCCTCCAGCTGCTCGCCCAGGAAAATAGAGATGATCGCTGGCGGCGCCTCTGCCGCACCCAGACGATGATCGTTGCCCGGAATCGCGGTGGACTCGCGCAGCAGATCCGCGTGTCTGTCAACTGCTTTCATGATGCACGCCAGAACCAGAAGGAACTGTACATTTTCGTGCGGCGTCTCGCCCGGATTCATCATGTTGATGCCGTCGTCGCTCGTCAGGGACCAGTTGTTGTGCTTACCGGAACCATTGATTCCGTCAAATGGTTTCTCATGCAGCAGACAGGTCAGACCGTGATGTCCTGCGACACGCTTCATCGCCTCCATGACCATCTGGTTGTGATCGACTGCCAGATTGACCTGACAATAGGTTGGTGCTAATTCATGCTGTGCTGGTGCAACTTCGTTGTGTTGTGTCTTTGCACTGACACCCAGACGCCACAGTGTCTCATTTAACTCTTTCATGAATGCACCGACTCTCGGACGGATGCTTCCAAAATAGTGATCATCCATCTCCTGTCCTTTCGGCGGCATCGCGCCAAACAGGGTACGACCGGTGTAGATCAGGTCTTTTCTCTGTAAATATTTGTTCTTATCAACCAGAAAATACTCCTGCTCCGGTCCCACATACGGAATCACCCGGTGGGAAGTCGTATTTCCAAACAGGCGGAGAATCCGGAGTGCCTGCTCGTTGATTGCCTGCATGGAACGCAGCAGCGGTGTCTTCTTATCCAGTGCTTCGCCGCGGTACGAACAGAATGCGGTCGGTATGTAGAGTGTCACGCCCAGCGTATCTTCACGCAGAAATGCCGGGGAAGTACAATCCCAGGTTGTATAGCCGCGTGCCTCAAAGGTGGAACGAAGTCCGCCCGACGGAAACGAGGATGCATCCGGCTCGCCCTTAATCAGCTCTTTACCGGAAAACTCCATGATAACGCGTCCGTTGGAATCCGGTACGGAGATAAACGCATCATGTTTTTCTGCCGTAATGCCGGTCAGCGGCTGGAACCAATGGGAATAATGCGTCGCACCGCGCTCGATCGCCCAGTCTTTCATCGCGTGTGCGACAACATCTGCGATGGACGGATCCAGCTCAGCTCCGTCTTCAATGGTTTTCTTCAGTTTTTTGTAAACACTTTTCGGAAGGCGTTCCTGCATCGCCTTGTCATTAAACACATTTTTTCCGAAAATTTCCGGTACGTTGATAATCTCGCTCATTCAATCCCTCACATTAATATGAAAACAGACCGGACCGCCGGTATGTATATCCGCGTTGCGAAATGTACATCCCTGCAGTCCGGTCATGAACCTTACTTATTCATCAGGCTTTTCCGATAGAACCGAACAGTTCCATCTTTGTCTTAACCGTCTCTTTGATCGCCTCAAAACCAGGTGCAAGAAGTTTACGCGGGTCAAATCCTTTGCCCTGCTGATCCTTACCAGCCTCGATATACTGGCGGGTTGCCTCTGCAAATGCCAGCTGGCACTCAGTATTTACATTAATCTTCGCTACACCTAAAGAAATGGCTTTCTTGATCATATCTTCCGGAATACCGGTACCACCATGAAGAACCAGCGGCATATCGCCTACTTTTTCTTTTACGGCTGCCAGCGTCTCAAAGCTTAAGCCTGGCCAGTTTGCCGGATATTTGCCGTGGATATTGCCGATACCAGCTGCCAGGAAGTCTACGCCCAGATCAGCGATTCTCTTGCACTCGTTGGGATCTGCGCATTCGCCCATACCTATAACGCCATCTTCTTCGCCGCCGATTGCACCAACCTCAGCTTCGATGGAAACGCCCTTTTCATGAGCAGCCTTAACCAGCTCAGTGGTCTTTTCAACGTTCTCGTCGATCGGGTAATGAGAGCCATCGAACATGATGGAAGAGAAGCCAGCTTCCAGACACTTGTAGCAACCGTCGTATGAGCCGTGATCCAGATGCAGAGCAACGGGAACGGTGATGTTCAATTCTTCGAGCATACCGTTAACCATACCTACAACGGTCTTGTAGCCGGTCATATACTTGCCTGCGCCCTCGGATACACCAAGGATTACAGGGGAGTTCAGCTCCTGAGCGGTCTGCAGGATAGCCTTTGTCCATTCCAGGTTGTTGATGTTGAACTGACCAACTGCATAATGGCCAGCTTTTGCTTTTTTCAGCATTTCTGTAGCAGATACTAACATCTTATTTACCTCCATAGAAATAAAATTATTATCTAACCGATGCTATTATACCCTATCTTTTTCAAAAAAGAAATACGGCATACGCATTTTTTTCCTCTTTTTCCACTTTTTCCACTAAACCGCTACATTTCACTGCGCTTCATTTTCTTCTCCCGGCACCATGATATGCAGCGCCTGTTTCTGATTTTCGATGACGATTTCTGTGTGTCTGCCGCCAAATTCGCCGTCCAGCGTCCACGCGACCTCTTCCTCTGTCTCCACCTTCAGCCAGGAGGTTTTAAAGCAATACATCTGTGCCGTGTCGATATCGCGCTGCGCCAGGGCAGCAAGCGTCTGATTGAGTTCGTCCAGGCTGCGCGGAACCTTTACGAGCGTCACCTCAAACATTCCGTCGCTTAAATCCACATATTTTCCGGTAATTCCCTTAAAACCTCCGACCGAAACAGAATTCGTAATCATTCCATACAGAAAATCGTCCTCGATGACAGTGTCCTGCGTCGTAATTTTCATGTGGTAGGATTTGATATCCCGGAGCTTTTTCATGCCCTCCAGCAGATACGCCATATGCCCCAGCACATTTTTGACATCCTGACTGGTTTCATAGGACACCTCTGTAAAAAGTCCGAAGGCCGCAATATAAACAAAGGTTTTTTCGTTAAAGGAACCGACATCGCAGGCAAACATTCTGCCGCTGACTGCGATTTTCGCTGCCTCAGCCATATTTTTCGGAATATTCAGGCTCTGCGCAAAATCGTTTGTGCTGCCTGCCGGAATATACCCGATCGGGCGGCGTCGAACACTCTTCATAATGCCGGTCACCACCTCATCCAATGTGCCGTCTCCGCCGCTGCATACCACGAGGTCATATTTTGCCGTTCTGTCTGCCGCAAGCTCCACGGCTTCCCCTGCATACTGAGTCGGTCTTGCTGTCACGACATAGCCTGCCTTAACGAATGTATCAATGATATCCAACAGATTATTCCGGATCTGTCCTTTTCCCGCCCTGGGATTATAAATAAAAAGAAGCTTTTTGTCGTCCATCCTTTCCCTCCTTTCTGCTTTTTTATCCTTGTTTCGCCCCTGCGCTCCCGTAAAGTGTACTTGCTTCTATAACAACAAGCTTACTCTGGAAAATAGAAAAAGGGCAGCCACTTTCCGGTGGACACCCTTTCGTTTTCTTTATTCTGCCGCGCTGCTTAAATAATTTTCCATTCCGAAAATCGCGTCGTCTTCATCCGTTCCGTCTGCAATCACGGTTACCTTTTCGCCGGGTGCAAGCGCAAGGCTCATCATTCCCATGATGCTCTTCGCGTTCACTTTTCTGCCTTCAGACTCCAGATAAATATTGCTGGCATGCTTGCTTGCAACCTGCACCAGCATTGCTGCCGGGCGAGCCTCAAGCCCCTGCTTCAGCTTTACTTCCACAGTTTTCTGTTTCATAATAAAACTCCTCCTTTTAAGACCTCATGGCATCCGCCAGTTCACATAATTTCCGCAAACGATGATTTACGCCCGATTTTCCAACTGGAGGATCCAGATACATCCCCAGCTCCTTAAGCGGTGCTTCGGGATACTCCAGACGTACTTCAGCCATCTGACGCAAGCTCACCGGCAATTTTTCAAATCCATATTTTTGCTGCAAAAAAAGAATGTCGTCAACCTGCCTCGCCGCCGCTGTCACCGTCTTGGTAATATTGGCAGTTTCGCAATTGACGCGCCTGTTTACCGTATTGCGGACTTCCCGGACGATCCTGGAATTTTCAAATTCCATCAGCGCCACATGCGCCTCAACCACATTCAGAAAATCCGAAATTCCGGCTCCTTCTTTTATGTAAACCACATAATACTTTTTCCGCTGTACAATCCGCCCTTCGATCTCGAACTCGGTCAAAATCTCCAGAATCTGCTGTGCCTGCAGCGGTCTGCTGCATACAATTTCCAGATGATATCCTTTCCCGGGATTGCTCATCGAACCGGCTGCCAGAAACGCGCCTCGTAAAAACGCTCTCTGGCAACAGGAATTTCGGATTAAAAGCCTGCTCACCGGACATCGTAAACCATCCTGTAGGCTCTCCTCACCGGACGTCGGGCTGCCTGTCTGATCCAAAAATTTGATTCCCTGCAGAATCCTGCGGATCAGTTCCGGGTCATCTATCCGACAGAAATATCCGGTTTGCTGATTTTCCTGTTGTACACGGGTTTCCGTACTTATATTAAATGTTTTCTGTAATAATGTAAAGCATTTTCTCACAACGAGCGCATTTTCCGCATGAATCTGCAGAAAAATCCCCGTCGTACCGACGCCGATGCTGCCGTTAAAATGGAGAAGTGCTGCCAGCTCCGCCAGCTGGCAGTGCCTTGCCGGACTGATGTGCCGATACAGCTCTTCTTTTACTCCCGATGAAAATGACATATGAAATATCCTTAAATATCCCTGTGGCTCAAAGATACTCCATACTTGGCTTCCCTGTTGCGAAGCTTTCTATAAAGCTCATTGGCCAGCGTTACGCTCCTATGTTTGCCGCCGGTGCAGCCGATTGCCACCACCAGCTGGTATTTGCCTTCTTTAATATAATTTGGAATCAAAAATCGCAGCAGATCTGTCAGCTTGTCCAGAAAAATCCCCGCCTCCGGGAAGCTCATGACATAATCCTGAACGCCCCTGTCGTTGCCGGTCAGATATTTCAATTCATCTATATAAAAAGGGTTCGGCAGGAAACGGACATCAAATACCAGATCCGCATCTGCCGGGATTCCATGCTTGAAGCCAAAAGAAAGAATATTGATCATCAGACTGCTGTACTCTTCATTTTTTACAAAAATCCGATCCAGCTCCTCTTTCAGCTCCCGGGTCAGCAGCTTGGACGTGTCAATCACATAGTCTGCATCCTTCTTAACCTGCTGCAGGATTTCCCTTTCTTTTTCAATTCCGTCTTCGATTCTCGGATTTTCTGCTGAACACAGCGGATGCATCCGTCGGCTCTCTTTATAACGTTTCACAAGCACTGCATCAGAAGCGTCCATAAAAAGGACTTCGAACACCATACCGTTTTGTCTTAAACAGGAAAGTGTTTTTTCTACCCTGGCAAAGGACTGATCCGTGCGGACGTCCACGCCGATAGCAACTTTTGTTATTTCCGTATTCGGTGTGGACAAAAGCTCAACGAACTTGTCGATCAGCTGGATCGGCAGATTGTCCACACAATAGTATCCCATATCCTCCAGCAGTCGCATCGCGGTGCTTTTGCCGCCGCCGCTCATGCCGGTTACCATTACAAATCTCATTTTTCAAAATCTCCCAGGAAAATCACTTCCGGCTCCAGCGTTACGCCGAATTTTTCCTGCACTGTTTCTGTGACTTTCTGAATTAGTCCCGCCACGTCCGCAGACGTCGCATTTTTTCGGTTGATGACAAAACCGCAGTGCTTTTCGGAAACCTGTGCGCCGCCGACACTCGCTCCGGCAAGTCCGGCATCCATAATCAGCTTGCCTGCAAAATATCCCTCCGGGCGTTTAAACGTACTGCCCGCACTCGGATATTCCAGCGGCTGTTTTTCCCGACGCTTTGCAGAAAGCTCCTGCATCGTAGCAGAAATTTCGCTTCGGTCGCCTTTTTGCAGCTTTAAAACAGTGCTGAGCACCACACAGGGCTTTGTTTTTACAATGCTCGTGCGATAGCCGAACGCCATTTCTTCCCTGTTGTATACACGGCATCTGCCATCCGGTTCCATCACCTCTACCGACTCTGTCACACCCGCAATCTCACCGTTGTAAGCGCCCGCGTTCATCCGGACTGCTCCGCCAATCGTTCCGGGGATTCCCGATGCAAATTCCAATCCGGTCAGCCCTGCTTCCATCGCGCTTCTCGATACAGCGGAAAGCATCGCGCCTGCGCCGCATCGGATCGTAGCTTCGTCGATTTCAGTCTTTAAAAATTCCCCCGCCAGATGCAGGATCGCGCCGCGGTAGCCCCGGTCACCCACCAAAAGGTTACTTCCGTTTCCGAGCAAAAACCACGTCAGCGCCTCTTCCTGCAGCCAGGCAAGCACCTGCGCCAGCTCTTTCCTCGTCTCAATCACAAGAAAATAGCGCGCAGGACCGCCTGTCCGGAATGTCGTATGCCTGTCCATCTGTTCTTCTGTTAAAATCCGCTCTTTCGGCAGAATTTCATTTAATCTGTCACTCAAATGTCCTGACCAGCCCTTCTGCTCCGGCTTTGCGCCGGATACGTTGTTATTTTATGCGGATCTTTTGCAGATGATACCGGTATTACTCCAATACCAGTCTGGCAGCGCCGTAAATACCAGCGTCATTGCCCAGAGTTGCCAGGGTAAACAGTGCGCCGCGGCAGCCCTTGAACGCATATTTCTGGTAATATTTCTGAATGTAATCCAGCAGCACATTGCCGGCTTTGGAAACACCGCCGCCGATTACGAAGATCTCCGGGTTGGAAACATTGGCAACCAGCGCCATCGCCTTGCCCAGATACCAGCCAAAGTCCTCTGCAACCTCGGTTGCTACCGTATCTCCTGCTTTAACCGCATCCCATACGTCCTTTGCACTCAGGTCGTCCTTGCGCATTATGCTCGGACGGTCATCCTTTGCCAGCTTACGCTTTGCCATACGGACAATACCCGTTGCGGAAACATATTCCTCCAGGCATCCGCAGTTGCCGCAATTACAAGGCTCTGTCTCATCATCATTGACATGCATATGTCCAATCTCGCCTGCAGCTCCGGTTGCACCGGCAACCATCTTACCGTTGATGATAATACCGCCGCCAACACCAGTTCCCAGGGTTACTACAACGACATCCTCATACCCCTTTGCACCGCCCTGCCAGGCCTCGCCCAGTGCTGCTACGTTGGCGTCATTACCAGCTTCTACCGGCATATTTAAAAGTGTCTGCAGCTCTTTTTTCAGGCTCATGGTTCCCCAGCCAAGATTGACTGCACCATAAAGTGTGCCCTCAGAGTCAACCGGTCCCGGTGCACCGATGCCGACGCCGACTACCTCTGTACGGTCCATTTTACGCTCATCCATTTTTTTGAGGATGCTCTTTGCACAGTCCGGCAGAATCGCTTTGCCGTCATCCTCTGTCACCGTAGGGATTTCCCACTTTTCCATTAGATCGCCGCTGGTGTTAAAAAGACCAAGCTTTACTGTCGTTCCTCCTACATCTACACCAAAACAATACTTACCCATTTTATTTTCCTCCCGCTTCTCGCGTATTTTCAAAAAGCTTTTCAGCTGTCTGATCTGTGATGATGCCTTACTCTTTTGTACGATCCGCCAGCCGCATCGCTGTACGGAGCACTATTGCTTTCATTCCGAACATTTCGATATGCCTGACCGTTTTAGTCCTCATCCTCATCCTCGTCCTCATCCCGCTTGCGCGCAAGGGAATTCTGGACTCTTGTATACAGCTCCTGTGCTGCATTGTATCCCATCTTTTTCTGTCTGTGGTTAACAGCTGCCGTTTCGCAAATAATTGCCAGGTTTCTGCCGGGACGGATCGGAATGTTGTGGCAGACAACCTTGTTGCCCAGATATTCCGTATATTCCTCTTCCAGTCCGAGACGGTCGTATTCTCTGTCCTTGTCCCACTCTTCCAGACGGATTACGAGGTCGATATTCTGTGTCTCGCGGACACTCGAAGCACCGAACAGCGCCTTGACGTCCACAATACCAATACCGCGCAGCTCGATAAAGTGCTTTGTGATATCCGGTGCAGTTCCGACCAGTGTTTCCTCACTGACCTTGCGGATCTCTACAACATCGTCCGTTACCAGACGGTGTCCTCTCTTAATCAGCTCAAGCGCCGCCTCGGATTTACCGATTCCGCTCTCGCCTGTAATCAGGACGCCTTCGCCATATACGTCAACCAGTACGCCGTGCACGGAAATGCAGGGTGCCAGCTTGACATTCAGCCAACGGATCAGCTCTGCCGTAAACGAACTTGTCGCACGCTTGGTCATCAGAAGCGGAACGCCTTTTTCAATGGCAATTTGCCGAAACAGCTCATCCGGATGCAGTTCACGACAGAAAATAATGCCGGGAATCGGGTAATCCAAAAGCTTCTCCAGCATCTCCTTCTCTTCTTTTTCCGACATTCTCTTAACATAAGAGTATTCTACGAATCCAATCACCTGCAGACGGGTCGCCTCAAAGTGTTCAAAATAGCCCGCCATAGGAAGTGCCGGTCGGTTGATATCCGGCAACGTAACCTTAATCCCCTTCAGATTGATTTCAGGAGTCAGATTTTCCAGCTTCATTTTTTCTGCAATCTTCATTAAACTGATGCTTGCCATAATCCATCCTCTCTTTTCCAGGACATGCAGACAGTAGTTCCTGACATCAGAAACTCTGTTTTTATGCCATACTTTGTTTTATTTTATCACAGATCATTATTCCCGGCAATCTTCCTATTGGTGGTTATGAAAAAATTCATAGATTTCTTCCGCCACGGACATTGGCAAATCTGCCTGCATCGCAATCTGCTCTGCCGTCGCGTCCCGGATCTCATAAATCGATGGAAAGCTTTTCATCAGCGCCTTTCTCCGCGCAGGACCCACGCCCGGGATTTCATCCAGCACGCTCTTGACCTGATCCTTGCTGCGCAGTGACCTGTGGTATTCGATTGCAAACCGGTGCGCCTCGTCCTGCACTCTTGTAATCAGCTTGAAGGCTTCAGAATTGCGGTCGATCGGCAGCTCCACATTGTGAAAATAAAGTCCTCTCGTCCGATGGTTGTCATCCTTTACCATGCCGCAGACCGGAATGTTTAAATGCAGCTCGTCCAGCACCTGCTGCGCAATATTGACCTGCCCGCGTCCGCCATCCATCAGCAAAAGGTCCGGAAACCGTGCAAAGCTTCCGAACTCCCCGGACAGATTTTTTTCTTCCAGCTCTTTCGTCTCTTTTAAGCCGTGTTCAAAGCGTCTCGTCAGAACCTCGCGCATGCAGGCATAGTCGTCCGGTCCTGCTACCGTTTTGATTTTGAATTTTCGGTAATCGCTGCGCTTGGGCTTGCCCTTTTCATAAACGACCATCGAGCCGACATTTTCAAAGCCGCTGATGTTGGAAATATCGAACGCCTCCATCCGGTCGAGCATCGGTAAATCCAGCAGCTGTGCGATCTGCCGCACCGCACCGACCGTACGCGCCTCGTCGCGCGCAATTCGCTCCCGGTCTTTTTCCAGGACGAGCTTTGCATTTTTTTCCGCAAGCTCCACCAGCTTTTCCTTCTGTCCCTTCCGCGGCACGCGGATATATACCCTCGCGCCCCTGCGTGCGGTCAGCCATTCTTCTAATACCGGTATGTCATCTATTTCTTTCTGTAAAATCAATTCTCGCGGTACGAACGGTGTTCCGGCGTAAAACTGTTTCACAAAATCCAGCAGAATCTGCGCCTTATCCGAATCCTCCACATGCGTCATATAAAAATGCTCGCGCCCGATCAGCTTGCCGCTACGCACAAAAAACACCTGTACCACTGCGTCGCTTCCGTCCTTGTCCAGCGCGATGATGTCCTTATCCTCCCCGTCGCTGTCCGTGATTTTCTGCTTCTGGGACACCTGCTTTACGCTGTTGAACAGATCGCGGTACCGGGCGGCTTCCTCAAATTCCAGGGCCGCCGCCGCTTCTTCCATTTTTTTCTGCAGATCGTTTAAAATCATATTATAATTGCCGTTTAAAAACTCCAGCGCCTTGTCCACATGTGCCCGGTACTCCTCGCGGCTCACATAATCCTGACACGGAGCCATACACTGCCCGATGTGATAATTTAAGCACGGGCGTTCCAACCCACAGTCCCGCGGCAGTACCCGGTTACAGGTACGCAGTTTGAACAGCTTATTTAACAGCTCGATCGTATCCTTGACCGCCGCCGCAGAGGTAAACGGCCCGAAATACTTCGATTTGTCCTTTTTCATCAGTCTGGAAAACTGCACGCGCGGATATGCCTCCCCGACTGTGACCTTAATATAGGGATAGGTTTTATCATCCTTGAGCAGTGTGTTGTATTTCGGATTGTGTTCCTTGATCAGATTGTTTTCCAGAACCAGGGCTTCCAGCTCCGAATCCGTCACAATATATTCAAACCGGGCTATCTGCGTTACCATTTTTTCAATCTGTGGTCCGCGGTTAATTTTCTCACGGAAATACGACTGCACTCTGCTGCGCAGGCGAATCGCCTTGCCGACATAAATGATATTGTCCTGTGCGTCGTGCATCAGGTACACGCCGGGCTTCTGCGGCAGTTTTTTCAGCTCTTCTTCTATTACAAACATGTCGCGTTCTCCCCTTCTAATACAGCAGGGACTATGTTTCCATAGTCCCTGACAAACTTTCTTTCACTCCGGTTCTGCCGCCATGCATCACACTTCGTGTATAGCATTTACGATGAGCTTCCCTATTTCTTCTCGTCGTCCGGAAGGGAGGCTCCTGAAAAACGTCCTACCGGTCCTTTATTCTCCGGCTTCGGCGTCGGAGGAATCCAGGGCTTATCCTGTTCCTGGCTCTGTTCGGCGTCAGATGGATCCGCCGGCTGCTGTGTATCTTCCGGCTGCTGTGCATCTCCCGAGAAGAAGCTGTCTTCTCTTTCCTGCTGCTGGCGTGCGAACTCTTCCCATGGCTTCGGCGTGGAAGACTGCGGCTGCGCTTCGGTGTCTGTGCCCGATGCAGGTGCTGTGCCATAGCTGTTTCCTGCGTGCCGCCACTTCAACCGTTTTCCTGCATCCAGTCATGCAGAGTACTATTCCGGGAAGGGAATAATAAATCAAAAATATAACGCACCGTATATTCCCGGATGGTAGACAATGTCTGTTCACTGGCACTGC
>OIXG01002440.1_pt1 | contig 14096 bp, 14 predicted proteins | sample 1587731 | NCBI WGS metagenome assembly OIXG01 (sample SAMEA3888908, study PRJEB22519) | human gut metagenome | biome: human gut; feature: human-associated habitat; material: faeces | place: Denmark | collected 2010
AACGGCGCGTGAAAATAGGTAGTCGCCGACTTGAACAGAACGCTTCAGGATTTTTCCTGAGGCGTTTTTTGTTTCGTAAATTTGACGAAGTGCACTGAAATAACATTCGGATTCGTGTTCTATACAAAGGGAGGAATGTGCCGTGAGATGTGGAGCAGTGGCAGGGCGGTGACATCGTGATCTTTGAAAAGCATATCGGCATCGTTTCTGATCGGCGGAACTGGGACGGTGTGCCCTATGTGATCCATCATAACGATCCGTGGCAGACTGCTTACGAACAGGACATTCTGGAAAAGCGAACGGACATTGTGGGACATTACCGTATCTCCCAATAACGGCATAAAAAGCGGCTCCACCGCGCTGGGAAAACCAGCGTAAGCGGGGCCGCTGTGTTTATGTCGGAATATCAGTGCGCGTTTGTTGCACTTTTGCACGGCTTCCGGTATAATGAAAGAAACTACCGCGAGGGAGATGAAACGATGGACTGGGTCATGTGTCTGCTGCCAATGGCAGTGTGCTTTGTGGGCGTTCTTTTTTCGGTGAAAGTGAGCAAAAAGCACAAGCGCATTCTGGCGGCTGCCGGGGTGATGCTGTTTCTGTGCGTGGCATTCGGCTCCCTTGCAGTGTACCGGGTGCAGAAGATTACCAAGCCCATCCGGGAAAGCGATACGCTTGCCGTGGCGGAAATGAACCTGAATTCGTTCCGGGGCGATGTGGAGATGAACGATCTCCAGACCGATGCTTCGACGGAGCTGTATCAGGCGCTCGAAGAATATCTAGGAAAGAAACTCTACCTGCCCTGCATCAATCAGGATACCTTCGATGCGGGTGGGCAGGATGTGGTCCTTCAATTCGGCAGCGACGACGAGGCGAAGGTCTGGCTTGCGTTTTATGCGGACAGCCGAATCTGTTTGGTCAACGGGAAAAAGGCATACGTTTTTCCGGGAGGAAAGGCAGTTTATCAGGAAATCGAGGAAATTCTAGCGTCAGTCAGCACCTATACGGCAGTTACCGTCACTGCAATTGACGAGAAAAATGATTTTCTGATGGCGGAAGAAAAAAACGGGAAGCTATATGCGTTCCACAAGGTTTCAGAAAAGCTGCGGACAAAAAGTGGAAAGCAAGCAAAGCTGGAAGACCTTGCGGTAGGGGATGAACTTACGGTGTTGTCGGATGGCAGGGTGTTGCTGAGTGACCCGTATCAAATTGAAAATATCTATCAGATTTATACATAAGGCTTCCTTCCGCTGTCCCTGCAAAAGAGGCGGCGGATTTTTTCTGCAAAAGCCTTGCATCCCGCCCGCCGGTGCGGTATGCTTAACCAATAGAGCATTGCAGAGGGAGGGAGACCCCGGATGGACATGGAAGAGATCCGCTACCTGTTGGGCGGCACGGTATTCGCGCGGGCCAAGGCCTACACGGACCGGATACAGGATCTGAACTGCGAAGTGGCCGGGAACGGCGTGCGCCACCTGAGCGCCGACGTGCGCGGCGGCGGGCGGAGCCTGTACCAGACCCAGGTCTGGCTGCGGGAAAACGGCAGCTTTGTCAGCGCCAGCTGTTCCTGCCCTTACAACGAAAACGGCGAGGGGCCCTGCTGCAAGCACATCGGCGCGCTGCTGATGTGGGACAGCGAGAGTCAGGGCCTTTCCGGCAGAGCGCCGCAGAAGCCTTCGGAGAGCCCGGAGAGCATCCCGGGCGTGGTGCGGGGCACGGCCAACCTGCAAACGCCCCAGCCGGAGGAGCCGCCCCGCAGGGACAGCTATGCCTCCAGCCTGGAAATGCTGTTCGGCAAGAAGTGGCGGGGCGAGGAACCGGAATCTGACTACGAGGCACGGCGGCTGCTCCGGGCCTATCAGGAGGGAGCACTGGCCGAGGTGGACGGCGTGACCGGCCACGCGGAGCTGCGCCCCCACTCCGCAGAGCTGGAGCCGGAGCTGACCCTGCTGCCCGGGGAGCTGCCCTGGCTGCGGCTGCGCATCTCGGCAGACGGCGGGCGGCAGTATGTGGTAAAGAGTATTCCGGACCTGCTGCGGGCCGTGGAGAAGCACGGTTTCATCAGTTACGGCAAGGCGCTGGAATTCCAGCACAGCTGGGAGGCCTTTGACCCGGAGGCACAGCAGCTGCTCCGCCTGCTGCGGCGGCAGCTCAGCGCAAAGGAAGGGGCCGAGGCGGCCCTGCGCAGCTACGGCAATGCGCCCCGCAGCGGGCCTGCCGGGGGCATCCCGCTGAACGGCGAGATCTTTGACGGTCTGGTGGCCCTCTATGCCCCCACCGGCAATCTGGGCGGCTACACCCTCAAGACCGGCATCCCGGCCCTGACCATGCGGGTGGAAAAGCGCCGGGGCGGCGTGGAGGTGTCCGTGACCCCCGCGTTGGGATGGAAAACGGGTTTAGACAACGACTATTTATACAGTGAGGATACGATTTGGCAGCTGGACCGGGCCGAAAGCGTCCGGATGCGGCCCGCCCTTGAGGCGCTGTGCGGCAAGAGCCTGTTCTTTACCACTGGGGATGCCACCGCCTTTTGCAGCTACGTCCTGCCGGAGCTGGGCAGCAGGGTGACCATTGAGGACCCCGAACGCCTGCTGCTGAATCAGATCCCGCTGGAGCCGGTGGTGCAGTTTTACCTTGACGCGCCCACGCGGGAAACGGTGCGGGCGCACCTTGAGTTTTTGTACGGCGAGGACCGCGTTACGCCGGAGGAACCGGGGCCTGCCGGTCTGCTGCGGGATGCCCGTGCCGAACAGCGGGCCGGGCGGCTGTTGGGGCGGTATCTGGAGCCGGGGCCGGACACCATGGGCAACGGCCTTGCCGCCCACTACGATGCCTATGAGGAGGATGAAGTCTACCGCTTCCTCGATGAGGGCATCCCGGCCCTGCTGGCTGAGGGCGAGGTCTACCTGACCGATGCCTTCCGCAGTATGCAGGCCGCACCGCCGAAGATTTCGGTGGGGGTGTCGGTGCACGGCAGCGTGCTCGACCTGGAGGTGGACACGGGGGAGTTCCCGGTGGGGGAGCTGAAAGCCCTGCTGAGATCGCTCCACCAGAAAAAGCGCTACCACCGCCTGCGCGATGGCCGTCTGCTCCGGCTGGACGATTCCATGGAGGTGCTGGACGAGCTGAACGAGACACTGGAGCTTTCCGGGGCCAAACTGGGCCAGGCCCACGCCCGGCTGCCCCTGTACCGGGCCCCCAGTCTGGACTGGGCGCTTTCGGGGCAGAACGGCATCCGCTTCAACCGGGACGATGCCTTCCGCCAGCTCAGCCGGAGCTTCCATGCGATAAAGGACAGCGAGTATACACCGCCCGCGTCTCTACAAAAAGTTTTGCGCAAATACCAGCGGGACGGCTACCGCTGGCTCCGCACGCTGGATGGCTACGGCATGGGCGGTATCCTTGCGGATGATATGGGTCTGGGCAAGACGGTGCAGGTGCTCAGCTACCTGCTGGCCCTCCGGGAGCAGGGCGGGAACTCCCTGCCCAGCCTCATCGTCTGCCCGGCCTCGCTGGTGCTGAACTGGGCCGAGGAATGCCAAAAGTTCACACCGGAGCTGAACTGCGTTGTGGTGGACGGGGATGCCGCCCACCGGGCCCAGCTGGCCGAGCAGTGGGACGGGGCCGACGTGGTGGTGACCAGCTACGACCTGCTCCGCCGCGACGAGACCCTGTACGAGAACCAGAAATTCTACGCCTGCATCCTGGACGAGGCCCAGGCCATCAAGAACCACACCACCCAGAAATACAAGGCGGTGTGCGGGGTGAACAGCCGTGTCCGCTTTGCGCTGACCGGCACCCCCGTGGAGAACCGCCTGGGTGAGCTGTGGAGCATCTTTTCCTTCCTGATGCCGGGCTACCTGCCGCCCTACAAGAGCTTCTGCAGCCGGTTTGAAAAGCCCATCACGCAGGAAAACGACCCGGCGGCGGTGCGGCGGCTGAACCAGCTCACCGGGCCGTTCATCCTGCGCCGGATGAAGTCCGAGGTGCTGAAGGAGCTGCCCCCCAAAACAGAGAACGTCTACCGCATCGAGCTGGAGGAGGAGCAGCGCAAGCTCTACCTTGCCGCCGTGGTGGATGCCCGGGAGAAGCTGCGGGCCGCCAAGCCCGAGGACAAGATGGCGGTGTTCGCCGTCCTCATGCGGCTGCGGGAGATCTGCTGCGACCCCCGGCTCATTGCCGACAACTGGACAGGCGGCAGCGCCAAGCTGGATGCCTGCATCGAGCTGGTCACCAGTGCCGTGGAGAGTGGGCACCGCATCCTGCTGTTCAGCCAGTTCACCTCCATGCTTGAGCTGCTGGCCAAGCGGCTGGACGCGGAGGGCGTGAGCCACTTCACCCTGCAGGGCTCCACCCCCAAACCGGTGCGTGCCGAGCTGGTGCGCCGCTTCAACGGCGGCGAGGCCAGCGTGTTCCTGATCTCCCTGCGGGCAGGCGGCACCGGCCTGAACCTGACCGCTGCCGATATCGTCATCCACTACGACCCGTGGTGGAACGTGGCAGCCCAGAATCAGGCCACCGACCGTGCCTACCGCATCGGCCAGCAGAACCCGGTGCAGGTGTACAAGCTCATCGCCCAGGACACCATTGAGGAAAAGATCGTGGAGCTGCAGCAGGCCAAGCAGGATCTGGCCGAGACCGTCACCGGCAGCGCGGATGGTGCCATCCTGCGCATGAAGCCGGAGGAGCTGCTGAATTTGTTGGAGGGAACCGAATGATGCAATACGCCATATTTGCCCGGCCTGTCGTGACCATTTGCGACCTGCCCCAGACCACAAAACAGAGCGAGACGGGCCTTGTTTCCACCATCGGGGACGAGGGCCTGTACGGTCAGGCCTGTCAGGTGCGCACCGCCCCCGGCGGCGTGACTGCCGAGGGAGTGCCCCTCTCCCCGGAGGTGGCCGAGGTGGTCACCTTTTACGGCTACCACGGCTTTGTCCGGCGGGATGCGCTGAAATTTGTCAGCGAGGATGCGCTGCGGGACTACCTGCCCCGGCCGCTGGTGCTGGTGGGCCGTGCCACCGATGTGCTCAGCCTGCCCAAGGTGCAGGGGGTGCGGATGCTGGAGCTGGAGCGGGGCTGCCTGCTCTGCCGCCTGCCCGAACCGCCCGAGGAAGCCGAGGCCCACACCGGCTGGGCCAAGGTGGCCCTGCTGGATGGCCGCACCGGCTATGTCCGGGACGTGGCGCTGGAGCCGGTGCGGTTTGAGATGACCGCCGTATTCTCCCAGCGGGAGGGGCTGGCCTTTGATGACGCGCTGGCCGAGGCCCGGAATATTACCGCCGGGGAGCTGGTGCCGCAGGCACTGCAGGCGTGGTACGACGGCAGCGAGGAAGCGTTCCGGGATGCCGTCTGCGCGCAGGCGAAAAAATATCTGGGCACCGAGTACCGCTGGGGCGGCAAATCGGGCCGGGGCATTGATTGTTCCGGCCTTGTCAGCAGCGCCTATATGCAGTGCGGCGTGCTCATCTACCGGGATGCCAGGATCGTGGAGGGCTGGCCCATGCACCAGATCCCCTTTGCAGACAAAAAGCGGGGCGATGCCCTCTATTTCCCCGGCCATATCGCCCTTTACCTTGGCGAGGGCCGCTACATCCACTCCACCGGCGCGTCCGCCAGCGGCGGCGTGGTCATCAACAGCCTTGACCCCGCCGACCCGCTGTACCGGGAAGATCTGGTCAAGAGTCTGTATGCGGTGGGAAGTGTGTTCTGATAAAGTAACTCACCCTCTCCGTCATCCCTGCGGGATGCCACCTCTCCCAAAGGGAGAGGCACTGGCAATTCCCCCGCAAGGTTTCGGGAAACCGCCAGAGGCTCCCCCTTTGGGGGAGCTGGCAAAGCCGTCAGGCTTTGACTGAGAGGGCGAGGATGTTATAGGAGGAAGAACAATCCATGAAAGTCTTTGATCTACATTGTGACACCCTGAGCGAGCTGCGGCGCGCGGAGATGCGGGGCGACGGGCAGACCTTTGCCCACAACAACGGCCACATCGATCTGGAAAAGCTGGAGAAGGGCGACTACATGCTCCAGTGCTTTGCCGCCTTTGTGAATCTGGCCGACCCCACCCCGGGCGCGGACCCGATGGTGACGGCGCTGGAGGAGATCGACGTGTTCAAGCGGATGATGGAGCAGTATTCCGACAGGATCGCCCCTGTCTACCGCCCCGAGGATATCCGCAAAAACGCCGAGGCGGGCAAGATCAGCGGAATGCTGACCATTGAGGAGGCCGGCTGCTGCAAGGGCAGTCTGGGCGTGCTGCGCCGGATGTACGAGCTGGGCGTGCGGATGATGACTCTGACCTGGAACCACGAAAACGAGCTGGCCAGCCCCAACGTGGTGCCCGGCAACGGCCCCATCTGGCCCTGTATGCCCAACACCGAGACCGGCCTGAAGGAGAAGGGCTTCGAGTTCCTGGCCGAGATGGAGCGCCTGCACATCATTGCCGATGTGAGCCACCTGTCCGATAAGGGCTTCTGGGACATTGCGGAGCACAGCACCCGCCCCTTTGCGGCCAGCCACTCCAACTGCCGCGCCCTGGCCCCCCACTGCCGCAACCTGACCGATGAGATGATCCGGGTCATGGCGGAAAAAGGCGGTCTGGTGGGCCTGAACTACTGCGCGGGCTTTCTGGATGACCAGCCCAGCCCCGACCTGTGCCGCAGCACCACGGCCCTGATGGCCAAACACGCCGCCCATTTCAAGCAGGTGGGCGGCATTGAGATCATCGGTCTGGGCAGTGACTTTGACGGCATCGGCGGCAAGCTGGAACTGAGCGACTGCTCCAAAATGCCCCTGCTGGCCGATGCCCTGCGGAAAGAGGGCTTCACCGAGGATGAGGTGGAAGCCATCTTCTTCCGCAACGCACAGCGTTTCTTTGAAAACAACTTGTAATCACCGTTGGTATCTCAGAATTTGTTGAATTTGTTGATTTTGTTGTAGTTGAGAGAACACTTGCAACAAAAACAACAGAATCAACAAAAATAATGTCTTAACGGTAAGGATAAAGTATAACGGAAAGTATAGAAAAGTTGAGGGATTCCAGATGGATCAGAATATGACATTGGAAAAGCGCATTGCCGCCGAGCTCTATTCCTATCAGGGCAGGATGAGCGTTTTTGTGGACGACCTGCGCGGCAGCACGGTGGAGATCGGTGCCGACGAGGAGTTCGAGACGGCCTCCACCATCAAGGCGTTCATTCTGGCGGTGCTGTATCTGCAGGCCAGCCGGGGCAGGGCTGACCTGGAGGAGGAAATCACCTACGAGGCCAGCCAGTTCGTGGACGGCTCCGGGATGCTCCGGGCCCTGGGCGTGGGGGCAAAGCTCAAGGTGAAGGACACCGCCACCATGATGATCATCTGCTCGGACAACATCGCCACCAATATGATCATCGATTACCTGGGGCTGGACACCATCAATGCCTGCATCCGGGAATTGGGCTTTGGGCACACCGTCCTGCACAACCCCCTCCACTTTGACCGCTACGACAAGCTGGGCACCACCACGCCCCGGGACTACGCCGCCCTGTTTGCGCAGGTGGCAAAGGGCACGCTGGTCAGCAAAGAAGCCAGCGCCGCCATGCTGGGCATCTTCCGCCAGCAGCACTATAACACCATGCTGACCCACGATTTCCCCCAGTTCTATCTGGACTGCGAGGAGACCGGCGAGCCGGAGCTTCTCTGGGTGGCCAGCAAGAGCGGCAGCATGAACGCCTGCCGCAACGACGGCGGCATCATCCACACCCCCTACGGCGAGTATGTGATCGTTCTGATGAACAAGGAGTTCCATGACATCATCGAGTACAACGACCACCCCGCCATGGTCTATGGTGCCCGGGTGTCCCGGATGATCCTGGATCAGATCCTGGCCTGCGAGGGAAAGCTGTATCTGAAGTAAACGAAAGAGTGGGAAAGTAGAACGAATGGAAATTACATTATCATTGCCAATGCTGCTGTTTCTGATGCTGATGACCGGGTTTGCGGGCTTTGTGGACTCGGCGGCGGGCGGCGGCGGCCTGATCAGCCTGCCCGCCTACCTGTTTGCGGGCCTGCCGGTGCATTACACCTACGGCACCAATAAATTCAGCGCGGCCTGCGGCACCACCTTTGCCACGGCGCAGTTCTTCCAGAAGGGAGCCATGAACATCCGGGTCGGCCTGCTGGCGGCTGTGGGCAGCTTTGTGGGCAGCGCACTGGGCTCCCACATCGTGCTCCTGCTCAGCGATCAGGTGCTGCGCACCATGATGCTCATCATCCTGCCGGTGGCGGCGGTGCTCATCCTCTGGCGGCGGGACCTGCCCGACGAGAACCGGGACGACGGCACCCTGAACGCCAAAAAGGCGGTGCTGGCCCTTGCCATCGGGCTGGGCATCGGCCTGTACGACGGCATCTTTGGCCCGGGCACCGGCACCTTTGCCATCATTGCCTTTACCACCCTGATGGGCTTTGATCTGCGCACGGCGGGCGGCAACGCCAAGGTGCTCAACCTTGCCAGCAACTACGCCAGCCTGGTAACGTATCTTTCCAGCGGGCTGGTGGTGTTCTCCATTGGCATCCCCTGTGCCATCAGCGGCATTGTGGGCAACCTGCTGGGCTCCCACTTCGCCCTCAAGAACGGCGCAAAGTTCATCCGCCCCATGATGCTTGTGGTGCTGGTGCTCCTGCTGGGCAAGATCGTTTCGGACGCGGTGCTGTAATGAACGGATCTTCGGCAAAAAACAATTGACGTTTGCAGAAGAATGGACTATAATAGGGCCAGAGGCCCGCAGAAAAAACGAGCGCTGAGGATGATGTTATGAAGATCCGCTACTCGAAGAACGCCATGAAGTTCCTGAATAAGCTGGACAAAAGGTCCGTGCTTCGCATCGTTGCAGGCATTGAGGGGCTGACCCTGAAACCGCCAGCAGGTGATATCAAGGTGATGCAGGGACTGAAGGATGGAACAATGCGGCTTCGGGTCGGAAGCTGGCGCGTGCTTTACCGGTACGGAGAGGAAAACGCGCTGGAGATTCTATTGGTGCTGGATATCGGGAATCGTGGCGATATCTATAAATAAGGAGGTGGCAGGATGTCTGAAATTGCAATGAATGTAGCACACATGATCGATATGCTGCCGGACCCGGACAAGAACCTTGCCTACGAGCTGATCAAAAAGCTGGTACTGGCATGGGACCCGGATTTCACCAAGCTGACCACAGAGGAAGCAAAGCAGCTGGAGGAAGCGAAGGACAGCGGCTTTGTAGATGCCGAAGAGATCGACTGGTCGAAGATCGGACACGAATGAACCAACAAAAAAGAGGAACTGCCGGGAAAGCAGTTCCTCTTTTTGATTGGGTAAGATCAGAAGGTGAAGCCCTCATCGAGGAAGGCCAGGCCGAACGCGCCGGGGCCGGCGTGGGTGCCGATGACACAGCCAATCTGGCGCACAAGAGCCTCGTTCCGGCCCAGATTCTCCTGCAGGTAGGTCTGGATGGGCTGCACCTCGCGGGGGGCGAGGGTGTAACCGGCCAGCGCGTCGGCGCAGGTGCTGATGCCGCCCAGCTCCTCGATCTTCTTGAACAGGGCAACGTAAGCGCCGGGCAGGCCCCGGGCCTTGCCCGCCATAACGACCTTGCCCTCCTTGATGGTGATGAGGGGCTTGATGCCCAGCATCCCACCGGCCACGGCCACGGCGGCGGGCAGGCGGCCGCCCTTGCGCAGATACTTCAGGTCGTCGATGACAGCCACCAGATGCAGATGCTCTTTGGCGTGCTCAAGGGTGGCGGCGATCTGCCCGGCAGTCTTTCCGGCATCCCGCAGCTGAACAGCCAGCCGCACCAGCAGGCTCTCGCCCAGGCAGACGTTCTCGGAATCCACAAAGAGGACATTGTCCACATTGGCCATGTCTGCGGCCAGCCGGGCGCACTGGCAGGTGCCGGACAGCTCATGGGAGAGGAAGATGCCCACCACTTCGTCCCCGGCGGCAGCCGCCTCAAGGAAGAAGCGCTGGAACAGCTCGGGGCTGGGCTGGCTGGTGGTGGGCAGCTTGTGGCAGCGAGCCATCACGCCGTAATACACGGTGGGGGTCATGTCCACGCCGTCCCGGAGCACGGTGCCGTCCTCCAGGGTGACGTTCAGGGGGATGACGGTCACGCCCAGCTGCTCGGCTTCAGCGGGCAGGATGTCGGATGCGGAATCGGTAAGAATGCGGATCATAGTAATACCTCCAACGGGGCCAAGAACGGATAACCCGACCAAATCAATCAAAAAGTCGTATAGGAATATACCAGAGACAACGGAAAATGTCAATTGTTTGAATCAATATTTCTTCGTATTTTCGCAATTCCGCTCCGTTTTCTTGCACAAACGGGCCGGAACATGATACAATGGGCATCAGGCATTGCGGGGCGGTGCGCTGTGCGCCCGAAGCAGCGGAGCAGCGCACCCCCAAACGGAGAGGGGACGGAGAAGATGTCAGAACAGAACCGCCGCCTGCGGGCGGCAGGCATCGCGGCACTGGCCTGGGCCGGGCTGGCGGCGGTCTGGTGTGTGCTGGTCCCCGGCGGGGCGGCAGAGCTGCCGCAGGGTGTGCCCGGCACGCTGCGCAGCCTGCTGGTGCTGCCGCTGGCCGAGGAGCTGGTGTTCCGGGGGGCGCTGCTGCGCCTGCTGTGGCCGCTGGGGGAGCATCCGGCAAACCTCTGCCAGGCTGTGCTCTTTGCGGCCCTGCACGGAACGCTGACCGAAAAGTGCTACGCGCTGGGCATGGGGCTCATTTTCGGGTGGGCCGCAGAGCAGACCGACAGTCCTGCACCCGGGGTGGTGCTGCATATCCTGAACAATGGGCTGGTGCTGGCCCGGGCGCTGGCAGAAAGGGGAATGGGATGACCGACTATGAGCTGATGGGTGCTGCGCTGGAGGAGGCCGCACAGGCCGCCGCGCTGGGCGAAGTGCCCGTGGGCGCGGTGGTGGCCCGGAACGGCGAGATCATCGCCGCCGCCCACAACACCCGCGAGACCGAGAAAAACGCCCTCCACCACGCCGAGCTGCTGGCCATTGACGCGGCCTGCAAAAAGCTGGGCGGCTGGCGGCTGTGGCAGTGTGAGCTGTTCGTTACGCTGGAGCCCTGCCCCATGTGCAGCGGCGGCATCATCAACAGCCGGATCAGGCGGGTGGTGTACGGCGCGGCGGATACCAAGGCCGGGTGCTGCGGCAGCGTGACCGACCTGTTCGCCCTGCCCTTCAACCACCATCCGGTGGTGGAACGCGGCCTGCGGGCGGAGGAGGCGCAGGCACTGCTGCAGGCGTTTTTCCTCCGGCTGCGGGAGCAGCGGGCCGCAAAGCCCCGCTGGAAACCGCCCGTGACCCCCTGAGAACGTGAAAAAAAGTGGGAACTGCGTGAAAAGACGGCGGTTCCCACTTTCTTTTTTCGCCGAATTGTGTTATATTATTTAATGGTAACTTGTCGAAACCACTCGCACAGACCAGCGGGCTCGCCGCAGGACCGGCCTTGACCGGAAAGAGGAGCAGAGCGCAGCCCATGGGTGCGGTGGAGGGCGGGACCTTCCTGCCTGCGGGATTTTTTGCAGGCAGAGAACAAACGGCAGGAGGGCTGACTCTTGTACGATGATGAATTTGAATTGACCTTTGACCTGAGCGATGAGGACAAGGCATCCCGGGTTCCTGAGCCGGAACAGGAGCCGGTGCAGGAAGCTGCGCCGGAACCGGCCGCGGAAACAGAACCGGCCGCGGAAACAGAACCGCCGGTGGAGCTTGTGCCGGGACCGGCAGTCCCTGCGGCCAACGGGCGCTGCGTGCTGATCTCGGGCGGCGACCGGGGCATCGGAGCCGCGGCGGCCCGCGCTTTCTGGCAGGCGGGCTACCGGGTGGCGGTGCTCTACCACACCCACGCCGAGGCGGCGGCGGCGCTGGAAAAGGCGCTGCCGGGCCTGCTGGCGGTCCAGTGCGACGTAGCCTCCCGCGCCAGCTGTGAGGTGGCGTTCCACACCGTGGAGCAGGCCGTGGGTCATGTGGATGTGCTGGTGAGCAACGCGGGCATTGCCCAGCAGAAGCTGTTCACCGATATCACCCCGGAGGAGTGGCAGCACATGCTGGACGTGAACCTGAGCGGCGCGTTCCACCTGTGCCAGCTGGCCCTGCCGGGCATGATCCGCCGCAAGGCGGGCCGCATCCTGACCGTGAGCAGCATGTGGGGCCAGACCGGCGGCAGCTGCGAGGTGCATTACTCCGCTGCCAAGGCGGGTCTGATCGGCCTGACCAAGGCCCTTGCCAAAGAGGAGGGGCCCAGCGGCATCACCGTGAACTGCGTGGCTCCGGGTGTCATCGACACCGATATGATGGCTGCCTTTACGGCAGAGGATAAGGCTGCGCTGGCCGAGGAGACCCCCGTGGGCCGCCTGGGCAGCGCGGACGAGGTGGCGCAGCTGCTGGTGTTCCTGGCAGGCGAAAGCGCCGGTTACATCACCGGGCAGGTGTTCGGCGTGAACGGCGGCCTGGTGATTTGAACCATCCCGCAGCGGCAAAACTTATGATACGATATCACTTACGGCGCAGCCAGCGCCGCGGTGAAAAGGAGAGAGCGAAATGGGCATGACTTTGAAGGAACTGTTGACGAAGGGCGAAGGCACCCTGACGGCGGGCGAGGCCAAGACACTGGCTTCCCAGTGCCGGATGGATGTGGAAACGCTTTACACGCTTCTGGAGGAGCGCGGCATCAAAATTCTGGATGACGAGGCCGACGGTGACACCAGCCTGGATGTGGAAGGCATCATGGCAGAGGTGGAAAGTGCCGAGGCAAACAGCGATGAGCTGGGCCTGGGCGATGAAAATGAGGACGACCCGGCAGAGGAGAACCCCGCAGACCTGAAGGCTGCCATGGATGAGCTGCTGGATGACCCTGTGAAGAACTACCTCAAGCAGATCGGCCAGATCCCGCTGCTGAGCGCGGAGCAGGAAGTGGACCTGAGCAAGCGCATCCACGCCGGTGCCGAGGCTGCCCACATCCTTCAGGCCGACCGCCAGAAGTACGGCGCGCCTGAGTACATCAAAAAGAACAGCGCCCGCTTCTCGTTCGAGGAGGATGAGAACAGCCGGAGCTATACCGAGGATCTGGACGAGGAAGGCAACACCAAGTCCAGCGAGGACGACGAGGAAAAGGCTGCCGAAGAGGAGGCCATGGAGGCCGTGGAGAACGGCCCCCTGACGGAGGAGCGCCGCCAGGAGCTGCTCAAGATCCGCCGCGACGGCCTGAACGCCCGCCGCAGCCTGAGCGAGGCCAACCTGCGTCTGGTGGTCTCCATCGCCAAGAAGCATGTCGGCCACAACCTGGCGTTCCTGGACCTGATCCAGGAGGGCAACATCGGCCTGATCAAGGCCGCCGAGAAGTTTGACTGTGACCGCGGCTTCCGCTTCTCCACCTACGCCACCTGGTGGATCCGTCAGGCCATCACCCGCGCCATTGCGGATCAGGCCCGCACCATCCGCATCCCGGTGCACATGGTCGAGACCATCAACCGGATGCGTCAGGCCACCAACCAGCTGGTCTACCAGAACGGCCACGAGCCCACCCCCGAGGAGCTGGCAAAGGCCATGGATATGAGCGTGGAGCGCGTGCGCGAGATCCAGCGCATGGCGCAGGAACCCGCCAGCCTGGAAAGCCCCGTGGGCGAGGAAGAAGATTCCTCCCTGGGCGATTTCGTGGCCGACGAGAACGCCGAGGCCCCCGGCAAGGCAGCGGACCGCGCCATGGTGGCCCAGCAGATCAATCAGGCCCTCAAGAGCCTGACCCCCCGTGAGGAAAAGGTCATCCGCCTGCGCTTTGGTCTGGACGATGGCCGCCCCCGCACGCTGGAGGAGGTGGGCCGCGACTTCGGTGTCACCCGTGAGCGTGTCCGCCAGATCGAGGCCAAGGCCATCCGCAAGCTGCACAGCCGCAAGTGCCTGGCCCTGCTGAACGGCCTGATCGAGTGATCCTGAACTTACCGCTATGAGAAAGAGCCCCCGCCGGTCGATTCCGGCGGGGGCTCTTTTGGTGGTGCCAAACATATTCTGCCTGCCCGCCCCATATATTCTTTTCAGAACAAAACGGGTGGGAGGGAACGGCATGT
>OIXG01002455.1_pt1 | contig 14046 bp, 7 predicted proteins | sample 1587731 | NCBI WGS metagenome assembly OIXG01 (sample SAMEA3888908, study PRJEB22519) | human gut metagenome | biome: human gut; feature: human-associated habitat; material: faeces | place: Denmark | collected 2010
ACGACGCAGCGACACCAACGACTGACAACCCGCATTGGGGCTACGCCCCAAACCCCCGTTAGACATTTATAGAAAGGAGTAAAAGCATATTATGACCGTAAAGCCGAATATAAAAAAGAACTTCAATATAACGTGGCTGCTCCTGTACGGCGCAGGACTTATCACTGTCGGTATACTTGTACTTGTAAACGGAAAAATAGTGGTAGAGCCTGCCGCAAGGCTGGGCGGTATCTTTATTGTTGCAAACGGTATCCACCGCCTTATCCGTGCCTACGCAAGACATCAGCGACTGCCCGTGTTCAGCGGCATCGGAAACATTATAATAGGACTTATATCCGTTTTCTTTCCCGCCGCTACTCTTGCGCTTCTGTCGTTTATATTCTCGCTTTACGTTTTTCTTAATGCCCTTGTAAAATTCATCGACTTCGGCACAGCCCTTAAAAATGCCGTTCCCGATGCGTTCTATGACTTTTTTTCGGGAATATTCTTCACCGTTTTCGGCATTATTATGCTTTTCGGTACTCTTATGGGAAGTCAGGGTATGCTTGTTGTCATCGGACTATATTGCATAATTTACGGTGCAGGCGAGCTGAGGCTGTTTATCCGTGAGGCCGCTCCGAATAAAGCCAAAGGCATTATCCGCCGCAGGATACGCTTTTCGCTTCCACAGGTCATAACCACGTTCATACCGCTGAAAACCTTGCGCAGCTATACCGAGCGGCTTGATTCCCGTGAGATAGATATTGAAAAACTGCAAAACGAGGAGCGTTACGAAAAAAGCGCCGACACCCCCGATATACACGTTCTTATCCACGTCAGCGCCGACGGAGTAGGCTCTATAGGACATTGCGACCTTGTGCTGAACGGTACTGTAATATCCTACGGAAATTACGATAAAGCGTCCGAAAGGCTTTTCGGCGGCATCGGTGACGGTGTGCTTTTCAAAGCGGATTTTGACAAGTATATAAATTTCTGCGTTTATCACGATTTGCAGATGGTGTTTGATTTCGGCATAAAGCTGTCGGAAAAACAGCTTGCAAAAGTCAGAAAAGGCATAGCAAAGCTCGAACGAAACATCACCTGCTGGAAACCGCCCTATCAGCTTGCAACCGAAAACAGCCCCATTGCCGATATTGCGGATTTTGACGATTATTGCAGTTCGCTGTGGAACGGCACACACGCACGGTTCTTTAAGTTTAAAAGCGGCAGATTCAAGACCTATTTCGTTATGAGTACAAACTGCGTTTTCCTTGCGGACTATATACTCAGCAAGGCAGGAACCGATATAGTAAAGACCGCAGGCATAATAACCCCCGGCGATTATTACGACTATATGCAGAGCGAATATGCCCTCCCCGGCGGAATAGTCATAACCCGTGACATTTACAGTAAATATAACGTTTTGCCGACTGAAACTTAAGTGAAAATCCTTGAACTTGACACGATAGTGTGATATACTACAATAGGACAAGAATTTACATTTACGGGTAGCAAAAAGTCAGAAATTTCATCGTTGATTTATGTTATATCATTATGTATTTTTTGTAGGGGAGGGGTTGTATGTACTTTACGGTTTTGCATCCCTGCAAAACTTTTGGTACATACGTTAGGCATCCTTGCCTAACTTGCCCCTCCCGTGAAAAGAATAAAGAAATCCGAAAGATTGCTAAGTTGTTTATTTATAGCAATCTGCTTTATACCGGAATGATTAAAATCCTAACTACAGAAAATAAGTTGGTATAATATATTCGGTGATATATTTACCCCGCATAAAGAAAGGACATACTATGAAGTTAAATATCAGGTTAACAGCGGCAATACTTGCCTGTGCGTCAATTCTGACGTCGGCTTCCGCCTGCTCATCACAGAATACAAGCTCCGTTACAGACGGTAAAAACGAAAGCAGTTTAACGGAAAGCTCCTCTACAGAAAGCAAGGATAATACAAAAAGCGATACAACAAGCGATAATTCATCCGCATCTTCAGAAAGCACCGTTTCTTCCGATGAATCATCGTCCGAAAACAAGAAGCCTGTCGGCGTTGACGGCGTTCAGACAAACGGCCAGCTTGTTGTTGACATAGACGGTCATACATGGGGCATTTCCCTTTACGGCGGCGGCGACGGCGCAAACTATGCGTCATACCTCAACGAGTTCAAGGAAAAGGTAGGCTCATCGGTAAACGTATTCAATATGGTAGTGCCTACAGCAGGCGCATACTACCTTCCCGATGGCTACGAAAAATACAACGCAAGCCACAGGGATTCGATAAACAGCATTGCAAACAAGCTGGTGAACGTAATAAACGTTGACGGATACGCCGCACTTGAGGCGCACACAAACGAGTACATCTATACCCGTACCGATCACCACTGGGAACCTCTCGGCGCATATTATGCGGCAAAGGCTTTCTGTGAAATGGCACAGGTACCCGTAAAGGAGCTTTCGACCTACAAGACGGAAACGATAGAAGGCTTTGTCGGAACAATGTACGCATTTACCGATTATAACGAGCGTATCAAAAATGACCCCGATACCTTCACCTACTATATCCCCTCTACAGATTACACCGCAACTTATTATACCACCGATTTCAAGGTTGATGAGCAGTTCACACAGTTCCACAGCATATTTGTAGATCAGCCCGCAAGCGGCGCATATTCGACCTTTATGGGCGGTGATCAGAAGATAGTAAAGATAGAAACCGCAAACAAGAACGGCAGAAAGCTTTGCATCTTCAAGGACAGCTACGGCAATGCCGAAGTTCCCTTCTTTATAGATTCTTTTGAGGAAATCTACGTTTGCGACATCCGCTACTTTGACCTTTACGCACCCGACTTTATTAAGGATAACGGCATTACCGACGTTCTGTTCACAATGTGTACATTCTCCGCTGTCGGTGAAAATGCAGAGGGTATAAAGAACAACCTGCTTTCAAAGTAAATCTCTGACAGGTTTTCTGAAAGGAGGAACAGTATGAAAAAGCTCCCGAAGATAACAGCGCTTATATTGACATTATCGCTCGCCTGCGGATGCTCGGAGGTTTTCCCCGACAGCAACGCAAGCGGCAAGGACACATCGGCATACACCCTACCACCCGACCCCGTATCATCGGAAGCTCCTTCGGACAACGAAAGCGAAGAAACCGAACAGCCCGATACCTCCGCTCCCGAAACGTTACCGCCGGATACTTCTGCCGAAGAAACCTCCGCTCCCGAAACAGACGGCACTTCTGCCGAAGAAAGCTCCGCCCCCGCAAGCAACAGCGATATAAACAGCTACAGGGCAATAGGCGACAACGGCATATTAGTCGCAGGTATGGATAATCATTACCGTGGAATTATGTTCTACGGCGGTACATACGGCTACTGCGACCAATATATGACCGATGTAAAGGCATTCCAGTCGGCGCTTCCCGAAGTGACGGTATATTCTATGGTAATACCGACATCTGTCGATTTCTACAATCCGACCGAATACAAGGGCTACACCGAGCTTCAGAAGGATAAGATAGATTATATCGAAAGCGGACTTAAAAGCACAGGCGTTACAAACGTCAGCGTGTACGATACTCTGTCAAAGCACACCTCAGAGGAGATATACTCAAGGACGGACCACCACTGGATGCCGCTCGGCGCATATTATGCCGCACAGGTGTTCTGCAAAACTGCAGGAGTAAAGGTACCCGATATAAAAAAATACCGCAAGGAAACCTGCGGCGGTTATGTCGGCTCGATGTATTACTATTCGTCCGATGAGCATCTTAATAACGATCCCGAAACCTATGCGGTCTACTATTCTCCGAATGAGGATAAGCTGAAAACCACATATTACGACCGTTATTACAGCAACGGCTATGACAGCAACCTTTTCCTTTGCGACAACGCAAGCTATTACTACCTGTCGTTTTTAGGCAGTGACGATCTCATCGCCCATATAAAGACCAACGCAAAGACAGGCAGAAATCTGGTCGTTATCAAGGAAAGCTACGGCAACGGGCTTATCCCGTTCTTCACTGAGAGCTTTGATAATATCTATGTACTTGACCTGCGCTACTGCGAGGTAAACGCAATAAAATTCTGTAAGCAGGTCGATGCGACCGATCTGCTGTTTGCAAACTGCGCCTATACCGTTGCAGGCGGCAACTGCGACTACTTCTCATATATACGAAACATTTAAAAAGTGTTTTTATATTCACTATTTCAACGATTGTAATCCCGGCTTCTGTGAAGCAGGGAAAGGGGGTCAGGGGGATAGGGATATAAAAATCACTTCAATGAGATAATTGATAATATGATTTAATTGCTTGAAATAAGGACACACCTATGAAAGAACTTGAATACCCCTTCGACAGCGGTTATCTGCTGAAAAAGAAACGCTCTATAAAAAGACAGCTCCTGTCAGACGGCAGTGTGCGCATAAAGAAAAAAATCGCCGTTCTCGGCGGCTCAACCACGAACGATATAATTAATATGCTCGAATTATTCTTGCTGAACTACGGCATCGAGCCGACCTTCTACGAGTCGGAGTACAACCGCTACTGGCAGGACGCAGTATTCGGAAATGAGGAGCTTGACAGCTTCTCGCCCGACCTTATTTTCGTTCACACGTCCAACCGCAATATTCTGAAATATCCTGCGATAACCGACAGCAAGGAACAGACAGACGCTCTCTTTGCCGAGCAGATGAAATATTTTGAAACAATGTGGGAAAAGATAGCCGAGCGCTACCACTGCCCCGTTATACAGAATAACTTTGAACAGCCGTATTTCAGGCTTATGGGCAACCGTGATGCGTTTGACTGCCGAGGCAGAGTGAATTTCATAAACAGGCTGAACACGGCGTTTGCCGATTATGCCGCATCGCACGAGAGTTTTTATATCAATGATATAAACTATGTCAGTGCCTGCTACAGTCTTGACAAGTGGAGCGAGCCGTCCTACTGGCACCTGTACAAGTACGCAATGTGCGTTCCTGCGATACCCGACTTTGCTTTCAACTTAGCGGCAATAATAAAGTCGGTATTCGGCAAGAACAAGAAAGCGCTTGTACTCGACCTTGATAATACATTATGGGGCGGAGTTGTCGGAGATGACGGTGTTGACGGTATTGAAATCGGACAGGAAACCCACATGGGACAGGTCTATGCCGAATTTCAGAAGTATCTCGGACTTGTGAAGGATACAGGCGTAATGCTGACCGTCTGCTCGAAGAATGACGAAGAAAACGCTCTTGCAGGTCTTAATCATCCCGAGGGCAGTTTAAAACCCGATGATTTCATAATGATAAAGGCAAACTGGGATAATAAGGACAGAAATATCGAGGCAATAGCGACAGGACTCAACATCGGACAGGATGCGCTCGTATTCCTTGATGATAACCCTGCCGAGCGTGCGATAGTTTCCGCACAGCTGCCTACAGTAGCCGTTCCCGAAATGGAGCGTCCGGAGGATTATATAAGAGTGGTCGACCGCTCACGCTTCTTTGAGATAACCGCTTTTTCAAGCGATGATTTAAAGCGTAACGAAATGTACAAGGAGAATGCGGTAAGAGCCGCACAGCAGGCACAGTTCACCGACTACGGCGAGTATCTTCACAGTCTTGAGATGGTGGCTGTGATAGATGACTTCCTGCCTGTCTATCTCCCCCGCATAACACAGCTTACAAACAAGAGCAACCAGTTCAACCTCACCACAAAGCGTTTTACGACCGCAGAAATGGAGCAGGTATTCGCTGATGACAGCTATATCAGGCTGTACGGCAGGCTTGCCGATAAGTTCGGTGACAACGGCATAGTATCGGTAGTTATCGGAAAGGTGAACGGCGATACGCTCGACATAGATTTATGGCTTATGAGCTGCCGTGTGCTTAAGCGTGATATGGAATACGCAATGCTCGACAATCTCTGCGACAGAGCAAAACAGCGTGGACTTAAGACGGTAAAGGGATATTATTACCCCACCGCAAAGAATAAAATGGTGAAAGAGTTATACGGCGACTTCGGCTTTACGAAGGTCAGCGAGGACGCAGATGGCAACACCGTATGGGAGCTTTCGCTTTCGGGCTACGAGCCTAAAAATAAGTATATTACTGTAGAAAGGAACAAGTAAAATGAGCGAGCAGGAAATTTACGAAAGATTAAACGAGGTTTTCAGAAACGTATTCGACGATGACGATATCGAGGTCGAAGCAGGCACAACAGCAGATGATATAGAGGACTGGGACAGCCTTGAGCATATCAACCTCATCTCCGCTGTAGAAGACGAATTCGGCATCCGTTTCAAGATGGGCGAGGTTTCTTCGATGAAGAACGTCGGAGAAATGGTTGACATAATAAAATCCAGAGCCTGAGCGGGCGGCTGTGAGCCGCTTCAAATTCCGCCTTTGGAATTGTCGGCGGTCAGCTAAGATTAGCAGAACGGCGGGATTAAATAAAGCAATAATCAATATAATGTGGGCGGCTGTGAGCCGCTTCAGATTCCGCCTGCGGCTGTGAGCCGTTTCAAATTCCACCTACGGCTGTGAGCCGCTTCAAATTCCGCCTTTGGAATTGTCGCCGTTCGGCTAAGAATAGTTGAACGGCAGGGTTACACAAACCAATAAATCAGATAAGCGGTCACAGCGGCAAGCTGTGACCGCTTTATATTATTATCACACAATCACTCTCCCCGCATAACCTTCCATAACCGCACTATCCCTTGCTTTGCACCATCACACTTGCCGCCCTTGTTAAAGGGAGGTGGATTGACGGCAAGGCACAAGCCTTGATATTATTGCTTTCTGCTTGCGATATGCCAACCATTTTTATGTTGCAAACTTTTTGCCGTCAAGACGGAGGGATTGCCTCACCACCATCCCTCGCTTGCACCAACCCTCCCAAAACCGCACTATCCCTTGCTTGCACCACCACACTTGCCTCCCCTCGAAAAAGGGAAGGTGGCACGGCTGATACAAATTTTTCGCTTGCTGTACAGTATTCAGATAGTCCTGCCTTTACAATTCTGAAACTATTCCGAGCCGTGACGGTGGGGATTGTTTCCCCTTAGCACCATCATTACGCTGTTACCCTCTAACATTTAAAAGGGTGAGGTTCTGTTGCACGGTCAAGCCGAGCCAACTATGGTGGTGATTGCTCCCCATCCCCACCATCAATGAGATTTTCCGCACTATCCCTTGCTTTGCACCATCACACTTGCCTCCCTTGTCAAAGGTGAGGTGCTGTCGCCCGAAAAAATTCGGGCGACTACCGGAGGGATTGTCACTCCACCAACCCTTCCAAAACCGCACTATCCCTTGCTTTGCACCATCACACTTGCCTCCCTTGTTAAAGGTGAGGTGCTGTCGCCCGAAAAAATTCGGGCGACTACCGGAGGGATTGTCACTCCACCAACCCTTCCAAAACCGCACTATCCCTTGCTTTGCACCATCACACTTGCCTCCCTTGTTAAAGGTGAGGTGCTGTCGCCCGAAAAAATTCGGGCGACTACCGGAGGGATTGTCACTCCACCAACCCTTCCAAAACCGCACTATCCCTTGCTTTGCACCATCACACTTGCCTCCCTTGTTAAAGGGAGGTGGATTGACGGCAAGGCACAAGCCTTGATATTATTGCTTTCTGCTTGCGATATGCCAACCATTTTTATGTTGCAAACTTTTTGCCGTCAAGACGGAGGGATTGCTTGCTACAAACTGTTTCAGCCCTGCCGTCACCTTCGTTAACAATCCCTCAGTCACAGTGACGGAAATCTTATTAATTTATAAAAAATCTTCGACCTGATATTAAAAGTAACATCGAAAATATTGTACCGCACTGTGCCAGCTCCCTTTACACAAGGGAGCCAAGAGTGATAGTTCTATTTTTCAGAAAGCACTAACCCTACATGAATTTTACATCATTTCAAAAGGAGCAATCTCCCGCTTGTTTAATTGCCCCAACCTTTTCTCACACCCTTGACATCCTGTCATTTCAGTGATATACTTTAGTTAGATAAAACTAACCAAAGTGAAACGGAGCAACCTATGAAACATCTGCATTTTGAACCCGAAACCGACGGCTTTTACGGCGCATATTGGGAAAGCAAATCCCCGTCCGACACCGCAATGATAGCAATGCTCGGTGACGACCCCGAAGACTATATGGGCAAGACCTGCGTGAAATGGCTTCACACCTACGGAATTAACGTAATGTCAATGTCGCCCGGAAAGAAGAACTACAGCCACCATAACTACCCTCTTGAGCGTATCGGCTCGGCTATAGAATGGCTCAAAGCGCACGGCAACAAGAAAATCGGCATTGTCGGTGCGTCCACAACAGCAACGGTCGCACTTGTCGCCGCATCTCATTATCACGATATTACGCTTACCATAGCCCTGACCCCGAGCGACTTTGTATGGCAGGGCTTCGCACAGGGTAAACGTGACGGCTGTAAGGAATGGCCGATCGAAAACGAATCTATCGTGTCAATAGGCGGCAAACCCGTACCATTTATGCCCTTTGTCTATAAGCACCCTGAGTACTGGCAGAAGATAGCCAAAGCGTCTAAAGAACACGGCGATTCCACATATTCAAAGGATGTGTTCGATGATTCCGAAGCCGCAGGACTGCTTAAAGAGGAGCATTTTATACCTGTAGAGAATATCGGCGGCAAGCTCGTTCTTGTCGGTGCGGAAGACGATTCTCTCTGGGATACCGCAAAATACATACGCAGAATGGACAATCGCCTGAGATTCCGCCCGCATTCCTGCAAATACTCGTTGTATCTCTATGAACACGGCACACATTTTGTGTTCCCCGAAAGCGTGCTGAAAAAAGTTCTGCCCGTCGGTGCCGATATGCTTGTAAATATGTGCTTTTCAGCGGCTAAGAAATTCCAGGATGAATGTAAAGCAATGCGCATTGATCTTGATAAAAAACTTACCGAAGAAATCCTTGATTGGAAATCAAACAATTAAAATTAGTAATATATAAGCAAAATATATTCAGTATATTAACTTATGCGTGAGATTTTTCCGCTCGTACGACCGCCTTTATATTATAATAGATCACAAAATTCAGCCGCTCACATCGGGCGGCTTTTTTATACCCTTTAAAATCATCATAAATCATCAATTGTCGCTCCTACCGTTGCCACTATCTTCATCATAATTCATCACCGTGTGTCTTTCATAAAGGTGAAAAATACGGGCTATACTATTATAATATATAAAGGACACGTCACGACCATATTTTCGCCTTCAGATAGCCCCCGATATTTCACGCAAGTATACGTTTACATTCACCCCTCAGTCACCTTAAGAATGCTCATAAATAGGCTTTCCTGCTATATTACCGGCTGTTTTTCCGCTTGTCTGCCCGCCCTTTTTGTGTAATTTGATTACCATTTCATAACATATATGCATCAAAATCTCCAAATCGGTATAATTATATTTGTCTAAAAACACAACAAAAATCCAAACTTCAATTTTGGGCAGATTAACAAATTAAATTACAAAATAAGTCAACAATATCCAGATTTTAACTGATTACAAAACGGTAACAAAAAGGTTACAAAACGGTTACAGTTTTTTCTTGTGCATTTTCACCAAAAATGACTGCCCCAAGCTATTTGACATTTTGCAAAACGGAAATTATAATTGTCTAGAGCTTGAAAAAAGCCCGATAATAAACGTAGCAGCGGTTCTCTCCGCACGGGGAGTTATCGTACACGGTCAGTGGTGACAGACGGATTTAGCCGTAATTATAATGCCGTGATGCCCGTATGGGTACTGCTTAAACCTACCGATATGATGACGAAAGGCGGATATATGTTTCCCAGATTCAGAAACACCGGACTGACAATACGCATATCAAAGAACGCAGCACTTAAAATACTGCTTATATTCGGCAGTATCTTCGGAGTATTCCTTATGACAGGTCTGCTCTACTTCAGAAATGACGTTGAGATAATCGACGAGAACGAAAAGCGTATTGTTTATACGGTAAGTGCCGACCCTTATGAGATACTCAGAGAGAACCACATAACGCTCGGCGCATACGACAGGATAGACTTCACCGGCTTTGAGGAGAACGTGGCAACAGCCACTCTTACTATCGAAAGAGCCTTTGACGTTGATATTCTGGAAGGCGGCAAGAAGACCGCCACTGCACACAGTGTAGACGCAACAGTGGCACAGCTGCTTGAGCAGGCGGGCGTTGAGCTTGGCGAATATGACAAGGTATCACCTGCAAAGACGGCTGTTCTTAAAGAAGGACAGAAGATCGCTGTTACAAGAGCCTATGACGTGAAGATTACGGCAGACGGAAAGACAACAACCGTAAAATGCCTTGACAACACGGTTTCAGAGCTTTTGAAAAGAGCGAAAATAACACTCGGCAAGAACGATATGGTAAGCGAGGAGCTTGAATCCAAGATAACCGGACCTGCCGAGATAAAGGTTTCAAGAGTCGAGATAAAGACTGAAAAGCAGGATAAGATTATCCCTTATCAGACATCTACCGTAACGAGCAACATTCTGGCTATAGGTCAGAGCGAGGTTCGTACAAAGGGTGTCAACGGCAAGATAAGAACTACAACGACCACTACCTACATCGATGGCGTAAAGACGGATGTAAAGAAGACCACAAAGGTATTGACCAAGAAGGTTGACGAGGTTATAGCCGAGGGTGCAGCAATCGTAACTCCTTATTGCAAGATAGATGATACATCTATCGTACTAAGGAACGGCAGACCGGTTGACTATGAGTATGTGGTATCCGGCAAGGCTACAGCCTATACAGCGCCCGAAGGTGCGTATACCGCAAGCGGCAGAATGGCTGAGATAGGTACAGTTGCGGTAAATCCCAATGTTATCCCCTACGGCTCGAAGCTCTATATAGTCGGTCAGTATGATAATATCTGCTACGGCTATGCTATTGCCGCAGATACAGGCGATGGAATGATGGCAGGTACGATCCCTGTAGACGTATATATGGGCAGTACAGAGGAGCATTATGACGATGCTTGCGCATGGGGTCTGCAATACGTTGATATTTACGTTGTAGAAGTCGGCAACGGCTAAGCGGGCGGCTGTGAGCCGCCTCAAATTCCGACCTTTTTAAAGGTTGGTGCGTTATTGAGGTTAGCGAACGGTCGGGAATAAACAAAGCAATAATTAGCAGATAAGCGGTCACAGTGATATGCTGTGACTGTTTTTTTTGCGGCAACGTGCCGCTCCAAGTTCCGCCTGTGGCTGAAAGCCACTGTAAATTCCGCCTATTAAAATAATTCTGCTGACGGAGTGCAATCCCTCCGTCTTGACGGCAGAAAAGTTCGGTGAATAAAAAAGGCGGGGGTATCGCAAGCAAAACGGAATAAAGCAACGGTTTGTGCCATGCCGTCAATCCACCTCCCTTTGACAAGGGAGGCAAGGGTGATGGCAATTTTCGAAGGATAATGCGGAAAAAGCGGTCACGGTTACAAGCTGTGACCGCTTGAATATTTATGCGTACTGTGGCAATTACCGGATTGATACTTGACAGCAATTAACAATAGTGATATACTAAAGAAAAATAAACTGCAATTAAATATTCAGACGATATTATGAAATGGTGAGAGATATGTGCAAGATGATAAATTACAATTTATGTAAACGGGGGGGGGCTCTATAATAGCACCTCTGTAAATACTGCACAATATCTCTGTGTAAAACTCAATATGGTAATGAAGGCATAGTCCGCGAGGGGTGGACTGTGCCTTTTTATATTATCTGGTACAATGTATAGTAATCGGAATTTGTGTGCTTTTTTTGTCGTTATGAAAGTTGATTTTGCCTGACAGGTTGAAAGAGGGAAAAATATAAGGTATTATCAAATAAGAAGATTGCGGTTATTTTACAACTGTATACAGTCGCTTAAGGAGGAAAATTATGATTAAAAGTGTAAAAAGACTGGGTGCGGCGGTATTGTCGGCGGTCATGATGCTGACAGCCGTTGCAACGCCGCTGTGTGATAACCTGCCTATTGTCAGCGAAAGTGTAGCTGATGTGGCAAGTGCGGAGACTTATACTTATGGGGACTATGAGTACAGAGTACGTGACAAAGATCAAACAGTATATATTATGGCATATACAGGAAAAGAACAAGTTGTAAATATACCCGAACAGATTGATGGTAAAAAGGTTTCCGCAATTACAGAATACGCCTTTTCTAACGATACTATAGAAATTGTTAATATTCCGAATACCGTTACAATATTGTACTGGATGAGCTTTGCAAAATGTAATAATCTGCGAGAAATAAATATTCCTGAAAGTGTGTCCGACATCAAAAGTGTTCCGGTTGTACAATGCCCGTCAGTTGAAAAAATAAATGTTTCAGAAAAAAATAACTATTACCGTTCTGTTGAGGGCGTTTTATTTTCAAAAGACATGAGCCAATTGATATATTATCCGTCAAATAAAAAAGGAGATACTTATAAAATACCTGATGAAGTAAAAGAATTTCCTGAAGATGTTAATTGTGGTGTTTTCAATTATAATCAAAATCTTAAATCAATAACAATCAATGCAAGTGTAAACTTATTTACAGATTATTTTGTTCCGCTTTCTCAATTTGATTATGCGAGTAAATTGGAAGCAATATATGTTGACAGCAAAAATCCGTATCTTACTTCCGACAACGGGATTTTATATTCCAAAGACAAAACAATATTAGTCAGTTATCCGGCTAATTACAGTCAAACAAAATATGTAATGCCCGATAATGTTTGCGAAATGTCTTTTAATGCGTTTTATGGTGCAAAAAATTTAAAAGAAATACAACTGTCGGAAAAACTTGGGGTCAGTACATATAGTGTCCAATATTTTTTAGGCTGTGAAAAATTGGAAAGCATAAATGTTCCTGAATCCAATAATGATTTTTATACGGTTGACGGAGTTTTGTTTAGAAAACGTGATTTTGATGCTCTTGATAATCCGAGTCTTATAAGTTATCCTCAAAATAAAAAAGATTCAAAGTACGAAGTTCCTAAAACCGTAAAATCTATAGAGCGGAGCGCATTCGAGGGCAATACTAATTTGTCGACTGTTATAATACCGGATAACGTTGAAGAAATCAACTACTCTGCTTTTATGGACTGCACATCACTTAGTAAAGTTGTGTTGCCAAGTAATTTGAAAGAAATTGCATATTATACTTTTAGTAATTGTTCTTCTTTGACGGATATAGATATACCGGCGAGTATTACAACAGTCGGGGCTTGTGCTTTTTTAAATTGTTCTTCTCTCAAAAATGTAACAATTCCTTTCAATGTAACAGAAATAATGATCTATGCCTTCGGATACCGTTCTGAATCACCTGATTTTAATGTTTACCAAAAGAAAGACAACTTCAAAATTTACTGCTACAGCGGTACAGCCGGCGAACAGTACGCAAAGGACAACGGTTTTGACTATGAACTTATCACAGCCGAAAAACCTGCCAATGTTACAGGCTTCAAGGTTAAGTCGATATTCAGCACGAACGTGACATTGCAGTGGAATAAGAATGCAAATGCAAGCGGTTATGAGATAGAACAGTACAAGGACGGAAAGTGGGTAAATGTTGCCAAGATAACAAGCAATGCAACGACTTCATATACCGTCAAGGGATTAGCGGCAGGAACAGCAGGATACAAGTTCCGTATGAGAGCGGTCAAGAACGGTGCTTACAGCGATTATACATCGGCACTTTCCGTTAACACAAACCCTTACGGTGTTGGCGGATTCAAGTGTTCGTCAAAGACAAGTACATCTGTTACATTGAAATGGAACAAGGGTACGACTGCAAGCGGTTACCAGTTACAGCAGTATAAGGACGGTAAGTGGGTAACTATTTATACCGGAACAAAGGCTACCAACACAAGCTACACCGTAAAGAATCTCAAGGCAGGCACAGCCGGCTACAGATTCAGAATAAGAGCGTACAAGACCTACGGAAATACTAAGCAGTATGGCTCGTGGAGCAGTGAAGTCAAGGTTAACACCAACCCTTACGGCGTTGGCGGATTCAAGGCTAAATCCACAGCCAAGA
>OIXG01002457.1_pt1 | contig 14039 bp, 16 predicted proteins | sample 1587731 | NCBI WGS metagenome assembly OIXG01 (sample SAMEA3888908, study PRJEB22519) | human gut metagenome | biome: human gut; feature: human-associated habitat; material: faeces | place: Denmark | collected 2010
TATGAAAATGCTCCACAATATGCAATTATTGCAGCTGGATCATTACTTGGTGTTGCACTTCATCAAGGAACATCTTTTCCGGTAGGAAAAGTGGATTTTATGCATTTATATCCGTTGAATTTTTCTGAATTTTTGTGTGCAAACGGAGAGGAAAATTTAGCAGAGTTATTACAGTCACAGGATTATCAAATGATAAATGCGTACTCGGTAAAATATACAGAATTATTGAAGAAGTATTATTATATTGGTGGGATGCCGGAAGTGGTTCAAACTTATTTGGATACAGAGGATTTTAATGAGGTACGGAAAATACAAAGGGATTTGTTGAAATATTATGAGGAAGATTTCAGTAAGCATGCTCCAAAGGATGTTATTCCTAGAATCCGAATGGTATGGAATTCAATTCCAGCACAACTTGCAAAGGAAAATCGTAAGTTTATTTATGGTTCTGTTAGAGAGGGTGCCCGGGCAAAAGATTTTGAATTGGCCATTCAATGGCTGGAAGATGCGGGATTGATTATAAAAAATTATAGGGTTAGTAAACCGGGGATTCCGTTGATTGCATATATGGAATTAAATAATTTTAAAATGTTTATGCTGGATGTTGGATTGCTAGGGGCAAGGGCGGATATAACGGCAAAAGTTTTGCTTGATGGCAGTCGGATATTTGAAGAGTTTAAAGGAGCGTTGACAGAACAGTTTGTGGCACAGCAGTTGAAAGCAGCAGATCGAGAATTATATTATTTTTCTACAAAAAATTCTACTGGTGAAATTGATTTTTTGATACAGCAAGATATGCAATGTATTCCTATTGAAGTCAAAGCGGAAGAAAATCTGCGTGCAAAAAGCCTTAAGGCTTTTTGTGAAAAATATAGACCTCAAACGGCGATACGTTCGTCTATGTCGAATTATAGACAACAAGAATGGATGATAAATGTTCCATTGTATATGCTAGATGAATTTTTGTGCAAAATGCCCTTTGAAATTCTCTGAAAAATTGTGTTACAATTATTGGAGAAAGGAATCTGTAAAGTGGAGGATATTCTGCACCTGAAAAAGCACGGCAGTAGACGAACGGTATTTTGCACTTGCCGAAGATACACTGTATTCGGAACTGGAAGTTGCCTTAGAAAAAGATCATGCGGAGATTTATCAGATGATCTGTGAACGATGTGAGAAAGACTGAGATTTCTCATACATAAACCCTGCACCCCCTGCATACAATGAAACAACGAGTATACAGGGGGTAGTTTTTTGAAAACATATATCGAAGAGCGGGCTGTCGAGATTGCCAATTATATCGTGGAAAATGGGGCGACAGTGCGGCAGACAGCAAAGAAATTCGGGGTTTCTAAGAGTACGGTACATAAGGATGTGGCAGAACGCCTGTTGCATATTAATCCCAGTCTCGCGAGACAGGCCAGGAAGGTTTTGGACGTAAATAAGTCCGAGCGGCATATCCGGGGCGGCCTGGCGACCCGGGAAAAATATCTGCATCAGCATGGGAGAATGTAGGTAAGCAGGAGCAGCTGATAAAGTGGATTCAATAAGATAAGGGGCCTTTATAGCAGCCCCTTATCTTAATCGGTATCATTTTAATTATCTTCCGGAATAATAACTGCGGCAATAATATAGGCCAACAGCCCTGTACCGCAGCTTCCGAGTGACAGCAGTACCCACAGAAGCCGAATCAGCGTAGGATCCATATTAAAATACTCACTGATGCCTCCGCAGACGCCGCAAATCATCTTATTTTCATTAGAACGTAATAACTTTTTCGGTCCCATATAAAAACCTCCATTATCTGTCTCTTTATCGAATGTAATACTTATAATTCAGAACCATGATGTTTCGTTTCGGATTCCCGATTCCGATGCTGTGCCCCGTCAAACTGCAGGGATATTTCTCCAATGCCACAGTCAGCGCTGATGGTGTGTGGCGCGCCATTATCTACGGAATGCTCCGAAGATAAGCCGGAATAGCTGGAACCACCGATATCAATGGAACCAATGCCGCACTCCAGTTCATAATTATAATCCGGTTCTTCACCGGCAACCATGATGGCAAGCGAACCGGTGCCGCACTCCAGTTCCAGCTCAGAACCATCAAAATATCCGATGGTCAATTCCCCTACACCCACATCAATAGACGCATCCTCTGATGCCAGCAGCGTATCAATGCTTCCTGATCCGGCTCCCATATCCAGGGAAAACTCCCGGGCCTGCAGCTTTCCGGCAGTCAGTTCGGCAGCGCCGAGATCCAAATCCATATCGTCAAACATCCGATCCGGAAGCAGAATCTGAAGTTCCAGGGCGGTATTTCCATTCGGACGGTCATCCTCCAGAATTAATGTATCGCCATCTCGAACAGATTCTGTGAAATATTTTCCGGCGTTCCGCGTTTTTATGGAAATAAGATTGTCTTCCGAGGTGCCAATGGAAACGGATGCATTCGTTACATCCAATTCCAGCTTGCGGATAGTGGAATCATAAGTGCGCTCAGCAGAATCGCCGCCGGAGCCGTTTCTGTCATGTTCCCGGATCCCGGCAAAAGAAGAGGCGGGAACATGGAGATTCTGTGCAAGCTGACTTGGCTTTGCTCCAAACAGGAAACCAACGCCGACGCCGACAATTCCCAGTACTGTCAGTACCGCGGCTGCAATAAGAGAAATTTTCGTAAAACGCTTCATCGAATCACACCTGCCTTTCGAAAAGGAAGCCTAACCAGATTGACAAGCCCCTGTACCAGTACCGGCACTACTTTAAGGGCAATCCATAACAGTGCCAGCGACAGTAGAATGCCAAGAGCTGTCAGCAGGCAGCCGGCGCCTGCAGTAGCAATTCCCAGGACCGGTGCTGTAAAGAGCTGAATGAGCCCCACGCCGATGACAAAGATTCCGGCAACGAAAATGACAATTCCGGAAACCAGAACAGCTGCCACAGTCAGAAGCGCTGCCAGGAGGACGCAGAAAAGAACTGCCAGAAGGCCAAAGCCAACCGGAATCACAAAGGGACCCAGCACAATGCACAAAAGCACAATGGCCAGCAGCTTCCACAGATTCCGTTCCTTTTTCGGAGCGGTTTTCCCGGCACTTTCGGAATCCATGAAAGAGGAAGCGGCAGGTGCAGCCTCATTTCCGTCAAAACGCGTATCCCGGTAGCCCTGCTCGGAAAACTCCGAAGCGTCGTCGGACAGTCCGGCTTTGATTTTCCGGGCCACCTGCTCCGGGCTTCCAAGCTCTGTCAGAATCCGGGCTTCCTCCCCAGGTCCCGCGTCGTCAAAATAATCATTATAATACTGAAGGGCTTCCTCCCGCTCATTTTTAGAAATATCTGAGAGCAAATCCTGAAGTTGTTTCATAAATTCCGTTCTTGTCATGTCTCCTCACTCCCCGCAAACAAATTGGAAATCCTGATGGAATAAATTGTCCACTCGTTCCTGTACAGATTCAACTGCGCCGTTCCGGCCTCTGTAATCCGGTAATAGCGGCGGTTCCGTCCACCGAATTCCATATCGTAGGTCTCCAGACAGCCATCCTTCTGAAGCCGCCGGAGGACTGGATACAGTGTTGATTCGGAAATGTCGATGGCCTGCCGGACGTCCTGGGTAATCTTGTACCCGTAGGTGCCCTGGGCTTCATGGGATACAACCGCCAGCACAATTGCGTCCAGGAGAGCGGCTCCTGTGTTAAAAACCATGTGATCCACTCCTTATTTTATGCTGTAACAAGATATAATATTATACGTCATATAGTATTATCGGATGCCTATACTATACGCTATATAATATTATCTTGTCAATAGGATTCATAAAAACTTAATAATTGGAGAAAAGGCTTTATTTGACAGGCTGTAAACCTGCACTTTATAATAGAGAAAACAGAGGAAACCTCCTACGGGGATACCTGGATGCGCTGAAAACATGCGCAAACAGAGGAACCCCCTACGGGGATACCTGGATGCGCTGAAAACATGCGCAAACAGAGGAAAGGGCGGAGTGTATGAAACCATTTATCATGACGGCTGATAAGGCCATGAAGAAACTGAAGGACGGCAATAAAAAGTACCTGGACTCCGAGACCGGAAAGGGCAATATCTCCAGAGCGCTGCGCTTGTATACCAAAGAGCACGGCCAGCATCCCTACGCGATCGTTGTCACCTGTTCCGATTCGCGGGTGATTCCCGAAAGCATCTTCTCGGCAGGCATCGGCGACCTGTTTGTGATTCGGGTAGCCGGAAATGTCATCGACGACCATCAGCTGGGCAGCATTGAATATGCAGCCAGCCATCTGGGAAGTCCTCTTATCGTCGTGCTGGGCCACACCTGTTGCGGCGCGGTGGACGCGGCGATTCATCACGATCCGGAAGGCTATATCAAGTTCATTACCGACGAGATTAAGCTGGCCATCGGCGACGAGAAGGATGATTTCAAAGCCTGCTGTCTGAATGTCCGGCGCAGTATGGCGCTCATTGAGCACAGCCTGGATATCGCGAAAATGGAAGAGAAAGGAATGCAGGTGGTCGGCGCGGTTTACCACATCGAGGATGGCCGGGTAGAATTCCTTTAGAGAAATCTGTAAAAAATTAAAAAAGAAGAAAGAGTCTAAAAGAACTGTGAAAGCCATTGACATTGACAGGATGCATGGTAAGATTAAATACTAAGCAGCACTGTGAGGAAAATGAATTCGCGAAGCCGTGAAGCATAAAGGAGTGAGCGAATGTTCGGATATATAGAATGTAATCGTTCGAAGCTTTCAAAGGAAGAGCAGGAACGCTACCAGAGCGTCTACTGTGGACTCTGCAGAAATTTGAAAATGAGATATGGGGAATTGGAGCGGATGAGCTTAAGCTACGACATGACTTTTGTGATTCTGTTCCTTTCTTCTTTGTATGAGCCGAAAGAGAAGACGACGGATTTCCGCTGCGGCATCCATCCATTGCGGCCCCGCAGCGGCGTGGAGAACCGTTTTACGGAATACGCGGCGGATATGACCGTGGCCCTGGCTTATTATAAGGCTCTGGATGACTGGAAGGATGAAAAAAAGACCGGAAAACGCTGGTATGGTGATAAGCTGAAAAAGGCCTATGACGAAGTGGAAAAGGCTTACCCCCGTCAGTGCAAGGCCATCACAGACAGTCTCCAGGAGTTGGATTTTATCGAGCAGGCGCCGGGCGCCAATGCAGATCAGGCCATCAACTGTTCCGGCAAGATGCTCTCGGAGCTCTTTGTGTACGAGGAGGATTTCTGGAGCAACAGTCTCAGGGTCTTCGGCTACGAGTTGGGCCGCTTCATCTATCTGATGGATGCGACTATGGATTATAAAAAGGACATGAAAACGGGTAACTATAACCCTCTTTTTGAGATGAAGAAAAAACCGGAAGAGATGGAACCGGTGTTGGGGCTTCCATTGGGTAATGCCATGGAGGTCTTTGAAAAGCTGCCGCTGGTGCAGGACGAACACCTGCTCCGCAATATCCTCTACGGCGGCGTCTGGCAGCAGTATTACGCGAAAATACGTGGAAAGGAGAAAACGGATGGTTGACGATCCATACAGAGTACTTGGGGTGTCCCGGGACGCCACCAGGGAAGAGATAAAAAAAGCCTATCGTCAGAAGGCAAAATTATACCATCCTGATCTTCATCCGGACGATCCGCAGGCAGCGGAGAAAATGAACGAGATTAACGAGGCCTACGATATGCTGAATAACCCGGAGAAATACCGGAGACAGCAGCAGACCTATGGCGGCTATGGGCAGAGCAGCTATGGCGGAGCAGGCGGTTACGGGCAGAATCCTTTTGGAAACGGTCCCTTTGGCAGCGGTCCGTATGGAAATAGTGGAAATGGCACTTATGGCAGCGGCCCTTACGGCGGTTTCGGAAGCTTCGAGGATTTCTTCGGTTTCTGGGGGATGCGCATGGGACCGGAGCGCCCCCAGCAGGTCTGCACCGACAGCGAAATCATGCGTCAGGCCATAGACTTCATCAATATGGGAAAATACCAGTTCGCGGATTCGGTGCTGAACGGTATGCCCGGCGCTGAGCGGAACGCCCGATGGTACTATTTAAGCTCCCTGGCCAACTATGGTCTGAATAATCAGATGCTGGCGGTGGCACAGATTCAGAAAGCATTGCAGTTAGAGCCGAATAACCCGCTTTATCAGCGGACACTCCAGAGCTTCCGTTATGCGGAAAATGTGTACAGCCAGAACAGTCAGTCCTATCAGCGGCAGGCGGAAGGCATGGATAAGCTGTGCAGGAGTTTCTGTCTGGCGCAGCTGTTCTGTATGTTCTGCAGATGCTAAGCAGAGTGTGAAAATAAAAGAGATTCGTTCTTTCCATATATAATAATAGAAGAACGCCTCTCTTTTTTTAATGCTTAGAAAACTGAAATCAAATATAAATAGAATCAAAGAATCGGCGTGGCAGGTGAAATTTTAACCCTGGAACGCCAGAGGCTTTATTACAGCTTCACAAAAATAGCTTCATGATGCACCGCCGGCAGAAACTTCTCCAGCATATCCTCCGTCTTCATCCGCAGACTGGACGTATTGATGCAGGGATGGCAGCCAAATCCCTCATGGGCGGCCACGTCCTCATCGATGATGAGCTGTACCTGATTGTGCGGGTCATTCATCAAGGCCATAACCGTGGCGGATCCCGGCGTCACATTCAGCAGTTTCTCCATATACTCCGCCGGGGCAAAGGAAAGGCGGGAAGAACCGATCTGTTTGGACAGGTCTTTGGTCTTGAACTGCTTATCCCCGGGCATCAGCAGCAGGTAGAATTTCGTTTTTTGGGCGTTGCAGAGTACCAGATTTTTACAGATCTCAATACCGAGAAGCTGATCCACGCCCTGACATTCCTCGATGGTCATGGCTACTCCATGATCCACACGGGTGTAGGGAATCCGAAGTTCATCCAGCAGGTCATAGACAGCCATTTCCTTTTCCAGACGGCCCTCCGGGCTGACGGGACGGCCGGTGTAAACCTGTGGGTCAATATAAATGCTACTCATGATAAAATCCTCCTTTAAAATCTTCAGATAAAAACACAGCGGCCGGAACCTCCAGCCGCCATTGACTTTGTAAAAAGCTATTTAGTTTCCCAGCGTCCGCTTGCGCCGCAGGGCAGCACCAGTCCGGATGCGGTTACGGGCAGCCCTACCTCCTGGGAATCGACAGTACCGTGAAACTTCTTCAGCTCTGTGGCAATCATATAGGTCAGTACTGCCGGAGCCAACCCGGTGGTATAGGAATTCACCAGGAAAAACAGCGGCTCATCGCTCAAAAGCTGCGCGCAGAGACGGATCAGCGGGTGAATGGCCTCTTCAATTTTCCAGATTTCTCCTTTTGGGCCTCTGCCGTAAGAGGGAGGGTCCATGATGATGCCGTCATAATGATTTCCACGGCGAATTTCACGTTCTACGAACTTCACACAGTCGTCCACAATCCAGCGGATAGGAGCCTCGCCCAGTCCGGAAGAACGGGCGTTTTCCTTTGCCCAGCCTACCATGCCCTTGGAAGCGTCCACATGGGTGACGGAAGCTCCGGAGGCAGCAGCGGCCAGAGTAGCGCCGCCGGTGTAGGCGAAGAGATTCAGTACCTTGATGGGGCGTCCGGCATTGCGGATTTTCTCGCCGAACCAGTCCCAGTTGGCAGCCTGCTCGGGGAAGAGGCCTGTATGCTTGAAGCTGAAGGGCTTCAGATTGAATGTTAAGGTATTCTTGCCCTGGCAGAGGGGATACTGGATGGTCCATTGCTCCGGCAGGTCGAAGAATTCCCACTCGCCGCCGCCCTTTTTGCTGCGGTGGTAATGGCCGTTCATACGCTTCCAGCCCGGGGCCTTCCGTTCGGTATCCCAGATAACCTGGGGATCCGGACGCACCAGCAGATAGTCGCCCCAGCGTTCCAGCTTTTCTCCTTTCGAAGTATCCAGTATCTCATAATCGGTCCAGTTATCTGCGATCCACATGACAATCTCCTTTGGTCTTTAAAAATAAGCGGAAAATACTGTCCACCACCATGATGGACAGGGCGATCATTCCCGCCACAATCAGTGTCTGAATAATATAATAGGAAGTCATTCCGTCGGAACGGATGACAGAGTGGGCGATGCGGAACATGCCCGCGCCCGGCACCAGCGGTAAGATGCCCGGGATGACGAAAATCGTGACCGGAGCCTTCAGGACCCTTGCGAAAATCTGGCCGCAGAGGGAGATGAGACATCCGGACAGGAAGGTGGACATGGCTACAGACAGATTGATTTCGATGAGAAACAGATAGATCCACCAGCCCACCGCGCCGGTGAAACCGGCCCAGATGATATATTTGCGCGGTACGTGCAGCAGAAAAGAAAAGGCCACAACGGAAAAAAACGCGCCTATAACCTGTATCAGCATAAAAGCCTTTCCTCCTTACTGAATGAAACGAAGTCCGATGACAATACCCATAGCTACAGAGGCGGCGACCACAAAGGCCTCCATCATCCGGGCGGAGCCGGAGATATAATCCCCGTGCAGGGTGTCAAAGACCGCGTTGGTGATGGCTACGCCGGGAACCAGGGGCATGATGGCCGCGATGATGATGGAATCCAGGTTCCCTATAATAGGAAGAAACTTCAGAAGTCCGCCTGCGAACAGTGAGATTACCACGGCGCTCAGCAGGATTCCGAAGAAGGAGGGCAGCTTCATGCGGTTGCACAGATACAGGCAGATGGCCATGAAAAATCCGGCCACGCCCGCCACAAAGGCCTCCTGCCAGGTTCCGCCGTAGGTCAGTGCAAAGGCCGCGGCCACGCCCGCGTTGGCCAGCAGAAAGGCCTGGGGAGGGTGCGGTTCCTTTTTCAGCTTTTTTATCTGCCGGAAGGCTTCCTCCAGTTCCAGCTCCCCGCTGCAGAGTCCTCTGGAAATACTGTTAATTTCGTCGATGATACTCAGGTTTGTGCCACGGCTGTGAATCCGGCGGGTCACCGTCATGGACTGGATGGACGGGTCGTCCAGAGTGACCAGAAATCCGGTCACCATCACGAAAGCTTCGGCGGTCTTCAGCCCCGACAGCTCCAGCATCCGCTGCATGGTATCCTCCACCCGGTAGGTCTCAGCCCCGTTGGCCAGCATCAGCTCCCCCGCCATGACGGCGGTGTCGAGCAAAAGTTTGTAATCCATTTGTCTGATTTCCTTATACCTGATTTTGTATTGAGAATAATCTATGCCCATTATACCTATGTAAGAGAAGCGGGTCAAGGAAAGTATGGATAGAAAGAGAAATAATTCCTGTTTCCGAAGGGACAGGCTGAATTACCGGAAGACATAAAATGGAAAAATCTTGACAGATATAGAGGAATCAAGTAAAATAAACGGGCATAGTGTTGTCAGTCGCGTACGGAGGCTGATAAAGAATAGAGAATCATGTGGAAATCATGGACGGTACCGCCACTGTATACATAAAGAACGATCCTTAGATGAAAGTCCGCCATTGGGGTAAACCTGAGAAGGCGAGGAGAGTTCGCTGGGCTTCTTCCCTGAATATGTGAGTCAGGAGAACTGCTATGCAGCAACCTTAGCGAACGATTTATTTGCGAAGGCTTATTTCCCATGTAAAATCGGTCATGGATGCAAAAACATCCATGGCTTTTTTTGTGTAATGAAGTCGCTTTTCTTATTGAAACGGAGGAAAACAGTGAAAAAGAACAGGCTCGTATCCAGACTTATCCAGATGTGCGTAGTGCTGATAGGCATTTCCTTTCTGACCTTCTTATTAACCTACCTTGCGCCGGGCGATCCGGCCACAGCCATGTATGATTCCCTGGGAATTACTCCGAGTCCGGAAATGCTGGAGCAGGCCAGGCAGTCCATGGGACTGGACAAACCCTTTTTACAGCAATATGTGGACTGGATAGGCGGTATTTTTCACGGAGATTTTGGAACCTCCTTCAGTAAAAGCGCCCCGGTACTGGATCTGCTGATGAAAAGACTGCCGGCAACGTTCCGGCTGGCCCTGTTTTCCCTGGGACTGATGTTAATTATTTCGGTTCCCCTTGGAATCCTTTCGGCGGTCAGACAGGACGGGATAGCGGATTATATCGTTCGCTTTCTTTCTTTCCTGGGTATTTCGCTTCCGGGCTTCCTGATTGGCCTGATCTTATTATATGTCTTCGCTTTGAAGCTGGGACTGGTAAAGGTGGCGAGCAGCTCCGTCGGAATGGAACAGATGCTACTGCCGGGGATTACGCTGGCCATTGCCATGGCCTCCAAATATTCCAGACAGGTGCGTACGGCGGTACTGGAGGAGCTGCACCAGGATTACGTGACAGGCGCGAGAGCCCGGGGAATGAATCAATGGGAAATACTGTTCCGCCAGGTTCTTCCCAACGCCATGCTTCCGCTGGTTACCATGCTGGGGCTTTCCTTTGGATCGCTTCTCGGAGGAACCTCAGTGGTGGAGATTATTTTCTCCTATCCGGGACTGGGGATTCTGGCGGTGGGAGCGGTAAAGGCGCGGGATTATCCGCTGATCCAGGGCTTCGTATTATGGATAGCCCTGATCTATATGGTAGTAAATCTGCTGGTGGATATATCCTATCATTACATTGATCCGAGGACCAGGGAGGGGGAGAACGGATGAAAAAGAATACAAGATTTGCGGTGCTTTCCATTCTGGTTTTCCTTATTCTGGCAGTGGCGTTTCTGGCGGACAAAATCGTTCCCTACGATCCGTTGAGCGCGTCACTGAGCGACGCGTTCCAGGCGCCCGGAAAAGAACACTATTTTGGAACCGACGCGCTTGGACGGGACGTGTTCTCCCGGGTGATCTGCGGGGCGACCACCAGTGTATACAGCGTGCTGATTCTTGTGGCGGTAATCCTGGTTGTGGGTACCTTTCTTGGAATCATAGCAGGGTATTTCGGCGGAGTGACAGACGCGGTAATCATGAGAGTGGGCGATATGATGATTGCCTTCCCGGATCTGATTCTGGCTATGGCAATCGCGGGAATTCTTGGGCCAAGCCTGAAAAATTCCATGATTGCAATCGCGGCGGTAAGCTGGACCAGATACGCCAGACTATCCAGAAGCCTGGTGCTGAAGATACGGAACAGGACTTATATATCGGCGGCGGAAATCTCAGGATCCAGACACAGCAGAATCCTGATGAGATATATGCTGCCCAATGCGCTTCCCACGATGATTATTACGGCGGCGACGGATATCGGCACCATTATGCTGTCGCTGGCAAGCTTGTCCTTCCTTGGTTTTGGAATCCAGCCCCCCACACCGGAATGGGGATATATGCTGAGCGAGGGAAGAACCTATATACTGAGCAGCCCGTGGCTGCTGTTTTGTCCGGGACTTGCGGTCTTTATTACGGTGGTCATCTTTAATCTCTGGGGTGACTGTATTAGAGATATGATAGATCCAAATGCAACAGAAAAACGAAGAAAGAAGAGGAGAAAGAGAACATGAATGGAAAAAAACTGATTGCCCTTGCCCTTAGCCTGTGCCTTGCGGGCAGTATCACAGCGTGCGGCGGCAGCACAGGAACAGAGCAGAAAGCGGCGGCAGACGGAGGAAGCGCGAAAACACAGCTGAATGTGGCGACAGAGCTGACCAGCGCAACTCTGGATCCGGCAGATGACTGGAACAGCTGGTTTGTAATGCGCTGGGGCGCGCTGGAAACGCTGACCCGTTTTGAGGACGACGGCACCGTGTCGCCGTGGCTGGCAGAAGACTGGTCTGTAGCGGACGATCAGCTGACCTGGACCATAAAGCTGAAAGAAAATGTAACCTTCTCCAATGGAGAACCGATGACAGCGACAAAGGTTCAGGAATCCCTGGAGAGATTATTTGAGGTGACCGATCCCAATAAGGGCGGAAATGGAAACCCCTGGAATTATTTCACATATAGCAGTATCAGCGCAGACGATGAAGCCTGGACTGTGACGATTGTAACAAGTGAGCCGACCGTAGACCTGCCGGGCTGCCTTGCGTATCCCTGGTATGGCATTATCGATGTGGCTGGCTCTGCGGATCGCGATATCGCTGCGGACGGACCGATTTGTACAGGACCCTACTGCTTTGTATCCAATGATCCGGAGCATGATATCCAGCTGGTAAAAAATGACAATTACTGGGACGGTGAAGTACCCTTTGAGACGGTCAATGTCATGAAGCTCGGGGAGGCTTCTGCCCGCGCAATGGCCCTGCAGGACGGTTCAGCCGACATGGGAATCAACATTGCGGCGTCTGACAGAGCGGTCCTGGAGAATGCGGGTACCTATCAGATTGACGTCACCGGTGGAAACCGTGTCTGCAACTGGTTTATCAATTTTGACGGAGTGCTGGGCAACGATACCCTGAGAAAAGCAGTGATGACGGCAATTGACGGTCAGACCGTGTGCGATGTATCCACAGGCGGCTCCTATACATACACCAATAATACGCCGGTACCCGGCTATGATTTGGATAACCCGTACAGCTACGATCCGGAGGCAGCCAAGGCTATGCTGGACGAGGCCGGTATCGTAGACGGCGATGGAGACGGATACCGCGAACTGGACGGCAAAAACATCGACATCAGTATTGTAGCGACAACCAGCCGTCAGCAGGACGTGATTGCGCAGGCGTATGGGGTTCAGCTGGAAGCAATCGGAATCAAGTCCACGATTTCCATGCCGGAAAATGTAGTAGACCTGCGGGTATCCCAGGGCTTTGATCTGATGTTCAACAATGAAGTAACCACACCTACCGGAGATCCGGAGAACTTCCTGAAGCACTGGTACGGAAAGATTACCGATACAAGCTTTAATTACGGAAATTATCATAATGAAGAATACGACGCGCTGTATGAACAGCTGATCGGCGAATTTGATACGGAAAAGCGGACGGAAATCTTTACACAGATGCAGGAAATCCTGATGGAGGACGTGGCGACCATCTGCAGCGGCGCCTATAATTTCAATCTCTGCTCCGCGGCTTCCGTGGAAGGCGTTCACAGCTATGTGTGCGATTACTACTGGGTAACAAAGGATATCACACCGGCGTCATAAATAAGAAGAATAAATAGAAAAGGGGACTTTCCCATGCTGGATATAGAGAACATAACAGTTGCATATCATGGACAGCCGTTTTTGCGTGATTTCTCCCTGCACATGAAAAGAGGGGAAATTATCAGCCTGGTAGGTGAAAGCGGAAGCGGAAAGACTACGGCGATACGTTCCATTCTGGGACTTCTGCCACAGGAAGGAGAGCTGGTATCCGGCGATATTTTGTTTGAGGGAAAGTCTCTTCCTGAATACAGTGAAAAGGAAATGCAGAAACTCCGGGGATCCAGGATATCTATGATTTTCCAGGATTCCGGAGCCATGCTGAATCCGATACGTAAAATCGGCTCGCAGTATATAGAATACATTCAGAAGCATGAAAAGCTGGGCCATAAAGCGGCGGAAGAAAAGGCAGTGGCTATGCTGGAAGCCATGCGGCTGTCGGAGCCGGAGCGTATCATGAAGAGCTACAGCTTCCAGCTGTCCGGCGGTATGCGTCAGAGGGTCGGAATTGCCATGGCCATGACCTTTGAGCCGGAGCTGCTGCTGGCCGATGAGCCCACGGCTGCCCTGGACGTGACGACACAGGCGCAGATCGTGCGTCAGATGATGGAGCTGCGGAAAAATCACGGAACCTCCATTATCCTGGTAACCCATAATCTGGGCGTGGCGGCATATATGTCAGATCGGATTGTGGTTATGCAGAATGGAAGCATTGTGGAAGAGGGAGACCGTAAGACGATACTGGAGCAGCCGGGCTGCGCATACACCAGAAAGCTGCTGGCTGCGGTTCCGAATATGTATGGAGAAGGCTATGTGTAAGGAAAAAACACCAATTTTGGAGACTCGTCATTTAAATAAGGTATTTACAGCCCCCGACGGACGCCCTTTGTACGCAAACAACGATATATCTTTGAAATTTTATGAAGGCGAGACCCTTGGAATTGCCGGGGAAAGCGGATGTGGCAAGAGTACGCTGGTGCGCTGTATCAACTTCCTTGAAA